>Ga0209155_1001110_pt1 | contig 12750 bp, 9 predicted proteins | sample GraSoiAngelo_122_FD_185879 | JGI IMG/M metagenome (GOLD analysis project Ga0209155, IMG submission 185879) | Grasslands soil microbial communities from the Angelo Coastal Reserve, California, USA - 14_0927_02_20cm (SPAdes) (version 2) | ecosystem: Environmental > Terrestrial > Soil > Grasslands ... | reverse complement strand
GCACCCGGGCGGACATTCTCGCCATTGCCACCGAGGAGTTCGCGAAGAAGGGCCTCAGCGGCAGCCGCGTCGATGAGATTGCCGAGCGCACGCACACCGTCAAGCGGATGATTTACTACTACTTCGGCAGCAAGGAAGGGCTGTACAGGGCGGTTCTCGAGCGCTGCTACGACCATATCCGGATGATTGAATCGGATCTCGACCTGGATGCCTTGCCCCCGAACGAGGCACTGCGCAGGCTGGTGCAAACCACCTTCGACTACCACAACAAGCACCCCGACTTCGTGCGCCTGGTGATGAATGAGAATATTCATCACGGTGACCACATCGCGCACCTCCCCAACATCAAGACGCGCAATCGCACGGTGATTGCGATGCTCGGCAAGCTCATCGACCGGGGAGTCGCCGACGGCATTTTCAGACAAGATCTCGATCCGGTCGAGCTTCACATGTCCATCAGTGCCTTGTGCTTCTACAATGTGTCGAACCGCTACACGTTTTCACGCATATTCGAGAAGGACATGTCTTCTCCCAAAGCGCTGGCTGCGCGTCGGAAAATCGTGGTCGACACGATCGAGCGCTGGTGCGCCGCGAAATGAGCTCCGCTCAAGCCACTCGCGCGGGCGCCTCGAGCCTGTAGCGCGACTGAGCGGCGAGACGGATCGCGGCATTCGCCGTCCCATACCCGTTGTAGTTGCGACGTTCCACGATCTCGAAAAAGAAACGCTTGGCGAAGGCCCGTGAATACAGCTGAAAGTACTCTCCGTTCGCCTCCCGGTCGTAGAGGATATTGAGCTCCGAGAGCTCGCCGACCGTTCCTGCATCGAGACCGAAGCGCGCCTCGAGGTCGTCATAATAGTTGCGCGGTATCGGAAGCATGGGAAGCCCCAGGTCCCGCAAGCGCCTCGCCGTGGCCACGATGTCTCGTGTCGCGAGCGCAATGTACTGAACGCCGGCGCCCACATAGCCCTGCAGAAATCTCGACGACAAGGTCTGGGCGCTCGCCGATCCGTTCAGCGTGATTCGCAGCGCCCCATCCGCCGACTGAATGGCCTGGCTGTACACGAGTCCGAGCGGGTCCGCGATCTCGAACTGCGCAGTCTTCGTTACCTCGAACAACGAGAGGTAGTACAGAAGCCACGAGAGCATTTCCTCGTACTGCATGGTCTGGGCGATGTGATCGACGCTCAGCAGTCCGGCATCGTGGCCCTGCTCAGAGAGAGGTATGAACTCGTCATTCCATACTTCGCGCTCGTGGCCCGACTCCATGAAGTAGACGAGGCTCCCTCCTACTCCCTGGACCGCGGGCATCTGCAATTCTGCGAGCCCCAGTGGGTCCGAGAATTTACCGATCTGCAGACCTCTTGCCCGGAGCATCGCTTCCTGCAACCCCTCAACGCGGAGTCCGACAGCGCACACGGATGCACCGTGAACGTTGTCGTAGGAGCGCGCGAAGCTTTCAGGCTCGCTGTTGATGACAAAGTTGATGTCTTGCTGCCGCCAACGTGTCACGTCCTTGCTGCGGTGTTTTCCTACCTGGGAGAAACCCAAGACCGTGAACATGCGGCCGAGGTCGACAGCCTCGGATTCGTTGGCGGCAAACTCGAGAAACTCGACACCCCGGCATACGACCCGGGGCGGAAGCTCTGAGCGGCCGCCTCGACGTATCCGGTCCGTGTCGGCTTGGGCGCGCGCCGGCCCGCGCATGACCTCATCCCACAGGAAGCTCAGTGAGCGCCTGCCATCGACGGCCACGGTAGAGGCGGAGGCAGCGCGGAAGCGGTCGTTGAAAATCTCCAGCGAGAGTGGGCAATCGCATCCCAGTGCAACGAGCGTCGAAACGTAATCCACCAGCGGAAAGTCTCCCTGACCGGGCATATTGCGGAAATGCCGGCTCCATTGCAGCAAGTCCATCTGCAGCATGGGCGCATCCGCGAGCTGCACGAGGAAGACTTTTGCCGGATCGATTTCGCACAAGCTATCGATGGGGATGTTGCGCGCGAGGGAATGGAAGCTATCCAGAATGAGGCCAATCGCAGGGTGACCCACTTCACGGACGATGGACCACGCCTCCCGGTGATCGGCAACGTGGCGCCCCCAGGCAAGCGCCTCGAATCCAATCCGCAGGCCTCGCGCACCCGCCCGCTCCCCGAGCTCGCGAAAGTCGTCCACAATCCGACCGCGATCGTTGCTCGAGGCAGGCGACACATTGGAGCACACCAGCAACAAAGACGCCCCAAGCTCCTGCATCAAATCGAACTTTCGTTCGGCGCGTTCGAAGACTCTGCGGCGCTGCGGTTCGGGCATCCCCTCGAAGTCACGGAATGGCTGAAAGCACGTACACGTGAGCCCCAGATCGCGGATCAACGCTCCTACTTCAGGGGCGGAGCCCCCGAACGACAGCAGATCGTTCTCGAAGATCTCGACGCCCTGGAAGCGCGCGTCATGGATCGCACGCAGCTTGGCATCGAGGCTGCCACTGATCGAGACCGTTGCAATCGACATCAGCATCGATGCAATTCTCCTCACACCCCTCAGGTTGCATGTTCGGGAGCTGCGCTACGTTCTCACTAACTAGTTAGGTACATTACGCCTGGATCTTGCTTTGCACTAGCCCGCACATAGAGGTGCTACTGGCTTTAGACGGTCGCAGCTGTGCCGGGAAGCAGGGTTGGCGGGCTGAGCAGGTTATTGCGTGCTCGCGAAGTATCAAGTCGTAACGTCGAAGCCCACGTTTCGAAAGGTCATCCGCCCGTGGCGTGCCGATTACGGCTGACAGGGAGAGTCCACAATCTCGCAGAAGGTTTTCATGTCGACGTTCCCGCCGGAAACGACGACGACGATCGGGCCGCGGCCTGCTTCACCGGTCAAGGCAGCGGCCAGCGGCAGTGCCCCCGCACCTTCAGAGATGACCCGCGCCCTCTCCGCCATAAGCCGCATGGCGCGCTTTGTCTGCTCGAGGGTCACGACGATGCAGCCCGCGACCAACGGCCGCATTCGCTCCCACATCCGCGGAAAAACGCTGTGGCCTCCGGCGCCGTCGACAAACGACGCCTGCCACTCGGGAAATTCCTGCGGACTGCCAGCGGCCAGGGATCTGGCCAGGGGCGCGGCCGTTTCCGGCTCGGCGCCCCAGATTCTGACGCCAGGTTTCAGCGCTTTGATCGCGCTGCCCACGCCGGTGATGAGCCCGCCACCACCGATGGCGGCGATGACGGCGGCCGTATCTGGCGCATCTTCAAGAATCTCCAGACCCATGGTGGCGTGACCGGCTATGAAATTGTGATCGTCGAAAGGATGCACGAAGGTGCCTTCGACACCGCGGAATGAACGTTCCTCAAGCGCCTTCCAGGCGACTGAGTAGGGGACCAGTACCAGGCGCGCACCGAGCGCCTTCATGCGCTCGAGCTTCGAGGACGGCGCTGTCTCGATCGCCACCACCGTGCAGCGAACGCCCGCCTGACGCGCCGCATAGGCAACCCCCTGGCCGGCGTTCCCCGCGCTGATGGTCCAGACGCCGCGTTGGCGTTCCGACTCCGACAGCATCGCCACGGCGTTGACCGCGCCGCGCAACTTGTAGGCGTTTATCGGCTGCAGATTTTCCAGCTTGAGCCGGATGTCGGGGTAGTCTGGTCCCAGCTCCAGGCGCACCAGTGGCGTACGCAGTATGGTCGGCGCGATTCGCCGCCGCGCTGCCTGAATCTCGGCCAGTTCGATGGGACGAATAGCGTCGAGGCCAGGGGGCAATCGGCTCTTTCTTGGGTTAGCGCAAACCGTCGCGCCCTCAACCCGGTCGCTCGGCGGCGTGCGTCTGAGATTGCGTGTATACACGCCTGTCGCATAGAAGTCTAAATGAGCAGTGTCGCCGCCTGTGTGCGCTTGGAGCCGCGTCCGCCACGCGACGGCTGCGCTGCGGCTTCAGGCGCTTACTTCTGAAGCGCCGGGCGCCGGCTGGATCGACAGGTCCGAAAGGAGCGTCCCACATGACAGGTCCAGGTAACACGCCGAGCTCACGCTTCGACTGTTAATAGCTCCCAGTTTCGAACTCAAAGGTTGTATTGAGTTGAATGCGAGGGGGCACGGTGCGCCGTTCACGCCACCTCGAACTAAAACTGAGCTAACCAACATCGCTGACACGCGACGCCCCTACAGTACTTTCAGGTCGTCAACTACGGTGTCTACCCCGGTCCAGATCTGCTCAGCGTCAGCTAGCCTTCGCGCCTTCGGTCGACTGTCTCTGTGGTTAACTGACGTAGGAAGGAGTTGCTTATGACGACCTTTCCCCGAGTCGTAACTGCGATCGCGAGTAGTCTCACGTTCGCCGTGCTATGTGGCGCCCCAGCTCCCGCTGTTGGGCAAACTGCAACCAGGAGCGTGATTCGCGATGCTGCCACCGGCAAGCTGCAGCCCACGCGATTGCCGAGCCTGACCGGCATCAAGACGGCGCCGTTCATTTCCGGTGGAACGTTGGTGACAGCGATCGAGGCGCTGACGCTCGGTGCCGCCGACGCCCGCCAGGAGGGCGCGGACGCCAACTCGCCCGACGACCTCGGAGCTCCGAGTCTGGGCATCAATCCCGGCACGCTCGGCTGCAGCCGACGCAACGGCGGCCAGAGTGGCACGCGGGTCAATCAGGACTGCACATTCCGGCGCCAAGCCGAAGAGATGATCGCCGTCAATCCCATCCGGCCGGGCAATCTGCTGGCCGGCCAGAACGACAGCCGGGTTGGATTCAATCAGTGCGGCATCGACTTCAGTCTCGACAATGGCCAGCACTGGGGCGACCTGCTGCCGCCGTTCCGCCAGCGGATCAACAATCCCGCGGGTGAGGCGGCCGGGGGTGGCGACCCGAACGCCCACACCATCCTCGGAGGGCCCGGCACGGGCCACACTTATGATGCGGCCAGTGATCCGGGAACGGCGTTCGATTCCGCGGGCAGAGGCTTCTTCAGCTGCGTCGCGTTCGATGTCGGTAGCAACGCGAGCCTGCTATATGTCGTGCAGTCCCCGTTGGGCGCTGACGGATCGTTTTTCTTCAACATCGCCTCAGCGGGCAGGAACTACATCGTAGTCGAAGACAACAACGCGGCCGTATTTCACGACAAACCTTTCATCACCGCGGACGCCTATCCGGGCAGTCCCAACCGGGACAACGTGTACGCGACGTGGACTGTTTTCAACACCATCGCCTCACCAATATATGGCTCCATGTCGACCGATCACGGCCGCACCTGGTCCACGCCTGCCGCGATCAGCGGCAGCAATGTGACGCTCTGCCCCGTACCCCATGGGGGCGCCTGCGATTTCGACCAGGGATCGGATCCGAAAGTGCTGCCGAACGGCGATCTCGTGGTCGTCTTCAACAACGGCAATACGGCGATGAACAACCCGAATGCCCAACAGCTTGCCGTCCGTTGCCACCCCAGCGGCAGCTCGCCGCTCGGAACAGCGCACCTGAACTGCGGGACACCCGCCCACGTGGGTGACGACATACTTGTCGGCGAGCCGCAGTGTGACTTTGGTCGAGGACCTGAGGAGTGTGTACCGGGACCGTTGATTCGCACCAACGACTTCCCCCGCCTTGGGATTAATCGCGCGAACGGGCACCTGTTTGCGGCCTGGCAGGATTACCGCAACCATGAATACGACATTCAACTGGCGGAATCGACCGATGGTGGGGCCACCTGGTCGCAGAGCAAGACCGTAAACCCGGACACGGCGCTGGACCACTACATGCCTGCCGTCGACGTGGTGCGAAGCGGTAGCCAGGATCACGTCGCGGTCAGCTATTACCGCAGCGCGCGCGTCCCCGGTGAGAACTCGGGCGCCACCCAGGCCCCGCCGCAACCCGGTGTTCAGGCCGAGCCCTCCGACTACGTTCTCGCGGGCGGTGAGAACGTCGCGACACCATTCCACTTCAACGTGGTTTCACCGGTTTTCTCACCCCCGGACGGCGCGCAGGCGGGATTCAACGGTGACTACAGCGGGTTGGCCGTCGACCAGGGCGCTCAGGCGCATCCGATCTGGTCGGACACGCGCAATGCCGATCCCTATACGCCCGCCAACGGCGTCGTCCACGACGAGGACGTGTTCTCGCTCACCGCCAATGTTCCCGACGGCGTCGCAACTGCGAGCGTCGGGCAGATCGGTCATAATTGATCCTGGAATTGTGGGGGCGGCACCCCGAACCGCGGTGCCGCCCCTGTCGCGCGCACAATCGCCGCGCTCGAGGACCTCGGTGCACGACGATATGGCAAGGATCGTTTTGGTGCGACATGGACACGTCGAAGGGATCGAGCCCGCGCGCTTCCGCGGTCGCCGCGATGTGGACCTGTCGGACCTAGGCGTGCGCCAAGCGCAAGCGACAGCGCGGCGCATCGCGCTCCAATGGCATCCCTCGACCGTCTACTCGAGCCCCCTGGGACGCTGCATTCGGACCGCGGAGCCGATTGCGGCCGCACTCGGGCTCTCGATAGCTGTTTTGGATGATCTGAACGACTTGCATTATGGCGATTGGGAGTGGCGAACTTACGAAGAGGTGCGCGCTCGATGGCCTGCCCTGTTTGACCGTTGGTTTGCGGCGCCTCAGATGGTACGGTTCCCGAACGGCGAATCGTTGCAGGATCTCGTGGCGCGCACCTCCAATGTCCTACGCCTAATTCGTGAACGCCACGGACAAGAGACCGTCGCCGTGGTAGGCCACAGCAGCGGGAACCGTGCGCTCTTACTGCAGACTCTCGATCAACCACTCTCGGCGTACTGGCGGTTAGCACAAGATCCCTGCGGCGTGAGCGAAATTGAAGTCTCGGACCGCGACACGACGGTGCACCGGTTCAACGAGACCTGTTCACTCTGAGCTAGCAGTCACGGTTAGGTCCCGGCGCCAGAAGCGTGATGCTCAGCAGGCGCGCCTTACCGCTGGAGCGCAAGCGCGCCTTACCGCTGGAGCGCGAGTGCTCCTTAGCGCCCGTCCTGAAATCATGGCTGTGCAGTCGCTTGGTAAATCACCGAGCCGTCAAAAACAGTCATGTACACGCTCACCTTCTCAATCTCGCGCGGCGCAATATGAAAAATATCATCCGATAGGACTACTAAATCCGCCAGCTTCCCCGGCTCGAGGGAACCTTTGATTGCCTCCTGATGCTCCGCGAAAGCGGACCCGACCGTGTACGCATGAACCGCTTCCGCCACCGTGATGCGCTGTTGGGGCACCCAGCCTTGGGGGTTCTTCCCGTCAAGGGTTCGGCGAGTGGTGGCGGCATAGATACCCATCAGTGGATCGATCGGCGCGACGGGCCAGTCCGAGCCGAAGGCCAGCACCGCACCCTTGTCCAGCAGCGACCGCCAGGCATAACTCCACTTGATGCGCTCGGCCCCCAATCGTCTCTCGGCCCAACGACCGTCATCGATTGCATGATAGGGCTGCATCGAGGCAATAACGCCAAGCGGCGCGAAACGTGCCGCGTCCTCGGGCCGCAAATGCTGGACGTGCTCGATGCGAAAGCGATGATCGCCGGGCCCGTTCTGCCGTTCCGCCCGCTCGAACAGATCAAGCACGGCATGAATCGCGCGATCGCCGATCGCATGCACAGAAATTTGCAGGCCGGCCTGATCCGCTCCTTGAATATTCGCGTACATCCTGGCGCTGTCCATGAGGTCGGTGCTGGCCAATCCGCTCTTGCCTGGCTGGTCGGCGAAAGGAGCATCCATCCAGGCGGTCGCCGAGCCCAGCGAACCATCGGCGAAGGATTTCAAATTGCCGATCCGTAGCAATGGGCTGCCAAAACCTGCCTGGACACCGGTGTCGGCAAGATTCTTCCAGTCACGGAGCGGGCTCGCATCGTAGATGCGTACTGTCAGCGACCCAGCCCGGGCGAACTTTTGAAACTCGCGAAGCTTCAGGGCCGTGTTCTTGTCGGTCGGCGAATCCACCAGATTCTGCACGCTGGTAACACCATGCGTGGCGGTCTCGCGCATCGCTGCCTTCAGCGCCGCATCCAGTTCCCGCGCCGACAGAGGCGGCATCACCCGTTCCACCAAGGCGGTGGCTTCGTCTTTCAGAATACCGGTCGGATTGCCCTCGCTATCACGCACTATCTCCCCGCCAGGGACGTCTTGCGTCGTGCGATCGATGCCGGCCAGTCTCATGGCATAGGCGTTCACCAGCACCATGTGACCGTCGACCCGCCACACCATTACCGGATTATCGGGCGTGACATCGTCGATCAGTTGATGCGTCGGTAATGCGGCAGGAGTCCAGCGCTCATGGTCCCAATTGCCCTCCCGTATCCACGCGCCTCTGGCCAAGGACTTGGCGTATTCTCCAAGGCGACGGCGGAGTTCGTCCTCACTGTTGGCGTCACCCAGCTGAACACTGATCAGTGAACTGCCACCCGACAGGAGATGCACGTGGGAATCGTTGAAGCCCGGCAGGACGCGGCGCCCGTTCAGATCGATGATCTTGCACTTCGGCGTGGCGAGCTTGCGGATGGTCGCGGAGGACCCGACCGCCAGAATCCGCTCCCCCGCGATCGCGATCGCTTGGGATTCAGGTAGGCTCGGATTCTCCGTCCAGATTTTGCCATTGAGCAAAATCAGCGTAACCGTCTGAGCCCGTGCAAGACTGGTACCGAACGCCAGCAGTAGAATGACACAGCAGCGGATGAGTCGTTCCGACATTAACCTGCTCCAAACCATCGTATCTCCTGCCGGCAGGATGCGCTGGACGTATCGGGCTGACAACACGTCACCTATCACCCGCTTTCTGCAGTTTGCAGCTCTGGGCTGTCGAGGCGAGCCGGCAGTTGCGAATGTTTCCTGTCGGGCGGGCATTCCGAACCGCTGTGTGTCCGTAGTTGGCCGACCCGCGACTGAGCGACTGGCCCAGGCTGCACGATGCGGATGCGTCATCCGAGCCCGGCTGCTCGCGCGATCAGAGTCAGCCCTGCCCCGACGACGACGGCCCCGATGGCGCGCGCGGCGCGCTCACCGGCCGGTGCAAGACGTTCGACGGTGACGGCCGCCGCCACAACCGCCATCGCGCGCAGGTCCATGACCCCGATGACGAGCAGCATCGCGGTGAGGCCGGCGCAGCAATAGCTGCAGTGGAGGCCGAGGCGCAGGCCGTGTCGCCAGGCCGTGCCGGCGTCCGCCGGCAACGTACGGCCGCGCCCTGGTGCCTCCCGGCAGCAGGCAAGGTGATGCGCCTTCCACGCGGTGAGCTGGAGGAAGCCGGCGATCAGGACGACCATAGCGACCGCGATCGGAACGGCGCGCGCCAGCGCCGGCAGCTGCGTCTCGACCGCCGCCAGCGCGACGCCCAGCGGAAAGGCGAGCATTCCGAACACGGTCCAGGCGAAGAAGTAACCCACCCCCACGAGCGTGGCCAGCCGACCGAGGCGCGCCTCGCCCGTCCTGCCAAGGGTCTGGCGGTAGCGCCAGAGAACCGGGACCAGGGACGGCAGCATCATCGCTACCATCATCACGACCCACATGCCCAGGAACGACGCCGCGGCGCTGGGCCACGTCTGTCCGGGCATCCGCATCCACGCCATCGACATCGTCCAGCCGCCGGGCATCGGCATCTCGCCCATCGCCGACATGGACCCGCACCAGACGATCGTCACCGCCGCGCTGGCGGCGAAGAGCAGCGCCGAGACGCCGAAGAAGGCTCGCTGGGAAGCTTGCTCGGAAACCCTGCGTCGCGAGATCTCCCGTCCCCCGGTTGCGCCAACGACACCCACGATCTGGCTCAACGCTTCCCGTACTCGTCGTGGCGGCGCCACCAGACACCCGTCTCGTTGCGCCCCTTGGGGGCGCGGTCGAGCCACTGGTACATCCCCCAGAGGCCGTCCAGTCCGCGCGCATAGGTGGAATAAGTGTGGTAGACGGCGCCGTCCTCGAGCACGAACGCGCTCATGCCCGGCCGCTCACGCGTGTACGTGGCTACGTCGGTTCCGGCCATGGCCGCGTTTTGGGCGACCGGCTCCGGAACCGGCGTCACGTCCATCGCGTGGCCGCCGCGCTCGTAGTTGTATTCGGCCGCCCCAGCGCGCTGTTGCTCCTTGGTGACCGAGACATTGAAGTCGAAGTTGAAGTCGCCGCCGAGGGAGGAGGCCCAGGGAAACGTCCACCCCATCCGCCGCTTGTACGCCTGCAGCTTCACGAGCGGCGCCAGCGACACCGCCGCAAGCGTGACGTCGTGGTTGCCGAGGTGGACGGCGAAGCCGTCGAACCCGTCGGCAATCGTCGAGCAGGTTGCACACCCCGCCGTGTAGTCGGGCCCGAACATGAAGTGGTAGAGGAGGAGCTGCGAGCGCCCTCGGAAGAGCTCTGCCAGCGAGGCGCTCCCCTCGTCGGTCTCGAATCGATACTTCTTGTCGATGCGAACCCACGGCAGGTCCTGCCGCCGCCGCGCCAGCTCGTCGCTGCGCCGCGTGAGCTCCTTCTCCGCCTTGAGCAACTCGAGCCGAGCTGCGAGCCAATCCTTACGTGTCCCGGTCATATGTGTCGTCATCGCCCTTCTCTCCTTGCTGGTGGTCGTGGGATAGACTAGGACCGGATATCGAAGGGTGAGAGTGACAAGTGTGACGGGATTCCGATGGATTCGCTGATCACCGCTGCGGGGCGCGCACTGGCGGCGGGTGATCCCCTCGGCGCATTGAAGCGGGTCGCCCTGCGAGACGACGCGCCAGCGCTCGCGCTGCGAGGCATCGCGATGGCGCAGCTCGGTGATCTCGTTCGGGCAAAGGCTCTCCTGCGAAGTGCTGCGCGTGCGTTCGGTCCGAAAGAGGCGGTGGCCCGCGCCAGGTGCGTGGTGGCCGAGGCCGAGATCGCACTCGTCACGCGCGATTTGGGCTGGGCCGCGAAGGCGCTCGACGCAGCGCGGGTGACACTCGAAGCGCACGGCGACCGCGTAAATGCCGCGCATGCGCGCATTCTCGAGGTCCGGCGCCTGCTCCTGATCGGCCGCCTGGACGAGGCCGAGCATGTACTAGCCGAGCTCGATCCTGCGCCCTTCCCGCCCGCGTCGCGGGCCGCCCATGAGCTGGTCGTTGCGGGAGTCGCGATTCGGCGCCTGCAGACGAAGGCGGCGCGCGCTGCACTCACTCGGGCCGAGCACGCCGCGCGCGAGGCGGACATCCCCGCGCTGACGGCGGAGGTCGAAAGCGCATCCCTCGTGATGAAGATGCCCGCGGCGCGCTTGATCGCGCGTGGCGAGGAACGCCCCCTGCTGCTCGAGGAGGTCGAAGCGCTCCTGGCGTCAGGGGCGCTCGTCCTGGACGCGTGCCGCAATGTCGTGCGCTACGCAGGCGTGGTGGTCTCGCTCGTGACGCGCCCGGTGTTGTTCGCGCTTGCACGCGTGCTGGGCGAAGCCTGGCCCGGAGACGTGCCAAGGAGCACGCTCGTCGCACGCGCCTTCCGGGCGAAGCACGCCGATGAATCGTATCGTGCACGGTTGCGAGTCGAACTCGGGCGTCTTCGCGCAGAGCTTCGGACGCTGGCCGACGTGAGCGCGACGAAGCGAGGGTTTGCGCTGGCGCCGCGCCGGGCACGCGAGGTCGTCGTGCTGGCGCCGCCCGTCGAAGAGCAGCATGCGGCGGTGCTCGCCTTGCTCGCCGACGGCGAGTCGTGGTCGAGCTCGGCCCTGGCGATGGCGCTTGGGGCCAGCCCGCGCACCATGCAGCGGTCACTCGACTCGCTTGGGGCAGCGGGCAAGGTGCAGCCGGTCGGTCGCGGGCGAGCGCGTCGTTGGGTGACCCCGCCCGTGCCGGGTTTCCCGACAATCCTGTTACTCCCCGGTCCACTACCGAGTGACTAAGATGCAGGCATGAAACGATCTGCAGCCGAGATCCTCCGTGAATACGGACCCTTTCCGGGTGTCGAGCACGTGCATGGGGTTACGTTCGACGGCCAGCACGTCTGGTTTGCTACCGGAGACAAGCTGAACGCCCTCGATCCGGCGAGTGGCAAGGTGCTGCGCTCGATTGATGTCGCCGCGCACGCAGGAACGGCCTTCGACGGTCAGCACCTGTTTCAGATCGCCGAGGATCGCATCCAGAAGATCGATCCGAAGACCGGGCGTGTGCTCGCGACGATCCCGGCGCCTGGCGGCGGCGGTGACTCAGGCCTCACATGGGCCGAAGGGACGCTCTGGGTCGGGCAGTATCGGGGCCGGAAGATCCATCAAATCGATCCCGAAACCGGTGCGATTCTCCGCACCATCGAGTCGAACCGTTTCGTGACCGGCGTCACGTGGGTTGACGGCGAACTCTGGCACGCCACGCTGGAAGGCGGCGAGAGCGAGTTGCGACGAGTCGATCCTCGAACAGGAGAGGTCATCGAGAGCCTCGAAATGCCGCCCGGCGTGGCCATATCGGGGCTTGAGTCGGATGGCGGCGATCGATTCTTCTGCGGAGGAGAAAAGAGCGGGAAGGTGAGGACTGTCCGCCGGCCGAGGTGACCCGGCCGGTCCACCGGCGCGTGGTTGAGATCGCGAAATCTTCATCCGCCGTCGCTGTTCAATACTGAACGGCCGCCGCCGGCGACGGCCCCGCATCCTGCCAGCCAATCCGCGATCGACGAATCGGCGCAAAGATGAGCGGTTGAGGAATATGGCTTGCACGGCCAACGTTCGCGCCGATCGCGACCGCTGATCAAACGCCGACGCCGAGCCCTCCGACCGGGCGTCAGCGGTCGCGATCGATTGCCGCAGTCATGCCTCGAGGTGACCGGAATGCATATTCGGCT
>Ga0209155_1001109_pt1 | contig 12762 bp, 10 predicted proteins | sample GraSoiAngelo_122_FD_185879 | JGI IMG/M metagenome (GOLD analysis project Ga0209155, IMG submission 185879) | Grasslands soil microbial communities from the Angelo Coastal Reserve, California, USA - 14_0927_02_20cm (SPAdes) (version 2) | ecosystem: Environmental > Terrestrial > Soil > Grasslands ... | reverse complement strand
TCCTCCAAGGCAGCCGCCGCGGAGAACTACCCCTTCTGCACGGTCGAGCCCAATGTCGGCGTGGTGGAGGTGCCGGATCCGCGGCTCGAGCGCCTGAACGAGCTCGTCAAGCCGAAAAAGAAAGTCCCGGCGGTGGTCGAGTTCGTGGACATCGCGGGCCTCGTCAAGGGCGCGTCGCAGGGTGAGGGGCTCGGCAACCAGTTCCTGTCGCACATCCGCGAAGTGGACGCGGTGGTGCACGTGATCCGCAGCTTCGACGACCCCGACGTCGTACACGTGATGGGGCCGGTGGACCCGGTTCGGGACCACGACGTGATCACGAGCGAGCTGGCGCTCGCCGACCTCGCGGTGGCGGAGCGGCGTCTCGAGAAAACGCGCAAGACCGCGCGCGCGGGCGAAAAGGACGCCCAGGCCGAGCTGGTGGTGCTCGAGCGTGTCGTGGCCGAGCTCGATGCGGGCCGCGGCGCACGGGAAGCCGGCGAGAGCGAAGCGGCGGTGAAGTTCCTGCGCCAGCTCGGGCTGTTGACCGCTAAGCCGATCCTCTACGCGGCGAACGTGAACGAGGACGACCTCGCCTCGGGCGGCGGGAAGTGGCTCGCGCAGCTCCGCGCGGCGGTGCAGGCGCACCACGAAGAGGCCGAGATCGTCCTCTTCTCCGCCAAGTTCGAGGCGGAGCTGGGCGAGCTGTCAGGGGACGAACGGACCGAGTATCTCGCGAGCGCCGGCGTCAGCGAGCCGGGCCTCGACCGCCTGATTCACGCGGGCTACCGGCTGCTCGGCCTGCAGACGTTCTTCACCGTGGGCGAAAACGAGGTGCGCGCCTGGACCATGCACCGCGGCGGCACGGCGTTCGACGCGGCGGGCGAAATCCATTCGGATTTCCAGCGCGGCTTCATCCGCGCCGAGACCGTGTCGTTCGTCGATTTCGCACGCGTGGGGTCGTACAAGGCTGCCCGGGAACAGGGATTGGTGCGGAGCGAGGGGCGGGACTACCTGGTGCAGGACGGCGACATTCTGCTGTTCCGCTTCAACGTCTAGCGCCGGCTCCACATCACCACAGCACCGCAGCTGCGTCGCAACCCCGACGAGAATTCCGGGGGCACTTCGACCGGGACCTTGTATACCTCCACGCCCGCTAATTCGTCGACGCGCGCCAAGTTCAGGTAGTCAGCCGGCATCCGTACGCCGTCCAAGAAGAGCGACATGACGCACAGACGCCCGCCGTCAGATGCGAGCGGCAGGCATTGCCCGACCCGGCACCGCACCTGCACGCCGGACTCGAGCAACAGCGCCTGCAGCGTTTCCAGAGGGCGGCGCTTGAGATCCGCCAGCGTGTAGTAGCGCCCGAACCCCGATTTCTTGCGCTCGTAGAACCCCGCAAGGCTCCGCTCGGCGCGGAGGGTCTGCGCTTCGACCACGATGGGCGCCAACTCCGTCGCGCCCACGTCGAGCAGCACTGAGAGCGTCAGGGTCTTCCCCTGCTTGAGATCCATCTCCTTTTCGTACGACAGGCTGTCGCCGTAGAGGATGCGGACCGTCTGGCGCCCCCCCGGGAGCCCCACCAGGGTGAACGACCCGGTCGAATCGCTCACGTTGAAGACCCGGGTTCCCTTGACCGCGATCATCACGCCTGAGACGGGGAGACCGTTGATGGACGACCGCACCGTGCCCGTGAGTCGGGCAGTCGTGTCGCGCTGGGCATGAGCAGGGGTGAGAAGCATGCTGAGGAACAACAGAGATGCTAGTGCGGCGCGCTGCATGCTTTAATCTACCCGAAACCGCGCCCGGTGGTTCTTAGTCCTGACCTTCCGGTGCCGCGGCGCCCGCGTGCACCCGATTGCCACGCTGCTCGCGTGGCGGCGCCGCGGGACGGTCGTCCGGGTCGGACAACCCAACCTGCTGCTGCACCATGTCCCGGCTGAGCCACACGACGCGGTTCCCGCACATGATCGCGTCCACCGGATACGCCTGGCGCGCGAACGAGTGCGCGTCGGAGCTCGCCACCCGGGTCCCCGGGAAAAAGTACCAGCACCGCTGGCCGTCGGGGTGACTGTGGATCATCCCCACGGTGCCCGCCCATCCCGCGTCTTCACACGTCTGCTCCGGCACGACGCGCGTTGCGGTGGAGTGCCCCGGCTCCACGTCCGCCGGCGCGATCCGCCGCACGATCACGGCGTTGCCGTGGATCTCCCCGATCATGCAGCCCATAAACTCGGTCGGATAGGAACGGTATTGGAGCGTGAGGTAGCGACGCGCCTGATCGGACAGGATGAGCGCCCGAGCGTGGGAGTCGGAGCGATCAGAGGAAATACCGGCAGGCTCCGGCTGGAGCGCCAGCAGGAACATCAGTCCCGCCGCCGCCACCATGCCGCGCGTCGCGAACAGCCAAGTACGCCGAGCCTGCATACGACCATCCTTCCCATGCCCCGGCTCTCGATCGCCGGTCCCATCGATCCGTCACCATACGAGAGCAACACCGGTGCCAACGCCCATGTTCTCCCAAGGATGATTGGCCGGCACTTCAGGTTGCGTGATACCCGTCACGTCCCCGTCAAGGGAGCATCAACCGGATGTGAGGAGGGTCACACGGACTTCCCCCTCCCCCGCAGTTCGTCTATCTTTCGCGCCTCACAATTCCCCTACTCGGCGCCGCACCTGCGTCGGGTCGCCTATGACCAAAGGGAGGTGGCATGGCTCGTCGCTACGAGACCGTTTACATCTTCGATCCTGCGCTGGAAGAGCCCGCGATCAACGAACGGCTGGAGCGGTTTCACGCGCTCCTGACCAAGGACGCCAAGGGCTCGATCACGAACGTGGCCCACTGGGGTAAGCGCACCCTCTCCTACCCGATCAAAAAGAAGGACACGGGCTACTACGTGGTCGCGCAGTTCGAGACCGCCGCGGAGCTCCTGCCCGAGTACGAGCGCGCCGTGAAGCTCGAGGAAGCGGTGGTGCGGTTCCTGGTCGTCGTGTCGGAGGGCCTGCCGGCGAAGCCCGAGCCCCCGCCCGCGGTGATCGCCGCCGACGTCGTGGTGGACGAGATCGAGGAGGATGAAGCGTGAGACGGCCCGCGAAGACGTGCCCCGTGTGCGAGTCCGGGGTCCGGGTGCTCGACTACAAGGACGATCGCACGCTCGGGCGGTTTCTGACCGAGCGCGGCAAGATTCTCCCGAGTCGATTGTCGGGGATGTGCGCGCGACATCAGCGCCAGCTCGCCACGGCGATCAAGCGGGCGCGCCAGCTCGCCCTGCTGCCCTACATCAAGGGGTACGTCGGCTGAGTCGCTGGCGCCTCGCGGTCGGCGTGTTGCTGTTCGCCGCCCTGGCGCCGTTGAGTCTCGTGGCGCTGCCGTTGGCCGCGCTGCTGGTCGCCGCGCGGCCGGCGACGCGCGGTGAGTGGGTGGCGGTGGCGCTCGCCGGGGGCGCCGGAGTGGCGCTCCTGGCCGGTCCGGAGAACGGCGTATTCGACGCCCTGACGCGCACCTGGATCGTGCTGGTGACGGTGGCGTTCGCCGCGGGCGCGAGGCTCTCGCGCAAGGGCTTCTGGCCGCTGGCCCTGCGAGCGTGCCTCTACGCCGCCGCGGGCGTCACGGTCCTGGTGGCTTGGAGCCGGGCGGGGCCCGGGCTCTGGACGGAAGTACAGTGGGAGGCGACGCGCGACGCGAGCCGGGCCATGCGGTACGTGGTCGAAGTCGCGCCCGGTCTCTATCCCGCGTTCGAGCCCGCCGTGCGCCTGCTCGCGGCGTGGCCGTTCTGGCTCGTGGTCGAGAGCCTGGCCGGGCTGGCGCTGGCCTGGCGCGGTCACGCCGTCATCGCGCGCACGCCGCTCTCGGCGGCCGGTATCAACCATTGAGAGGAACGACGGACCATGGAAGTCATCCTGCGAGAAGACGTGCAGCATCTTGGCGCCGCCGGCGACGTGGTCAAGGTCAAGGACGGCTACGCGCGCAACTACCTGCTGCCGAAGGGCCTCGCCTACCCGGCGACCGACGCCAACAAGAAGAAGATCGCCTACGAGGCGGAGCGCATCGCGAAGCAACGCGCCGCGGAGAAGGGCGCCGCCGAAACCGAGGCCACCCGCATCGCGGAGGTCCACCTCAGCTTCACGGTGAAGGTGGGTGAGGAGGACAAGCTGTACGGTTCCGTCACCGCGAGCGACGTGCAGCGCAAGCTCGAGGAGCTCGGGATCCGCGTCGACAAGCGCCGGGTGGACCTCCCGGAGCCGATCCGGGAGCTGGGCGAGTTCCGGGTCGGGATCAAGCTCCATCCCGACGTGCGCCCCGAGATCCAGGTGAGCGTGGTGAAGGAATAAGGGCCCCGAGGGACGACGGAACAAACGGGTGACAGTCGCGCTATGAGTAGCAGACGGAGCGGGCGCCCACCGGAGCGTGCGGGGGGAGACGCGCTGGCAGCTCTCCGACTGGTGACGGCCGCGCTCGCCGACCGCAAGGCCCTGGACCCGATGGTGCTGGATCTGCGGGGCCTGACCGCTGCGGCCGACTACTTCGTCATCGTTTCGGGCACGTCGGACGCCCACGTGCGGGGCATGGCGGAGCACCTCATGGAAGCGCTGGCGCCGCGTGGCGTCGTGCCGCATCATGTCGAGGGGCTCACACAGGGCCGGTGGGTGCTGCTGGATTACGTGGATTTCGTGGTCCACGTCTTCCATCCGGAATTGCGGGAGTTCTACCAGCTCGAGCGCCTGTGGGGCGATGCACCCGTGCTGGCGGCGGGCGCCCCGGACAGCGGGTCGAAAGGATGACGGTCATGCGACGCATGGGCGGGATCGCGGCGGCGCTCGCGCTGTTCGGCGCGGCGCCGCTGGCAGCGCAGTACTTCGGAAAGAACAAGGTCCAGTACCAGGCCTTCGATTTCAAGATCATCCAGACCGAGCACTTCGAGGTCTACTACTATCCGGCCGAGCGGACGGCGGCCTTGGACGCCGCGCGCATGGCCGAGCGGTGGTACGCCCGCCTGTCCCGCATCCTGCACCACCAGTTCCAGGGCCGGAAGCCGATCATCTTGTACGCCTCGCAGTCGGATTTCCAGCAGACGAACATCACTGACGTGTTCGAAGGCCTCCAGGGCAGCACCGATTTCTTCAAGCATCGCATGGTGCTGCCGTTTACGGGATCGTACGCTGAGTTCGAGCACGTGATCGGCCACGAGATGGTGCACCAGTTCCAGTTCGACGTGATCAGCCGGGGCCGCATCGGCGCCGGGGTGCAGACGCTGGTCAACGCCAACCTACCCCTGTGGTTCATGGAAGGGATGGCGGAGTATCTCTCCATCGGCCCGATCGACCCGCTCACGTCCATGACGCTGCGGGACGCCTCCCTGGAAGGCCACCTGCCCACCATCGAGGAGATGACGTACGACCCGCGGATCTTCCCATACCACTTCGGCCACGCGCTGCTGGCCTACGTCGGGGAGAAGTGGGGCGATGAGGCCATCGGCCAGATTCTCCAGGCGTCCGTGTCGAGCGGCGTCGAGGGCGGCTTCAAGCGGTCGCTCGGCATCACGCTCGACGACCTGTCGAGCGAGTGGCGCGACGCGGTGCAGACGACGTACCTGCCCCAGCTCGCCGACCACTACCGGGCGCGCCGCATCGCCCAGCCGCTGCTGACCCAGAAGCGCTCCGAGGGCACGCTGCATCTCGCCCCCGCCCTGTCGCCCGACGGACGCGACATCGCCTACTTCAGCGAGAAGAATTCGTTCTTCGTCGACCTCTACCTCGCCGACGCGGAGACAGGCCGGGTCAAGCGGCGGCTCGTCAAGTCCACGCTGAACTCGAACTACGAGAGCCTCCGCTTCATCAACTCGGCCGGCTCGTTCTCGCCCGACGGGCGGTATTTCGCGATCGCCGCGAAGCGCAAGGACCGCGACGATCTCGTGATTCTCGATGTGAAGAAGGACGAAGAGGTCCGCCGCATCCGCGTCCCGCTCAACGGGCTCACGACGCCGTCGTGGTCGCCCGACGGGAAGCGGCTGGTGTTCACAGGGTACGACGGCGGACTGTCGGACCTGTTCATCGTGAACGCCGACGGCTCCGACCTCCACCGCCTGACGAACGACAAGTACGCCGATCTCGAGCCGTCCTGGTCGCCCGACGGGAAGACCATCGCGTTCGTCACCGATCGCAGCCCCGCAACGGACTTCGAGGCGCTCAAGTTCGGCAAGCTGCGCATCGCCCTGCTCCACCTGGACAACGGGTCGATCGATATCCTCCGGAACATGGACCAGGGGAAGAATATCAATCCCGCCTGGGCCCCGGACGGCCGGTCGCTGGCGTTCGTGTCCGACCGCAACGGGATCAGCAACATCTTCCTGTACGAGTTGTCGGACGGGAAGATCTACCAGCTCACCGACGTGTTCACGGGAGTCTCGGGCATCACCGCGCTGTCACCGTGCCTCTCCTGGGCGCACGAAGCGGATCGCCTCGCGTTCGCCTACTATGAAGACGGCGAATACAACGTGTACGCCGTCGACAATCCCCGGTCCCTGAAGCGGCAGCCGTACCAGGCGCCTGCCACGCCGCTCGTGACGTCGCTCCTCGCCGCCGAGCGCCGCGCGCTCGCCGGGCCGACGGCGGTCCTGGCCGCCGCCGCACCCGTGGACACGGGGCCCCGCGCCGGCACGTCCGTGTACCGCTCGCCCAAGGGGTTCCGGGCATCCGGCTCCACGCCGCAGACGTCCGATAGCGGCGCGGCGCCGGTCTCGGTCAAGAGCCTCATCGACTCATCGCCCGCGCTACCGGACACGAGCGAGTTCACCTTCAAGCCCTATCGCACCCGGTACAGCCCGGACTACGTGGCCCAGCCCACCATCGGGTACGAGCGGGACAACTTCGGCCGCGGCTTCTTCGGCGGCACCGCGGTCTCGCTGTCGGATATCCTCGGCAACCACACGTTGGTGTTCTCGGGCTCGGTGAACGGCCGGCTGAGCGAAGCCCAGGTCCTCGCGCTCTACGCCAACCAGGCGCACCGCCTGAACTGGTATTTCGGCGGCTCGCAGCAGCCGCTGTACTACTACCTGCCGGCGGGGGTGCAGCAGGTCGCCCCGGACACGTTCATCGTCACGCAGCAGATCGAGCGTTTCGTGATCCGGGATGTGTTCGCGCAGTCGTCCTACCCGTTCAGCCGCTTCACGCGGGTGGAGTTCGGCGGCCACTTCTCGAACATCAGTCAGGCGATCCTGCAGCAGGGGAACCTGGTCGCTTATGATCCCGGGTCAGGGCAAAACTTCCTGCTCGGCGTCGGGGATCCCGTCACGGTCAACGGACCGTCCGTCAGCTTTTACGGTCCCACGGTCGCGCTGACCCACGACAACGCGCTGGGCGGGTGGGTGGGACCGTTCGCGGGGTCCCGCTGGCGGGTGGAGGTCGATCCCAGCTTCGGCGCCTGGCAATTCACCCAGGGCCTGGTCGATTGGCGGCGCTACTTCTTCGCCCGGCCGTTTACCTTGGCGTTGCGAGGCGAGGTCCTCGGCCGCTTCGGACGGGACGCCGACCTGTTCCAACAGTTCCTCGGGAGCACCGAGCTCATCCGCGGTTATACCGCCGGGTCGGTTATCAACCACGAATGTATCAGCAGCGCCACGCAGAACAGCTGCCCGGAGCTCGACCAGCTCATCGGCTCGAGCCTGGCCGTGGTAAACGCCGAGTTGCGCTTCCCCCTGACCCGCAGCCTGGTGCTCGGCTTCCTTCCCGTGGGGCTCCCCCCCATTGAGGGCGCCATCTTTTACGACGCGGGGCTCGCCTGGAACTCGAACTCCAAGGTCCTCTGGAGCCGCACTCCCGCCCAGGAAGCCCAGGGCGGGCTCTACCGCGCCCCGCTGCGCAGCTGGGGTGGTTCGATCCGAGTGAACGCTCTGGGTTTCGTGGTGCTCCGGCTTGACTACACCAAGCCGTTAAGCCGGTCGTACAGAACGCCGTACTGGACGCTGAGCCTCGGCCCAACGTTCTAACTCCGCATCGCTAAACCACTTGTCCTGGCCTCGCCGGTTGCCTATCTTGTCCGGCGAGGCCATTTGCGCACCTGTGGATCGTACCTCCTCCTAGCCAGCCTGGCGCTCTGGGGCTGTCGGTCCCGGGCGCCCGCCGCACCACCGTCGCAACCACCTGCCAAGCAAGCGGTTAGTAAGGCAGCCGGAGGCGCCGCCCGCACCGCCGGGGTCGCCATTCGCATCCCGACCAAGGGCGGAGCGCCCCGGGTGTACCGGCTCCCCAGCATGGTCGAGGTCCCCACCGCAATTCGCGGCAAGCTTCCCCCGGTCACCCGCGTGATCGGACTCGACACCGAAGCGGAGTTCCTCTACGTCACGACCGCCACGAAGGACACGACCGCCAAGAAAAAAAAGGATGCGCGCGCCAAGAAAGACACGACCGCCACGAGTCCGAAGAGCGACGTCTTGGCGCTCGATCTCGGCAGTGCCCGCGTCGACACCGTGGCCTCAGGGATCGAGCAGGCCACGCTCGGTCCCGACGGTACACTCTATACCGTGGACGCGAAGCACCGAGTCGTGTCGGTTGCACGACGAGTGCGGGTTGCGTGGCCCCAGCCCCTGCCGGGCGTGCCGCTGCAGATGTTCGGCGCCGCCGACCAGCGCCTGGTGGTGGCCGACCCGCCGGCACTCGTCACCGCCGCCGCCGATCAACCGCCCACCAGTCGACCCCTGCCGGCCGGGAGTGACGTGGCGGCAACCCGCTGGGGCGACTTGGTGGCCGTCGCCGCCGACTCCGGCGTGGTCCTGATGGACCCGCTCGGTCGCCGCGAGGCCGGCTTCGTCCCGCTGGCCGATCATCCGCGCGCGCTGGTGTTCTCGCCGTCGGGCCATCGCATCTATGTCGCCCGACGCACGGAGCCGGGCCTGGCGGCGATCGATCGCTACGACCGCGAGGAGATCGACGGCATCGCTCTCCCATTGCCCGCGGCAACCATCCGACTGGACCCGCTGGGACGCTGGTTGTTGGCCAAGCCGGCCGCCGGCGACTCCGTATTCGTCGTCGACCTTCCGGTGAAACGGCTCGTCGGGACGCTCGCGAGTGCGTGGCGCACCGACCTGCCGGCCGTCGCCCCGGACGGCGCTCTCTTGGTGCGCCAGGGGGACGACGTGGTGGCGTACCGCCCCGACTCGCTCGCGGCGACGGGACGCGTGAAGGGAGGTGGCGCGGACCTGTGGATGCTCACGGAGTGGCGGCCCCGTGGAGCGTATCGCGGCGCGTTCGGAGATGCGGGCGGGCAGGCCGATCAGGGCGCGGCGTCCGATACGGCGGGGCCCGAGGGACCGATGTACGTGCAAGTGTCGACATCGCAGAACGAGGCCTGGTCGTCGGAGATGGCGCAACAGCTCACCCGCGCGGGACTCGCGGCGCGCGTGCTGCAGCCCAAGAATCCCGACGACGGCTACCGCGTCGTGCTCGGGCCTTACCCCACGCGGGCCCAGGCCGAGGGCATCGGCCGCAAGCTCGGCCGCCCCTTCTGGATCTACCAGCCGACGCCGTGACCGTCCGCCCCCTGCCACGCTCGCGCCTCGACGCGCTGGTGCCGTCGCTGGTCACCGGACAGGCGCTCATCGCGCTGGTGCCGGCGACCGGGGACCTGAAGTGGGCGGCGGGAGCCGCGTGGGACGTGGCCCGCGCCGCGGCGCTCACCGATCGGCGGATCGCGCTCGTCGACCTGTGGCTCGAGCACCCGACGCTGCATGAGACGGTCGGTCTCACGCCCACCGAAGGGATCGTGGACGCGTTCGAATACGACGTGTCGCTCACCAAGGCGGCGCACGAGATCGACCGCGTGTTCTTCATCCCCGCGGGCACGGTGACGGCCCACGCGGGCGACCTGTTCGCGAACCCCCGCTGGAAGAAGCTGCACGGCGGCTTCCGGGTGGAGGACGCCCTGCTGCTCCTGTATCTCTCCGCAGGCGCGCTGGCGCGCCTCTCGGCCGTCCCGGACGGATTGATCGTGCTGTCGCCCGACGGCTACGAGCCCGAGTCCTCGATCGGTCAGGGCGTCACAGCGGCGATGGAGCGCGGGGTCCCGCTGCTGGGTGTGGTACGCGAGCGCTGGACGCCGGCCGCGGACCCGCGATCGGTCGCGCCTCCGCCCGGACGGATCTCCGCCTCAGTGCGGCGCCCGCCGCATCGGCTGGCCCGCCCGGTGGTAGTGGCCGCGACGTTGTTAGCGGGCGCGGCCGGCGGCTGGGCCCTGCTGGCGCGCGGGGCCGAGCAGCGCCGGACGCCGGCTCCCGCGGCCGCAGCTCCCGTGCGGGCACGACCGATCGCCGCCGCGCCGGCCCCCGCTCGCCTCGATTCGCTCGCCTGGACCGTGCAGCTCGCGGCGTACGCGAGACTCGACAAGGCGCTCGCCCTGGCGGATCGTCTCACGGCGGACGGCGTCACGCCCTTCGTGACGCCGGTCGCGCTGGACGATCGCCGGGGGAGCGCGGTGTGGTATCGCGTGCTCGCCGGCGCGTTCCCCACGCGCGACTCCGCCGTCGGCGCCCGCGCCGGAATGTGGAAGCGCGGTCTCGCCGCGCGTGGTCAGGGGGATGTGCTGCGCGCGCCGTATTCCTTTTCGCTGAGCGACCGCGCGCCCAGCGCCAGCCGCCTGCGAGAGCGCGGCATTCCGGCCGTGCCCTGGGGCACGGGTGCACGTCTGCTGGCGGGCGCGTTCGAGACGCCGGAGCAGGCCAGCATCCTCGAAGCACGGCTCAAGCGGGCGGGCGTTCAGGCCAGGCTCGTCACCAGGATGGGAGGGGGCACCACTCCATGAGATTGACCCGGCTCGAGCTGTCGGGCTTCAAGTCGTTCGCGGGCGCGGTCGAGCTGCCGTTCGAAGCGGGCGTGACGGCGATCGTGGGTCCGAACGGCTGCGGCAAGTCCAACATCTCCGATGCCGTCCGCTGGGTCCTGGGGGAGCAGTCTCCGCGCTTGCTGCGCGGCGGCAAAATGGAAGACGTCATTTTCCAGGGCTCGACGGGGAGGCGGCCGGTGAACGTGGCCGAGGTCTCCCTGGTGTTCGACAACTCGGACGGGACGCTGCCGATCGCCTACAAGGAAGTCCTCGTCACGCGCCGGCTGTCCCGCTCGGGACAGAGCGAGTACCTGCTCAATCGCTCCGCGGTGCGGCTGCGTGACATTCAGGACCTGCTGCGCGGCACGGGCCTGGGCGCCGACGCCGCCGTGGTGATGGAGGCGAGGATGATCGAGGCGCTGCTCTCCGAAAAGGCGGAAGAGCGGCGCGCCCTGTTCGAAGAGGCAGCCGGGATCGGGCTGTACCGCGATCGCAGGACCAGCACCGAGCGCCGCCTCGAAGAAACGGCGGCGGATCTCGCCCGGCTCGAAGACCTGGTCAGCGAGGTGCAGACGCAGGTGCGGAGCCTGGCGCGGCAGCGCGGCAAAGCGGAGCGCTACGGCAAGATGATCGAGGAGCGCTTCGGTATCGCGTTGACGCTGGTGCGGCGCGAGCTCGAAGATTTCGATTTGACGCTGGGCGGACTGGGGCAGCGGGCTGAGCAGCTGGCGGCAGCCCTGCCTGGCGAGCGGACCCGACTGGAGCAGGCGGAGCAGGAGCGCGAGGCCGGGGTCCAGGCGCGGCACACGGCCGAGGCGCGTCGCACTGAGGTGGAGCGTCGCCTGGCCGATGCGAAGCTCGAGTCGGGACGGCTGGAGGGTGACCTGGCGCTCGCCGCCGAGCGGCTGCGCAATGCCGGCCAGCGGCGCGCCACTGCGGCGCAGCGGCGGGAGCAGGAAGAAGCACGCGCCCTGCAGGCGGAGCGGGAGCGCGCTGCGGCTGCGGCCGAGTGCGAGGCCGCGGAGCGCGACCTCGCGTCGGTCGGGCAGGAGCTGGCGGGTCGTACCGCCTTCGAGCAAGAGGGGCGCGACCGGCTCTTGGCACAGCGCGCGGCCGTGCGCGAGCTCGAGGAGGACCTGCAGCGACGAGCGGAGGGTTCTCGAGCGCTCGAAGGCGAGCGGGCGGCGTTGGAGCGCGAGCGGGCGGAGCTGGGGCAACAGCTCGCAGATGCGTCCCAGGAGCGTGCCCGGCGCGCGGAGACCGAATGGGCGGCGACGGCTCAGGTGGGCACACGGGCGGAGCAGGCGACGGCGCTGGCCCGCGCGGCGGCGCAGGCGGCGGCCGGCCTGGAGCAGGCGCGGCGGCGCGTGGCCGAGCTCAAGGAGCAAGAAACCCACGGTCGCGCCGCACGGCGCCAAGCCGAGGGGGCCCTCGCGCAGGTGACGGCGCGGCACGACGCCCTCGCCGAGCTGGAGCGGGAGCGCGTGGGGCTCGCCCCCGCGGCCCAGGCGCTGCTCAAGGCGCGGGAGCAGTTCGGCGACGCGGTGATCGGGCCTTTGTCCGACTTCGTCCGCACCACCCGGCGCGACGCCGTGCTCGCGGAGCAGCTGCTCGGCGAGTGGCTGCACGCCGTGCTGGTGCGTGACGCCGCCGCCGTCGACGCGATCCGCCGCTGGCACGAACAGGCACAGCCCGGGCCGCTGGTGCTCTTACCGAGCGTGCCCGGACCACGGCTCGCCGCGGACGGTCATCCCCTCAAGGACGACCTGCGTGTGGACGGCCCCGCGGCCACGTGGGTTCGCGCGCTCCTCGCCGGCCACGAGGTCCTCGAGGGCGGGGAGAACGGGGGGCGCGCGCTGCGACGGGCCAATGGTGCGGTGTTCCTGGCGGGACCCACGGCGGCGGGCGGGGGGCCGCTCGAGCGCCGCGCCGAGCTGGAAGCGCTCGCGCAGGAGGTGCGAGAGGCGGAG
>Ga0209155_1001094_pt1 | contig 12814 bp, 18 predicted proteins | sample GraSoiAngelo_122_FD_185879 | JGI IMG/M metagenome (GOLD analysis project Ga0209155, IMG submission 185879) | Grasslands soil microbial communities from the Angelo Coastal Reserve, California, USA - 14_0927_02_20cm (SPAdes) (version 2) | ecosystem: Environmental > Terrestrial > Soil > Grasslands ... | reverse complement strand
GGTCAAACGGTCTATCAGCATGGGATCTGCACGGTTGGCAGGGAAAAAGGCTGAGAAAGGCACTACGACCCAACGGGAAAAGAAACCTTCAGTGGTATCCGCTGTCCGAGGTAGGGCATTGAATGCAGCAACCATAAGCGCGCGACAGCGAAACACAAATGGATCCTTATGTTTGTGCTGTGCCATCATGTAATCGCCACCTGTTAATTGCTTAAATTGTTCCGTACTCTTAAATATTCTTGGGTCAACATCCCCAACGAGGTTGGCAAGCTTCCCGTAAAGTTGAGCACTAGAGAATTGCGAGGAGTCAAGAGCTTGGGGGGTGACAGCAGAGATATTGTTATGCCCCACAAGCATTCTAGCCAAGCGTATAAAAGTGCCTTTTCCATTGCGCCCAGATCCATAGAGTAAGATTGCTTTATGCAACGGATTATCGTTGTATAACATATATCCAAGAATTTCATAAGCAAGTTCGATAGCGTCACCTGGAAATACCTCCGAAAAGAATTGGTCAATCTCGGGACACTCTGCATTCTCATCCCAAGGAATTGGAATACGTATCGTGCTCACGATATTAGAATTATGCGGGTAGAGCTTCCCTTCTTTCCAGTCAAGCAATCCGTTAGGTAGATTCAGATATTGGGTGTCCTGCCTGTCATCTGTAATAAGAGGCTCTCTATTGGAGACAACATTAAGGACATTTGCTGCATGGCTTGGCCTATATCTTTGTCCGAGTAATCGAACGGACCGACGGAATATCTCAGATTCACCATCAGGAGTCCAGATACCTTCTGTATGCCGATAAATGATACGGCCCGTTCCGACAGCAAGCTTTCCAGTGCGCTCGACTGCTCTCCGGATAGTAATAGCTTTAAGTCCATGTTTAGAGTCAAAGAATCGATTTGGATCATTTCCTCGCTCCGCTTCCTCAATCGTACATGGGTCGCCTACCCGTACGGGTTCAATTGCATTCTTTTCAATCGCACCTATGCACGCGCGTTCCCATTCCGTTTCGCTAGCGCCTTCCTCCCTACGGCCAGAATTATCAGCCTGCAAGAGAAATGTTTTCTTGAAACGCTTCAATGCCGCGTACCCTCCACTGTGTCCAGTCGAGATTTCAGCCAGCATTGCCCAAACTCCATTGACCATAGCGTCATGCATACCGCCTAGGTCAGCGTGTTTGCGTAGCGCTTTTTGGTGCCACATAAGGACTCTACGCATTTCAGGACATGGCTCACCCTTACCGTGCTCGACTATCCACAATCGACTGTCCACAATGGCACGATCACGGCGTACGTAACCGTTGCCACTGGCGAGGGTCAGCCATTCCTTAGGCAAGTCGGCAAACTCATCAGGGCTTGGAAAATACCCGTGCGATACACGTAGAGAATTCCCTCGCATATTGGCCCAACGATATTGCGTACCGTTTGGGTGCACGCTTGGAGGCATGACCATATAGCGATAGTGGCGGTAGATAACATCTAAGCCTGCTCCTAGCTTGCCTGGCCAAGTGAGTCCACTAGGGACGGTAAACCACATATGGTAGCGCTCAGGGTCACCACGAAATGAAAACCACGTTGCGGGAAGTGGCCCTAATTTGTTTTCTAATTCAGCTAGCGTTTCACGTCCGCTAGGTCCGTCGATATCAAAAACAACTACACCCTCAGGAACTACACAACCGATATTCTTATAACGGTCGTCATGTCGCTCATTGCCTTGCTTATCTTTGTAAACGCCTTCCAACCATTCGTTTACTTGATTGCTATCTATCGCGATATCGTTAGGAATGCCGTAGGGTGGTGGATACTTCTTACCCTCAGGTAAGGGTATGGGAAGAAAGCCAGCTTGCAAGTAATCGCTTGCAGCCGTATGGAACGGTGACCAACCAAGCGAAATCCGTTGTGGCATAAGGACTTTCGATGTGTTAGTGTGGCGTCCGGCCGTTTGCTCGGTCAACTGTTTCCTCTCCGGTAAAGCGGTAATGCCCCTTAGACCATAATTGCTCGTACTGGCCTGAGGGGCATTATCTATTTAATTAGACGAGCATAGAGGTACCCCCGGTCAATGGCCATCATCTAACCACTAACCGGGGGTACCGTGTCCTTTGCAGATTCCCTACCCAAAAATCCACATTGGACAGAGGAAAGCTTATTTAATTACTCGTCAGCCGGACCGTAGAACAGAACCTTAGCGCCAGTAGTACCAAGCGGGAAATAGAGCGTGCCGACAACGCCGCTATCAGCAGGCGGACTAAACTTGTGGTACGACTTGGTTTCGCCAGCGTCAGTCATTTCAAAGGTAACCCGCGTGGTGTCCCCATCGGTCACAGCGCCAGTCTTACTCTCCTCGGCAGGAGCAGCCTTAACGGGAGCGCTCTTGGCAGGAGTCGCCTTACGGGTACGGGGTCGGGTAGTGGTCTTAGCGGCTGCCTCAGCCATGTTGTTTCCTCTCCTAGGAAGTTGTCCTGTTGGGGCGTATCGAGAGAGCAACCTAGCTCACTCGCTTTTTGCTGTCAACTTACAATTGGCGTCTTACCTTAGGTGTGTAGTCCCAACACCTGTCACAATAGCCCCAATAAAGTGCATGGCGTTCACGACAACTGAGACAGAGTGAATATAAATGCCTTGATACTACGGGTGGTATAACGTGTGGTGTAACTTCTGGCCCCGTTTTTGGTTTGCGCACGAACAATCCCAAAATGCGTTTGCCACTATTCCGTCTGATAGCTTCCATGGGTACCCCTTGGACTGAGCTTTGATGCGCTTAAGCGCGATGATGGAATGCTGCATTGCTGCGAATTCGTCTTTACGGAATGACCCTTGGAAACCAAATAGCTTTAGTTTTTCTTTCGTCGTCTGAGTACGCATTGTGCGATCTTGATAAGTTAATTCAATTCCATTGTTGAAACAAATCCAATCAAGTACCGCATTAAGGCGTACTGGCGATAACAAATCTTTACCGCCGTAGGTCTGTGTTAATTGAAAACTCTCAGTGCCGATTGTCCATTTGTTGCGGAACGGACCGAGATGGCGACTCGCGATCAGTCGCTCAGCCTGCCTGAGTTGCCCATTCTCAGGGCCTGTAAATTCGCCACAATTCCAAGAAATGACGTAGGGTAGAATCTTGTGCTCCGGTCGGCTAAAAGCCCTACAGTCGATTACAAAGTGCGTCCACCCTGTAGCGGCTGAGCCAGGATCAAACCAGACTAGATGAAACTCATTCGGAGTTGCTTGACTGGGCTTCCATATCCCCCGAGGAATTGTCAGCATTCTTAGTCCGCTCTGCCACTAGCAATACTTGACAGCGAGCAATAACTCTCGCTTTGTATACCTCATCACTTACGGCATCATAATAGAGCCCGGTCGAACGTAGCCAATAAATTGATGCACGCTTAAGTCGCAAAGCATGCACATAAGCGATATCTAATTTTGTGCTAATTTCTACAGCAAGCTTATCTCGGCTCAATGGCGTACACGCAACCTTTCAAATGAATTCCGTTATCACAACCTATTGGTTGACAAGGTGGAGGCATTCCATTTTCACCGAATTCAATACCGCACCAGCAACAATGATCATGCGTCCACGAGTGGTTGCAATGGTGTCCGCATTTACGTTCAGATTTAGGACATTCATTAAGCGGCATATCAGGATTGTCACATGAGCCGCAATCGTCATCATTTTCTGAAGTAGTCGTAATTTGATAGACCATTAGTTACCATTCATGCATTTGTATGTTTCTAATTGGTAGTTAACATTGGGGTCCGGCTGAATACGCATCATGCATTGCTGCATTTGATTCAACTGTGCTGTTTCGTTAGCTCCCCAAAATTCCACTACAGCAATTCCTGTTAATGCCGCGAGGCAGCACACTAAAAGAATTACCATTGCTAATTGATAGTTAGGACCTGAATCTAATTCTTGTGGCGCTGGAATAGTCCTCAGTGAATCGCCTTCATACGCTGTCCGCAAACGTGGGATGTCGGCTGTCTCAGCATTATTGAAAAATCGATCCGTGTCCTCATTCTGCTTTCTTAGTTTATTCATGTCGCGCATTCTTTCCTCCTTATTTGAGTGGCACCGTTCCCGCACATTCAGCCGCGCCATGGCCATGATTATTACATGCGTCGATAACTTGCTTATCACGCGCTGTGATTTTACCGGAAATCAATCCGAAAGCATCTGTACGCTCAGGAGCGACATACATATCGACATAAGCGCCAGGCATCACAAGCTCATTCTTGTCAATTACACCTGAGGTACTAGAAAGCTTTTGCTGTGTAGGACCGTAAGTGTAATGACCTACAGCCTTAGGAATAGTGCGATTTTCGAATAGTGCATGGAAATTTACTTTGACACATTTAGAAGCATCGATATAAGCTTTTACTGTTTTACACGGATCACTTGTATCCGCAGCACAACCGCTAGGCTGAGCTGACAAAAGTGATAAGGCTAATACTCCCGCAATTGTATGGTGTTTAATTTTCATGTTCTGTTTAAATCTCCAAATCTTTTCCTTAGGAATTCGAATATAGATAAAAAGCAATCCGATGATAAAGCAATCGCTTACGAAGTCGTACTGAATTCCAAGCCAGAAGTGCATCATTCCATAGAAGCGCATAAACTTAATTGACCTCATTTGTAGCCATGCCCCCAACTCCTGCCGTACACCTTCCCCTTGGCGGTAATCGGCACGCCCATAAATTCAGTTGTCATTACCTTTGCATAACGCTCAGCGATGTACTTAGCCTCACGAATGCGAGCCATGCCCAGTAGCTCATCATGTACGGGTAGCAGGACTGTAGGCTCTAGCTCGGGATCATCCATAACGCGGAGCATGGAAGTTTTGAGAATGTCAGCCGCGCTTGACTGCACTTGGTAATTAACAACGGTATAGGGCTTCTCAGCGTCAACAATCAACCGCCGACCGAAAGGCGTTGTGACGTAACCATACCGCCCACGACAGAGCCGCTTGATTTCTAATCTAACCGCCGCTTGCGCAAGTTTGCCTTCCCGCGTGTCCGAACGATAGTTGAACATTTTCGAGCGTAGAGATTTGTACGCCCGATATTCGAAATCATTAAGCGCGGTCCGTAAAATCTTATCTTGCTCGCGTCGCTTAAAAGCAACCAATGCTGGAAATTGTGACTCATAGTTTGAAATCAATTCCCTAGCTTGCGCCATGCTGATTTCGTACATGCGCGCCATCTTTTCGGCACCGCCACCAAATGCCCACGTGAAATTGATATTCTTGGATAGCTTGTATTGGTCCGGGGTATGTTGCTCGCCAAATAGTTTGTTAGCGGCATTTAAGTGCAGTGATATCCCTTGCTTGGCTGCCTCAATCATCGACTGCTCGCCAGCCAAACCAGCGATCACGCGCAATTCAATTTGGTCAAAGTCTGATGAGATGATCGCATAGCCTGGCTCAGCTACGATGCATCGCCTTACAGCAGCCGCGCTAAGGAGTTTCACGAGGGTAAATTTCCTTACTGGCTCTACAGCCTGGCCCTTGGCAGAAGCCCCGTTTAATTTTGATATCCATATTGGACAGTGGCATGTGGACGGTCGGGTAAACCCAATAATATTTATGGAAACCAAACAAACAAACAACGTAGCCAAACTTTATTCGTCGTCATCCAAAATCATAATTCCCATCGGTCCCTCAGTTAGGCCAGCGTCTTTAAGTAAGCGCTCCTTATAATCTGTCAAGCGTAGCTGAGCCACATTAGCGCGTAATTCTGGCAGACCCATAAGAGCTAATTTCTCTCTATTAACCTCTATGATTTCCTCAATCAATTCCTCAATCAATTCCTTTCTATCCATTTCCTTGATTGGTTTGATACCGAATATCTTTACGTTTTCATTCTCGTTTGTCACTCGCTTTCCTCATCCTCACGATTCTTAGTTGGTAATTGCTGGAATGGCGGATTACTCACACTCATTCGAGCCGTACGCGCTCCTAGGGGATTGATACTCGGGTGCACCCTGCCGTTAACATCTAGGTCAGCTAGCATGTGATCGGCGTAGCTAGACTTACGTTTCTCTAATTGCTTGGCCAGCAATACACAGCGACTGAAGTCACGTACTTCCTCACTGTCCACTGTGGACCGAATTTTTCTTAGTATGCCCGCATCCGTCTTTAACTGCCCCGTTTTTGTGCGCTCTGTTAACTCAACTCCAAGCGCCATAAGGGTTTGTGCTAGCTTCTGTCCACTTTGGATATTGGCACAACCGTATTCGGCTGCCCGCGCTCTGTAGTGCTCTGCCCGATTAAGAAATGCGCTAGAAAGTCGCGTTGTGTAATCAACATCGATTGGTAAACCTCGCCGCTGTAGCCTGTCACAAGCATTCGCGACTCGCTTATCGAATTGGTACAACTCATAAAAGTGTCGGACAATCGGTTGAAATTCTTTCCAGACCCTATAGGTAATGAGGGGATCGACTCCTGCATAAGCGATGTAAGCAGGGTGTCTAGAGTCAACCAATCGCCATCCTTCAGAGAGCTTTGCCTTACGCATTTTTTGCTGGCCCTTGCGAGGGCCACTCTTGTAAACTTCGCCTGCAATAGGTATTTCGATAGTTTTAAATATCTTCTTAAGCTCAATCTCCCACTTACTAGCGCTTTTGTCGATGTAATGATTGGCCAATTCTTTAAGTCCGTGACCAATTCCGCCTTCTTTTCTATTCCGCGAATCGAAATGGTGCGAGGGAATATGTGTCTCTGCACAAATGATTCCTGTTTCATAGCCGAGATAAGCATCTATGCATCGGATATCGTGGGGTCCGTTGTGTCCAATCCATTGAATGCGTTGCTTACATAGCCAACCGACAAACCGTCTAGCGCTAGCGGGGACAACGTAAGCGACATTGGCATTTCCAATTTGGGTTGTCCGCAACATCCATTGTGGATGATATGGATTGAGTCCCGTTGATTCTGTGTCAATCCCAAGCGCTCGACTAGATCGCACGAAATCAGCAATTTCCGATAAGTCACGTCGGGATTCGGGGTAGTTGATTTGTATTTGTTCATCGGCCAGCCAATCGTTAATCCTTAACACGTGGATAACCCATGCATAGATTTGAATTGCAATAGTAATTGTGGGTTGTCGCGCTGTAACGTTGCCAAATGTGGCAATGGGGCCAGTCAGTAAAGAGCACTATTGTCGGGAACTTGCCAACTATTCTCGGGGCGTAGACTAATCCTTTGATTCTCGTCATTGTACTTACGTAGTCTCCTAGGACTTAGGCAAATAGGCTCAGAGTCAGCCATTCCAGCATAACGCCGTATTTGATTCTCTGACCAAATCAAATATAAATGGCGAGCATCAATCAAGCCTCTAATACGTGGCATTTACTTCCATCGACTCTGCTAACTTAAGCCAATGCGATTCCATAATGGGTTGGACATCAGGATTACGTAAGCCAAATGATGTATGAATCATCGGGCATACATGCATGAGCTGTCCGGTTATCTGACTTGTTTTAAGAATTTGCTGCCCTGCTACTTTGAGAATCGAAATGTTTTTACCAAGAATCGCTCTGAGTGCGACAGAGCCAACCGGAATAATGATAAGTGGAGAGCCTACGGCTGCCCATTCTCTCATTAGATAGAGCTTTGCCGCATCGATTTCTTGTGGTGTAGGTGTGCGGTTACGAGGTGGACGGAATTTAACGGTATTAGTTAACCAGCAATTAGCACCTGCTGTAGGCGGACTGTCTCTACCATCATCGTACTGATCTTCAGTATCTAAACTAGCAAGCGCCATTAACCGCCTTAGCATGACACCCGCTGGCCCTACGAATGGCCTGCCTTGCATTTCCTCCTGAGCGCCTGGCGCTTCGCCTACGATGAAAGCCTTAGGATTGTCTCCCTCACCCGGAACAAAGCGCCTAGATAAATGCTTGAATGCGCTATCGTTCTGTTGCTCTAGAGCTTGTGTTTCGAGCGAATCGAAATCAATCATCTCTGCCAACTAAGAATTCATGATTAGGCGGTTGATCATATCCGCTTACGTCAATAGCAGGAACAAATCGCTCGCCAGCAATTACCCATCGGAAAAAGCCGATTAGGAATCCTTCCTTGGTATGCACTGGACAGTCTAAAGCAGCCTCACCCTTGCGCACGCGACGCTGACCCTCAGGCTTATTTTCGTCATCCGGGTGCACAATCCATTCGCATTTACAAATACGATTGGTGCGCTCTGCCTCAATGAGCCGAACGTACTCAGCAACCAAATCAGGCAGCCGACTGGAATTGATATAGATATGAGCGCCTTCCTTGGGTAAGCCCCAATCATCGGCATCTTTTAAACTCATATCGATGGGCTTAAATAGCGGCTCAGTCATTTTTCATTTTCCTTTGTCCGATGTTGACAGTCACACCACGTCTTACCCTTGATTTTTGCTTCGCATGTCTCGTGAAATTCTTCCGTGCAATCCTTACAAATGAACGGCATTCTTCCTCCGAACACGAAACATGACGGGTAGCCCCACACTACCCGCCATGCTCTACAGTGGACTGTCTATTGTGGCTTAAGCATTTTCCTCATCATGCGCCGCACGCCGAGATTCCGTGTAGACCTCATTACCAAATGCAGGGTCGGCAACGATGTCAGCCGCTACCTCAGCCACGTCAACATCGATATGCGCTGTAACATCCTGATTCCATGCGTTGCACAGCGCGACAATGCGAGCGTACGTCATCTTGATTCGTACGTTCTGCGCATCGGCTGGTAAGGAAAAGAATTCCGTTCCCGTCAATCCGAAAGGACCATTAGGAGTAAGCAGGACTTGCCCCGTCTCAGGAATTACATTACCCACAATGTCAACGGTTCCCGCTGGCACAGACAACGCGGTAAAGATCATATCAGGGTCTCCTAAAGTTTTGTATTGTGGTACGAGTGGAGGGGCAACGCTATCCGTTAATAGCAGAGTGAAATTCCTGCGACCCTCAGTATTCCGCCACCATTCGATATGTGTATGAATATCGACGGTGTCCGAGGTACTGGTTTCAACGCCTGAGAGAGCATCGTACCGCCGTTTGTTGCCAGCGGTATTCATCCAATTGATTCCACGAATCTCCGGAATGTGACCAGCCTTGACGTGATTAGCCAGCGTGTTAGACCACGCAATAGCCTTAGCTCGGCCACCAATCCGCCACGCTAGCGTTACGTCCATTGCCGACGCGGTATCGCCTCCTACCCTGTCTCGAATCTGACGAGTCGAATAGTCGGTAGTTGGGTAATTCCCGCGATTCTTAATTGTCTGAACACCTAAATGATAACCGTTGTCGTGAGCATCATCGCCTACGATACCAATTTCGGCAGGGTCGGTAACGCCAGTCATGGCCATAAGCTTATGACGCAAATCTAGAAGATCAGACGGTGCATTCGTCAATTCATTACCTCCTATAGCAAACGCCTTGCTGTGTAAAATGAATAGACAGTCTGAACCATAATCCTCCCATGACCACTAGACGCCACAATCATTTTGTTACCGCCGAGATAGATACCGACGTGGGATGACGTGGGGAAAATCAAATCCCCTCGTCGTAATCCATTTCGACTGACTTTAATGCCTCGCCTTAAGAGCGTTCCTGTGTAATGCGGAACGGTAATACCAATAGACCTAAACGACGCTACTACCAAACCCGAGCAATCAAACGAGCGCGGTCCGGCTGCTCCCCAAACATAGGGCTTACCTCGCTGGCTCATGGCAAAGGAAATCACACGCTCCACTTTGGACGGTACGACTGTCGCATGTGGAGTAACAACGGCTTTCCGCTGTAGGGAGAGAGATGAACGCTCTACCGTCGACGGAACGTCCACTTTGGACGGATCAACCTTTGCAGTGTCAAGCGGCAGGTCAAATGTGTCAGTCAATGCAGGAATCAAAGGAGCGCTTAAAACCTCAACCCTAGGGGAAGTGTGAAAGATTCCCAACTCAACTACAAAACTGCCTAACAGTCCAATTAGGAGGATGACGAGACAATCAACTAAAATGCTCGGCTTATTCCATGAATGCGTTTTTGTATATCGATGGCTCGGAATGTCATGAGGCTGACCAACGTAAGTCGAGTAAAGCGAATCGTTAAATTCGATTACTTCAGTTTCGGTACTCACCAATTATCCAATGTTTGTAGGGAAGCGGGGCACCATTCAAAAGGAAGGGGGGAGACCAATTGAATTCGTGGTTATTTGATATTAGCGATACTGCACCGTACGCGCTAATACCCCGCGCTATTCCTTACTTGCCTGAGCGCCTGATAGCCTCGCGAATTTGTTCGAAGGTATGACCTTTACTATCCTCATCGGGTAGTAGCTCGGCCATTTCTACCAGCCAGCCAGCGAATCGGTATGCGCTTTGCCTAGTACGGAAGAGAGGTACATCACGGATGACAGGAGAGATGTATTTACCTCTGCCGATTTGTGTCATCGAATGATTGGGTAGGTTCTCACCAAAACCAATTGCATATTCATTCGTAGCGTCTACCTCATCGAAAGGCTTATTACCTTCCTTTTCGGCTAACGCATGAATGTCATCAAATTCGCCTGAGCGCTCAGCCATTAGAAAGGCTCATCCTCCGAATCCTCGTCGTCTAATTCATCCTCGTCAATTTCCTCGTCTAATTCGTCGTCTTCCAAATCCTCGTCGTCAAAGTCTTCCTCTGCCTCAGCTTCCAAAGGACCAACCCAACCAACATCGCGACGACTACCGCCTTTACCGTCGTCAGAGTCCTTTAGCTGACCAAGGATTACTTGCTTGCCATCGTTACGCCAATTGCCAATACGCTTAATATTCCCTTCCTCATCCGTGATTGTCTTATTCACGAAATCAGATTCAGAAACGCCGAGTGAGTCAAGCACGGGAACATAAGCGAATTGGCTTTTGTCAGTGACAGAGCGGAACGTCATGACGAAATAGCCAGCGTATTTCTTCTCTTCTTTGCTCTGAGGCTGTAGCTCTAAGCCGACTCGCAACTGAGGATTCTTTTCCTGTGTGCCAGGAACGTATTTAAGTTGCTTGATTAGCCACTGGTAGACCGCTCCGGTCGGCGGTAGGGGGCCACGGTAGGGAGTGAATTGCTTGGAGCGGTCGAATTTCCTTACATCACTAACGCTAACTTCCCAATTGGCTCTAGGCACTTACTTTTTCCTCTCCGTCAACCATTGCAATTAGTTTCGGCATTGTAGGAAAGTCCACATAGGAGCCAAAACTATTAAACTTGTCACCACAAATATATCTAACTTCCTCCTCTTTTGAATTGTGCCGTTCCGGGCTCTCAAACCACAACCGGCGGTTAATGTATGATTTACCGGTTCGCTTATTTCGAAGTCGTTTCTTTTCGTAATAACCGGTAGCGTCCATTAGCCCGCTAATTGCATTTGCCGTTTCGGTCACCTTCCCTTGAATACCAGGGAAAACTAATAGCTCGCCATTCTCGGTTAAGTCGGTACGGTAGGCATGAGCCGTAACTAGCAGATTAACAGGCATGTCTACCAAGCGAGGAAACCACGCTTTAAGGAAGTTTTGCGTATTGAAATAATCTGGCCTATCGGGCAGATTGCGATGCTGCCTCTTTTCGGGATTGATGTCAAATGCCTCAGCAGCGTAACCCAACCGGAATCTATCTTGCATTGTGGTTACGCCATCTAGGATTAACCAATCAAGCTTGCGGTAGCGCTCTCTATATTCGAGCCATTCAACCGCAGCCCACGCGGTAGCTGTATCGGCAATAACCCTTGCATGGCCTGTAGCGCCTTGCCTAGCGGCTGATTTGTAGCCTGGCTCCCCAACTAGCCAGAAGCACTTACCCGGACACGTGCCAGCTAGGACCGTCTTACCCGCGTTGCTGTCGCCATAGACAAGAATGTTTTTTGATTCCGCTTCTGATTCGAGCGCAATAATTGCCGCTGCAAAATCAGACATCGACATTTCAGAGCGCTCTGTCCGCACTCGGCTAGAACGCCTGCCCGCTGTGCTAGCCACGTCGGATAGCTAATTCGTTCGCGCGCTCTGCATGCCACTTAGCAAATTCAGGCTTTAGCCTACGCTCGCCATGTCGCCGGTATTTACCTTTGACGGGTGACTGTTGCTGAATGAACGCCATAGCTTTACAGAGCCGAACCATTTTGTTGTGTTTGCCATAGCCTGGCCTAAATAGGTTGTCCATTGTGGAAATTCGTGTCACGGGTTACCCCATCTCAAAACTAGTAATGTCCTCAGTGGACTCTCCATATTGGAGGTACGGGTTTTCACGTCGGTACATCACACGTTCCATTTGCCGAATGTCAATTCCCTTTTCCTCTGCCTCGCACATTCCAAAGAATTGACAGAACTTAGGGCAGGCTTTGGAAGGCGTTTTAGGGAGCATGGCAGGGTCTAGCATTTTTTCACGCAACATTGTGGTTAGCGTAGTAATGAGAATTGTTTCAGATTGAATTCTCATCAGTGCTATCCGCTTGGCTGGCTTAGTGAGAGTTATCAATTTCCTTACGAATAGCGGGGCAGGCTGCTTTTTCGAAACAGTACCATTCTTGTTAAGCGCTTGACCTTTCTCATTCGTCATTCGCTCATCAGGAATTGCCTTACGTAAGAAATTGTAAAGAATTCCCTTGACTGTCTCAGTGCGACCGATAGCGCCTATCTTGCGTAACGCTTGCTCAGCCATCACACCATACGGGCGCGCCTGGTCATCCATCGATAAATGGTCTGTCTGAATTGAGCCAGCCGTTTTATTTTCGAGTAGTAACACATTCCCATCAGGGTCACGGAAAACCATATCTGGTTTCAATAAATGGTGTGCGACTATCTC
>Ga0209155_1001087_pt1 | contig 12831 bp, 13 predicted proteins | sample GraSoiAngelo_122_FD_185879 | JGI IMG/M metagenome (GOLD analysis project Ga0209155, IMG submission 185879) | Grasslands soil microbial communities from the Angelo Coastal Reserve, California, USA - 14_0927_02_20cm (SPAdes) (version 2) | ecosystem: Environmental > Terrestrial > Soil > Grasslands ... | reverse complement strand
CCAGGACAAGACCCCCGAACGCTTTCTGCTGGCGCGCAGCATGGCCCCGGGATTGGTGACGGCGCCCGATCTGATGGAATTTGACTTGGCGGGCGAGCCGATCGACGCACAGGGGCGCACGCCCTACCTCGAACGCTTCATCCACAGCGAGATCTACCGGGCCTATCCGGCGGTGCAGGCGATCGTGCACAGCCATTCGCCCGCGGTCATCCCGTTCGGCGTCGTCGCAACGCCGCTCCAGCCGATCTTTCACATGGGCTCGTTTCTGGGGCTCGGCGTGCCGGTGTTTGAGATCCGCGACGCCGGGGGGCCGGCGACCGACATGCTGATCCGCACCCCGGCGCTCGGCGAGGCGCTTGCAAAATCGCTCGGCAATGCGGCGGTCGGATTGCTGCGCGGTCACGGCAATGTCGTGGTCGGCTGCTCGGTCAAGGAGGCCGTGTTCCGCGCTGTCTATACCGAGATCAATGCCCGGCTGCAGGCCGAGGCTTTGCGTATCGGTCAGGGCCAGGTCGCGTTCCTGAACGAGGCCGAAGCGATGGCTTCGATGGCGACCAACCAGGGGCAGATCACCCGTCCCTGGAATTTATGGAAGGCGAGGGCGCTTGGCCGGAGCGATTGAGCGCCGATTCTTCGATCCGAATGATGGCGGTCCTTTGGCGCGGGACCGGACTCCGGCGTGGTTCGCTGCTTTGGCGGACACACTGTGACGGTGCGAATGGACGACCTAGAATGCCCTAATGCCTCCCCGGCAGAGGAGGACACCAGCATGCATGCGATTTTTCGCGGCGTCTCGGTCATCCCGGTTCTGACGATCGACCGGGAGCGGGATGCGGTTCCGCTCGCTCGTGCACTATTCGAGAGCGGGTTGCCGGTCATCGAGGTCACGATGCGCACGGCTGCGGCGGGGGCAGCAGTTGCCGCGATCCGGCGCGAATTGGCGCAGGTGGTCGTCGGCGCCGGCACGTTGTTGCGCGCCGCCGATGTCGCGACGGCGGTACAGGCCGGCGCAGGCTTTCTGGTCAGCCCCGGCCTGACTCCGGAACTCGCGGCCGCGGCGTTGGCGGCCGAATTGCCCTATCTGCCCGGCGTCGCGACCCCATCGGAAGTGATGGCGGCACGGGCCCTCGGCCTCTGTGTCATGAAATTCTTCCCGGCGGAGGCGCTCGGCGGGGCTGCGTGGCTCAGGGCATTGGCGCCGGTCTTTCCCGGTGTCGCGTTCTGCCCGACCGGCGGCATCGACGAGACGCGTGCCGCGGAGTATCTGACTTTAGCGAATGTGCCGATGGTGGGCGGCTCCTGGATGGTGCCGCGTGACGCGGTCGCTGCCGGCGATTGGCGCCGTATCCGCCGGCTCGCCGAGCGTGCCGCCGCGATCGGGCGGCGCGAAGCCGCCTAGCCGCTGCGCCGCAGCTCGACGACCCTCACCAGCGGCCCGGGCCGGGGAAGCCCATTCCGGGATAAGGCCCCGAGGCGAAGGCGCGATTGCGGTAGTACCAGGGCGGCGCGACCGGACCGGGACCGATGTCGCCGGGCGCCTCGCCATAAAACGGCGGGGGCGGGTAGGGGCGGGCGCGCCGCTCGACAAAGGGCGCATCCTCCGCCCAGCTGTACTCCTCGCGATAGACCTGCTCGCGGCGCGGCATGCGGTCGAGTTCCACCATCCGCTCGCGCCGCTCCATGACAGCGCTGCGGCGCTCGGCCGGAAATGTCTGGTCGGGCGGGTTGCTCGCCGACGGTGGTTTGCGGTGCGGCCGCGGCGGGGTTGCTTCCTGCGCCTGCGTCTGTTGCGGCTTGGTGGTCTTCGAGACCGAAGGCGCGACAGGGCTGGCTTGCTCGGCCTGCTTCGGCGGTGGGTTGGCGGTCTTTGGCATCGGCGCGGAAGACGTCGCGTGCTCAGCTTCCTTCGGCTGTGGCTTGGCCGCGGGCGGCGGGGAACTCGCCCCGGCATCGGCCGCGGGCGTCGTCGCGGGCGCCGGCATCGTGATCGTCGGCTTTTTCGCGACTGGCGTCTGCTTTGATGACGTCGACTGCGCGGCGGCCGGCGCTTCTCGTCGCACCGGAGAGAGCGGCCCGGCGCCTGGCGCCGGCGCTGCCTCCACGCTCGCCTCGGGCTCGGCGGCACGCGCCAGCGGCAGGGCCGACAGCATCAGGGCCGAGAAGACGAGCAGCGATATGGCGAGACGGGGGCCGGCGCGCCTGTCATCCGGGGACGGGGGGTGCGGCATTGCTCCTCCGGTGCTTGGGGCTTGGTTCATTATTCGCGTCCTCGCCGGGAATCGTCCCTGCGCCTGGGTAGCGGGGTGCGACGTCATGCGAGCACGATCCACGCTCGGCGCTGTTTGTCATGTTAACCGAGGATAACAGGAGGCTCATCATGCGCAACCGGATGGGCGGTGTCAGCGCCGCCGCGATCGCCGGGGCGGCGATAGTGATGTCATTGGCGGCAAGCCCTGCCCTGGCGCAGGTGCCCGGCGGCTCGTATCTGCGGACCTGCTCGGACGCCCGCATATTCGGCGACCGGCTTGTCGCCGAATGTCAGACGATGGACGGCGGTTTGCGCCGGACCGTCTTGCGCGATGTCGACCGCTGCGTCGGCGGCATCGCCAATATGAACGGGCGGCTGACCTGCAATTACGGCGAGCCCGGCTATGGATCGTCCCTCGACCGGGATCGCAGCTCCGCGCCGAGCCGCTATTACGGTTATCCCCGGTATTACGGCTACGGCCGTTAGCCGCGGCGGGAATTGGCGCGAGCGCGCAGCGCTCAGCTGCGTGCCCGCGCCTTCTCGATTTCCGAATTCAGCTCGGCGCCGCCGAGGATGATGAACGCCGTCACATAGAACCACATCAGCAGGATGACGACCGCGCCGATCGAGCCATACGTCTTGTCGTAAGAGCTGAATCGCGCGACGTAGAACGAGAAACCGGCCGAGCCGATCAGCCACAACAGTGCTGCCGCGATCGTGCCAGCGCTGAGGCAATGCCAGCACGGCTGTCGCCGGGACGGCGCATAGCGGTAGAGGGCGGCGAACGCGATCAGCGCCAGGACCGCGAGAAGCGGCCAGCGGATCAAGGAAAGCCGGTCCCGCCATAATTCGGAGAGCGGCAGCGTGTCGATGATCGCCGGTAGGACCGCGATCAGGAAGAGGCTTAACACCGCGAACAGCCCTACCCCGACCGTTAAGGCAATCGCCAACCCGTAAAACGAAAGGAGGCCGCGCTCGTCGCGCTCCTCATAGGCGACGGTCAGCGCCTGCATCAGCGCGCCGGTGCCGCTGGTCGCGCTCCACAACGCAAGCAGCAAGCTGACGAGGAGGCCGAGACCGAGCTTGTCGGGCGGCGCTGCGACGAGTGCGTGCAGCTGATCCGACAGCAGCTTCAGGGCCTCCTCCGGCAGCACGCCGGAAAGCGAGCTCAGCTGGTGTTCGATCGTGGCGGGATCGGAGACGAGGCCATAGAGCGAGATCAGCGCCGACATTCCGGGAAAGATCGACAGCAGCGCATAAAACGCCACCCCCGCCGCCATGATCGACACGTGGTCGCGGTCGAGCTCAGCCCAGAAATTAGTCAAGATCGCCCACCAGCCGGGACGGGCTTTGCTCTGCGTGAGGATGGCCATACCGGCCCAACATCATCGCCGCTCGCGGCGTTCCGCCCGAGCTAATCGGGCAGCAACCTGAGCGCTGTAAGACCGCGGCGCTGCAGGCGCGCAAATACCTGCGTGAAATGCAGCGCCGCCGAGCGCTCCAGCCCTTCTAACCAGTTCTGGTCGAGAAACGAGGCGAGCGCCGGCTGGCCGAGCGACGCCTCCCACAGAATACCGAGCAGCGAGGCTTCCCCCTCATCGGCTTCTCGCCCGAGGAGCGGGATTACGGCGGCGCTCTCGGCTGCCGCCCGCTCGCGCGTGTCGGGCCCGGGGCCGAGCCCGAAATCGACGAGGCGCCGCCGCTCCGGCGGGGCAAGCACAAAATGCGCGATCTCGTGCAGGATGACATAGGCTTCGGTGTCAACGTCGAGCGCGGCGCCGTCCCAATTAAAGCCAGGACGCGTGCCGGGTGGATGCACCGGCATGCCGAAATGCTCGGCGAGCTTCAGCGCCTGCCGGCGGTGCCGCTCGGCTACATCGCCGGTGGCGCGCTCGGATGAGGTCATACGGATCCGCACGAAGGCGGCATGTCCATCTCGGTCATCGAGTTGCGCGGCAAAACGGTCGAGCGCCGCGGCAAGTTGCGCGCGCGGGATCGGGGTCAGAATCATCGAGCCACATATAGGGGCAGCGGCGCTGCCCGTCGCGCCCTACACGTTGACCGGCGCGAGCGGCTCTCGACCACGGATCAGATCGGCCGCCTTCTCGGCGATCATGATGACCGGCGCGTTGATGTTGCCGCCGACTAGATCCGGCATGACCGAGGCATCGACGATCCGCAGCCCCTCGACACCGCGCACCTTGCATTCGGCGTCGACAACGGCGTCCGGGTCCCGGTCGCTGCCCATCTTGCAGGTGCCAAGCGGGTGATGAACCGTGATCGCGGTTGCGCGGATATAGGCGTCGACTTCCGAATCCGACCGGCGATCCGGTCCCGGCCCGGTTTCCGCCGCGACAAACGGCGCGAGCGCCGATTGGCGGCCAATCTCGCGCGCTAGCTTGACCGCGGCGCGCAACGTCGCCCAGTCCTTCTCCCGCGCGAGGAAATTCTGCTTGATGCGCGGCGCCTGCTTCGGATCGCGCGAGGCGAGCGTGATCTGGCCGCGGCTGTCCGGTCGGAGCAGCACGGCGCGGCAGGCGAAGCTGTCCTCATACGGCGCAACGAACGGCCGGAAATAGGGCGCCGCGGTTAGCGGCGCCGCGCTGCACAGCAGCTGGATGTCGGGCATCGGAAGATCGGACGCGGTCTTCAGGAATGCCATGATACCGTGCGGCTGGCTTGCCGCGATGCCGCGGCCGCGCAGCCGAGCCTTGGCAATCTCGCGCACAATGCGGTCGGCGCGCATCTTGCGATGCAGCGGTCCGGGCTCCTTGCGGCGAAACGTGACCGCGACCGCGATATGGTCCTGCAAATTGCGGCCGACCCCGGGCAACGGCACGCGCGGCGCGATGCCCTGCACACGCAATGCGACCGGGTCGCCGATCCCCGACAGCATAAGCAGTTGTGGCGAGTTGATGACGCCACCCGCCAGGATGACCTCACGCTCGGCGTGCACGATCTGCTTTTCGCCTTCGCGCAGATATTCGACGCCGGTCGCGCGATGATTGTTGAGTAGGAGCCGCGAGGCGAGGGCACCGACCTCGATCTTGAGATTGGGCCGTTCAAGAGCGGGCCTGAGATAGGCTACCGCCGCGCTGCAGCGGCGACCGTCGCGGATCGTCATCTGCGGCTTGCCAAAGCCTTCCTGCTGCGCGCCGTTGTAATCCTCTGTCGTCGGGTGGCCGGCCGCGAGGCCGGCTTCGGCGAGCGCCTCGATGAGCGGATCCTGGAAGCGCGAGCGCTCGGTCGTCAGCAGGCCGTCGCCGCCGCGGTAGGGACCGGCGCCGTCTTCCCAGCTCTCTTGCCGTTTGAAATAAGGCAGCACATGCGCATAGGACCAGGTGGTCAGCCCCAAATCGGCCCAGCGGTCGTAATCGGCGCGGTTGCCGCGGACATAGACCATCGCATTGATGGATGACGAGCCGCCGATGACCTTGCCGCGGGCGCATTCGACACGGCGGCCACCCATCGTCGGCTCGGGTTCGGCAAAATACATCCAGTCGTGCATGCGGTTATTCAGGATGCGACCCCAGCCGAGCGGAATGTGGATCCACGGGTCCTTGTCCCAGCCACCCGCTTCTAGCAGCAACACCCGCGCGTTCGGGTCCTCGCTGAGCCGGTGGGCCAGCGTGCACCCGGCAGAGCCGGCACCAACGATGATGTAGTCGTAGGATGCGTTCGCCATGATCCGAGCATCGAAAGAAATGGCAATGTCGCCTTGCTTGTCGACCGTTTTGAGCGGGCCTATCCTTGCGGGCAAGGAGAATACGATGGCAATTATTGAGAATCAGCGCGCGGCCGAGATCCCGTGGCGCCCGGGCTATCGCCGCTTTACGCTCGCCGGCCCGGAGCAGGGCGTCGCTTGCTCGGCAAGCCTCAGCGTCATCGAGCCGGGCGCCGGCGCACCGACGCATTTCCACAACACCGCCGATGAAGTCATCATCGTCCTCGACGGCGCGTTGGAGATGTGGATCGGCGATGAGCGCCGCATCGTGGCCGCCGATCACACTGTTTCGTTGCCCGCTGGGGTGCCGCATGGGTTTGTCGCGCTTGGACCAGGACCTGCGCGCATTCTTGCCTTTCTGCCGCAATCCGGTGAGGCGGTCGCGACCACCTATGTCGAAGGCGGCCCGCCGCTAAGCGCCAGCCGCCGCTGAGGCGGGCAGCCCGACGAGGCGATCGCTTTCGGCCCACAGTTCTTCCGCGAGCCGGTCGTCGCGCGCCGCGGCATCCGGTTCGGCTATCCGGTTGCCGACCACGTATGCGCCGTGGAACGGCGTCGGGTCGGGAACCGCCGCGAGGAACAGCGAAGTTGCGGCGCCCCTTTCCGGGCTGATCAGAAATGGCTTGATAAGCCGCCAGCCGAACCCCGCGATCGCCCCGGCGCGATCGCCGATCGCGGTTGCGACGATGCCGGGATGCAAACATGCCGCGGTGACTTGCGTCGCATCGAGGCGGCGCGCCAGCGCGCGCGTAAACAGCACGTTGCATAATTTGGAGCGGCCATAAGCCGAGAGCGGCGTCCAGTCCTGCGGCCGGGTTAGCGCGGCGATATTGAGGTGGGCGCCCCGATGCGCCTGCGATGCCACCGTCACGATGCGCGCCATCCGGTTCGTTTGGGCTGATGCGCGCAGCCGATCGAGCAAGAGGTTGGTCAAGAGGAACGGCGCCAAATGGTTGACGGCAACCGTCAGTTCGTAGCCGTCCTCGGAGAGCTGAAAGTGAGGGCTGATGAGCCCGGCATTGTTGACCAGCAGATCGATGCGCTCATAGTCGGCGAGCAAGGCGTCCGCGAGTCGGCGCACCGCGGCGAGGCTGGCCAAATCGGCAAGCGCGGTGTCGAGGGCGCCCGAGCCGGAACGCTCGGCGACGAGCCGCCGCGCTCGCTCGGTACGCGCCGGGTCGCGTCCAACCAGGACGACCCGCATTCCCTGCCGCGCGAGGCCGAGCGCGGTGTAAAGACCGATCCCGGCGCTTGCGCCTGTAACGACCGCGACCCGCTCGCCCGCCGCGTTCACCGGGGCTCCAGGCCCTTCGATTTGATGACCGGCGCCGCCTCAAAGCCGGTGAGGAACTCGATGAACGCCTTGGCCGGCGCGGATTGGCCGCTGGCGGTCGGAATGCCGGCGAAATAGACGAGATCGGGGCTTTGCAACTCGGCCGGGATCGCCCCGACGATGTCAATGCCGGGAATCCCCATCATCTCGCTGATCGGCTGCAATCCGATCTCGGCCACGCCGAGCGCGACCGCGCCGCCCACCGAGGGCGGGTGGCCGGCGCTGCCGGCAATCGGCCGCAATTTCGGCTTGAGCTCGGAGGCGATGCCGAGGCGCTCGAACACACTCGCGATGTGGATGCCGCTGGTGCCGCCGGTCGCGGGATCGGTGTAGCCAACCGAGCCGGCCGCAAGCAATGTCCGCTTGAACGCTTCGACCGAGCCGATGTCGGGCCGCGGCGCGCCTTTTTTGACCGCGAGGCCGATCTTGGCGCGGCCGATCAAGGCGATGCTGTCCTTCGCGATCTTGCCTTCGCCCGCGAGCTTTTTGATGCGCGGCTCGGTCAGGAGCGCGACATCGACGGCTTCGCCCGAAGCGACGCGTTCCTCGACCCCGCCGGCCGTCGCGAAATCGAACGTAAGGCGATTGCCTGAACTCTTCTCGAAATCGGGCGCGAGATCTTGCAATAGCGGCCGCAACGCGCCGGCACTGAGCACCTTGATCTCCGCCGCGTCTGCGGGTCCTGAAAATAACGCGGCAATCAGAAACCCGGCGAATGCGAGCGGGCGGACCATCCTGATTGCCGAGCCGGTGTTGCCAACCGAGAGTCTCAGCTCGCCGGGCGTTCCGCCGGTTCCATCCCTTTCGCCTTGTAGACCGCCTTGTTCGCCGGCGCGGCGAGGAAATCGATGAACGCCTTGGCCGCGAGCGCCTGCTCCGAATAAGGCGGGGAGGCGCCAACAAACACGAGATCCGGGCCCTTGCTTGCCAAGTTCGCGGTGCTGCCACCGACGAGCTTCGCGACCCTGACGAGCTTGTCGACCTGCGCCTTCGTCAAAATCGCGACGTCGATCGGGTCTTCCGCGGCGACCTTCTTTTCAATGTTCTCCGCGGTATCGTATTGGATCGATAGTTTGTGGCCGGCGGATTTCTCGAAAGCGGGGGCCAGTTCCTCCACCGCAGGGCGCAGCGCCTCCGCGCACAGCACTTTCAATTCCGCCGCAGCGGCGGGTCCGGTGTAAAGGCCAGCGAGCAGCGCCAGACCGGTTGCAACGCGTAAGATTCCTTTCCGCATGTTCTCCTCCCCTGTTGAGGTGCTTAGAGGCTGTCGAGCCCGTTAGACCAGCGCCGGCAGATATGGTGCGCGATCGCGACCGGCCCGGGCACCGAGACCTGCGTCGGATCGTCCAGTCCATTGGCGGCGTGTACTACCATCGCGCGGATCTCGTCGCGGTGAAACCAGCGCGCCTCGGCGAGTTCTTCCGGATCGACGGTAATCTCTTCCGACAGCGCCTCGCATAGAAAGCCCATCATCAGGCTCGACGGGAACGGCCAGGGCTGACAGGCGAGATATTTCACCCGGCCGACCCGGATGCCGGACTCCTCGTGCACTTCGCGCCGAACCGCCTCCTCGAGCGTCTCGCCGGGCTCCATGAAGCCGGCGAGGCATGAGAAGCGTGCGCCGGGGCGCCGCCGGCCGCGACCCAACAGGCCGTAATCGCCGCGCACCGCGAGCATGATCGCAACCGGGTCAGAGCGGGGATAATGCGACGCCTTGCATTCCGGGCAGCGCCGCACCCATCCCGCCGCTTCGACGCGGGTCGCCGAGCCGCATTGCGCGCAAAACCCGTGGCGCGCGTGCCAGTCGATCAATGAGCGGGCTTCGGCCAGGATCGCCGCCTCAGCGCCGGGCAGCAGAGGCGCGAGGCTGCGCGCATCGAGCGGCTCGCGGTTGGAGGCGGTGCCGATCTCAGCCGGGCCGGCATCGATCGCGAAATAGGGGCCGCCGTCGCCCAGGCCGAGAAATACCAAGGTTGCGCCGCGCCCGATCGCCTCGCGCCACGGCGCGACCGGTTGCCAATCGAGCTCGGTCGTATCGCTGCCCCGGATCAGCGGCCGCAAGTCGGAGAGCGGCAGGACCCGCGCCGCCGCATCGCCGAGGAGGGCGGCGATCCACGCCGCATCGCGCCGCCGCTCGCTCGCGCGGTCGAGCGGGTTACCCGCAAAACAATAGATCTCTTCCATCGCGCCGCGAGACTAGTGGCGAGCCGCTCGCGGCGCAATTGCGCCGGTTGCCCGGCGACGCCGATCAGGCCATCGCGTTGCGCATGTCGCGCACGCTGTCATGGTTCATCTTAACTTCGCGGTACTGCTTGCCGATCATGGTGCGCACATCGGCCGGCAAATCCTGCTGCAACGCCTCCTCATAGGCCCGCTTGGCTGCATCCTCACCGCGTTCGCACTCGTCGAGGATGGCATGTTCGTCCATCCCGGCGATCGCCGAGCGGATATTGACCCAGAACCGGTGCAGCTGCCCGGTCATGGAACTGCTGCGCTCGGGATCGCCGCCCAATTCCCGGACTTTCTGCTGCAATTGCGCGGCGCCGAGCCGGCAGCGCTCGGCCTTCTGCTCGAAAAACGCCTTCAGCTGCGGGTTCTTGACCGTGTCGGCGCAGGTGCGGAACCCCTCCTGGCCGTCCTTGCAGGTCTCGATCAGGTCGTTAATGGTGCCGATGACATCGTCGCGATCCATCGCCCGAATCCTTCCGTTGCGCGCGGCGCCGGCGGCGCCGGTTATCTCCTTGCGGAAACGCCCCAGAGGCGACGGTCGATCCGATTCTGCTATTCTGGCCGGGTCCAGCCCGCTTCCCGCGATCCCCGGGCCGGCTTGAACCTTGGCCGAGGTGAACATGGCGCCGCGCGTCGATCCAGTCCCGTCCGACGAGAAATTGCCGGCCCAGGCGGATGTCGTCATCATCGGCGGCGGCATTATCGGCACCAGCACGGCTCTATTCCTGGCGCAGCGCGGCGTCGCGACGGTGCTGTGCGAGAAGGGCCACATCGCCGGCGAGCAATCGAGCCGCAACTGGGGCTGGTGCCGCAAGATGGCCCGCGACCCGCGCGAGATCCCGCTGATCATCGAGAGCCTGCGCCTCTGGGAACGAATGAACGGGACGGTCGAGGCGGAGACCGGCTTTCGCACTTGCGGCATCATGTATCTCGGCGACAGCGCCGAGGCGCTGGGCAACATGGAGGCATGGCTCGAACATGCCCGTGAATATCAGCTCGACACGCGGTTGATCGACGGCGGCGAGGTCAGCCAGCTACTGCCCGGATCGGCAAAACGCTGGGCCGGGGCGCTCTACACCCCGAGCGACGGCAAGGCCGAGCCGCAGATGGCGGCGCCCGCGATCGCCGAAGGCGCGCGGCGGCGCGGCGCGACGATCCTGACGGGCTGCGCGGTCCGTGGCATCGAGACGGCGGCCGGGCGGGTCGCCGGCGTCGTTACCGAAAAGGGGCGCATCGCCTGTCAGTCGATCGTGCTGGCGGGCGGTGCCTGGTCGCGGCTGTTCTGCGGCAACCTCGGCATCGACTTGCCGCAGCTGAAGGTATTGGGCTCGGTCATGCGGACCGAACCGTTCGAGGGCGGACCGGAAATCTCGGCGACCGGCGGCCTCTTCGGATACCGCAAGCGGATGGACGGCGGCTACACGGTCGCGACGTTGGGGGTGCGCACGATCGACCTGGTGCCGGACAGCTTTCGCCTCCTGCCCGAATACCTGCCGACCGTGCGGATGCATTGGAACAAGCTGCGCTTCCGGGTCGGCCGCCGTTTTATCGAGGAATGGCAGACGCCCCGGCGTTGGGAACTCGATGCGGCATCGCCGTTCGAGAAGGTGCGGGTGCTCGACCCCGAAGCCGACCCGTTGGTGCTCGAACGCGCCCGCGCCAGCATCGGCGAGAGCTTTCCGGCCTTCAAGAACGTGGCGGTCGCTGAGACCTGGGGCGGCATGATCGATGTCATGCCCGATGCGATACCGGTCATCTCGGCAGTCGACACTTTGCCCGGCTTCTTCATCGCGACCGGATTTTCCGGGCACGGCTTTGGCATTGGCCCCGGCGCCGGCAGGCTGATGGCCGACATGGTCAGCGGCGCGCCGCCGATTGTCGATCCGACGCCGTTCCGCCTGTCGCGGTTTACCGACGGCTCGAACCCGCGCCCGCACCCCTTGGCGAGCTAGGCCAGGATCGACGAAGGACTACGCCGGCGCGAAGACGTTCTCGCGAGCGGTGGCGACGGTGGCCTTCTCCGGCGTTTCGGGAGCCGCAAAGGCCGGGTCGCGCTGCAATGCCGGCAATACCTTGTCGGCGAACAGGCGCATGTTCACTTCCGCCTCCTCATGCGGCAGGCCGCCGAACGAAAATTCGGCGACGAGGTGATCCATGCCGGTGCAGCGCCGCAATTCGGCGATCTTGTCGAGACAGTCCTTCGGCGTGCCGACGATCTGGATGCTGACATAGAAGTCCGTCGCCTTGGTCTTCGCCTCGGCGCTCGCGTTGATCTTGGCGTAGGTCTTGGCCATCTTGCCGTAGCTCTCGTAGCCCTTGACGGTCGCGAGATGCCCGTCCGAGAAATGATAGTGCGTGTCGATCGACTGCCATTTGAGGCCGAGATATTTGAAGGCGCGCTCGTGCGCCTCGTCCCGGCTTTCGGCGCAGCAGACATTCGTCAGGATGATGGGTGGGCGCGGCGTGTGTCCGGCCTCGCTCGCGATCGCGCGGTAGCGGGCGATGTCCTCCGCGGCTTTCGGCCATTCGTTCTGCATGACCATCAGTATGCCGAAGCCGAGCTTCGCCATGATCTCGGCCGAGTCCGGGCTGACCGCCGAGGCATAGAACCGCCGCTCGGGATGCGACATCGGCCGCGGCCGGATCGCGGTGCGCGGGATCTGGAAGAACCGCCCTTCATGCTCGAAGCTGTCGTTCGACAAGGCCTTGACGATGATCTGCGCCGCTTCGACAAAGCGTGGCCGCGCCTCGTCCATCGGGATGCGGAAGCCCTCGTATTCGACGCTCGCCGCGCCGCGTCCGAAGCCAAACACGCAACGTCCGCCGCACAGGATGTCGAGCAGTGCGATTTCTTCGGCGACCCGCACCGGATCATGCCAGGGCAGCACGATGACCGCGGTGCCGAGGCTGATGCGGCGGGTGCGGCCAGCGAAATAGGAGAGCAGCTGCGCCGGCGCCGGCGACATCGCGTAGCCGGTGAAGTGGTGTTCGAGCGCGAACAGCGAGTCGAAGCCCAAGGGCTCGGCGAGATCGCCGATCGCCAGATGCTCGCCGACGACGGATGCGTCCGAGCGCCCGGGCTGGCACAGCATGTTGAGCGCGGTCCCGACCTTCATGGCAATCCTCCGGGTCCATCTTTGCCGGCATGCTCCGCCGATCGCTCCGCCCCGTCAACCAAGCCCAGGGAAAGCCCAAAGGCGGCGGGGCGGCTGCGCCCCTTGTCTAGGGCCGGTCGAGCATGCACATTCGGGCCGAGTGCGGGTGTGGCGGAATGGCAGACGCGGCAGACTCAAAATC
>Ga0209155_1001084_pt1 | contig 12846 bp, 16 predicted proteins | sample GraSoiAngelo_122_FD_185879 | JGI IMG/M metagenome (GOLD analysis project Ga0209155, IMG submission 185879) | Grasslands soil microbial communities from the Angelo Coastal Reserve, California, USA - 14_0927_02_20cm (SPAdes) (version 2) | ecosystem: Environmental > Terrestrial > Soil > Grasslands ... | reverse complement strand
CGCGAGCGGCCAAGTTGCCGCGCCGCCGACACATGCGATGAAATCCCGTCGCCTCATGGGTTCCGCTCGAGTCCGAGGACAAACACTTACCACACCGTTGATGGAGCGCAGCGGCTCAACAGCAAATCAAGACCGCCCATGTCGCAATATGGTCGAACTCGGAACCCGCCGGGTTGCCGGCGTGAGGTCAGCTTACGGCGCGTTGCAGCCATCCGGCATCGGCCTGGCGATGGTCGGGTGTGCGTCGAGAGCGGACTCCCGCGCGCGATCGCGCTAAAGCTTCCGCGCTCGACCCTAGCCGGTTGTTCAGCAGACATCTGTTTGTTCGACGCATCTGTGCGGGATGACTCAACAGGAATGAGCCAGCCTCAACCCATGCAATAGGCTTTGCGCGAGAAGGTTAGCGACGTAATCTTCGCCTCGGGTCAGGAGGGATGGACGATCCTCCTTCCCCTTGCCCGTGCCACAGGAGGGATGCTGGCGTGGCAGCCGGCGTCCCTCCAAGTAAGCATCGCCGCAAACATCTGCAATGAAGACAGAAGGAGAGCGTCATGAAGCATCTCTTGAGCGGGACGGCGATCGTGGTCGCCCTCGCCATTGCCGCACCTGCCTGGGCGCAAACAAGCGCCAGCCCAATGACGCCATCGCCCAGCGCGCCATCAGCGACATCGGCGCCGATGGCATCGATGGGCTCGCATATGCGAAGTCATCGGATAAAAGCGCGCCATCATCGAGCAACGAGACGCGGAAGCAATCGCTCAAGCGACAACATGGCGAACCAACTGAACGCTCAGCAAGCTGCAGGCAACCCCGGCGGCGGGATGGGGGGTGCACCAACGCCAGCACAAGGTGGCCCAAGAACCGGGCCGTACGGTCAGCCAAACCAGATCTATGGCATGCCTGGGGCGGGGCAACCATCTGCCAGCTCGAGTTATCCGAGCGGCGCGGGACCAGCATACGTCCCCGGACAATATCAGGTCTCTCCCAGCCCGAATGCTCCGGCACAGACGCGGTAGTCTTCGCGCCGAGTTTCGGCGACGAGCTGCATTCGATTAGGGAACGATAGTTGACCACCCCGTTGCCTCGCGCGGCGGGGTGGTTTGCTTTGTGCATGGCGAACGTTCATCATTCAATGGGGTAGCCGCCAGAGGCGGCGTGCACGGCTCGCCTCCTCGTCGCGACTAACTGAAGCGGTTGGGCATTACGCAGCAGTACGGTGCTTGCTCTTCGAGCCTCATAGCCGCGTATGCAATCCACTCTTGCTCCACCTGACCACCCTCTTCTCGCGGACCTAGGCCAGGGAGTCATTATCTTGCCGAAACTGCATAGCGCACGGGCCGAGGAACGAGCTATCGCCTAACCGAAGGGCGTGCCTGTTTCCAGCGCCCCAAGGCAGAGAGAAGGCAATGAGTAGCGATACCATGCTTCAGGGCCCCTCAGGGGCAGCCCACGTCGTCTTGATCCTAATGTGTCACCGCCGACTGCATCGCGTCGGTTGCTTGCGGTGAGGGTATTGTATTCCGGAGTTGTTTGCTCATGCTGATGTAGCCGGACATGTGGATACACGTTTGTTTTCTCGGTAGGTGCCCGAACCGAATTGCGGCGCTGCTGGTGCAGGCTGCAGTCATCGCCGCTCTGATCGGGATCGGTGTGCCTCCGGCGCGCGCGCAACTGGCAGGCGCAGGACCAGGATGGCAGGTGCTCGTCAACCCGTATCTCTGGATACCCGGTGTCAGCGCCAAGATCCAGACGCCACTGCCGCAACGGCCTGAAGTCGACACGAATGTGAGTTTCGACCGGGTATTGGCAAAACTGAACGGGGTTCCGTTCGAGGGGGCGGCCGAGCTGCGCTACGGCCCGTTCGGCCTTCTCGGCGATTTCATCCACCTCCCCGTCGCCGCCAATATCCCGACGCGGGATGTCTTCTTCCAAGGCGGGAAGGCGGCGGAGACCACGAATACCGGCACGATGATCTTGTTTTATCGGGGGTTGGACTCGCCCGAGCAGTTCATCGATGTGGGCGCAGGCGTCCGTCCTTGGGGCTTCTCCGCAACGATGACGCTGAATCCTGGGTTACTTTCCAGGAGGGTTATCACCCGCGATGTTAGCTGGGCCGATCCGCTGATCGCGGCTCGCTACCACCGCGAGCTCGGCAACGGGTTTGGCGTGACGGGCTACGCCGATATCGGCGGCTTTGGCGTCGGGGCGGATCTGGACTGGCAGCTCCTAGGCACGGTGGACTATGCCTACAGCTCTTCCGTGTCTTTCCACGCCGGCTATCGCAGCATCCATTTCGATTACCAGCCCGGTACCAGATTGGGCGTGAATGTTCACTTGGACGGTCCGATTTTTGGTGGAACCATCCGCTTCTAAGCGACACTGCGTCGGTACATCCGCTCGAATCGCACCCGAAAGTTTGCGGCGATTTGCAGCGCCTGCCGCGGCTAGCACACCCCAGGAGGGGCCAATGTCCACTGCTATCGTCGACACAGCGGCCAGCCGACATTGGAGGAGATTGCTGTCATTCCTCGGCCGCGAGTTCCGCGAGATTCTTCCGCCGACCCTGTTCTTCTTCGTCGGATTCAACCTGATCCTGCTCACTAAGCGGCTGATACTCGAAGACTACCTCATTCAATATGCTGGGTTTCTTGTCGCGACGACCAGCGCGCTCCTTGTCGGGAAGAGCGTGCTGGTTGCGAACACGATGCCGTTCCTGCGGCGCTTCGATAATTCTCCCCTGGTTTACCCGATCCTGTTTAAGACACTCGTCTACACGTTGTTCGTTTTCGTGGCCCGCCTAATCGAGGCGCTAATTCATTACCTCATTGGAGGTGGTGTTTTGGGCGGCGGCCGATTCTTCGAGCATCTCATCGGCACCTTCTCCTGGTCGCATTTTACCGCCGTGCAGCTATGGATCTTTGTGCTTTTTCTGATCTACATAATCGCGAGTGAGCTCAACCAGCTGCTCGGGGACGGTGAGCTCTTCAAGGTTTTTTTCACCCGCCGCTCATCGGAGCTGAAATCGACGCGCCGTGCGCGTATTCGGCTGCTGACGCGCCTGGGACGGCTGACCGACGCTCACCCGATCGAAATCCTGGCGGATCCGCAATCGGCGCCGCACACGGACCTCGTCGGCATTCTGCGAGATCTGGCGCACGGAAGTCACTCCGGTGAACTCGCGCGATAGAGAGCCGGCTCGCGTATCACCCCCATCGTAAGCATGAGCGGGTAATGTCACCCGTCCCGCTAAAGGCCGGCTTAATTTGAGTTTCGTTGCCAGAGCCGACCCGGCGATGCGGGTTGAGCGTCCGCGTTGCGCATGTCAGCCAAATCTCGCTCGAGGAAGAAATCCAGGAAGGTGCGTATCACCGCGATAGCACCGAGTTTTCCAATTTCCTGCCAGCTTGGGGCAATGGCTGTCCCGATTATATCGGCCGCGAGCTGAAACGTCAGGGCAGCGATGAGCCAACGCCCGAAACGCACCCAAGTTTCGCGCATCAGATTGGCCGATGACGAGGAAAACATCAGGCGCAAGCCGTTGAGGCAAGCCTCGATCGTGCCCGCGATCACCGTCAACAGCGCAACGCCATTGATGAGAATAACCGCGTTTTCCGTGACGAAGATCAGCCATTCCTTCATGACAAGCTCCGGCGAGAGACTGGCCTCTGACGCTTAATCCAAGACGGTTTCACCACCCTCAGAGCAGTCAAAGGTCGGACGCACGATCCGATCCCGAGTCACAAATGATAGCGGCTCGCGCGGCGGTCGCGCCGTAGCCTCGGTGTACCAAGAAAGCCGATCTCCAACTTCAGCCCTCTTCCTTGGACAATCCAACTCGCCATCTAGGTATTAGGAGCGGATTTATGCGAGGTATCGAACACGACCTGATCGTGCAAAAAGAGCCGTTCAAAGAACGTACGCGCCCTATCAAAACGCGATCTTTCATGGGAAGGAAATGTCTCGCCCATTATATCGAGGATGCTTCTCTTCGAATCTATACAATCGAACAGTCTCTTTTCTGTCTTGTCGATCGCCATATAGAGGTCTTTATAAGTATGGCCTCGGTTGATCAGAACGGCCGCGGCCCCGGGCGGCAATCGTTCTTCAATGCAGATCGTATCCGGCATTCGAATGGGGACATAACCCAACCAGACATCGCCGCCGAAACTGACCTGCTCGGCGCCATCAGGATTATCGTTTCGGTAAGCAACCACGCTGTGGCGAACCATCGTGCCCCGAAACAGTTCGACGGCGGCGTACTGCTCTGCCAAGGAAAGCTGTGCCATCAGGCTAGTCTGCGGGATGCGCGCCGTTACACCACATTGGGCACTGTAGGATGCTTGTCGGATCCAACGACCAAATGTCATTTCTGCCCGCTCGAGAAAATCGAACAATTCTGGCACTGAATATGCGCGGTCCTGCGGATGCATTAACGCATCGGCAAGTGCCGCTTCATGCCGGAAATCCGGCGCCTCGCGCAGCAAATTTTGCAGGGGATGTCCGGGAGACAACACATTGAGCGCGTCGACGAGATTCCGGATCTCCTGATCGCCGGCGGAAATGCCGATGCGTTTGCAGAATTTTTGCAGCATGTAAATTCCGGTCCGTCCGTAAGGCGCATACACCATGAGGTGCATCGCGCCATCCGGCTGCAGAACCTCGCGCAAAGCGCTGAGCCCCGCATCAGGGTCAGCGAGATGGTGGAGAACGCCGGTACATACGATCTGGTCGAATGTCATCCTCAGACCGCTGACCTGTTCGATGGGAAGCCGGTGAACTTGGAGATTTTGCAGATCGTATTTTCGTTTGAGTTCTTCAGTACATCGGACACTCGTTGCGCTGAAATCAATCCCGATAACTTGCGCTGATGGCCATCGCAGGGCGTGCTTTGCTGCCTGAGATGTCCCGCACCCGGCAATGAGGATGGATTGGTCTTCCTTATAAGCTCTGGCAGGCCAAACCAAGTGATGGTCTGCGCGACGCCTCGCTTGGTCCTGCCAGCGTCCCCTATACTTGTCGAGATTATCGACTGGCGGCGGATAGGGATAACGGTCGTAGAAATCTCGGACTTCCGCGGCGACTTCGGCAGTTGTCGAATGGTGTTCGTCTGCTTGTCGCATAGGGAATTCGCCGCCGTGGTGCAGTGTGCCCAAACTGTCGCATCCTGCTCATGCGACCCATGCACGGCTGATCCCGTGCATGGGCCGGTTGGCCAGCACGCGCAGGGCGTGCGCCGGCTACGGTCGCCTCTATAGCGGCAAAGCCTTGCGGGCGTCAGCCATGGCCATGAACCGAGACTTGCTCCATCACCGAGTCTAAGTTGAACGACGCGGGTTTCTGCCGGGGCGGGAATTTGACAAAACCCGCGATCTGCTCTGCGACCACGGCCTGCATCAGGTACATCTGGGGGACGTGATCGACCATCCAATCCCAATAGGTGTTCGAGTTGAAATCGGCTCGCTCGAAAGGGTCGCGCCGGAGATTGATTATGGTCGGAACCCGAAGCTTCACCAGCGGCTCCTGCCAGACTCTCATTGTGGTTTGGCGTTGCTCGGCCAGAATGAATTTGTAGTCGCCCACCCGCACCGCCATGACCTCGCCGTCATCGCTAAAATACATGAGATGGTTTCTCGGGCTCTCCGTCACTTGACCGGTCAGGTAAGGCACCAGGTTGTAGCCGTCGAGATGAACGTTGTAACGCTTGCCGCCGACGGTGCACCCGTCGAGCAGTTGTTCCTTGACGTCCGGATTGCCGGCGATGGCGAGCAACGTCGGAAGCATGTCGATGTGCGAGACGATGCCGTTCAGAACCGAGCCCGGCTTGATCTTGCCTGGCCAGCGGATAAAGGAGGGCACCCGCCAGCCGCCTTCCCAGTTCGTATCTTTCTGGCTGCGGAACGGCGTGTTGGCAGCGTCCGGCCACGTGTCGTTCTCCGGCCCGTTGTCTGTCGAGTACATAACGATGGTGTTGTCAGCGATGCCCAGCTCATCGAGCTTGTCGAGCATCATGCCGATCTGTTCGTCGTGGACGACCATGCGATCGCTGTAGGGGTCTTGTCCACTTTTGCCGAGGTTCTTTTCGGCAACGTGCGTGCGGAAATGCATGGCCGTGGCATTGTACCAAAGAAAGAACGGCTGCTCCTCCTTTGCCTGCTTTTCCATCCAGGCTAGAGCCCGCTCGGTAATCTCCTCGTCGACTGTTTCCATGCGCTTCTTGGTGAGGGGGCCGGTGTCGACGACTGTCTGCCCGCCTTTGCCATCAGAGAGGCAATGAAGGACCCCGCGAGGGCCGAACTTTTTCTTGAATTCCGGATCCTTGGGGTAATCCGGGAGTTCCGGTTCTTCTTCGGCGTTCAAGTGATAAAGATTGCCGAAGAATTCATCGAACCCGTGCATGGTCGGCAGGAACTCGTCCCGATCGCCGAGATGGTTCTTGCCGAACTGAGCGGTCGCATACCCGAGCGGCTTCAGCAATTCGGCTATGGTCGGGTCTTCCTTTTGCAGGCCGACAGTGGCGCCAGGCATGCCGACCTTGGTCAAGCCAGTGCGGATCGGGTTCTGGCCGGTGATGAAGCAGGCACGGCCTGCCGTACAGCTCTGCTGGGCGTAGTAGTCCGTGAACGTTACCCCTTCGGCGGCGACCCGGTCGATGTTGGGGGTCCGGTAGCCCATCATGCCGCGGCTGAAGTGGCTGACGTTCCAGATGCCAATGTCGTCTCCCCACAGGATCAGGATGTTCGGCTTGCTTGATTTCGGCATTTTCAGTCTCCCTTGGTTTTAGTCGCCGATCTAGGAACGATGTTAGCCTCGGTATCTCCGTCGCCCGGGCGGTCACACAAAATGCAAAAGCACGGCGAAAAACGCGAAGATGCCGATTAGAAGAAGAAGGATCGTCACTGCGATCACCGGCGTCTGCAGACCCTCCTTCGTCATGCCTGCGATTGCGGCGAAGCTGCCATGCCACAAGTACCGAATTGTCCAGTGGTACTGCCAAATCGCGACTACGGTCGCCAACACCCCGCAACCAATCAGGCAAAGCCCCAGGTAGTACGGCACGTTTGGAAGATGCGCCTGCGTGCCGGGTATCTGGCTGAGATGATTAAAAAACTGGACGATCGCGAAGCCGAAGCCGATCAGCGACACCGCGGTCCGCATCCAGGCCATCATTGTGCGCTCGAGAGCCATCCGGGTGCGCAGCCACGCAAAGTGACTATCCGTAGTAACGCGCACATCGAACCGATCGGCGGCCGGAGCGCTGCTGGGAGCTCCGCTCATCGAGTTTGTCCTGCCGATTCGCCGCGATGCCAGCGGCGCGCGGCTCGTGCGGCTAAACCCCGCATCACCAGGTAGGGAACGAAAGCCGCCAGGAGGCCGATGAGGAGCGCTTCGACAGGATAAAACGTCTTCAACACGATGATCTGGTAGACGACGTCCATTGCGATAGCGAGAAGGATGATCCTTGCGGTGGCATTCAACCCCTCGCGCAGACGACCGACGCGCTTTTCCGGGTTGCGCAGCACCGTCCAGAAATAAGGGGAACGTCCAGCCTTGGCATCCTTGATGCCATCATGGATCGCCGCAACCGCAGCCATTGCCGGCTGCAAAATGAAGCGAAATGACATTGGTTCGCTTGGCCGATTAACCAGATTCCGCAAGATGCGAAATACGATTTCCATCGTAATGCCGTACCAGAGCACGCCAGCCACGAGCAGCAGCGCGCCAAGGCCGAGAACAAGTTTGGGCAAGAGCCGGAGTTCGGGATTGGCATCGCTCATCTCGATGCACGCGACCGACGTAGAACGCATCGGAAGCCGACATGGCTGGTTGAGGTGTCGACCGGTTCGGCGTGGCGCGCAGCTGGTCGATAGCGGCGGCAGTAATTCGGCGCGCACAGCTGCGAGCCGCCCTTCAGCACCTTGCGCGGGATCCTGATCTCCGGCTGGCAGGGGTCGTAGCTCGCCTCCTCACGCCCGCCGCGCGGGTTTTGCGGGATGCAGCAGGCTTTCGCGGCATCGGGTTCATGTCCGGCGGACCACCAATCGGTCGTCCACTCCCACACATTGCCGATCATGTCGTAGAGCCCGTAGCCGTTTGGCGGGAACGCTTTGACGGGCGAGGTGCGCTCGTAGCCATCGGTCTTCAGGTTCTGGTGCGGGAAGGTGCCCTGCCAGGTATTCGCCATCTGGCGGCCGTGCGGTGTGAATTCGCCGCCCCAGGCAAACTCGGCACCGTCGAGACCGCCGCGCGCCGCGACCTCCCATTCCGCCTCGGTCGGCAATTCCTTGCCGGCCCATCTGGCGTAGGCCTCGGCGTCGCAATACGCGACATGCACGACGGGATGATCATGCAATCCGGCGATCGAGCTGCGCGGGCCGTAGGGGCGCCGCCAATTCGCGCCGAACTTGAACTGCCACCACTGGCTCCAATCGTGGAGATCGACCTGATGCGGTGGCGGGGCGAACACCAGCGAGCCGGCGCGCAGCATGTGCGGCAGCGCACCGGGATAATCCTTTGCGTCGGGCTTCAACTCAGCGAAGGTAACGTGGCCGGTCGCGTTGACGAATTTGAGAAAGTCGCGGTTCGTGACGGGTGTCTCGTCAATCCAGAACCCGTCGACCGAGATCTCATGCGCCGGCGCTTCCTCGGGATAGTGCCGGTCTGACCCCATGCGGAAGGTCCTACCCGGAATCCAGACCATCTGCGCCTGATGATAGTCCTCCGAAGCCGCGCTTTGCGTTACGAGCGTTGTCACTGTCTAGTTCGTCCCGTCATAGCCCCGGGCGATCGGACCCGTTGTCGCGCAAAGGCGCTACATTCGGATGCTCTGACTGTGATCGCGGGCTAGGGCGAGCGGCTATGCAATTTCGGCAAAAAACATGCGCACCCGTCCCAATCTCGTACTGAGTTCGCGCAGCCTACCGAGAAGCCCGCGAATTCAATGCGTTGCTTTTGGGGACGCCACCTTAGGGAGCGAGAGACTCCTTCAAGTTGATCAGCGGCTGCTGGCCGACAGTGATCAGACCGCTCTGCGGCCGGTCTATATCGTCGATCATGACGATTACGGTCGCGACCATGAGCGCCATGAGCGCATGGGGAAGGCGGCCCGATCTGCTCGCGAGACCGCCAACATAACCGCTCAACCCAACCCCGACGAGGGCGATCCCATAGAGTAAAAAGAGCACCGCCGGCGGTACTCGGTTGCGTGCCGCGGCCAAGCGCACCTCTTGCTGGTCGATCATTTCACTTAGGCTAGTCGCAAACAAACCCGCCGGAATGGAATGCGGATCAGCGATACTGACGGCTGCGGCATGCCGCAAGAGATCGGCCTGCAGCTCGCCGCTGCGACGAAGCGCTGTGTCTAGGGGGTTCCGAACATCCACGTCGGCAAGCCGGTCAACACGAACCTGCACATAATCATTCAGCAGCTTCCGCACCTCTGCTGCGTGCGGTTCCGGCAAGGCGCGAGCGCGCGATGCCGTCGTCGCAATGATATTCGCTTCATCGACCACTCCTTTGGAGCGCGCATCGAAGCGGGTGAGCGCCATCGAAAAGGTAAAGCCGATAATCAACGCGACCAAGCCAAGCGCGGCGCCTTCCAAGGTAAGGAGCTCTGCAGTCAGTGCATCCGAACGGCGGCGTCGCCATGAGAGGCCCAACCAGTGACCAAATTCGGCGGCGGCCACGACGATCAGTACCGCCGCGGCATACCGGACCCAGAAGTTGATCTGGTAACATTGAATCAGCATCTTCTGTCGCGCCTTGAGTCTGCGGCCGTGCGTCGCCGTGATCCCGTTCTCGTCACGATCGCTCCTTAGGTCAATTGTCCGGCCGCAGCGTATTGCCCGACAGAGCGCTAGGTTCGATCTCCAGGGCTCTGTCGTTCGGCTGCTCCGCTCGAAACAATAGCCATCCGATGCAGGAAGCGAGAGGCGGTTTTGATTTCGAAGCCGATCAAGAGCCGCACTAGCCCCTCACACTTGACCATGCCGTTCCGTCTTGGGCGTTTTTGCCGTGTTTGCCGAATCTGGATAGACCTGCGTAGTGCTGGAAGAGACAATCCAAGTGATTGCGTTGGTGAACGAACTGCTGTGCCGGAGGCTGCATGGGACGAGGCAGAATTTTCGCGATCGCTGTGTTCGCATCACCAATGCTCTTCGGCTGCAACGCGCCGCCCGGATGCGGCCCCGTCAGTTCCAGCACGGGCGGCTGGAGTGTACAATGTGACGGTATGGCCTCCATCCGAGATAACTCGACGTTCTGGACGCCAGAGGCAGATCAAGTACCACCGCTTCAATGGAAGACCGCCACCCGAACTCTCGAGCTCTAGCGCCGCGTCGTCTCTCCCGAAGATGAGTGGCTTTGCCCCTAGTAGCGGTTCGCGAAGATGGGGCTAGATAGCGGACCTTGGGCGCCGGCAACAGCGGTGAACAGCACGGCGGCGCAGAGCGCGACGGCGAACCAGGCGGCGGTCCTCTGCATCGCTCGCTCTCCTGATCGATTCTCTCGGCGATGCCCTAACTCTCCTGTGATATTCCCGTAGAACTCGCTACGTATTGCCAACGCGACTAATCAGGGAAGAGGAAGGTCAAAGTAAGCTGCGTTACCCATGTATCGTTGCCGGCCTTTTTCCGAATGGCGTTGTAATAAGCATCGATTGCGAGCTTCACGGGCTGCTCGCCAACGTGGAGCAGCTTGGCCACCCCGCCGCCGACGGGGACAGTCCATTTGCCTCCCTTCGCAATCCAATCGGCGGTTATGTTTGGCGAGGAACCGACCGACCACCCATCAGCAAAATGATAGCTGACGAACGGGTTCAGCAGAAAAGTGTCGGTCCGGTTGGAGTTATTAGAGTTGCCGCCGATCGACCAGATGTTATTGGCGACCGCGCCCATCACCCACGGCCCCTCATCGCGCCTGACGACGGCCACAGAGGGCCCCGAGCCCCATCTATGCACGCCAAGCGCGGAGTCGGTCGCTGAGGGGTAGTACAGTACAGGGCCCCCGCCCCAATAGAGACCTTCGCCGTGCTCTGGTGATAGGAAGAATGTCGTGTAGCCATTGCCGAGACCGGTCGTCCAGTGCTCGCCGTGCTTTTTTGGCGGCTCAACAATTCCCGGAAGCTTCGTCCGGGTAATAAGCGCCCAATCTTCATTCAGGCGAAACGGCACAACTGCCTGATCAAGCTCGAATGTGCTTTTGGTGGCCTTGTAGGGGCCATCCTGGAACTCCGCTTGATACCGCAGCGGCACTGTGATGTGACGCGTCACCGGGTTCACCGAGTCCTTTGACAGCTCGGCATCGCTGGACACATCCGCGGATTGCGCGACGGCTCGGCCGCCCCACACGGATACGATAACGAGAACAAGTGCTCCAAGGCGTTGGTCGCTGATCACAGGCGTCCTGGTCTCACTAATCTGCGTGGCGCGCAGGCGAGCCGGCCGCCAGAGCTCTTGCCAAGCAAATCGCAGTCGCTCGTACTAAGCGCGGCAATGCGGACTCACTCCGCGATGCTTCGCTCTGCATCCGTGTGAGCCGCGGAGTGCCGCAACGAGATCGGTTTTTATTTTCTGGAAGCAGGAAGCGCCCCGCTATCCAATTTCGGAAAATTGAGTCGTGCTGCCGCTGCGCGCGTCGCTACTGAATGACGTGACGGAGCGTAGCCGAAGGCGCTTCGCCAAAGAGCGCCTTGTATTCGACCGCGAGCCGGCCGAATTGCCAGAACCCGAAGCGCGTTGCGATCTCGGTGATCGTCGTGTCGGCCGGGCTGCTCTCACGCAGCGCCCGCCGCACCAGATGCATCCGACGCAGCAGCAGGTAGTGCTTGGGCCCCATGCCGAGATGCTCCTGGCAACACGCGAGCAGCGTCCGCTCCGATGCTCCGACCTCCTTGCAGAGTTCCGGTACGTAGAGCGGTTGATCTAGATGCTGTTCGATAACCCGATCAAACCGCCGCATAATGGCCGCGTGGTGTCTCTCCGCCGCTCTGTCCTCACGAACCTCGCCGCTGCCGAGACAATGAACCATCGCTTCTATCAGCGCCTGTTCGAGCCCGCGCGCCACCTCGGGGTGCGAGAGAACCGCGGGTGCGTCTTCCGCCAGTCCCCTGGCGGCCGCATGCAGCCGCCGCAGTTTCGCCATTACCTCAGGTGGGGGTATAATAGTTCCGTCATCATACGGCGGAATCAGATCGTGCCCTGCAATGGTTCCGCTTATGGAAGCCATTTTGTCGAGTGGCAGCGACATGGAACCATAAGCAGTCGGCCCGGATGTTCGTTGATAGTAGCTCTGGCCGGGACGAAGCCGAGAAATGTTGGTCAAGCCCAATTCAATGCCGTTCCGGGTCACACTCGATCCGGGCTGCGTCCGGAATACGACGATGACGCGTCCGCCCCAACCGTCGATGTGAGAGGCCCGTGGCAACTCTTCGGAGAAGTGCTGCATCCAAAGTCGATGCAGGTCGATACGGATGAGCGTCGCGGTGAAAAGCCCGCGCTGCGTGACAGCAATTCGATGAGTGCCCTGGCGAATTGCCGCAGCGTACTCGTCAGGATCCGTGAACGTGCGAACAAAGCTTGAGGGCATCTTACCCTGCGCGTTGGGGACTGTCTCGATCCCCCAGGCGGTCCACTCCCCATCGGCATTTCTTCCACACAGCCTAGGCCCCAACCGGAATTGAGCAAATTAGATAAAATACCTACGTGAAGTGCTCGATATTCCAGGAGTGAAACACCTGATCCGGCGGCCGAGGAACCAGAGTTCCCGTTCAATACATCAGGCGCCGATCCGAGGACGCGCCTGCGGGGCAGAGCGTCATCTTCGGAAGCCCTAGCGCGCTGCAGCGTCGTC
>Ga0209155_1001083_pt1 | contig 12855 bp, 14 predicted proteins | sample GraSoiAngelo_122_FD_185879 | JGI IMG/M metagenome (GOLD analysis project Ga0209155, IMG submission 185879) | Grasslands soil microbial communities from the Angelo Coastal Reserve, California, USA - 14_0927_02_20cm (SPAdes) (version 2) | ecosystem: Environmental > Terrestrial > Soil > Grasslands ... | reverse complement strand
CTGAGGCAAATGACGACGTTAGGCGATAAACACAACGAAAAATGGCGCCGAGTGGGAATGGTTTGCGACCGGTGAGATGGGAGGACAACGATGAACAAATGGATTGCAATCTGCATCGCACTCGGCTCTGCGTTCCCCACGCCCTTTCTCCAAGCCCAAACCTGGCCGCAGCGGCCGGTCAAGGTAATCGTGCCTTTCACTGCGGGCGGCCACACCGACACCCAAGCGCGAATCATCTCCGAGCGGCTGTCGGTGGCGCTCGGACAGCAATTCATCGTCGAGAACCGGGTCGGCGCAGGCGGTGCGATCGCCGCGGAGTTCGTCGCAAAATCTCCGGCCGACGGCTCTACGCTGTTTTTCGCTGGCACCACGCAGCTCTCGAGCCTGCCGCTGGTGCAGAAGGTGAACTACGATCCGCTGAAGGACTTCGCGCCGATCTCGATCCTGGGCACCAATCCGCTCGTGCTCGGCGTGCACATTTCGGTGCCAGCGAAAACGCTCATGGAATTCATCGATTACGTGAAGGCGCATCCCGGGAAGCTCAGCTACTCCTCGGGCGGCACCGGCAGCACGCCGCATCTGTCGGCCGCGCTGTTCGCCTCGCGCGCCGGACTGCAGATGACTCACATTCCCTACAAGGGCGCGCAGGCAGTGACCGATCTCGTCGGCGGTCAGGTCCAGATGTCCTTCGGAAACACCTCGGACATGATCCAGCACTCGAAAAGCGGCAAGATCAGGATGCTCGCTGTAACCGGCGAGAAGCGCATGCCGCAACTACCCGATCTGCCGGCGATCGCGGAGTTTTATCCGGGCTTTCGCACCATCGTCTGGAACGGGCTGCTCGCACCCTCCCGGACACCGAAGGCGATCATCGACCGCGTCGCGCAAGAGGTCGCGAAGGCAGTGCGCGACCCCGTCCTCATCGAGCGGCTGAACAAAATCGGCGTCGATGCGCTCGGCAACACGCCCGCCGAGTTTGCCGCGCTGATCCGCAGCGAGGCACCGCTGTGGCGCGACGCGGTGAACGCCGCGGGCATCAAGCAGGAATAACGATGGATCTCCGGGGTCTCTAGGCGGCTTGCGCGACCGCGCGCGGTGGCAGCAGCTCGCGCCACGGCCGCAGCGCAAGCAGCAGCAACACGGCGCCGCCCGCCAGGGGAACTGCGCGCATGACGGTCTCGGCGGCGCCGTTGAAATCGATGTAATAGCGCGCGTGCATCGCCAGCAGCAGCGGCGCGAGCCACACACCGAATCGCGTAAGCCTCCGCGCCGCATCACCGAGCACCGCGCGCCCCGCCAGCAGGAAAAGGGCCGAGCCCACGAACACCAGCGTGAACACGGTTCCGGCAATGGGCTGCGCGGCGCCGAACGCGTCATGCCAGGCGCGATAGGGCAGCCAGGCGAGACACATCAGGCCCAGCACTCCGGCCAGGGCGCGGGCACGCACCGGCGCCGCGTCATCGGCGAACGCCTCGCCGGCTTTGCGCGCCATGAAAGGAATCAAGGCGAGGCATGCCACGCCGAAGATCACGTCCACCAGCATCGTGCGCGGGTAGCCCCAGGCTTCGATCGCGATCCCCTGCCATGCGGCGCTGTAGGAGATCGTGAGGTTCGCGAGCGCCATGTAGGCCGTGAACTGCGTCGCCGCGACCCGCGGATTTGTGACATCCATGTAGATCGCCGAGGACGTGCCGTACATGAGGCCGTTGAATACGTTGTAGACGAGCGTCGCAATCCACAGCGCCGTAACGAGCGCGGCCGGCACCTCGGGGCGGTTCGGCGCGTTGGGGCTCACCGGCATGATCCAGCCGTGCTGCGCGAGAGCGCTCATCAGGTACAGCACCGGCAGGCCCAGGCACGCGATGTAAATGGAAAGCATCAGGCGCCGGCCTAAACGGTCGGACAGGTAGCCGCCGGCAACCATGGACGCCGCGGCGACGACCGCGGACCAGGCGTTAAGCTTTGCAACTTCGTCGTTGTCGAGGCCCAGCTCGACGGCCAGGTTTGACTGCAGCGACAGCCCGAGGCACATCGCGCCTGGCGGCAGCAGGGAGAGCAGTAGTCCGCTTGCCGCACCGCGCGTGCCGAGGAAGGCGCGGAACGAGCTGACCGCGAAATCGTGCATCTCGCGGCCGGCCGCGCGCAGCCGCGAACCCGCAACCGGGGGCCGCGCCGGCCCGGGAGGTTCGCGCATCGGAAGAACGACCAACGCGGTCACGACCAGGATGCAGCCCGCGACGAAGATAAACGTAGGCTGAAAGCCGGTGTAGCTCATGAGGAACAGCACGCCGCTACCACCGATCAGCCGGCCGATCGAGGCGCCGGCGAACATCATGCCGTTGGCCGTGCCGCGCTCGTGCTCCTGCAGCGTGCCGCAGGCGAGCGCATCGATCGCCACGTCCTGCATCGCGGCAAAAGTGTTGTGCACGAGCAGAAGGATCGTGAAGAGCCAGAGCTGCCCGGGAAGCTTCAGCATTACGGGGGACAACAGCGTCGCCGCCATGAGGATTTGCGTTCCGATGATCCAGCCGCGCCGCCGGCCGAGCCGCTCCGAGGCGAAGACGTCGACGAGAGGACCGAACGCCCATTTGAATGCCCACGGCAGGTAGAACGATGCGACGAACGCGCCGATCTCGGCCGGGCCCACGTCCTGGCGGCGTAGCTGCGTCGCGACCGCGGTGGCCGCGAAGCCGAGTGGGATGCCCTCGGTAATGTAGAGGAAGAAGAACGCTGCGAGCCGTCCCTTGGCGGAGGCAAGCAAATTGGGTAGACGCATGGGTCGCGAGGCTAGCGCTAGCCGCGGGTAATCACCCAACGAATTTAGCGCATAACTGGTCCGCTCAGCGGGCCAAGCCTTTTTCTTTGGTAGTCTTGGATTCGTGCGACGCCTCGCGATGACCAAGCCGATCGCAATTCTTTCCCTCGTGCTGCTTGCCGCGCCTTTCGCCATTCCTCCGGCGGCGGCGCAGTACCCGACGAAGCCGATACACCTCATAGTCCCCGCGGCCCCGGGCGGCGGCACCGATATCGCCGCGCGCAGCTTCGTGCCGGCGCTGCAGGACAACCTCGGCCAGCCGGTGGTGATCGAGAACCGCGGCGGCGCGGGCGGCATCATCGGCACCGACCTCGTCGCGAAGGCGGCGCCCGACGGCTACACGCTGCTGCTCTGCTACGTCAGCCACGCCACCAACCCGACGCTGGCGGCGAAGCTCCCCTACGACACGCTGCGCGACTTCGCGCCGATCACGCTCGTGTCGCACGAGCCGACGCTGCTCGTGACGCATCCGTCCGTGCCGGCGAACACGCTCGCCGAGTTCATCGCGTACGCAAGGGAGCGCCCGGGCAAGCTCAGCTACGGGACCGATCCGGGGAGCGCGGGATTTCTCGCAGGCGAGCTTTTCAAGCAGACGACCGGCCTGACCAGCATCGAGTACGTCGCCTACAAGGGCAGCGGCCCGGCGGCCGCGGATGTCGTCGCCGGCCACCTGCCCTACATGTGGTCGGTGATCTCCATCGTGACGCCGTTCATCAAGGCCGGACGCCTGAAAGGATTAGCGATCGCCGCCGAGCGCCGCGCGCCGAACCTTCCGGAGGTTCCGACCACCGCCGAAGCCGGGCTGCAGGATTTCCAGGTCAGCGGCTGGTACGGCCTGGTCGCTCCGGCGAAGACGCCGAAGGCCGTGATCGACCGCGTGCACGCCGCGGCGGCGAAAGCGCTGCAGAACGAGGCAGTGCTAGCGCGCCTCGCGACGTCGGGGTCGCTCGCCATCGGCGCAGGCCCGGAGCAGCTCGACGCGCACATCCGGCGCGAGATCGCGCGCTGGGAGAAGGTGCTCAAAGCCGCCGGCGTCGAGCTCAAATAAGTGGAGCCAAAAACCAGGCCGGTGCGCATCGGCTTCCTCGTGCCGCCGGGCAACCCGACGGTGGAGGTGGAGATGATCGCTCTCGCGCCGCCCGAGGTCTCGGTGCACTTCACCCGCATGGTCGCGCACGGCGCCTCAGGTTCCATACCTGGTTCTCATCAGGGCCAGGAGGAGAGGAACCGCAGCCAGATCGCGCACCTTTCCGAGAACGTCGCGCTCCTTGCCATGGTCGCGCCCAAGGTCATCGTGCTCGCGCACACCGCGACGAGCTACACGCTCGGCAAGAAGGGCGAGGCGGAGCTCGTCGAGCGCATGCAGCGCGAGACCGGGATCCCCTTCATCACCGCGTTCGGCAGCGTGCTCGCCGCGCTCGCGCACCTGAAAGTAAAGCGGATCGCTTTCGGCACGCCCTACGACGCCGACGCCACCGCGAAGGGCAAGGCGAGCCTCGAGGCGCACGGCATCGAGGTGGTCAGCGTCGGGCGCCTGGAGAACGTGAAGAACATCTACGAGGAGACCGCGGAGCGCGCCCACGGCCTCGCGCGCCGCATCGACGTGCCGCAGGCGCAGGCGGTGTTCCTGAGCGGCGTCGGCATGCCCACGATCGCTTCGCTTGCCCGTATGGAGCGCGACCTCGGCAAGCCCGCCGTGTCCGCCGCCGCCGCGATGATGTGGAACGCGCTGCGCGTCGCCGGGGTCTCCGCTCCGATCTCCGGCTTTGGCAGCTTGCTAAATGAAAAAAGAAGCAAGCCTTAGCCCCATCGCCGTGATGGGCGCAGGCGCCGTCGGCTGCTACTACGGCGGCATGCTCGCGCGCGCCGGGCACGAGGTCACATTGATCGCCCGCGCGCAGCACGTCGAGGCGGTGCAGAAGAGGGGGCTGCGCATGGAGACGAAGGCGTTCGACGCGAACGTGCCCGTGCAGGCAAGCGCGGAGGCGAGCGGCGCGCGCGGCGCGAAGCTGGTGCTCTTCTCGGTGAAGTCGACCGATACGGAGCGCGCCGGCGCCGCGCTCGCCCCATACCTCGAGCCCGGCGCCGTCGTCCTCAGTCTGCAGAACGGCGTCGACAACGCGGAGCGCCTCGCCGCGACGCTCGGGCGCGACGTGGTGCCGGCCGTGGTCTACGTCGCGGTCGAGATGGCTGGTCCCGGGCACGTGCGCCACCACGGCCGCGGCGAGCTGGTGATCGGCCGCTCGCCGGCGAGCGCGCGCATCGCCGCCGCGTTCGGCGCGGCCGGCGTGCCGGTCGAGGTCTCGGACAACGTGAGCGGCGCGCTGTGGGCCAAGCTCATCGTCAACTGCGCCTACAACGCGCTCTCTGCGATCACCCAGCTTCCGTATGGCCGCATGGTGCAGGGCGACGGCGTGCCCGCGGTCATGCGCGACGTGGTGGACGAATGCCTGGCGGTGGCGCGCGCGGCGGGCGTGGAAGTGCCCGGCGACATGCGGCAGGCGGTCCCGCGCATCGCCGAGACCATGCCCGGGCAGTTTTCTTCCACCGCCCAGGACCTCGCGCGCGGCAAGCCCACCGAGATCGATCACCTGAACGGCTTCGTGGTGCGCAAGGGCGAAGGTCTAGGCGTTCCCACCCCGGCCAACCGGGTGCTCCTCGCGCTGGTGAAGCTCCTCGAGGAACGGGGTTCGCCGCGCGGATGAAAGCCTCCTTCTTCGGGAGCTTCGGCGGCCCGGAGGTCCTCGAGTACGGGGACCTGCCGGACCCGCGTCCTGCGGCCGGGGAAGTCGTCGTCGACATCCACGCGGCGAGCGTCAATGCGGCCGACTGGAAGATGCGCGCGGGGCAGTATTCCCAGGGCATCGCGCTTCCGCATGTCCCGGGCCGGGACTTCTCGGGCGTGGTGGCCGCGCTCGGCGCGGGGGCGAAGGACTTCAAGGTGGGCGACGCGGTGTTCGGCGTGTGCGAAGTGCCGCGCGAAGGCGCCTACGCCGAGAGAATCGCGATCCGGCAGGAGATCCTCGCGAGGAAGCCCGCGAGCCTGACCCACGTGCAATGCGCGTCGATCGGGCTCGCCGGCCTCACCGCGCTCGTCTCGATCGAGGACACGCTCAAGCTGAAAGCGGGCGAGACGATCCTCATCCACGGCGGCGCGGGCGGCGTCGCGGGCTTCGCGCTCGCGCTCGCGCGGTTCTTCGGCGCGCGCGTCGTCACGACCGCGAGCTCGGCGAACCACGACTACGTGCGCAGGCTCGGCGCGCACGAGGCGATCGACTACCGCACGCAGGACTTCACGCAGCTCGTTTCCGGCTGCGACGCGGTCTTCGACACGGTGGGCGGAGACGTCACGCTGAAGAGCTTCGCGGTCCTTCGTCCCGGCGGGCGCCTCGCGACCATCGCCTCGGGCGCGAGCGCTCCGGCCTCGCCGCGTCCCGACGCCAAGTCGCTGCGGCCGAAGGTCAACCGCGACCGCCCGCATCTCGACCGGGTCGCGGCGCTGGTGGTGCAAGGCGTGGTTCCGCTCCCCGCCATCGTCGAATATCCGCTCGCCGAGGCGGCAGCCGCCCACCGAGTGAGCGAGGCGCGTCACCTGCGCGGCAAGCTGGTCCTCCGGGTGCGTTAGTTTGCCGCGCGCCATCGTTGCAGCCGTGCAGTTGTCCAGCGTGAGCGACGTCGAGTTCGACGCCTCGCTGACCGAGCTGCGCCAGCTCGCGAAGACGCTCGGGTTCGAGGTCGTCGGCAAATTCACGCAAAAGCGCGCCGGGTTCGACAGGACGGCCTACTTCGGGACCGGTAAAAGGGAAGAACTTAAAGAACAAATTTTAGAAAACCAAGCCGAAATCATCTTGATCGACCACGAGATCTCCCCCTCGCAGGCGTTCAACCTGGAGAAGGAGGCCGGCTGCGAGGTGATGGACCGGACCATGGTGATCCTCGAGATCTTTCACCGCCACGCGAGCTCGCGCTACGCGCGCGCGCAGGTCGAGATCGCGCGCCTGGGCTACATGGCGCCGCGCCTGCGCGAAGCCGCCAAGCAGGCCGGGCCGAAGGACCGGGCGCGCAGCGGCACCGGCGGCCGCAGCGGCGGCGAGTCGCACGGCGAGCTCGACCGGCGCAAGATCCGCGACCGCATCACCGAGCTGCAGAAGGAGCTCGATGGAATGGCCCTCGAGCGCAGGACGCAGCGCGCCCGGCGCCAGGAGCGCCGGGACCTCGCGCGCGTGGCGCTCGTCGGATACACGAATGCGGGCAAGTCCACGCTGATGCGCGCGCTGACGGGAAGCGAGGCGCTGGTCGCGGACAAGCTCTTCGCGACGCTCGATACCACGGTGCGGGCCCTCCATCCCGAGAGCATTCCGCGCGTGCTCGTCAGCGACACGGTCGGCTTCATCAAGAATCTTCCTCACGGGCTGGTCGCATCGTTCAAGTCGACGCTCGATGAAGCGCTCGAGGCGTCGCTGCTCGTCCACGTCGTCGATGCAAGCGATCCCGGCTTCGAGCGCCAGCTCGCGGTGACCGAGGAAGTGCTCGACGAGATCGGAGCGCAGGACCTGCCGCGCCTCGTCGTCTTCAACAAGATCGACCGCGCCGGCGACGAGGCAGCGTTGCACGCAAAGTATTCCGGATGCCTCGTGATCAGCGCGCGCCGCGAGGCCGACATCGCGCGGCTCCGCGAGGCGATCGAGGCGTTCTTCCAGAAGCGCCTCGTCGAGGCGGAGCTCTTCCTCCCCTGGTCGGCGCAGAAGGAGCGCGGGCACATCTTCGACACCTGTACGGTGCTTGAGGAGCGCGCCGATGGCGAGGGCGTGTTCCTGCGCGTGCGTGGCGAGCCCGAGGCCGTGAAGCGCCTGAGCGAGCAATTCGGCCGGAGAACTCCCGCTACGTAGCGGCGGCGGCGAGAAGGCGTAGCATGGCGGCACGGCGGCCGAAGGAACAAGAAAAGCCGGCCGCAACCATGGGAGATCAGGGTGGATAAAACATGGGAAGTGGACGAAGCGAACACCGTAAAGGCGCACTTCGGCGCCTTCGGCAAGAAGCTCGTCACGGTCAACGGCAAGGAAGCGTACAACTCCCGCAAGCTCGGGCCGAAGGGGGAGATTCCGTTCTCGCTGCCGGACGGCCGGGCGGCCGCCATCTCGGTGAAGCGGCCATTCGTGGGCCTGCCTACGATCGACCTGAGGGTCGACGGGAACCTGGCGGTCGAGACCGGCAAGAAGCCGATCAAGTGCGCGGCCTGCGACACGGTCGCGAAGCCCTACGACCGCTTCTGCGAGAAATGCGGCAAGGCGATGCCGACCGCGGAGGAATACGAGCTGCAGAAGAACGTGAAGGCGGCCACCAGCGCCATCAAAGTCCTCGCGGTGCTCTTCGTGATCGCCGGGATCGCCTTTTTCTTCATCACCAAGGGCACAACCGATACAGCGCTCGTGAAGCTGGAGGGAATGGACCCGGGAGCGACGTATCCGACCCCCATCGATGGACGGACCTACACCGTGGGCGAGCTGCGCAAGCAGCTCGCCTGGGAGCCGTGGGGCGCGCTAATCGTGAATCTCATCCTCGCGGCGATCATGCTGGCGCTTTCGCTCTGGGCCAGGCGCTCGCCGCTGCCGGCGGTGCTGGTCGCTACCGCGACCTACGCGGTGGTCATCGCCGCCGCCGCCATCAGCGACCCGGCAACGCTGGGGCAGGGCCTGCTGATGAAGATCATCATCATCGCGTTCCTGATCAAGGGAATCAAAGCCGCACTGGCGTTGCGCACCGCGAGTGCCTGAAGCAGGCCAGCAGTGTCCCGCTTGCCAAAGGAGCGTGCGTAGCGGCACGCAGTTTTGCCCTGGCTGTGGACAATCCCTTGTCGCATCCGCGGTAACGCCCGAACGCAACCCTGCGCGCGCGTCGAGCGCGCGATTTATGGAGCATTGGGGGGAGCTCAAGCGGCTGGGTTGGGTGTTCGGCCTGCTCCTCGCCACCTCGTTCGTGTTCGGAATCGCCTGGCGATCGGCCCCTTCGCCCTGGCTGGACGTTGCCGTGAGCGCCATCGACGCGGCAATCGTTCTCGTTGCAGTCGGCCTGCGCTATAGAAAGCTGCTTTTTCTTTTCCAGCTCCGTCCGTACGGGTTGCGCGACTCGGCCGCGTTCGTCGCGATCGCATTCGCTTTCGTGGGCCTTGCGAGCGCGTATTTCTGGGCGATCGAGCGGCTGGGCGTTCCGATGGCGTCCGCAACCGCCACGTTTACACGCGCCGGCTGGCCGCTCTGGACAATGTTTCTGCTGATTTGCGTGATGCCCGCGGTTTTCGAGGAACTTGCGTTCCGCGGCGTGATCCAGTCCTCGCTGGAGCGCGTCCTCAACGCGCGGGATGCGTGGCTCATCCAGGCCGCCCTGTTCAGCGTCCTGCATCTGTCTCCGCTGATGTTTCCCAGCCACTTCCTGATGGGGCTGTGCTTCGGCTACATGCGCAGGCGTTCCCGGAGCGTCTACCCAGGCATGCTGCTCCACGCGTGCTGGAACGCGCTCGTCGTGCTCAAGGAACTCCCCGCCTGATGAAGCTCGCGACTTTCAACGTGAACGGCATAGCCTCGCGGCTCAACCATCTGCTGCAGTGGCTGGAGAAAGAATCGCCGGATGTCGTCTGCCTGCAGGAGCTGAAGGCGCCCGAGACGGGCTTGCCGGTCAAGGCGATCCGCGATGCGGGATATGGGGCGCTGTGGCGGGGGCAGAAGTCGTGGAACGGGGTGGCGATCCTCGCGAAAGGCGCGGACCCGGTCGTGTGCCGGCGCGAGCTGCCGGGCGATCCGAACGACGAGCAGAGCCGTTATCTGGAGGCGGCGGTGCAGGGGATCATCGTCGGCTGCCTGTATCTGCCGAACGGCAATCCGCAGCCCGGGCCGAAGTTCGATTACAAGCTGGCGTGGTTCGAGCGCCTGATCGAGCATGCGAAGAGCCTGTGGGCGAGCGGCCATCCGGCGGTGCTCGCGGGCGACTACAACGTGGTGCCGACGGACTTCGATATCTACAACCCGCGCTCCTGGCGCAAGGATGCGCTGCTGCAGCCCGGGAGCCGCGAGCGCTACCAGCGGCTGCTGGAGCAGGGATGGGTCGATGCGCTCCGCTCGCGGCACCCGGACGAGCCGATCTACACGTTCTGGGATTACTTCCGCAAGCACTGGGAGCGCAACGCGGGGCTGCGCATCGATCACCTGCTGCTCAGCAGGCAGCTCGCGCCGCGCCTGATGGACGCCGGCGTGGACACGTGGGTGCGCGGTCTTCCCAAGGCGAGCGACCACGCGCCGGCGTGGGTCGAGCTCGATTGGCCTCTGACGTGCTAACATTTGCGGCCGCAGGGTCCCAAACGATCTGAGGAAATGGAACGACATGCCTACAGGCACAGTGAAGTGGTTCAACGACTCCAAGGGCTTCGGATTCATCACGCCGGATGACGGCGGGAAGGATCTGTTCGCCCATCACAGCTCGATCCAGGGCGCGGGCTTCAAATCCCTGAAAGAGGGCCAGAAGGTCTCTTTCGACGTCACGCAAGGGCAGAAGGGCCCGGCCGCGGCAAACATCAAGCCGCTGTAACCGCGGCGCAGGGGGGCTTTTCATGAGCTTGCACGCTCGCCGGCGCTTCGTCGCCGGGATGGGCGCGGCCTTTGCCGTCGGCACGATGAGCCTCGCGGTACGCGCCGCGATGGGGCCCGACGACAAGTTCGATCTCGTCATCAAGGGCGGCGAACTGCTCGATCCGGGCCAGAAGCTGCGCGCCAAGCGCGATATCGGCATCCGCGCGGGCAGGATCGAGGCGATCGAGGCGGACATTCCGGTGACAAGAGCCTCGCGCCTGCTAGACGCCTCCGGCCGGCTGGTGCTCCCCGGGCTCGTCGACCTGCACTCGCACGTCTATCCGTACGGCTCGGCGATCGGCATCCCGGCGGACGAGCTGGTCCCGTTCCAGGGCACGACGACGATGGTCTCCGCCGGCGACGCCGGCGCGAACAATTTCGCCGCCTTCCGGCGCTACGTCGCGGCGCAGACGCGCACGCGCCTCTACGCCTTCGTGCATATCGCGAACATCGGCCTCGCCGGGTTCCCCGAGCCGGAGCTTTTCCACCTCGGCTTCGCGCATCCCGAGGAAGCCGGGCGCACGGTCGCCGAGAACGCGGACATCGCGATCGGCGTCAAGGTGCGCATGTCGGAGAACGTCATCAACCAGGCCGGCATCGAGCCGCTGAAGCGCGCGATCCGCGCCTGCGAGATCGCCGGCGGCGGCGCCCGCGTGATGTGCCACATCGGCGGGGTCGCCACGCCGCAGCTGATGGTGGAGATCCTTGACACCCTGCGCCCGGGCGACATCCTGACGCACTGCTTCTCCGGCGCCCCGAACAACGCCGGCAAGTTCACCAACATCGTCCAGGACGGGAAGCTCCTGCCGGAGGCGCTCGCGGCGAAGAAGCGCGGCGTGCTGTTCGACATCGGCCACGGCGGCGGCAGCTTCGACTTCACGGTGGCGGAAGCGGCGATGCAGCAGGGCTGCATGCCAGACACGATCTCCTCCGACATCCACGTGTTCTCCGGCAACTCGCCCGGCATGCCCTACCTGACCTGGGTGATGAGCAAGTTCATGGCGCTCGGCTTCACGCTCGAGCAGGTGGTGCAGATGGCGACCGCCGTTCCCGCGCGCCTCATCAACCGCATGCCTAAGCTCGGCGCGCTGCAGGTCGGCGGGCCGGGGGACGCGACGCTGATCGAGGTCGTGCAGGGACCGGTCGAGTTCGTCGACACGCGCAGCAACAAGCGCCCGGGGAAGGCCTACATCAAGCCGGTGCAGGCCGTGCTCGCCGGCGTGCCTTTCGGCCGGCCTTACCAGGCGCCGTTCTCGGTTCGCTGACCCCTACTTCAGCCGAACCACGTACAGCTTGATCGTAGTTTTGCCGATGTTCTTCGCGGTGTATGCAGGGCCCGGCTCGTTGATTCTCACCTGCCCGGTCTTGTAGACGATGATTTCCTTCTTGCCGTCGGCGTAGGTGCGCTGCAGCGTGCCGCCCGCCAGGGCGCGCACGACGCGAGTCTCCGCCCTGGACGTGTTGCTTTCGGCGCCCGGCGCGTAGGTGGTCTCGGTCGCAACCAGCTTGGCGTTTTCCGCGACGACCTTGATGGTCGGCGGCGCAGCGCCTTTGCCCGCCTTCTTGTCCTGCGCGATCGCTCCGTCCGCCATGAAACCCGAAAACACCAGTGCAGCCACAGCTGCTGTTGCGGTAACGAGCTTTCTCATGGTTCTCCCCTTTTTTCCGCCGACGATGGCGAGTGGGCCATTGTAGGCCGCGCCGTCACCCGCCGCTGCCCTCATTGTTTCCATAGGGTCTCGTGATGATCTCGAGCAGGTGGCCGCTCGGGTCGAGGAAGTAGACGCCGCGGCCGCCGAAGTGACGGTTGATCCGGCCTTTCTCCTTGCGGCCGGGATCGGCCCAGTAGTCGAGACCGCGCTCCTTGATGCGGCCGAAGATCTGGTCGAACTCCTTCTCGCTCACCAGGAAGGCGTAGTGCTGCACCTGGATCTCCATGCCGTCGGCGTCGAGGAAGGCGAGGGTCACCTCGTTGCCGACCTCGACATCGAGGAAGTCGTAGAAGCGCTTCGGCGCGGGCAGGCCGAAGACGCCGGCGAAGAACTCGGCGGCGGCGCGCTTGTCCACCGAGTGGACGATGGTGTGGTTGAGCTTGACGGTCATGGCGTTAGGATAAGGCATGAGAGCACGGATCCTGGCCGCTGTCCTGCTGGCTGCGTTCGCGGCGCCGGCGCAGGCCGACTACCCGGAAAGGCCGATCCGCTTCATCGTTCCGTCCGCTCCCGGCGGCTCGGTGGATGTGCTGATGCGGATCCTCACGCAGCAGCTCTCAGCGCAGATGGGCGTGGCGTTCGTGGTGGAGAACAAGCCCGGCGCGTCGTACGTGCCGGGGACGATGGACATCGTGAAGGCGGCGCCGGACGGGTACACGCTGGGCTACGGGAACATCGTGTCGCTGGCGGTCAACCGCACGCTGCTGCC
>Ga0209155_1001082_pt1 | contig 12859 bp, 9 predicted proteins | sample GraSoiAngelo_122_FD_185879 | JGI IMG/M metagenome (GOLD analysis project Ga0209155, IMG submission 185879) | Grasslands soil microbial communities from the Angelo Coastal Reserve, California, USA - 14_0927_02_20cm (SPAdes) (version 2) | ecosystem: Environmental > Terrestrial > Soil > Grasslands ... | reverse complement strand
ACGTAGTTCGCCAACGGCGCGGTTGGTTGGGGCAGTTCGATGCCGAGCTCCTTGAGCCGCGCTTCGATCTTTCCGCTCATCGCCCGCCTTTCCGGTTTCGCTTGCGAGGATAGGGCCTCGATCGGCCCTGTCCAGCCCGCCGCGAAACCGCCGTATTCGCTCTATAGTTCCGTCGCGATGCGCGCATTCCGCTATGCTCTGGCATCATGCTTCCTGTTTCCGGCGATCGCCGCGGCGGCAACGCTGGGCGAGGCGCGAATCGGTTTTAGCGCCGACCGCCTGCTGGTCGTGGACGGGCACAGCTATCAGGGCAAGATCTGGACCATGCCGGGCAAGGAGCGCCACGAGCAGGCGATCCAGGCGTTCCGGCCGATCTTTTTGCTGCGCACCGACAATCCGGTCGGCGAGGTCGTCGTGCCGCAACTGCACACCACCGTGCAGTTCGCGATGCCGCCGGAAATGCGGCTCTTGCGCAGCCCGGCCTTGACAAAGAAACCGGCCGGGGAAGAGACCGTCAACGGTATTGCGACGACGAAATACAAGATCGAGGAGACGGTTCCGGAAGGACATGCGGAAGGCATGCTGTGGCTCAGCCGCGACGGCATTCCGATGAAGCTCGCCGGCAGCTTCACCGCGCAGAACGGCCGCGTATCGACGATCCGCTGGGAACTCAGCCACGTCAAAATCGGGCCGCAGCCGGCGGCCTTGTTCGAGGCGCCGCCGGAGTATTCGAAATTGCCCCCCGAGGCGGTCGCGCCGCTGTTGGGTCTCCGGCTCAAATCAGCGTCGAAGCACTAGGTTATCGCGCGTCTCCGGAAAGCCGTAGAGCACCGCCGGGTTCTCCACAAGGATGCGGTGGCGCACTTTCTCGTCAGGCGCCCAACCAAGCAGCAGGTCGAAAAGCAGCGCATCGTCGGGTTTGGGATCTTCGCCCGGATGCGGCCAGTTGGTCCCCCAGACGACCCGCTCGGGCGCGATTTCGACATAGGCGCGCGCGAGGGCGCTCGAGTCGGCATAGGTCGGCGGCCCGATCTTGGTCGCATCATAAGGCGCCGCCAGCTTGACCCAGGTCCTGCCTCGATCGATCAGGCGGCGGACCATCCCGAAGAGCGGATCGCGCACCCCCTCCGGCTCGGGGATGTGGCCGAGGTGCTCAAGCACGATCGGCGACGGCAGGCGAGCGAGGATCGGCAGGATCTCCGGCAGTTGGGCGGCCCAGACATTGACTTCGATATGCCAGCCGAGATCGCCGATCCGTCGCGACAGCGGCTCGATCATCGCGGGCGTGGTCGGGCCGGGCGGCGCGAAATTGAACTGAATGGCGCGGACGCCCCGCTCGTGCATGCGTCGCAGCTCGGCATCGGAAATGTTGTCGTCGACGACCACGACGCCGCGCGCCTCGCGACCGAGCGCGGCGAGGGCCGCCAGCACGGGTCGGTTGTCGACGCCATAAGCAGAGGGCTGGACAACCACCTGCCGCGTGATGCCGAGCCGGCGCTGCAAGGCGCGGTAGTCCGCGATGGAAGCATTGCCGGGAAACATGATGCCGCGGCGATCCACCGGATACCGCGAGTCATAGAGATAATGATGGCAGTCGCAGGCATGGGCCGGCGCCTTCAGCTTAGGCAGCTCCGTGCCGGTGGACCATTTGACCGGGCCCGCCGCCGGCGTGGTGTCGGCGACCAATGCTGCGGCCATCATCTGAAGCAATCTGCGGCGATCGGGTTCCATGCCCGTATAGAACACCTGACTCGGCCTTTGCTATCGCCTCTACCGGACGGATCGCTATTATCGAGCCTCCATTCAGAGGAGGAGCCCCCATGGCGAACGTACCCGGCGTCGTCACCGACCCCAGCCGCATCAAAGGCGGCGTGGTCTCGCTAACGAGCGGCGGCGCGCAGATCCCGGCCTACATGGCGCGGCCGAACCAGCCCGGAAACTACCCCGGCATCGTCGTCATCCAGGAAGCGTTCGGGCTCGTCGACCACATCTGCGACCTGGCGCGGCGCTTCGCCAATATCGGCTACAACGCCTGTGCGCCGGCGCTCTATTGGCGGCGCGGCGCGCCGAAGGACCCGGATGTCATGGAGACGGTGTTTCCGGTCATGTTCGGCCTGCCGGACAATGAGGCGCTGCAGGATTTGAATGCCGCGGCCGATTACTTGAACGCGATGCCCGGCGCAACCGGCAAGGTCGGCGCGATCGGGTTCTGCTCGGGCGGGCGGCACACGCTGCTCTTCGCGTGCAACAGCAACAAGGTGAATGCCGCGATCGATTGCTGGGGCGGGTTTATTCACCGCGCGACGCCCGACGCCGAGACGACGCCGGCGCGTCCGAAAGCGCCGCTCGATATGGTCGGGCAATTACATTGCCCGCTCTTCGGCGTGTTCGGTGAAGAGGACCAGAACCCGCCGGTCGCGCTCGAAGCCGAGCTCAAGAAGCGCGCCCAGGCGGCCGGCAAGGACGTCACGACAAAGATCTACAAGAACGCCGGACACGCCTTTCTCGCCGATTACCGGCCGAGCTACCGCGAAGCGGCGGCGCAGGAATTGTGGGGCGACATCCAGTCCTATTTCGGCAAGCACCTGAAGTAGGCCCCTCACCCCGGCCCTCTCCCCGCGCGCGGGGAGAGGGAGAGCTTGCGGCAGTGCACGTGCAGAACGATTGAGGTATCGCGTTGCCCTCGCAGCCGCGTTCCCTCTCCCCGTTCGACGGGGAGAGGGACAGGGTGAGGGGCAACTGACGTTTTGTCAGTACGGGCGGTCGCCCTTGACCGTGACGCGGTGGCCGTGGCGGCGCTGCGGGAAATAGTCCCACATCGCGTGGTGCTGCGCGCAACGATTGTCCCAGAACGCCGCCGATCCCGCCTGCCAGCGGAAGCGGCATTGAAACTCCGGCGTTTCGCAATGGCGGTACAGCATCTCCAGCACCGCATCGCTTTCGAGGCGGTTCAGACCGTTGATCCGGGTCGTGAAGTTGCGGTTGACGAAGAGCGCTTTGCGCCCGGTGACCGGGTGGGTGCGTACGACCGGATGCTCGGCCTTCGGAAAGCCCTTTTCGGTAGCGGTGTAGCCGAACCGGCCACGATAGACCGGCTCGCCGTCATGGATCGCGGTCAGCCCATCGACGAGCCGCTGGATCGGCGGAGAGAGTTTCTCGTAGGCGGCGTACATGCTGGCAAACAGCGTGTCGCCGCCTTCCGGCGGCACTTCCGTCAGGTAGAGGATGCTGCCCATCGGCGGCTCGGGATCGCAGGAGACGTCCGAATGCCATTCCTCGCCGGCGACGTGCTTCGAGTTCTCGTCGGCGTGGATCGTCAGGATCTCGGGGTGCCCGTCCGGCGCGTGCGGCGAGGCGGGATGCACCGCCAGCTCGCCGAACAGATGCCCGAAAGCCTTGTGCTGCTCATGCGTCAGGCGCTGGTCGCGGAAGAAGATGACGAGGTTTTCCATCAGCGCGTCGTGCACTTCCTGGAATTGCTGATTGCCGAGCGGGCGAGACAGGTCGACGCCGCCGATCTCTGCGCCGATATGCGGCGTCAGCTTCCTGACCTCGATCGTCTGGTAGGGCATCGCCGTTTCCTCCTGGATCCGACCCGATCCACGATAGCACGCAAACAGGCAGACGATGGTAGAATGGCCAGCATGAAGCGGAGAAAATCGGTCAAGCGCGCGGATGCCGCATATCTTTGTCATTTTCGGCCTGAACCGGAAGGCGGCTTCACCGTCACATGCCCCAAATTGCCGCCGGTCATAACCTACGGCGAAACGCTAGAAGAAGCGCAGGCCAATGCCCGCGAGGCCATCGAGCTGTGCCTTGAGGTGATGCTTGAGGACGGTAAGACCCTTCCGTCCCCTGACCGTGATCTGACCTCGCCGATCGATCAGTTGGTGCCAGTCGCGCTATCGAGCGCATGAGGGCGCTTCCAGCGCTGTCAGGCCGTCGTATCATCACGGCGCTGCAGCGGGCTGGCTTCGAGGTCGTCCGGAGCAAGGGATCGCATCATTTTATGCGGCACCGGGACGATCCCACCCGTCAGACGGTCGTACCGGTACATCGGCGTGATCTCCCGTCCGGCACCGTTGCCGCCATCCTGAGACAAGCCGGTCTCAGCCGCGCCGAATTCTTGGATCTTCTCTGAGGCGTCGATCCGGCTGTTTCCCGCGGCCCTCGGCGCTATGCTCAGCCAGCGATAATCGAAACAGCAGGAGCGCGGGATGGCGCGGAAGGAACTCAAGGCCGAGAGCGTCGCGGAGGCCTATCTGGCGCTGCTCGCGGAGCGCGGTGTCGAATACCTGTTCGCCAATGCCGGCACGGATTTCGCGCCGATCGTCGAGGCGTACGCCAAGGCAGCGCATACGGGCTTTCCGGCGCCAAAGCCGCTGATCGCGACGCATGAGAATTTGGCGCTCTCCATGGCCCACGGCTATGCCGTCGCCTCGGGCAAGGTGCCGGCGGTCATGGTGCATGTCAGCGTCGGCACCGCGAACGCGCTGTGCGGCGTCTTCAATGCGGCGCGCGCGAATGTGCCGATCCTGTTTACCGCCGGCCGCTCGCCTTTGACCGAGGAGGGGCTCGCCGGGGCGCGCGACACCTACATCCACTGGGCGCAGGAAATGTTCGACCAGGCGGGCATGCTGCGCGAGATGGTCAAATGGGATTACGAGCTGCGGAACGGCGCGCAATTGGAAACGGTCGTCGACCGCGCCCTCACACTGGCGACGAGCCCGCCCGAGGGGCCGGTCTACCTGTCCTTGCCGCGCGAGGTTTTGGCCGAGAAGCTTGCCGGCTTTAGCTATGACTCGCCGGCGCGCCGGGTCGCCGCCTCGCCGCCGGCGCCGGACGAGGCGGCGCTCGCCGCGGCGGCGGAGATCCTCGCACAAGCGCAGAACCCGCTGGTCATCACCGCCGATGCCGGGCGCGATCTTGCGGCCGTGGCGGCGCTCGCCGAGTTTGCCGAGCGGTTCGCCGTACCGGTCGTCGAGCACCGGCAGCGCTATTTGTGCCTGCCGGCCGATCACCCCTGCCATCTCGGCTACAACCCCGGCGCGCTCCTCCGGGATGCCGACGCGATCCTCGTCCTCGAGTGCGATGTGCCCTGGACGCCGAGCCGCGAGGCGCCATCGGCCGAGTGCAAGGTCGTCCATATCGGGGTCGATCCGCTGTTCAGCCGCTATCCGATCCGGGGATTTACTTGCGATGTCGCGATCACTGGCGCGACGCGGCTCGTTCTGCCGCGGCTTGGCGCGGCATTGGCTGGTTCCGCCGATCCGACCGAGATCGGCATGCGGCGGCAGCGCCTTGCCGAACGACGGGAAAAGCAGCAGGCCGGCTTGCGCAAGGTGCGCGAGGCGGAGAAGGATCTGCGGCCAATCTCACCGGTCTGGGTCAGCGCCTGTCTCGCCGAGGCGCGCGACCCCGGCTCGATCCTCGTCAATGAATACACGCTAATGCCGGAGCATTGCCCCTCGACCCGGCCGGGCAGTTTTTTTGGGTCGAGCCCGGCGGCCGGGCTCGGCTGGGGCGCGGGGGCGGCGCTCGGGGTCAAGCTCGCCGAGCCCGACCGGCAGGTCGTCGCCGTCTTGGGCGATGGCTCCTACCTCTTCGCCAACCCGGTCGCGGTGCACCATGCGGCGGCCGCGCACCGGCTGCCGGTGCTCTTTGTCGTCGTCAACAACGCGATGTGGGGCGCGGTGCGGCGCGCCACCTTGGGCATGTATCCGCAGGGCGAGGCGGCGCGCAGCAACCGGCCGCCTTTTATCGATCTCGAAGAGCTGCCCGCCTTTGAGCAGGTCTGCGCCGCGGCGGGCGGCTATGGCGAGCGGGTCGATGACCCGGCCGCGCTGCCGGCGGCCTTAGAGCGGGCGCTGCACGCGGTCAACACGGAGAAGCGGCAGGCGCTGCTGAATGTCATCTGCCGCGGGCCCTGACCCGGAGAGCGGCTTGGGCCAAATGCCGCACTATTCGATTAAGGGGGTTCACCGCGATTGTCCTTTATATTAGGAGATAAATTTCCCGCCGGTGGAACGGCGGACGAATCCGAGGGTTGGTGTTCGGGCTTCGGGTGCCCCTGACGGGACCCGAGTAACAGCCGGTAATTTCGCCGTTCGTATCCAGAAGGCGCTGATGAGCCGGATCCTTCTCGTCGAAGACGATCACAATGTTCGGGTGCTGCTCGAACATGTGCTGTTCGACGCGGGTTACGAGGTCGACAGCGCGACGACCTTGGCCGAAGCCAGATCGCTCCTCGACACCGTCAATTACGATCTCCTGCTGGCCGATGGGCGCCTCCCCGACGGAACCGGAATGGAGTTGGCCGAGCGCGCCGAGGCGGGCGGCGCCAAGGTCCTGATCATCACCGGCTACGCCTTCCAGCTCGTCGCCGAGGATCTCGGCCGCTACGATTTTCTGATGAAGCCGGTCCGGCCGGCCGAGCTGGTCGCCGCGATCGAGCGCGTCCTCGGCGGCAAGCACCAGCGCGCCCTCGACGGCAAGAAATAGAAGAGCCGCACTCCCTCTCCGGTCTATCGGATTCACCCAGAAGCGTCATTGGCCGCTTCTCGCTCTGCCGTGTATCCTGCGGGCTCGGCCGCGCAGGCCCAAAGAACACGGGGATGGACGCCGATGAATTTGCTCGCGCGAGCGCTCGCGCTGACCGGGATATTGCTCGGCGGCGTGACGGCAGGCGGCGGCGCATTCGCGCAAAAGCCGGGCGGGACGCTGAAGGTCTATTTCTTCGACAGCCCGGGGAGCATGTCGATCCACGAGGAATCGACGATCGCCGGCCAGGGTCCGGCGCAGGGCGTCTTCAACAACCTGGTCATGTATGACCAGCATATCGCCCAGACCAGCATCAAGACGATCGTGCCCGATCTCGCGAGCGAGTGGGCCTGGGACGAAGCCAACACTCAGCTCACCTTCAAGCTGCGCGACGGCGTGAAATGGCACGACGGCAAGCCGTTTACCGCCAAGGACGTCAAATGCACCTTTGATCTGCTGCTCGGGACCGCCAGCGAGAAGCTTCGCCTGAATCCGCGCAAACCGTGGTACCGCAACCTCGACGCGGTCGTGCCGAAGGGCGATTACGAGGTATCATTTCAGCTGAAGCGGCCGCAGCCCGCCTTTATCGCGCTCCTCGCTTCCGGGTTCACGCCGATCTACCCCTGCCACGTGCCGGCGCGCGAGATGCGGCAGCATCCGATCGGCACGGGACCCTTCAAATTCGTCGAATTCAAGCCCAACGAATACATCAAGGTGGTCCGCAATCCCGATTATTGGAAAAAGGAGCGGCCCTATCTCGACGGCATCGACTGGACGATCATCAAAAACCAGGCAACAGGGCAGCTGGCCTTTCTGTCGGGCCAGTTCGATATCACCTCGCCGTATTTCTTTCAGGTGCCGCTGATCAACGACACGCAGAAGCAGGATCCGCAGGCGATCTGCAAGCTCGTGCCATCGAACGTCAACCGCAACGTCATGATCAACCGCGCCGCACCGCCCTTCAATAACCCCGAGCTGAGGCGGGCCGTTGCCCTGACAATCGATCGGCGCGCCTTTATCGACACGCTGACGCAAGGCAAGGGGGATGTCGGCGGCGCGATGCTGCCGCCGCCGGAAGGGATCTGGGGAATGCCGCCCGAGATGGTGAAGCAGCTGCCGGGCTACGACCCCGATGTCGAGAAGAGCCGGGCCGCGGCGCGCCAGCTGATGGAAAAGAATGGTTACGGCCCCGACAAGCGGCTGGCGATCAAGGTTTCCACTCGCAACATTCCGCCCTACCGCGATCCTGCGGTGATCCTGATCGATCAGCTGAAACAGATTTATATCGATGCCGAGCTCGACCCTGTCGACAGCCCGAGCTGGTTCCCCAAAGTGGCGCGCAAGGACTACACGATCGGCGCAAACCTCACGGGCTATGGCATCGACGATCCGGACCAGACCTTCTACGAGAATTTCGCCTGCGGCTCGGAGAACAATTACGACGGCTACTGCAATCCCGAGATCGACAAATTGTTCGACGAGCAGTCGATGCAATCCGACCAGGAGAAACGCAAGAAGCTGGTATGGGAGATCGAGCGCCGCCTGGCTGAAGACGTGGCGCGTCCCGTGGTTTACCACAACCGCTCCGGCACCTGCTGGCACCCCTACGTCAAGGGCTACACGGCGATGGTGAACAGCATCTACAACGGCAACCGCATGGAAGACGTGTGGCTCGATAAATAATCGGCGCGCGGAAGGAGGAGACGCGATGATTGGGAGAATGCTGTCGAGTTGTGCGGCGGCGGGGGCTCTGCTGCTGGCGCTTTCGAGCGGCAATATCGCGCTGGCGCAGAAATCCGGCGGGACGTTGAGGATCCAGCACTGGGACAGCCCGGCGAGCATGTCGATCCACGAGGAAGCGACCTATTCCACGGTCCTGCCGATCATGGGCGTCATGAACAACCTCGTCCTCTACAAGCAGGACGTGCCGCAGAACAGCTTGCAGACGGTCGTGCCCGACCTCGCCGAGAGCTGGTCATGGAGCGAGGACGGCACCGAGCTCACCTTCAAATTGCGCTCGGGTGTCAAATGGCATGACGGCAAGCCCTTCACCGCCAAGGACGTGCAGTGCACCTGGGACCTGCTGCTCGGCAAGGGCGAACAGAAGCTGCGCGGCAACCCGCGCAAGAGCTGGTACCGCAACCTCGACCACGTCACGGCCAATGGCGATAACGAGGCCACCTTTCATCTGAAGCGGCCGCAGCCGGCGTTTGTCGCGCTCTTGGCTTCCGGCTATTCGCCGGTCTACCCCTGCCACGTGACGCCGGCGCAGATGCGGCAGCACCCGATCGGCACGGGGCCGTTCAAGTTTGTCGAGTTCAAGCCGAACGAGCACATCAAGGTCGCGCGCAACCCGGATTACTGGAAGCCGGGCCGGCCCTATCTCGACGGCATCGAGTATACGATCGTCCCGAACCGCTCGACCGCGATCCTCGGCTTTGTCGCCGGACAATTCGATGTGACCTGGCCGTTCAGCATCTCGGTGCCGCTGTTGAAGGACATCAGGAGCCAGGCGCCGCAGGCGATCTGTGAATTGCGGACGACAAACGGCACGACCAATTTGCTGGTCAACCGCGACGCGCCTCCGTTCGATAATCCCGAAATCCGCCGCGCGATGGCCCTGGCGCTCGACCGCAAAGCCTTTATCGACATTATCAGCGGCGGCGAAGGCAAGATCGGCGGTGCGATGCTGCCGCCGCCCGAAGGCCAGTGGGGCATGCCGCCCGAAATGCTGCAGACCATCCCCGGTTACGGTCCGAACATCGGGAAAAACCGGGCCGAGGCGCGCTCGATTATGGAAAAGCTCGGCTACGGGCCCGACAAGACGCTCGAGATCAAAGTCTCGACCCGCAATGTCCCGACCTACCGCGATCCGGCGGTAATCCTGATCGATCAGCTCAAGGAAATTCACATCAACGGCGTCCTCGACACGGTCGAGACGGCCAATTGGCACTCAAAGGTGACCCGCAAGGATTACATGGTCGGCCTCAACAACACCGGCAGCGGCGTCGACGACCCCGATCAGCAATTCTACGAGAATTACGCCTGCGGCTCCGACCGGAACTACAGCGGCTATTGCAACGCCGAGCTGGACAAGAAATTCGACGAGCAATCGGCTTTGTCGGACCAGGATAAGCGACGCAAGCTGGTGTGGGAGATCGACAAAAAACTCCAGGAAGACGGCGCCCGGCCGATCATCTTTCACACCACGAACGCGACCTGCTGGCAGCCGCAGGTGAAGGGGCTGACGATGATGGTCAACAGCATCTACAACGGCTGGCGCTTCGAGGATGTGTGGTTCGATAAATAAACGCCGGCGCCCCTGACCGGCTCGCCGGCTCGGCCGGCTGCAACATGCTTGCAGCGGGAGAATACAACGGGGAGGCACGCCGAATGCGCCGAGCATCCCTTGGAGTGATGGCAGCGGCGACGGCGCTGCTGACGCTAGTATTGTTTGCGCAAAGCGGCGCCGCCCAGAAACGCGGCGGCATCCTCAAGATGTACGATTTCGACAGCCCGCCGACGATGTCGATCCTCGAAGAGGCGACCGCGAGTTCTCAGAGCCCGATGATGGGCGTGTTCAACAACCTTGTTCTGTTCGATCAGCATCAGAAGCAGAACCGGCTCGATACGGTTGTACCCGATCTGGCCACCGACTGGTCGTGGAGCGAGGACGGCACCGCACTCACCTTCCATCTGCGTCAAGGCGTCAAATGGCATGACGGCGAGCCGTTCACCGCCAAGGACGTCTTGTGCACCTGGGATCTGATGATGGAGACCGGGAAAGAGAAGCTCCGCTTTAATCCGCGCAAATCCCTGTACAAAAATCTCGACCGGGTCACCGCCGATAGCGACAACGCGGTGACGTTTCATTTGAAGCGCCCGCAGCCGGCATTCCTGGTGGTGTTGGCCGGCGGCTTCTCGGCGCTATACCCCTGCCATGTGCCGGCGGCGCAGATGCGACAACACCCGATCGGCACTGGCCCCTTCAAATTCGTCGAGTTCAAGCAAAACGAGGCGATCAGGGTCACGCGCAACCCGGGTTACTGGAAACCGGGGCTGCCTTATCTCGACGGCATCGACTACACGATTATCAAGGATCCATCGACGGCGGTGCTGGCGTTCATTGCGGGAAATGTCGATATGACGTTTCCGTTTACCTTGCGCATCCCGCAGCTCAAGGACGTGCAGAGCCAAGTCCCCCAGGCCGACTGCGAGATTACGCCCGGCGGCGGCATCAACGCGCATTTATTGGTCAACCGTGACGCGCCGCCATTCAATAATTTTGAACTGCGCAAGGCCATGGCGCTGGCGATCGACCGCAAAGCGTTCATCGACATTATTGGGCAAGGCCAGGGCGACATCGGCGGTGTGTTGCAGCCGCCGCCGGGCGGAGAGTGGGGCATGCCGCCCGAGATGCTGCAAACCCTGCCCGGCTATGATCCCGATATCGAGAAAAGCCGCAGCGAGTCCCGCCGGATCATGCAGAAGCTCGGCTACGGGCCGAGCAATCCGCTGAAGATCAAGGTGGCGACCCGCGATCTTCCGATCTATCGCGATTCCGCGGTCCTGCTGATCGATCAGCTGAAGCAGGTTTATTTCGACGGCGAGCTCGACCTGATCGACACATCGCGCTATTTCCCGAAGATCATGCGCAAGGAGTTCACCGTCAGTCTCAACCTGCAGACCAGTTCTCCGGAAGCAATCGATCTGTTCTACGCCTGTGGTGCGAGCCTCAACTGGGACGGTTATTGCAATCGCGAGGTGGATAAGCTGCTCACGGCGCAATCGGAGGAGCCCAACGAGGAGCGCCGCAAGCAATTGCTTTGGGACATCGAACGCAAGCTCGCCGAGGACTACGCCCGGCCGATCATTTTTTACAACCGCGTGGCGACCTGCTGGCAGCCCTATGTCAAAAACATGACGCTGATGGTCAACGGCATCTTCAGCGGCAACCGCCGCGAGGATATCTGGCTCGACAAATAGCGGCGGCGAGCCGGCCGCCGCCCCTGACCGGCTCGGATGGCTGATCAGCCGCGCGCCCGAGCCGGTTGCGACGGGCCAGCCCGGGCTATACCTTCAAAGGGTGCGCTATCTCAGTACCCGCGATGCCGGGCCCGCGCCGGCCACCCACACCTTCGAGGAGGTCCTGCTCGCCGGCCTCGCGGATGATGGCGGGCTGTTTGTGCCGGAAACCCTGCCGAAATTGAGCGCAGCGCAGCTGGCCGGCCTTGCCGGGCGGCCCTATGCCGAGCTGGCGGCGGAGATCGTGGCGCTCTTTGCCGGCGAGACATTCGCGGGCGAGGAATTGTCGCGGCTGACCGGGGCCGCCTACGGCAGCTTTCGCCATGCCGCCGTGGCGCCGCTCGTGCAATTGGACGAGCGGCTGTGGCTGTTGGAGCTGTTTCACGGCCCGACGCTTGCCTTCAAGGATCTGGCGTTGCAGCTGGTCGGACGGCTGTTCGACGCCGCGCTGGCACGACGCGGCGAGCAGGTGACGATCATCGGCGCGACCTCGGGCGATACCGGCTCGGCCGCGCTCGCGGCGTGCCGCGACCGCGCCGCCCTCGACATCTTTATGCTCTATCCGCACGGCCGCATTTCCGAGGTGCAGCGCCGGCAAATGACGACGGTCGACGCCGCGAATGCGCACGCTCTGGCGATCGACGGCACGTTCGACGATTGCCAGGACATCGTGAAGGCGCTGTTCGCCGATCGCGGCTTGCGGCAGGAGCTGAACCTGTCGGCGGTCAACTCGATCAATTTCGCGCGGGTGGCGGCGCAGATCGTTTATTACATCTCGGCGGGGTTGGCGCTCGGGGCCGCTTCCGGCCGGGCGGTGTCGTTCAGCGTGCCGACCGGCAATTTCGGCAATGTCTATGCCGGCCATCTCGCCCGTGCGATGGGCTTGCCGATCGAGCGCCTGGTCATCGGCACCAACGCCAACGATATCCTGGCGCGGTATGTCGCGACCGGCGAGATGACGATCGGGCCGGTCGCGGCGAGCCTCAGCCCGAGTATGGACATCCAGGTGGCGAGCAATTTCGAGCGGCTGCTGTTTGAATTGAAGGGCCGCAACGGCGCGGCCGTCACGGCCGATCTGCGGGCATTTCGCGACAGCGGCGCGTTGCCCGGCGACGAGCAGGGGTGGCGGCGCGCGCGGCAATTGTTCGCGGCACAGCGGGTCGATGACGCAATGACGCTCGATACGATCGGCGAGACCTACCGGCGCAGCGGGGCGTTGATCGATCCCCACACCGCGGTCGCGGTTGCCGCCGCGCGGGCGGAGATGAACGAGGAGACGACGACACCGATGATC
>Ga0209155_1001081_pt1 | contig 12860 bp, 11 predicted proteins | sample GraSoiAngelo_122_FD_185879 | JGI IMG/M metagenome (GOLD analysis project Ga0209155, IMG submission 185879) | Grasslands soil microbial communities from the Angelo Coastal Reserve, California, USA - 14_0927_02_20cm (SPAdes) (version 2) | ecosystem: Environmental > Terrestrial > Soil > Grasslands ... | reverse complement strand
GCGAATGCGGCGATGCGGCGGTACTGGAACGAGGTCGCGGGGCCGCGTTGGGTCGAGCGCGCCGAAATCCAGGAAGCGCGCAATATCGAGGTCGCGCAGATCCTGTTGCGCGAAGCAAAGGCGCAACCGGGAGAGCGGGTTCTGGATGTCGGCTGCGGGCCCGGCGCGACGGCCTTGCCGCTCGCCGCCGCGGTCGGCACGAGCGGCCATGTGACGGGTGTCGATATCTCCGAGCCGATGCTCGGCCTGTTGCGCCGACGCGTCGAGGAGCAAGGGATCACCAACCTGACGCCGCTGCTGGCAGACGCGCAGACCCATGCGTTTGAGCCGGCGAGCGTCGATTTGTTGACGTCGCGGTTTGGGGTCATGTTTTTCGCCGACCACCTCGCGGCCTTTCGCAATTTGGCCAAGGCGTTGCGGCCTGGCGGCAGGCTGTGCATGGCGGTTTGGGCGGGGATTGCCGACAATATGCATTGGCAGATCCCGTTCGAGATCGCGGTCAAGCATGTCGGGCCGCCAAAGCCGCAGCCGCCGCACGCGCCCGGCCCGATGGCGCTGGGCGATCCGGATTATGTGCGCGAGGTGCTGAATGGCGCCGGCTTTGCGGAGATCGCGATCGAGCCGACGCAGTTCCACGTGATTGGGAAGTCGGCCGCGAGCGAAGCCGAGCATGCCGGCGCGCTCGGTCCCTCGGGACGGCTCCTCGATGAAAAAGAAGCCGACCCGGCGACCCGGCGCGCCGTCGTCCAGGAAACCGAGGCCGCCTTTGCAGCGCAATTCGGCCGTGAGGGCCAAATTCGCCTGCCGGGGATGTTCTTTCTGCTAAGCGCGCGGCGCCCGGCCTGACCTGAACTTTAGCGAGAAGCTGCCGTTTCCGGTGCAGATCCCCTTCGATTCACACCGGGAGAGGGCGCTATGCCGATCCATCGTTTGTTGTTGTCGAGCGCCGCCGTCATCGCGTTGACGTTGAGCGTACCGGCGATTGCCCAGCAGCCGACCTCGGCGCCGCGGAATTCCGCCGCGCAGCAGCAGGTCAGCAAGCCGGATATGGAATTTATGAAAAAGGCCGCGATCGGCGGCATGGCCGAAGTCGAACTCGGCAAGCTGGCCCAGCAGAACGGGCAGTCGCAGCAGGTCAAGGATTTCGGCTCCCGCATGGTGCAGGACCACAGCCAGGCCGGCGACCAGCTGAAAGCGATTGCCCAGCAGAAGGGCGTGCAACTGCCGGATCAGCTCGATGGCGAGCACAGGGCGATGCGCGACCGTCTCGCGAAATTGCAGGGCGACCAGTTCGACCGCGCCTATATGCGCCTGATGACGAGCGACCACGACAAGGATGTGAAAGAATTCCGCAAGGAGGCGCAGACGAGCAAGGATCCCGACCTCAAGCGCTTTGCTCGCGACACGCTGAATACAATCGAGCAGCACGACCAGTTGGCGCATAATGTCGAGCGCCAGCTGACATCGACGGGATCGTCGCGCGCGCCGCGCTGATCGGTTGTCGATTGATCGGTACGGCTCTGGTGAAGGTGGCTTCACCAGAGCGGGTATCAGTGCGCCATGCGCGATTGCGGGCGGCCGACCAGCGGCATCATCAGAAGGCCGATCGCGAAAGCGACGCCCAACAGCATCAGCACGTCATTGTAAGTCAGCACCAACGCCTCGCGCTGCACCAGTTGCGCGAGCAATTTGAACGCGGCGCGGGTCGAGTCGCCGGAGACGACACCGTCGAGACGGTTCGCCTGCGCGTCGAGAAATTGCTGCACGGCGGGCCTTGCCGGGTTGATGTTTTCGATCAGCCGGTTCCAGTGGAAATGCAGCCGCGTGTTGAGGACCGTGCTGATCGCGGCGAGACCGAGCGCACCACCGAGATCGCGGGTGAGGTTGTATAGGCCTGCCGCGTTTTTGAGCTTGTCGGACGGCATCGTGCCGAGCGCGATCAGATTAGCCGGCAGATAGCAGCACATCAGCGCGGTGCCGCGCAGGATCTGCGGCACCAGGAGCTCGTTGAAATCCGCCTGATTGGTCAGACACGCGGTCATGTACATCGCGATCGCGAAAAGACCCATGCCAAAGCCGAGCATGAGGCGGAGATCGACCGTGCGCGCGATATACGTGCTGAACGGCGACAATGCCATCTGCGCCAACCCGGTCACGACCACGGTTTCGCCGATCTGCATCGCGCTGAAGCCGCGCACCTGGGCGAGATAGAGCGGGATGACATAGGTCGCGCCGTATAGCCCGGTGCCGACGATAAAGGTGTAGAACGAACCCAGCGCGAAGTTGCGGTTGAGAAAGGCGCGCAAATCGACGATCGGCTGGTGGTAGGTCAAGACGCGCCAGAAAAACAGGACCGACGCGACGACCGAGACGATGACCGCGGTCAGGATCGTGTTGTCGGAGAGCCAATCCCAACGCGGGCCTTCCTCGAGCGCATATTCAAGGCAGCCGAGAAAGACCGCCATCAACACGAGCCCGGCGAAATCGAAATAGCGCAGCATCGAGAGATTGGGGCGGTCGATATCGATGGTCACCCACACGACGGCGGCGACCAGAATCCCGGGAACGATGTTGACGAGAAACAGCCAGTGCCAGGAGAAGGTGTCGGTCAGGAAACCGCCGATCGTCGGCCCCAAGGTCGATGACAGGTTCAGGATCAGCGAGATCATGACCATGACCGAGGCGAGCTGCGGCATGCGGAATTTGGTGTAGACGACCGGAAAGACCGAGGGTGTGATCGCGCCGCCGCAAAAGCCCTGCATTGCGCGGTAAAGGATCATCTGACTGAGCGTCGTCGCGGTCGCGCACAACGCGCTCGCGGCGGTGAAGCCCAATGTCGCGGAAACGAACAGGACGCGGGTCGATAACAGGCGCGACAGGCTGCCCGACAGCGGCACCATGACGACATCGGCGATCAGATAAGCGGTCTGGACCCAGCTGATCTCGTCCGATGTCGCCGACAGCCCGCCCTGGATCTGGGTCAAGGAGCTCGTGACGATCTGGACATCCATGATCGCCATAAAGAGGCCGAACACCATGGCGAGCACGCCGACCCAATCCTGCAGCCGCGGTTGCGGCGGCGGACCGGCGGGTGTGGGAGCTTCGGGTATAGCGGGGCGGGCCGGTGGCGCTGGTGGCGGCACAGCGGCGCGGGTCCGGCCAAGCCGCACCCGCCGAAGCGGGAAGGTCGAGGCCCAGCTCATGGCGCCGAGCGCGCTTCGGGCGAAGCCGGTCCGGCATGCGCCGCGCCGACGATGCCGTCGCCCGCCTCGACCGTGCCTTCGCGGCGCGTATCGACGGTGACCGTCACCGACAAGCCGGGACGCAGCAGCCGCAGCAGCGGCTCGTCTGCCGGAACCGCAATGCGCACCGGCACGCGCTGCACAACCTTGGTGAAATTTCCGGTGGCGTTGTCGGGCGGCAGCAGGCTGAACTGCGCGCCGCTGCCGGGCGCAAAGCTTTCGACCTGGCCATGCAGGGGCCGGTCGGGATAAGCGTCGACCGAGATCTCCGCCGGCTGGCCCGGCCGCATGCGGGTCAGCTGGGTCTCCTTGAAATTCGCCGTCACATAGACGCGCGGCAATGGCACGAGCGACAGCAGCTGCGTCCCCGGCTTGACATACTGGCCGATCTGGCCGGCGCGATTGCCCGCGATGCCGGCGACCGGGGCCCGGATCACCGTGTTGTCGAGGTCGTTCTTGGCCAATTGCAGCGCGGCGCGCGTCTGCATCAGCTTTGCTTCTTCTTCGCGCTTCTGCGATCCGAGAACGGCGAGCTGGTTCTGCTCCGTGGCGAGCGCGGCACGCGCCTTGCCGAGCGCGGCGTCGGCCTTGCGCGAGTCGGCCTCCGCCGTCTCGTAGCGCTGGCGGCTGGCATAGTCGCTCGTGGCGAGCGCGGTGTAGCGCTTGTAATCGCGCTGGGCGCGGTCGAGGTCCGCCTCGGAGGAGCGCAAATTGGCCGACGCCTGGTCGATCATCGTCTGCTGCAATTTGAGCCGGGTGCCGTAGGTCGCGACGGTGGCTTCCTGCGTCGCGAGCACGGCCTCGGCCTGGGCCGCCTTGGCCGCGAAATCGCGGTCGTCGATGACAAAGAGAACCTGGCCGACCGCGACCGGCTCGTTGTCGCGCGCTCTGACCTCCTTGATGTAGCCCTCGATTTTCGGGCTGATCAGCGTCACGTCGCTCTGCACGTAAGCGTCGTCGGTCGCCTGCAGGAAGCGCCAGACATTCCACCAATACCAGCCGCCGCCGGCACAGACGACCAGCAGGACTAGGGCGGCGGCAATCAAAGCGGGCTTGCGCATGGGTCGGGCGACTAGACTGAACGGTTTAGTTTAGCGTAACCTCAAGATGAAAGCGCAGGCCGGGGCTGTCAATCGAAATGCCCAAAAAAGAAGCTGATGCGATGAGCATGCCGGATATGCGAGAGGAGGCCGTGGGCAAGGCCGCCCTGATCCTGCGGGGCGCCCGGCGCGCGTTTCTCGCCGGCGGGTTCGGGGCGGTGTCGATGGACGCAATCGCGCGCGAGGCCGGCGTGTCGAAGGCCACGGTCTACGCCCATTTCGGCAGCAAGGAGGATCTGTTCGGCGCGGTCGTGGCCGATGTCGCTGAGGAGCGGTTCGCCGGCTTTTCGGCGCGCGAACTCGATCCGCGCGACATCGAAGCCTCGCTCAACACGATCGCCCGCCGCTTTCTCGATCTCGTGCTGTCGCCGGAGGCGGTCGCGGTCAACCGCATCATGATCGGCGAAGTCACCCGCTTCCCCGCGCTGGGCGATGTGTTCTGGCAAGCGGGGCCCGAGCGCAACCGCCAGCAGATCGAAGGATTTCTGCGCCGCGCCGTCGAAGCCGGCTCGCTCGCGATCGACGATGTGCGGCTAGCCGCCGAGCAATTCAGCTCGCTTGTGCGGGGCGAGATCCATCTGCGCCGGCTGTTCGATATCGAGAGCCCCGAGGATGCGGACGACCTGACCGCCGCCGCCGGCAATGCGGTCGCGACCTTCCTGCGCGCCTTCGGCCGACGCTAATTCCGGATAGTCACGGTCAGCTACCCGGTTCGTCATTCCGGGGCGCCCTGGCGCATCAAAGATGCGCCACCCGACAGGCGCACGCACGCGTGCGCCGAGAGGGGCGGTGGGCCCGGAATCTATATTCCAGAGGCTTGTGTTCATGGATTCCGGGCCTCGCCCTTTCAGGCGATCCCGGAATGACGACCTAGGCCGGGCATGTTATGCGTGTCTCAAAGCGCACGGAGCTTGAGGCCGCCATGGGACCGCTGGAAGGGATCCGGATTGTCGAGCTGGCCGGCATTGGGCCGGGCCCGTTCTGCGCGATGCTGCTATCCGACATGGGGGCGGAGGTCATCCGGGTCGATCGCGCCGCAATCGTCGGCCAAGACACCGACCGCGACGGCAACGAAGCGCGCTATAACCTGTTGTCACGTGGCCGCCGCAACATCGCGATCGATCTGAAGAACGCGGCTGGCATCGATGCCACGCTGCGCCTGATCGAGCGGGCCGACGCGCTCCTCGAAGGCTTCCGGCCGGGGGTCATGGAGCGGCTGGGGCTCGGCCCCGATCTCTGCCTCGCGCGCAACCCGAAGCTGGTCTATGGACGGATGACCGGCTGGGGGCAGGACGGGCCGATCGCGCATATCGCCGGGCACGACATCAATTACATCGCGCTGTCGGGAGTGTTGCACACAATCGGCGAAGCGGGCGGGCCGCCGGTGCCGCCCTTGAACCTGGTCGGCGATTTCGGCGGCGGCGCGCTTTATCTCGCGATGGGTGTTTTGGCCGGCATCATCAGCGCGCGCTCGACCGGCCGAGGGCAGGTCATCGATTGCTCGATGGTCGAGGGCTCGGCGTCCTTAATGATGATGATGTATGGCGCGCTCGCCTCGGGCGCCTGGAAGGAAGAGCGCGGCGCGAACCGTACCGATGGCGGCGCGCACTATTACCACGTGTATGAGACCGGGGATGGCGAGCACGTCGCGATCGGCGCGATCGAGCCGCAATTTTATGCGCTATTGCTGAAGCACACCGGATTGGAAGGCGAAGACCTGCCGCCGCAGACCGACCGGGCCTATTGGCCCGAGATGCAACAGCGCCTGACGCGCATCTTCAAGACGAAGACGCGCGCCGAATGGGTCGAGATCATGCAGCAGACCGACATCTGCTTCGCGCCGGTGCTGCGCATGTCGGAAGCGCTGACGCATCCGCACAATGTAGAGCGCGGCAGCTTTATCGAGATCGAGGGCATTCCGCAGCCGGCCCCCGCGCCGCGCTTTCTCGGCACGCCGACCCGGGTGCAATGCCCGCCGGCACGAGTCGGCGAGCACACCGATCAGATCCTCAAGGACTGGGGCTTTTCGGCCGGCGAAATCGCCGAACTGCACCGCGCGGGCGCGGTCGCATCCGCTTAGCTCATTCGGCCGCCCTGCGTTGCCGGGAGGCTGTAGACCGCGGCCCCGGCGCTAGCACCTAGTGTGCCGAATCCGAAATTCTTTGTATCTCGGGCCTGGCTTTGGGCGAATTTCGGATTCGAAAGCACACTAGCAACTCATTGAAAGCTAGTGTGGTTTTGGATTTGAAGTTCCCAAACACGGCTGCCATCGAGCTGTGCCCCGAAACGCTGTGCCTCAAAACGCTATGCCACGAACTACAGCCGTCCGGTCAAACAGCGGCTGCAGATGCTCATGCAACCCGCCGATGCCGGCATTGTTCCAACCCCGCGCTTTACGCCGCGCGCCATCGCGGCCTTAATGCGACGCCAGCCGGACAGCGACCCGGAAAGGGAGACGAATGGGACACCGCTATCAGAGCATTCTCGAAACCATCGGCAACACGCCGGTCGTTCGCGTCAATAACGTCGCGCCGGCGGGCGTCGATCTTTACGTCAAGATCGAGGCGTTCAACCCATTGGGCTCGGTCAAAGACCGGCTGGCGCTCGGGGTCATCGAGGCGGCCGAGAAGAGCGGCGACTTGAAGCCCGGCCAGACCGTCATCGAGGCGACGAGCGGCAATACCGGGATCGGCCTCGCGATGGTCTGCGCGCAGAAAGGCTACCCGCTGGTCGTCACGATGGCAGAGCCGTTCAGCGTCGAGCGCCGCAAGCTGATGCGCTTTCTCGGCGCCAAGGTCGTCATCACGCCGGCCGCCGAGCGCGGCATGGGCATGGTCAAGAAGGCGGTCGAGCTGGCCGAGACGCATGGCTGGTTCCTGACCCGCCAATTCGAGAACGAAGCCAATCCCGATATGCATTCGCGCACCACGGCGCGCGAGATCATCGATGATTTCGCCGGTGCGCGGCTCGACTATTGGGTGACCGGCTTCGGCACCGGCGGCACGCTTAAGGGCGTCGCGCGCGTTCTCGCAAAGGAGCGCCCCGACACAAAGATCGTTGTCTGCGAACCCGACGACGCGCCGATGCTGTCGAGCGGCGAGGCTCAGCAACGCCGGCCTGACGGCACCGCGGTGGCGGCTCACCCGGTCTGGAAGCCGCATCCGATGCAGGGCTGGAGCCCCGATTTCATCCCGAAGCTGACCGGCGACGCGGTCGATCTCGGCGTTATCCACAAGATCCTGCGCATCGCGGGCGCCGAGGCGATGCGCTGCAGCCAGGATCTGGCGAAAAAAGAAGGGATCTTTGTCGGCATCACCTCGGGCGCGACCTTTGCCGGCGCGCTCAAAGTCTGCGCCGAGGCGCCGAAGGGCTCGACCGTCTTATGCATGCTGCCCGATACCGGCGAGCGCTATCTCTCGACGCCGCTCTTTGCCGACATCCCCGCGGACATGACGCCCGAGGAGGTTGAGATCTCGCGTTCGACGCCAAGCTCGCAGCTGGCGCCGGCCGTGGGCTGAGGAGCGGAGCGATGATCGGCTGGCGCGCGCGGCTCGGGTTTCTGGTGCCGCCCGGCAACCCGACCGTCGAGACCGAGATGATCGAGCTGGCGCCGCAGGGCGTGTCGCTGCATTTCCATCGCATGATGGCGCGGGGCATCGGCGGCGCGCTCGACGGCCAGCGCGAGCGCAACCAGATGATGATCGACCATCTCCCCGACAGCATCGAGCTGCTCGCGATGGTGAACCCAAGCATTATCGTCATCGCCCATACCGCGACGAGCTATCATCTCGGCCGCGAGCGAGAGACCGCGTTGCTGGCGCAATTGCAGGAGGCGAGCGGGGTCCGCATCGTCACCGCGTTTGGTGCGGTGTCGCAGGCCTTGCGTCGCCTCGAGGTGAAGCGGCTGGCATTGGGAGCGCCCTACTCGCCCGAGGTGACGCTGGAGGGCAAGGCGCATCTCGAATCGCATGGCTTCGAGGTCGCGAATTTCGCCAATCTCCCGGGCGTCACGAACATCTATGACGAGACCGCCGAGCGCGCCTACGGCCTCGCGCGCAATATCGATTGCGAGGCGGCGCAGGCGATCTTCCTGACCGGCACCGGGATGCCGACGTTGCCGGTCCTCGAAGCCCTGGAACACGATCTCGGGAAGCCGGTCATCTCGAGCGCCTCAGCCATGATGTGGCACGCGCTGCGCAGCGCCGGCGTGCGGCAACCGATTCCGGGTTACGGTCGCTTGTTGACGCTCGAGTGACCGAACGCGCGGTCTGTTATCGAGTGACTGGGGTTGCGGCGCTCGGCGGATCGGCGGCGCCGGCGGTCTGCCGCGGGAAGGCTTTCTTCCAGACGGCATGCGTCCAGGCGCCCTCCGGCTTCTGCGCGACCGGGCTGCTCGCGGCCGAGGACAGCACATCGACGGTGCGCTGGTAATCGGCGGTTTCGAGATAGCCGAGTCCCCGGCGACTGCCTGGAATCAGACGCGCGACGGCGCGCAGCATGCGCTGTTGGTGCGCTCGGTCGGTCATGCCCGGCGAGGCGTTGCGCAGCACAATCGAGAGCGTCTCGGCCTCGTGCGCTGGCGCCGCCGCATAGCGCCAGCCCGCCACCGAGGCGCGCAGGAAGCGGGCGAGCCGCTCCAGCTTCGCCGGATCGGCGACGGTCGGCTGCAGCACATAGAGCCCGTCCTCAAGCACCGCGACGCCAAGATTGTCATAGCGAAAGATGACAAGCTCAGAGGGCTTCATGCCGGCCTCGAGCAGCTGGCCGTATTCGTTGTAGGTCATCGTCGAGATGCAATCGGCCTGTTTCCCGGTCAGCAATTCGACGCCGGCGCCCTGCCGGACGACCGTTACATCCGGGTTCGCCCCATCCGTCCGATAACCGAGCTTCGCCATCCAGGCGAGAAACGGATACTCGTTGCCGGCGTACCAGACGCCGAGCCGCTTCCCCTTGAAGTCTGCCGGCCGGCGGATGCCGCTGTCGCGGCGGCAGGCGAGCTGCAGACCGGAATGCTGAAACATCTGCGCGATATTGACGAGCGGCGCGCCCTTGTCGCGCACCGCGAGCGCCGACGGCATCCAATCGACCGCGACATCGGCCTTGCCGCTGGCGAGCACCTCTGACGGCGTTATGTCCGGGCCGCCCGGCAGGATCGTCACATCGAGCCCTGCCTGTTTATAAAAACCCTTTGCCTGCGCGACGTAAAAGCCGGCTGATTGCGCATCGGCCAGCCACTTCGTTTGCAGGACCAGCGGATCGGCGGCTTGCGCGGCGGCGAACAGGCCAAGACAGCAGACGGTAAACGCCGCCAACAAGGTTCTTTTCAGCATCTCACTCCCCTTACCCGCCGGGCGCTTTGAAATATACCCCGACAAACAACAGCACGGTCCCGGCGCACATCAACCCGATGCTCCAGAGTTTCGCGACCTTTGGCTGACGCGACAGGTTGAGCGCGGCAAACATGAGCGCAAAGCCGGCGAGGCTCAGCGCATTCATGCCGAACAGAAGGTCCCTAGTCAGCATCTCCATTGCGCACGCCTTTACGCCGTCATGCCCGGCCTTGTGCCGGGCCCGGCCATGACGGATGAGGAGAGGCCGTCGACATTTGAATGTACGTTTGCGCCAGGATTTGACGTGGGCTCTGGCCAGATTGCGTTACTGCCGCACTCGTCGCAATCACAATCGGGAGCTGATCGGAGTCATTACCGCAGCCGCTTTCGCAGCGCCTGCGCATCGACCGGGGCGCGCACCTTGGCGTCATTGTCGAAATAGACATAGACGTCGCGCGGTGCGCGGTGCGGGCGGTTTGCCGTGTCGATCAGCGTGGCATCGTTCGGCTCGGCGCCTCGGCTCCACAAGCGGATGCGCGCCGCCCAGCGGTCGAGCGCCTCGTCGTCATAGCCGCTCGTGTAAAGCTCTTCGGAGCCGTGCAATCGCAGATACAGAAAATCGGCGGTGACATCCTCGGCATAAGGCCAATCAACCGCGTCGGCGAAAACCAGCGCGACATTGTGATGCCGCAACAGCCGCACAAAATCGGGATCGAGAAAGCTCGAATGACGAATCTCGACAGCATGACGCAGAAGCCGCTTGCGGCCGGTTCGGGTCCAGCCGCGACCCTTCACGCGGTGGTCGTGCCGCGTCGCCAGATGAGCCGCGGCTTCGCTGTCGCGCGGCAGCAATGCCAGAAACCGGCCGAGCTTTTCGACATCGAAGCGGAAGCGCGGCGAAAATTGCCACAGAAACGGCCCGAGCTTTTCTTCCAGCCGCAATATGCCGGAGGCAAAGAAATTGGCGAGCGGCGTCTCGATGTCGCGCAGCTGTTTCATATGCGTGATAAAGCGGCTGCCCTTGACCGCGAAGACAAAATCCGCGGGCGTCTCGGCGTACCAGCGCTCGAAGAATTCCGGCCGCTGCAGGGAGTAATGCGTGCCGTTGATCTCGATGGTGTCGACATGCCGGCTGGCGTAGGACAGCTCGTCCTTCTGGCGCAGCTCCCGGGGATAGAAGCTGCCGCGCCAACCGCCATAGCGCCAGCCGGAGATGCCGATGCGGATCCGGCCAAGCCGAGCTCTGGCGGCATGGCTTGCGGCGCCGCGGCTCATCGCCGCCTGCCGCGGCGGCATGCTAGAAACCCGGCATGCTGACGATTTCCGGTCTGACCTACCGCATCGGCGGGCGCGCCCTCTTGAACGAGGCGAGCGCGCAGATCCCGGCCGGCGGCAAGGTGGGCCTCGTCGGGCGCAACGGCGCCGGCAAATCGACGCTGCTCGATCTGATCCGCGGCGCGCTGCAACCCGATGCCGGCGACATCCAGATGCCGCGCGGGCATCGCCTCGGCTTTCTCGCGCAGGAAGCGCCGAGCGGCGAGCGCAACCCGCTCGACACGGTGCTCGCCGCCGATACCGAACGCGCGGCGTTGCTGGCCGAACTCGATCATGGCGCCGCGCCGCTGCGCATCGCCGAGATCGAGGCGCGGCTCGACGAGATCGGCGCCCGCGCCGCGCCGGCGCGCGCCGCTCGCATCCTGGTCGGGCTCGGGCTCGACGCGGCGATGCAAGAGCGCTCGCTCTCCGAGCTCTCGGGCGGCTGGCGCATGCGGGTGGCGCTCGCGGCGGTGCTGTTCGCCGAACCCGACCTGATGCTGCTCGATGAGCCGACAAATCATCTCGATCTCGAAGCGGCGCTATGGCTCGAACGCTTTTTGCGCCGTTATCGGCACAGCTTCATCCTGGTCAGCCATGACCGGCAGTTGCTGAATGCCGCGACGACCACGACCTTGCATCTCGATAACGGCAAGCTCGCGCTCTATTCCGGCGGTTTCGACGCGTTTCTGCGGGCCCGCCGCGAGGCCGCGGCGCGGCAGACGGCGCTGGCGCAGCGGCAACAGCGCGAGCGCGAGCGGCTGCAGCGCTTTATCGACCGCTTCCGCTACAAGGCCTCGAAAGCGCGCCAGGCGCAGAGCCGGGTCAAGGCGCTGGCGCGGCTCGAACCGGTCGCGCTGATCGCCGACAGCGCGCCGGTCACGCTGCGCTTGCCGCAGCCGGCGGGCCTCAGCCCACCCTTGATCTCGCTCGATCGGGTCAGCACCGGCTACGTGCCGGACAAGCCGATCCTGTCGCGTCTCGATCTGCGGCTCGACCCGGACGACCGCATCGCGCTCCTCGGCGCAAACGGCAATGGCAAGACCACGTTTGCCCGCCTTCTCGCCGGACGCATCGAGGCGTTCTCGGGGCAGATGATCCGCGCGCCAAAGCTCGCCTGCGGGTTCTTTGCGCAGCACCAGATCGAGGAAATGCGCCCCGCCGAATCGGCGTTCGAGCATCTCGCCGCGCTGATGCCGGAGAGTCCGCCCGAGACGGTGCGCGCCCGGCTCGGCGGGTTCGGGTTCAGCCAGGACAAAGCCTTTGTGCCGGTCGGCGAACTCTCCGGCGGCGAACGCGCCCGGCTCAACCTGGCGCTCGTTACCTATAACGCGCCGGGGCTCCTGATCCTCGATGAGCCGACCAATCACCTCGACATGGAAACTCGCGAAGCCTTGGTCGCGGCATTGGGCGAGTATTCCGGCGCGGTCGTGCTGGTCAGCCATGATTGGCATCTGGTCGAGCTGGTCGCCGACCGCTTATGGCTTGTCGATGGCGGCACGGTGCGATCGTTCGAGGACGATCTCGAGGCTTATCGCCGCCGCTTGTTGGAGCGCGACGAGCCCGCCGAAAGCCGCGCGTCCGGATCGGTCGCCGTCAACTCGCGGCGCGCCGGCCGCCGCGAAGCGGCCGAGCGCCGCCGCGCGCTGGAGCCGCTGCGGCAGAAGGCGCGATCGGCGGAAGAAATGGCGGCCCGCCTCGCCGCCGAGCAGCAGGCGCTCGACCGCACGCTCGCGGAGCCCGGCGCGTTCGGCGAGGGCGCGGCGCTGGCCGATGCGCTCAAGCGGCGTGCCCAGCTGGAGCGGCGGATCGCCGAGGCCGAGGCCGAATGGTTCGAGGCGGCGACCGAGCTCGAACGGCTGTCAGAAGCCTGA
>Ga0209155_1001076_pt1 | contig 12875 bp, 12 predicted proteins | sample GraSoiAngelo_122_FD_185879 | JGI IMG/M metagenome (GOLD analysis project Ga0209155, IMG submission 185879) | Grasslands soil microbial communities from the Angelo Coastal Reserve, California, USA - 14_0927_02_20cm (SPAdes) (version 2) | ecosystem: Environmental > Terrestrial > Soil > Grasslands ... | reverse complement strand
CGCCGTGCAGGCCGAAATCCGAACTGCGCTCCGGATTCGCGAGCTTCGATTGAAGTGTCTCGGTGAGCAGATCGGGTTGGGACTTTTCTGTCCACAGGGTCGTCGCGTCATTCATTTGTAAATTCCCGTTCGGTCAGAGGGCTGTCACCTGCCTGCAGCCGCCCCGTTATTCAGCTGCGACCTCGTGCCGGGCGGCGGTCTTGGAATGCTTGGTGCGCAGTTCGATGAGCCCGAGCAGAATCTCGTCCCGCTCCGCCTCCAGCTCCGCGATGGTGCGCGATCCGACCTCGGCATGAACGCTGTCGATGAGCTTCTTTTGCACCTCCGGGGTGAGCACCGGCGAGCCAAGCGTCTTCCACCAGGCCGTCATCGGGCCGGTGAACTGCTGGAAGAAGTGCTCGATGCCACCGGGGCCGCCGCCGAGGTGGTTGAGCATCATGTTTCCCATGACACCCCAGCGCAGACCGGGGCCCCAGGAGAGGGCGGTGTCGACATCGGCGGCGCTCACCACGCCCTCCGAAACGAGGTGATAAACCTCACGGCCCAGTGCCGCCTGCAGACGGTTGGCGACGTGACCCGGCAGCTCCTTGTTGAGGCGCACCGTCCGCTGTCCGATCGACGTATAAAACTCCGCTGCGCGCCGGATCGTCTCTTCGGAAGTCTTGGCGCCGCCGACGATCTCGACCAACGGGATCAAGTGCGGCGGATTGAACGGATGAGCGATGACGCAGCGCTCGGGATGCGACCGGGCTCCCTTCTGGATTTCGCTCATCGTGAGCCCCGACGAGCTCGACGCGATGATCACGTCGGGCGGCAGCGTCTGGTCGAGCTCGCCATAAAGCTTCTGCTTGAAATCGATCCGCTCGGGCCCGTTCTCCTGCACGAGATCGGCGTTGGCGACGGCTTGCGCGAGCGCCGGCGTGAACGACAGGTTCGACTGCGACGCCCCGGGCGAAAGGCCCAATCGCTTGAGCGCGGGCCAGGCCGCCTCCACGAACTTCCTCAGCGCGGCTTCCGCGCTCGGGGCGACGTCGGTCGCGACAACCTGCAGTCCCTTGGCTAGAAACAGCGCGGTCCAGCTCGCGCCGATCACACCGGTGCCGATGATGGCGATGCGGCGAATGGGCTTGGTGTCGGTCATGTCATTTCTCCGATGCGATTGTCAGATTTCGGCGTAGGCGATGCCGGTGAGGTTGCCTTGGGCGTAGAGGAAGTTGCGCTCGCTCGATCCGTCGAGATCGGCGGAATAGACCGATCCGGCGAAGTCGGTGACGAACATGCGGTTACCAGGAACGTCGAGGGCAATGCCGATTCCCTCCATAAGATGCGTGATCAGAATCTGCGGCGCCGCGTTGGCGTCGTTGATCGGCACGCGATTGACGGTATTGCCGCGCGGAGGATCGCCGCGGTCGGTCCAATAGAGAACGCGGTTCGCCACATCGAGCTCGAGATCGATGGGTTCGGGCAGCTGACCGAACAGCACCTCGATGTCGGAGCGGTTCGCCGGGCTCTCGCCGCTGGGAACGTCGATATTGGCCCGGCAGAGACGGCCCAGTCCGCCCTTCGTCGGTCCTTTTTGCGTCCAGTAGATTTTGCCAAGCTGCGGATCGATGGTGATTCCGACGCACCACCGGGTCTGATCGCGCCGGTCCGCGTCGCCGCGGCCGGTCTCGACCAGCGTTTCTGCCTGCGAGCCGTCCAGGTTCGCGCGCATCACGCGCATGCCTTCGCGGTCACACCAGTAGAGCTTGCCGCCGCCTTTATCTAAGTGGATCTGTTTCGGCGTGTGGGTGACGCCTTGCGGGACGATAACCCTGCGGTTCCCGCCGTTGAGGTCAGCGCGCTCGATCGAGCCGTCGTCGAGGTTGGGGATACCCATGTTGGTCCAATAGATATGACCCGCCTCCGCATCCACGACGATGCCATCGGGGAGGTGGCAATCAGTCACGATGGTCCTGCGGTTAGATCCATCGGGGTTCATCGAGTGAATGCGGTCGCCGCTCAGTTCGAGCACGAACAGCCGCCCGGTCGTGGTTGACTTGCCCACCGCCGGCCCGCTGGTATGAGTTACTATTTCGGTCATCTGTCACCTCTGCTTGACATCGCTTCAGCTGGCGCGCTGCTGGCCTCAATTGTCGCGGTGCATCTCAAAGAGGAACCAGTAGCGGCCCTCGGCCTCGTCGATCCAATCCTCCAGCAGTCTTGCGCTGACGAAATCGTCATGCGCGCTGCACAGCGCGTAATTCCGCCGCATCAGCTTGGCGATCATCCTGCTGTCGCGCAGCAGCGCCGCCAGCATCTCGCGCATGGTCAGGTCCGCTGGGGCGCTGTCGCTGATCGGGTGCAGGCGGCTAATCTCGCCGATCGACCGGATCGGGGTGCCGCCTAGCGCTCTCACGCGCTCGCCAATCGTGTCGATTGTCGCCAAGACCTGGTCCGCCTGTTCGGCGAGCAGCAGGCGTCGGACACGAGAACCTAAACCGGAGGCGTGCCAGTGAAAGACCTTGGTCTTCACATAGAGCGCGAACAGATCGGCAAGCAGCGTCGTCAGTGCGTTGCAGACCTCGTTGCGCTCCTCAAGCTGGAGATCGATGTAAGTGACGATCGGATCGATCGAGGTTTGCTCGCCCGGCTGCCAGATCTCGCTGTACATAGTCCCACCTCTTCGCCGCGAGCACGCGGCGCACTTGCCTTCAGCTGGTGTCTGAAAGGTAGTCCGGCAGCGAACTGGATGCTTGAACCGGCCTGCGCCGATTTGTCGAAATCTGCTTCGACTTCAATTCGAGAGAAAAGACGGCTGGCACTCAGCCCGGTCTTGCGGTTGGCAGTCCGATCGGTTGCGAACTCAGGCCGCGTTGCTGATGCTGTACAAACGTCGAAGGCGAGTGGCGAACCAGTTGGTCAAACGATGCGGCGGCACACCGTCGTCGACTTGGGCCGGTCCAACCGTGAGACCGGCAGCCTGCCGCCTCGCCATGGCGCCCGCAAGCTCGTGCGCCACCTCCGGACGCGCCTCGACGATCCGTCCAAGGTCTGCCTTCTCGAGCTCGTACAGCGTGACCGGTGTCAGTGCGAGAATCATGGCAGTGCTCGGTTTGCCGGTCAAAACACCGATCTCGCCGTAATGGTCGCCGGGCCCGAGCCGCAGAATTTCGACGTCGAGATCGCCATTGCGGCGCGAAAACGACAGTACGCCGCTGCCGATGATAAACATCGATTGCGGCAGCGTACCGGGCTCGAGCAACCGGTCGCCCTTGTCATAGGTGCGGCGCTTCAACTTGCCGGCGATGGCCGTGCGCTCGGCGGATGTCAGAGGGGCGAAGATCTCCACCCAGTCGACCACCCGTTCGGCCTGGCTCTGCGTCGGCCGCGCCGCGTCCGAGATCTGGGTCGCCGCGCTCTCGGGTGAAGCCAGGTCGATCGCAGCTGACGCCAGATGCCGATAGACCAGGTCGAACAACTCGTTCTGGGCCTGGCGCGACAAAGCAAGCGTCTCGGTGAAGAAGGTGATCTCGAATTCGGCATAGACGCCGTTGATCGTCTTGGTCGTGATGGCCGGCGCCGGCTCGGGAAGGATCAGCCGGCAGTTGAGGAGCGCGCGTTCGATCACCTCGGTTGCGGAGGATGGCGGCGTGCGGCCGCCGACTTGCAGCGTCACAGTATTGCCGTGAATACCCGAGGGCGAACTCACATTGACGATTCTCGATTTGGCGATCGTGCTGTTTGGCACGATGGCCAGATCGCGCCGTGCGGTCAGCACATGCGTCGCCCGCCAGTTCATCTCGATCACCCGGCCGTCGGTGCCGCCGTCGATACTGATCCAGTCGCCGGGTCGGTAGGGGCGGCTGAAACTGAGGACGATGCCGGAAAAGACGTCGCCCAGCGTGCTCTGCAGCGCCAGCCCGAGGATGATGGCGATAACGCCGGAGGTCGCCAGCAAGCCTTGAATCGGCACGTCGAACACGTAGGAGACGATCGCGAACAGCGCGACGAGATAGATCAGCCCGGCGAGCAGATCCTGCAGCAGCTTCCCCTCGCGCGGCCGGCGCTCGACGATCACAAAGGCGCGCAGAAAGCCGACCAGGAACCACGCCATCCACAGCCACCACGCGATCTTCAGAACCGCGTGGGCGGCGTCGTGCCACGGGACCCCGGTCGATTGCAGCGGGTGGTACGGGACGATGCCCGCGTACAGCAGCGCAATCGTCAACAGAGTTAGAAAGCCCACCCGCGCTATCGCCCGCGCTATCGGCGACCTGCGGAACAGCAGATGTGACGCTGCGGTGCCGGCCGCAAACATGAGGACGATGACCAGCAACACGTCCGGGCCAGTCGTCACGATCACGGCACGATCCCAATCAATGTGCTTCAGCGGATGCGCTGGCTCGGGTGGGATCCGGCGGCAACGGGATGAATTCGGAATTGTCGAGATCCGGCAATCTCATGCGGCCGGCGCGCCAATCCGCCTTCGCCTGCTCGATCCGCTGCCGCGACGACGACACGAAATTCCACTCGATAAAGCGATCGCCCACTGGATGGCCTCCCAGGAGCATCAGCACACTCGGCGCCTGTGCCTCGATCACCGTCTCGTCGCCATCGGCGAACACCGCCATCCGGAGCGGGTCGATCGCCCGTCCGCCGACCTCTACCGCGCCCGACACGAGATAGACTGCGCGCTCCGCATATTGGCGCGGCAGCTCGAGGCGCGCGCCGGGTTGGAGCGCCGCATGGACATAGAACAGTGGCGAATGCGTCCTGACCGAGGAACGCAGCCCGAACGCCTCCCCCGCGAGGAGCCGCAGCCAGAGGCCGCGGTCCTGGTGCACCGGCAGATCGTCGCCCTCGTGATGCGCAAAGCTGGGCGTCGTCTCCTCGTCTTCCTCAGGCAAACGCGACCCACGACTGAATGCCGTGCAGCGGTCCCCCTTCGCGGCGCGCCCGCTCAAAGCGTTCCGAGTGAGTGATGCCGCCCCCGGCCGTCATCCAGTTGATTTCGCCGGGGCGGATCGCCTGCTCGATGCCGGTCGAATCGCGGTGCATGATCTCGCCGGCAAACAGATAAGTGACGGTGGAGAGCCCGATATGCGGGTGCGGACGCACATCGGCCTCGCGCGGGAGCCCCTTGGCCAGATCGACCGGCCCTATGTGATCAAAGAAGATGAACGGCCCGACCATGTGCCGCTCCGCCGACGGCAGCACGCGACCGACCTCGAAGCTGCCGATGCTGCGCCGCCGCTGCTCGATCACCACTTCGATCGTCACGTCACCTCCTAGAGATGCGGGCTCCTCCGCTTATGGTGCCTGCCGCCGCGATAAAGGCAAGAGAGGAGTCGCTGCGGAGGCTGTCGAGACAGGCATCGCGCATTCGTGATCAGCTCACCGCCCGCTCTTGGTGATCCCAAAACCGCTCCCGCAAAACCCGCTTAAGGATCTTGCCGGTCCCGCTTTTCGGCAGCTCGGTGTCCGAGAATTCGACCCGCCGCGGCACCTTGTAATTGGCGAGGGATCGCCGGCAGTGGTCGATCAGTTCATCACCGCTGAGAACTTTTCCTGGCCTTAGCACGACGCAGGCGGCCACGAGCTCACCCCATTTTTGATCGGGGATGCCAAAGACCGCGGCCTCAAGAACCGCGGGGTGCTCGTAGATCACGGCTTCGACTTCGCCCGAGTAGACGTTTTCGCCGCCGGTCACGATCATGTCTTTCAGGCGGTCGAGAATGTAGAAAAACCCATCGGCGTCTTGGCGGCCGACGTCGCCGGTGCGAAACCAGCCGTCTAGGAACGCCTGTGCGGTTTCCTTCGGGTTGTTCCAATAACCGCGCATGACATTGGCGCCGCGAGCGATCAGTTCGCCAGCCTCACCGGCCTTGACCTCCGCGCCCGATCAGTCGACGACCCGGACCTCAATGCCAGCAGCCGGCCGCCCGCACGAGGTCAGTCTTTGGCCGACATGCTCATCGTCGCGCAGAGCGGTAAGAAAACCGGTTTCGCTCAGCCCGTAGCCCTGCACCAATCTGACGCCGGGCAGGACCTCGCGGGTGCGGCGGATAAGCTCGGGGGCCATCGGCGAGCCGCCGTAGGCGATCTCATCGAGGCTCGCCAGATCGTACTTTCCGAGCTCCGGGAATTGCGTCAGCAGGTTGATCATTGTCGGCACCAGGACGGTGTGGCTGACACGCGCGCGCTCGACCGTTTGGCAAAAGTCTTGCGGGGTGAACCTGAGGATCGCGACCTGAGCAGCGCCGAACACCGGCGCCGCGAACATCACCGGGAAGTCGGCGATATGAAAAAGCGGCGCCGCGTGGAGATGCACGGCGCCGTCCTTGTGCGGCATCCAGTAATCGAAGTGCTCAACGTTCGCCAGCATGTTGGCGTGCGTGACCACGACACCCTTCGGGTGACCGGTCGTGCCGCTGGTGTAGATGAGGGCTAGGACAGCGTCCGGATCGTTGATCGGCGCCGACCGGGATCCATCATGTCCTAGGTCGAGCGGCTCCTGGTCGAGGACGCGCTGCCAGGCAAGCGGCACCGTCGGGAGCGGGAGCGAGGAGTGCCGGATCAGGCCATGCGGGCTCGCATCGGCGAGAATGCGGTCGATCTCGACCACCGAGAGCCGCACATTCAACGGCACCACGATCACTCCGAGCTGGGCGCAGGCGTAGATCAGCTGAAGGTAATCGGCCCCGTTCGGCATCAGGACAGCCAAGCGGTCGCCGGGCCCGAAGCCGTGTCCGCTGAGCGCGCCGGCTATACCGGCAACGCGCTGGTCCAACTCGGTGAAGGTCAGCCATCTATCGCCCGACCAGAGCGCCGCGCGGTCCGGAAACGACTGTGCGGCGCGGCCCAGCGAGCTCGCGTGGATCATCGCGTCCTCTCCGCGTCCGCCCTTTAGGCCACGGCTGGTATTGGCCGCGGTGCGGCAACCGCGCCGGCGGCGCGCAAATCTTCGATCTCGGCCGAAGCGAAACCGAGTTCCCTGAGAACCTCGTCGGTGTGTTCGCCGAGCTCCGGGGCTCGCTTCGCCGGCACCTTGGCAAGGCCGTGCACCTGCATCGGGCTGCTGATCGTCGAGGTCACCTTGTTGCCGGCACCTTCGAGCGGAACGACGATGTCGTTCGCGCGCAGTTGCGGGTCGTTGATGACGTCGGCTGGCGCCTTCACGTCCCCGAACGTGATGTGCGCCTGCTCGAACACCTCGCGCCAATGCGCCATCGGCTGGGTGGCAAACGCTTCATCGAGGATGCCGGCCAGCGCCGCGGCGTTGGCCGCCGCCTTGGCCGGATCGCTGAAGCGTGGATCGGTCAGCAGATCCGCGCGGCCGATCGCGTTCGCCAGTGCGGCCTGCTTGTCCGGCGTGACCAGCAGCACGAACCAATGGTCATCGGCGCTCTGGTAGACATTCATCGCCGGGTTCGGCGGGTTCTTGCGGTCGTGCAGCCCGAAGAGCTTCGCCCCGCTCAGCGCGCCCTGGATCGAGACCCCGGCCGCCCAGATGCCCTCCGCCAACAGCGATGTCGTCACGTATGAGCCCTTGCCGGTGCGCTCGCGACGATAGAGGCCCATGACGATCGCCGAGAACAGGCCGACTGCGGTCGCATGGTCGCCGCTTCCCGATAGCGGCCAGGTCGGCGGCGCGCCGGCATCGCGGGTCAGCGACAGCAAGCCGCTGCGCGCCCAATAAGCGGTGATGTCAAACCCCGGAAGACTGGCGTCCGGCCCCTTTTCGCCAAATCCCGTGAGGTCGGCATAGATGAGGCGGAGGTTCCATGGCGCGACGTCCTCGTATTCGAGGCCGAGCTTCTTGCGCGCCGGGTGCGGCGTATTGACGATCAGCACATCGGCCCATTCGACCAACCGCCGCAGGATTTTCGCCGCGCCGGGCGCTTTCAGGTCGAGAGCGACGCCGCGCTTGTTGCGGTTGTTCAGGTGCCACTGATAGGGCTCCGGCGCGATTGGCTGCGGCGGGATCTTGTTCGCAATCCGCCAGAGTTCGCCCTTGGGCGGCTCGACCTTGATGACGTCGGCGCCAAAGTCCGACAGGATCACCGCCGCAGCCGGGCCGGCGATAAAGCTCGCCAGATCCACGACCTTCAACCCCGAGAAGATGTTGTCGGTTGTCATTTGCTGCCTCCGTGGTCGCCACGGCCGCTCGGCCACGCGACGCGTGTTGCTGAATTCAGTTTCCGTGAAACTGCGGCGTCCGTTTTGCGAGAAAGGCCGAGGTCCCTTCGGCTTTGTCACCTGTCCCGGCGCACAAGCCGAACAGCGACGCCTCGAGCGAAAGTCCCTCCGCCAAGTTCGTCTCCAGCCCGCGGTTCACCGCCTCGAGAGAGAACTTCACGGCGATCGGGGCGTTGGCGAAAATCTGCTTCAGGATCGCTTCGGCTCGGATGAGCAGATCGCCGGCGGGGACCACCTCGTTGACGAGTCCGATCCGGTGGGCTTCCCCCGCGTCGATCATGCCGCCGGAGAGAATGAGCTGCAGGGCTCGCCCCTTACCGACCAGCCGCGGCAGACGCTGCGTGCCGCCGCCGCCTGGGATCAGCCCGAGGGTGACTTCGGGCTGACCGAATTTGGCGTGCTCTGCGGCCACCCTGATGGTGCACGCCATCGCGGTCTCGCAGCCGCCGCCAAGCGCATAGCCGTTCACGGCGGCGATCACCGGCTTGCCGAGGTTTTCGATCAGATCCAGGACCGCCTGCCCGTAACTGCTCGATTGCTCGGCCTCGACCGCGGTGACGTGCGCGAGCTCGCCGATGTCGGCGCCGGCGATAAAGGCCTTGTCGCCTGCCCCGGTCAGGATCACGCCGCGGATTTCGGGGTCGTCACGCGCGTCCTCGAATACCGTGCGCAGCTCTTGCCAAGTCTGCCGATTTAGGGCGTTGAGCACCCTGGGGCGGTTCAACGTCACAAAGGCAATGGCGCCCTTTTTGTCGTACAGCAGGTTTTCCAGTATCGGTGACGAACTCATCGGACTGCTCCAGCGGAAAAGATGAGCGCAGTACGCGAACGCGCGGTTCAGATAAAAGCGCTGAGCCCGGTGACGGCCTTGCCGACGATCAGGTTCTGCATCTGGTAGGTGCCTTCGTAGGAGTAGAGCGCTTCGGAATCGGTGAAGAAGCGCGCCACCTTGTAGTCGGCGACGATGCCGTTGCCGCCCAGGAGCTCGCGGGCCCATGCGACGGTCTCGCGGCACTTGGCCGTGCAGAACGCCTTGGCGAGCGCCGCATGTGCGTCTGTCAGCTTGCCCTCGGCATGCAGCTGCGCCTGCCGTGTGATCAGGCACTGCGACGCCGTGATGTTGGCGATCATCTTGGCGAGGAGATCCTGCACCAGCTGGAACGACCCGATCGGCTTGCCGAACTGCAAGCGCTCCTGGCTGTACTTGACGGCGGCCTCGTAAGCGCCCATCGCGCATCCGGTCGCCATCCACGCGACGGCGTAGCGCGTCATCTTCAGCACCTTCGCGGTGTCGCGGAACGAGTTGCCGCTCTGCAGCCGGTTCGCTTCCGGCACACGGACGTCCCGCAGCGTGATGTGGCCGTTCTGGACGACCTTGAGGGCGATCTTGTTTTCGATCTTCTCGACACTGAAGCCCGGCGTCGTTTTGTTTTCGACGATGAAGCCCTTGACCTGGTTATCGGCGAGATCACGCGCCCAAATGATCGAAACATCGCACCATGGCGCATTGCCGATCCACCGCTTCTCGCCGTTGAGGATCCAGGCGTCGCCTTTGCGCTCCGCCGTTGTCGTCAGCCCGCCGGAGGCGCCGGAACCGACCAGCGGCTCGGTGAGGCCAAAGCAGCCGATCTTGTCCAGGCGTGCCATCGGCGGCAGCCATTTCTGCTTCTGGTCCTCCGATCCGTCGATGTAGATCGAGCCCATTGCCAGACCGTTGTGGACGCCCATGAACGTCGAGAACGACGGGTCGACGCGGGCCATCTCCATCTGGACAAAGCCCAGCAGCGCCAGGCTTCCACCCGCGCAGCCGTAGCCGCTCATGCCGAGCCCGCCAATGCCCAATTCCTTCGCCGCCGGCAGCAGCTCGAACGGAAAGGCGTCATCCACCCAATATTTCGTGATGACGGGCGCGACCTTGGCCTCCATGAACGCGCGCACCCGCTTCACGACGGCGAGTTCCTCGGCGCTCAAAGTCTCGTAGACCTCGTAGAAGTCGCTGTTCGGCGCCGGAAGCGGCTTCCGTTCGGTGAATTCCCGATGCACTACGTTTGTCATGTCACTAATCCTTCCGACCCTGCTGCGGCAGCACCGCCGCCTGAACCGGTGCCAAATGTGGTGAAGAAAGGCGGCGCGGACTTGATCGAAGCGAGCATGATTTGACCAAATCGATCGATATCACGCCGCGGCCGGACCGCTGCGCCAATGACGGCGCCATTGGCCGGGGCTCGATTGAACCAGCTGGGCGAAGACCCGAGTGAAATGGCTTTGGTCGGCAAAGCCGCAGGTCAGAGCGATCTGGGCCAGCGACAGCGTCGAGTCGACGAGCAGCTGCTTTGCCTTCTCGATCCGCTGCTCCATGAGCCAGCGATGTGGCGGCTGGCCCGTCATCTTGCGGAAGGCGCGGGCAAAATGGCCCGGCGAGAGCTTGCAGGCGCGCGCCAGTTCCGGCAGCGATATCGGCTCGTCGAGGCGTGAAACCAACATTTCTTTTGCTCGCCGCAGCTGCCAGGGGGCCAATCCGCCGCGCGCCGCGCGGGGCGGAAGCGAGACGATGTTGTGTGCCTGCTTGAGGTAGGCCTGGAGCGCCGAGGCGACGTGATCGGCGCAGACAGGGCTCATCTCCGAAGGCCGGGAGCGGGCGGTGTGGAGACAGAGTCCAAGGTGATGAACCACTGGATCATTGGCCCAGTCGCATCGATCGAAGCCGATGATTGGGTCGATGCGGCGCCACTCGACCAGAGAGGTCGGTTGTGTGATTTCGATGCTCGCCATTTCCGCCATTACCATCACTCCCGCTCTCAACACGAGTTCGCTGGTTGGTGCGACGCGTTGACGGGAAGCTGTGTGCTCCGGCGGCGACAGCCGAGTAAAAGTGCGTAAAATTTCGAAGTGGACCCGGTAAACCTGTCTATTCAATGCTTCGTTTCAGCATGATCATGATCGTGGGCCAGTGGTAAATCGTTTAAATATTTTTTTACCTCAGCCTGCGAAAGGCGGTTCACGGGGAGCGCGAGGCGTTCATCTCCGAGCCGCTCTTCCCGACCGGTGGACGTTCCCTGAAGCCGTGGCGTTTTCTGTTCGCGCCGCTCCACCCTTATTCCGAGCCTGACCTGCGTATATCCGCAGCCTCCCGAATACCCGCTGCGGATCCAGATCGCCGCTCGCTGCGCCGGTCACTCGGCCGACCAAGGCGCAGAACACGCCGACGCTGACGACCCCCCGTAAATTCGTTGTTTGACCACGCCCAGAGTACCTGACGCGTCGATCGCCGAGATGGTGCGCGTAGCCCGCATGCGCCGGCGCACTCGCGAACTCATCTGCGACAGTAATCGCGGTGATGAACGTCAAGGCTTTCTGCGGACTTAATCCGACAGCGGACGCCGTTTGGGGGTGGCGCCAGTCAAGTAAAAACAGGTAAAAAGGGGTGAACTCAGCGAGCAACCGATGGACGGACAAGCCGTCGTCTTTGGCCCGTTCCGGCTTCTCGCGGCAGAGCGCCTGCTGCTTGAAGGCGACCAGCCGGTGCGCCTCGGCAGCCGTGCCTTTGACATCCTTGCCACGCTGCTCCAACGCCCGGGTGAGGTAATCGGCAAGGATGAGCTCATATCCCTCACCTGGCCGAAAACCTTTGTCGACGACGCCAACCTGAAGATCCAGATCAGCGCCTTACGCCGGGCCCTTGGCGATGGCCAAGGCGGCCGCCGCTACATCGCTACCATTCCAGGACGGGGTTACAATTTCGTCGCCCCGGTTCGCTTTGAAAAACCGGCCGAGGCCTCGTCGGCCGCGACGATCGCGTCGGCGACAGCGCACAATCTGCCGCTCGCGGCGACCCGGATGATCGGCCGCGAGGAAGTCGTGGCGACGCTCGTCTCGCGCTTATCACGTGAGCGCCTGCTGACAATTGTCGGGGCCGGCGGTATCGGCAAGACCACGCTCGCCCTCGCCGTCGCCGAGCGCATGATCGCCGATTATGAACACGGTGTCTGGCTGGCCGATCTGTCGCCGCTCGGCGATCCGCGCCTGGTGCCGAGCGCGGTTGCGACGGTGCTCGGCCTGGAAGTCCGCACCGAAAATCCGCTTCCCGGGCTGGTCGCTGGCCTTAGAGACAAGCGAATGCTGCTGCTGCTCGATAATTGCGAGCATGTGATCGACGCGGCGGCCAGCCTGGTGGCGGCGGTTCTCAGCGGAGTGCCGGGGGTCAACATCCTGGCGACCAGCCGCGAGCCGCTCGGGGTCGCAGGCGAGCACGAGCACCGCCTCGGACCGCTCGGCAGCCCGCCCACATCGTCCGGACTGACGGCCGCCGAGGCGGCGGCTTTCCCCGCGGTACAGCTGTTTGTCGAACGCGTCACCGGGATTGTCGACGACTTCGCGCTGACCGATGCGAACGCCCTGCTCGTCAGCGAGATTTGCAGCAGGCTGGACGGTTTGCCGCTGGCGATCGAGTTCGCGGCACCCCGTGTCGAAGTACTTGGGGTCGAGGGCCTTGCGGCCCGATTGGACCAAAGCTTACCGCTGTTTGGGACGCGACGCCGCGCAACGACGGCGCGCCACCGGACCATGCGAGCCGTCGTCGATTGGAGCTACAGCCTGCTGAGGGAGGACGAGCAGCACTTCTTCCGGGCTCTCGGCATCTTTGCCGGCGGCTTTACGGTCGAGGCTGCCGCCGCCGTGGTTCTCGATGCAGCAAA
>Ga0209155_1001074_pt1 | contig 12880 bp, 9 predicted proteins | sample GraSoiAngelo_122_FD_185879 | JGI IMG/M metagenome (GOLD analysis project Ga0209155, IMG submission 185879) | Grasslands soil microbial communities from the Angelo Coastal Reserve, California, USA - 14_0927_02_20cm (SPAdes) (version 2) | ecosystem: Environmental > Terrestrial > Soil > Grasslands ... | reverse complement strand
TTGCATCGACCTCGCCGCTCCAGGCCGTTGCGATCTTACCTCTGAGTGATTTTCATGAGATTTCGCGGGCCGCAGGCCCTAAGAGACACTTACAAAAAAGTGGGGGTGGGGGCTCCTCCCGATCCCTCATATACTTGGCTGGTTCCCGACGCCTTACGAGGTTCCTATGAAGTCCACTTTCATCGTGGCGATTCTTCTCCTCGGATCATTATTCGCCTTCGCGCCGCATCGCGCCAATCCCTCAAGCGGTTCTCCGGCCAGCGATCAAGGCGCAATCCTCGTCGGCGCAGGCGACATCGCGGACTGCAAGGATCTCTCCGGCGCCGAGGCCACTGCCAAATTGCTCGACCAAATCCCCGGGACTGTCATGGTCCCCGGCGACCTCGCCTATCCGGATGGCAGCAAGGAAAACTTCACGTGCTACGACCAAACTTGGGGCCGCGCAAAATTCCGCACGCGCCCTGCCCCCGGCAACCACGAGTTTCATTCTTCAGGCGCAACGCCGTACTTCAATTATTTTGGCGCCGCCGCCGGGTGACCCAAAGACCGGCTATTACAGCTACGAACTTGGCGCCTGGCATATCATCGTGCTGAACAGCGAGTGCAAGGACGTCGGCGGCTGCGAAGTCGGTGCTCCCCAGGAAAAATGGTTGCGCGCCGACCTGGCCGCGCATCCCTCCGCCTGCACTCTCGCTTATTGGCACAAGCCGCTTTTCAGTTCCGGCAGCGCTCACGGCAATGACTTGACGGTGAAGCCTCTCTGGCAAGCCCTCTATGACGCCAACGCCGACGTGATTGTCAACGGTCATGACCACGACTACGAGCGCTTCGCCCCGCAAACGCCCGACGGCGCCCCCGACCCCCGACGCGGCATTCGCGAATTCGTCGTCGGCACCGGTGGCAAGAATCATCGCCCCTTCGGCGACGTGAAACCCAATAGCGAAGTACGCGACGCCACTGCTTTCGGCGTCCTCAAGCTCACTCTCAAAGCCGGCGCGTACGACTGGCAATTCATCCCCGAAGCAGGGAAGAGCTTTACCGATTCCGGCAGCGGCGTGTGCCACTGAGGTGCGAAATTTGAATCGAACTATTTTTTCTTGGGTTTCGCTGGCGGATTTTCCGGCATTGCCATTTCCATCGGAGTGCTCGCGCCAGCCGCGAGTTCCTTTTTCACGGATTCCGGTATTTTGTCCGCATTCTTTACGAGTACCGTAACTTGCCAGATCTGCTTTTCCGTCAACTGGCCATTGAAACCCGGCATTCCCGACAATCGAATTCCGTTTTCCACTTTCCAGTATGACTCCCACTCTTCATCGTCTGTTACCCCCGTTCCTTTCAAGAGTTCCGGAGGCGCCGGAAACATTCCTTGCGCGACCGCGGACTTGGGCTCGTTTGGCAGGCCATGGCATGTGGCGCATTGCTCCTTGTAAATCTTTGCCCCGGCAATCACGTTGGCCTCATCCGCAGGCACCTGAGGCGCCGGATGCGGCAGCTTATCCAAGTAGGAATGCAGTCCCAATCGCGCAAGCGTCCTCTCGAAGGGGATTGGTGGCGCCGTAGTAGCCACGGGGGCATTCCCAGACCAGAAGTAGAGGTAAACGGTACCGGCAACCAACAGAATTCCCAGCAGAATCCCCAGGAGTATGCCCTTGATCATGTCGTTTTTCTCCGCTAGCCATTAAATTAGGCTAGCCATCAGGATTGTTGGCTCCCATTTTCCGAAGCCAGGGCCGTTCCGCCACAGTCTACTTTCTCACGACAGTTTCTGCACTCTGAACTTGCAGACATCGCCAGCCTTGGTCCCTGCTCGGCCACACCGGCGGTACAACGGGCGCCTGTGGCCGGCTGCATGCTCTTCGTAACCATTCGCCTCCGAGAGCCGTCTTATCTAGTCGTAGACAACAAATTCCGGTAGGCTGCAGGTACCAGACGCCGCAGCCCCGCGGCGTCTACTTGCGATTGCCCTGCTTTCGGCAGAATCTGTCGCACAATTGTTTTTCCTGACAGGAGCGTACGGATGGGTCAGACGAAGTCTATAGACCTTCCCGAGCCGGGCGCTGGCAGCCCCTCGGTAACGGCGTCTTCATCTGCTAAGAGCCGCTGGTGGCTCTGGGCCCTAGCGCTTGGCGTTGTCGCCTTAGTTGGCTGGTATTATCGCAGCTCCAAAAATGCGAGCCAGGCGGCCGATCCTGCCGCGCCCGCGGCGGCTGCCGCCAGGGGCCGAGGAGCAGGAGGATTCAGCGCGGCCAATATGGTTGTGCCCGTTGTCGTTGCCACTGCCCAGCGTGGCGACTTGCCCGTCTATTTCAACGGCCTTGGCACTGTCACTGCGTTCAATACCGTCACGATTCGCAGCCGCGTCGACGGTCAGCTCGTCAGTGTCGCATTCAAGGAAGGCCAGTTCGTCCACGAAGGCGATCTTCTCGCGCAGATCGATCCGCGTCCCTTTCAGGTCCAGCTTGAACAGGCCACGGGTCAACTGGCTAAGGATCAGGCGCAGCGCAAAGATGCCGAAGTTAATTTTGAGCGGTATAAGTTGCTCTTCAAAGAAGGCGTGATCCCGCAGCAGCAACTCGATACGCAGGCTGCATTAGTTGGCCAATTTGACGGGGCCATTGCGTCGGACCAGAGCCAGATTGACAACGCCAAGCTGCAGCTTACATATTCGCGCATTACAGCGCCAATCAGTGGCCGTATCGGGCTGCGTCTCGTCGATGCGGGAAATATCGTGCATGCTTCGGACACGAATGGACTTCTTGTCATAACGCAGCTCCAGCCGATATCGGTAATTTTCAGCTTGCCCCAGGATCAGCTTCCCGAAGTGAATGCCAAACTTTATTCCGGCGTTCAACTCGTTGTCGACGCTTACGACCGTGACGACACCGCGAAAATCGCCACCGGAAAACTGCAGACCATCGACAATCAGATTGATCCGACTACTGGAACCTACAAGCTCAAATCCATTTTTGCCAATGCCGACAACGCCCTCTTCCCCAATCAATTTGTCAACGTCCACCTTCTCGTGGACGTCAAGCACAATCTCACCATTGTTCCTGCCTCCGCGATTCAGCGCGGGCCCCAGGGTACTTACGTCTACGCGGTGGCTAAAGACGCTGCGTCCAAAGACGCGACCGCGAAGATTTATCCCGTCACCGTCGCGCTGACCACGGGCAATAGCGTTGGATTGAGCGCTGGTTTGAATTCCGGCGACGTTGTGGTCGTCGATGGCCAGGACAAACTCCAGGACGGAACCAAAGTCAATCCCAACCCCGCAGGTGGCGCAACCGGGGCTAGTGGCGGCGCTTCGCCGTCTCCTGCCCAGGGTGCTTCGCAATCCGGAAAGCCGTCGAAGGGTCAGGCCGGAGGATCTCGGCGATGAGCCCGTCACGGCCGTTTATTCTGCGGCCGGTCGCCACCACCCTTCTGATGGTGGGCGTCCTTCTCGTGGGCTGGGTTGCCTTCCGCCAATTGCCCATCTCTGCTTTGCCTCAGGTCGATTACCCCACCATCCAGGTACAAACGTTTTATCCGGGGGCCAGCCCCGAAGTAATGGCTTCTTCCGTCACGGCTCCACTTGAGCGCCAGTTCGGGCAAACGCCCGGCTTGAACCAAATGACGTCCACGAGTTCCTTTGGAAGCTCGCTGATCACTTTGCAATTTGATTTGGACTTGAATATCGACATCGCCGAACAGCAAGTTCAGGCGGCTATCAACAGCGCTTCCAATCTTCTGCCGCAGGGACTTCCCAACCCGCCCATCTACAGCAAGATCAATCCGGCGGATGCGCCGATTCTGACGCTCGCGCTTTCCTCAAAATCTCTTCCCCTGCCCAAAGTCGAAGACCTCGCGGACACTACTCTCGCGCAAAAAATTTCGCAGCTCAGCGGTGTCGGGCTTGTCAGCATCAGCGGTGGGCAGCGCCCGGCCGTGCGCATCCAGGCGAATCCCACAGCGCTGGCTTCGTACGGGCTGAGTCTTGAGGATTTGCGCGTCGCGCTCGGCCAGGCCAATGTGGACATGGCCAAGGGCACGTTTGACGGTTTGCACCAAGCTTATACGATCGGCGCAAACGATCAGCTTGTTTCCACCGATAGCTATCGTCCGCTGATCATTGCGTACCGCAATGGCGGGCCTGTGAGGCTGACGGACGTCGCTACTGTTGTCGACGGCGTGGAAAACGCCAAGCAGGCTGCCTGGGCCAATCACGATCCCGCCGTCATTCTAAATATTCAGCGGCAGCCCGGCGCGAACATCATCGCCGTGGTTGATCGAGTGAAAAAACTTTTGCCGCAGCTGCAGGCTGCGCTTCCCGCTGCAGTTAAAGTGGACATCCTCACCGACCGCACAACCACGATTCGCGCGTCCGTCGAGGATGTGCAGTTCACGCTGGTGCTTACGGTCGCCCTCGTCGTGATGGTGATTTTTCTTTTTCTCCGCAGCATCCGCGCCACCGTCATTCCCAGCATCGCTGTTCCGCTCTCTCTGATTGGCACCTTTGGCGTGATGTATCTGCTCGGCTACAGCCTCAACAACCTTTCCCTCATGGCGTTGACCATTTCGACCGGTTTCGTCGTGGACGATGCCATCGTCATGATCGAAAACATCAGCCGCTACATCGAGGAAGGAGAATCTCCGCTGCAGGCCGCGCTCAAAGGTTCCGAGCAAATCGGTTTCACCATCGTATCGCTGACGGTTTCCCTCATCGCCGTGCTCATTCCGCTTCTCTTTATGGGCGATATCGTCGGGCGCCTCTTCCGCGAATTCGCCGTCACGCTGGCGGTGACCATCCTTGTCTCCGCGTTCGTTTCGCTGACGCTTACTCCAATGATGTGCGCCAAGCTCTTACGCCATCAAAAAAAAGAGGACGAAGGCTGGTTTTACTGCAAGTCCGAGGATGCCTTTAATGCCGTCATCGCATTCTATGGCCGGACGCTGCAGTTCGTGCTTCGCTTCCGCACTACGACTCTCATCGTTACCGTCGCCACTCTCGTCGGGACCATTCTTCTCTACATTTACGTTCCCAAAGGATTTTTCCCCGTTCAGGATACCGGCGTAATCCTGGGCGTCTCCGAAGGCCCACAGAATGTTTCTTTTGTGGCCATGGCGCAGCGCCAGCAGACTCTTGCTGATGTAATTCTCAAGGACCCGGCGGTCGAGAGCCTCTCGTCTTTTATCGGCATTGACGGCACAAACACCACACTGAACAGCGGGCGCATCCAGATCAATCTCAAGCCGCTGGCCGAGCGCCAGATCAGCGCCTCCGATGTCATCCGCCGCCTGCAACCGGAACTCGCTGGGGTCGATGGCATCTCGCTCTTTCTTCAACCGATTCAGGACCTGACTGTCGAAGATCGCGTCAGCCGCACGCAATTCCAATACAGCCTCGAAGACGTGGACGCCAAGGAGCTTGCTTACTGGACTCCGCGCTTTATCGACAAGTTGAAATCGCTTCCCGAATTGCGCGACGTAGCCAGCGACCAGTTGAACCAAGGTCTCGTCGCTTCCATCACCATCGATCGTGACTCCGCTGCGCGCCTCGGTGTTCTTCCCGCCGACATTGACAATACGCTCTACGACGCCTTCGGCCAGCGCCAGGTCTCCACGATTTTTACCCAGCTCAACCAGTATCATGTCGTCATGGAAGTCGACCCGCAGTTTCAGCAGGATCCCGATTCGCTTAAGAACATTTACGTGAAATCCTCCAACGGCACGCAGGTTCCGCTCAGCGCCTTCACGCGTTTCGATCCTGGCGCCTCCGCCCTTGCCCTCAATCACCAGGGCCAGTTTCCGGTGGTCACTCTCTCCTTTAATTTGGCTCCCAACGGCGCGCTCGGCGACGCCGTGAACGCCATCAATCGAGCGAAGCAGGAATTGAACATGCCCCCGAGCATTCAGGCCACTTTCCAAGGCACGGCAGCGGCGTTCCTCAAGTCCTTGGCCAATGAGCCTCTTCTTATCCTGGCTGCTCTGGTAACGGTTTACATCGTGCTCGGCATCCTGTACGAGAGCTACATTCACCCGATCACTATTCTCTCGACGCTCCCCTCCGCCGGTGTTGGTGCGATTCTCGCTTTGCTCCTTTGCCGGACGGAATTCAGCGTTATCGCGCTGATCGGCATCATCCTGCTGATTGGTATCGTTAAGAAAAACGCCATTATGATGATTGACTTCGCACTCGAGGCGGAGCGCAAAGAAGGGAAGGCCCCGCTCGACGCTATCTACGAAGCGTGCCTGCTTCGTTTCCGGCCCATCATGATGACCACCATGGCTGCGCTGCTCGGTGGTTTGCCTCTCGCGCTCGGCGCCGGCGTCGGTTCCGAACTGCGCCGTCCGCTGGGGATCACCATCGTCGGCGGCCTGATTCTCAGCCAATTGCTGACGCTTTACACCACACCGGTTGTCTACCTTGCGTTCGATTGGCTTGGGCGGCGCTTCTCGTTTCACATTGGCAATCCCATCGAAGAGCCGGCTACGGGAGACTAGCGCGTGAATTTTTCTTCCAACTTTTCCGCGCCCTTTATACGACGGCCCGTGGCCACGTCGCTGATCACCTTTGCGATTTTTCTTTCCGGAGCCGTTGCGTTTCGATTCCTGCCCGTTGCGCCGCTGCCGCAGGTCGATTTCCCTACGATTGGCGTCGGAGCCGGCCTGCCCGGAGCGAGCCCGGAGACCATGGCCTCTGCCGTCGCCACTCCTCTCGAGCGCCAGTTCAGCCGCATCGCCGGCGTCACGCAGATGACTTCCTCGAGCGGCCTCGGCAACACGGGCATCACTCTTCAATTTGATTTGAATCGCGATATCAACGCCGCCGCCCGCGACGTTCAAGCCGCCATCAACGCGGCTCGCAGCCAGCTTCCCGCCGATCTTCCCGGCCAGCCCACATATCGAAAAGCTAATCCTGCGGATGCGCCGATCCTGATGTTCTCGCTGACTTCGGACAATATCCCGCCCGCGCAGATCTACGATGCTGCCGATTCCGTCCTCGCCCAGAAAATTGCCCAAGTGGAAGGCGTGGGACAGGTCTTCACCTGGGGCAGCGCCCGCCCTGCTGTCCGCGTCGAAACGAATCCGTACCAGCTCAATAGCTACGGAATCAGTTTGGAGACGGTTCGCAAATCATTGCAAGCCGCCAACGCCAACCTTGCCAAAGGCGCGCTTTCCGACTCCAAACAGACTTGGGCTGTTTCCGACACCGACCAGCTTTTCAAAGCGTACGAATACCAGCCTCTCATCGTCGCCGGCCATCAAGGCGCTCCCGTTCGTTTGCGCGACATCGCCGAAGTAGTCGATTCTGTCGAAGACACTCGCAATCTCGGCCTGTCCAACGGAAAGCACGGCGTCCTCATGGCCATCTTCCGCCAGCCCGGCGCAAACATGATCGAGACGGTTGACCGCATCATGGCCATCACGCCTTTTCTTCGCGCTTCGATCTCGCCTTCGCTGCACTTGGATGTGGCTGTTGACCGGACGACGACCATTCGCGCTTCCGCGCATGACGTGGAAGTGGCCCTCATGATTTCCATCGTCCTGGTGATATTCGTGGTGTTCGCGTTCCTACGAAACGTCTGGGCCACCGTCATCCCCAGCGTCGCCGTGCCGCTTTCGCTCATCGGCACTTTCGGCGTCATGTATCTTGGGCGGTATAGCCTGGACAATCTGTCACTCATGGCGCTCACCATATCGACGGGCTTTGTCGTGGATGACGCCATCGTGGTCATCGAAAACATAACTCGCCACATCGAAGGCGGCATGAAACCCTACGAAGCCGCCATGAAGGGCGCCAGTGAAATTGGGTTCACCGTGCTTTCCATGAGCACTTCACTTGTCGCCGTATTCATTCCCATTCTTCTTATGGGCGGAATCGTCGGGCGGCTTTTCCGCGAATTCGCGGTCGTTCTCAGCGTGGCCATTGGCGTCTCTCTTCTGATTTCTCTCACGACCACCCCCATGATGTGCGCGCGCTTCCTTCGCCACGAAACCGGCCGCCACAATCGTCTGTATCGATTTTCCGAGAACGCTTTCAATCGTCTGTTGAGCACTTACGATGTTTCTCTGCGCTGGGTTCTTCGTCACCAGTTCCTAATTCTGCTCATCACCTTTGGCACGGTCTGCCTGAACGCCTATCTTTTTGTCCAGACCCCCAAGGGCTTCTTTCCGCAACAGGATACCGGCCGCTTCAATGGGCTCATCCAAGGCGATCAGGATCTTTCCTTCACAGCCATGTCGCAGAAGATGCGTCAATTCACCGACATCGTTTTGCAGGATCCCGCGGTCGACACGGTTACATCCTTCACCGGTGGGGGCAGCGGGGGCAGCACCGCGCGCATGTTCGGCCAGCTCAAGCCGCTCAGCGAGCGCAAGCTAAGCATTGATCAAGTCATTGCGCGCATTCGTACGAAGACTGCCAGGATTCCTGGCGCCGCGTTGTACTTGCAGGCTGTTCAGGACCTCAACGTTGGAGGCCGTTTCGGCGGCGCGCAATACCAGTACACGCTTCAAGCGGATAATCTCAGCGACCTCACTCATTGGGCGCCCATCATCATGCAGCGCCTCCAAAAAATTCCTGAGCTGCGCGACGTCAACTCCGACCAGCAAATGCATGGACTGCAAAGCTCCATCGTCATTGACCGCGATACGGCCGGCCGCCTCGGCGTTGCCGTACAGGACATCGACAATACTCTTGGCGACGCCTTCGGCCAGCGCCAGGTCTCCAACATTTACAAAGGCCTGAACCAGTATCACGTGGTGATGGAAGTCGCTCCGGAATTTCAGCAGAGTCCCGAAGCGCTCAAGTCCATTTATGTGCCCTCGAAATCCGGCAAGCTCGTTCCTCTAAGCGCCTTTGCCCACTACGAGCCGTCGAACACCGCGCTCTCTGTCAATCACCAGGGCATCTTCCCGGCGATTACTCTTTCCTTCAATCTGGCTCCCGGCGCTTCTCTCGGCCCCGCCGTCGATCACATCGAGCAGGCCCGCCGCGAGCTCAAAGTTCCCTCTACTGTTCACGCCACGTTCCAAGGCACGGCGCAAGCCTTTCAGGATTCACTTTCCAATCAGCCAGTCTTGATCATCACGGCGCTCGCCGCCGTTTACATCGTGCTTGGAATCCTCTATGAGAGCTTCATCCATCCGATCACCATCCTCTCCACGATTCCTTCTGCCGGAATCGGTGCGCTCCTCGCGATCCAGTTCATCAAGTCGGACCTGAACATCATCGCACTCATCGGCATCATCCTTTTGATCGGTATCGTCAAGAAAAACGCCATTCTTATGATTGACTTTGCCGTTCAGGTGGAAAGGGAAGAAGGATCTTCGCCCGTCGAAGCCATCTACAAAGCTTGTCTGCTGCGCTTCCGGCCAATTCTAATGACGACGATGGCTGCGCTTCTTGGCGCTATGCCTCTGGCGTTGGGCACTGGCGTCGGCTCCGAACTTCGCCGCCCCTTGGGCATTACCATCGTCGGCGGACTCATCCTCAGCCAGATGCTAACGCTCTTCACGACGCCTGTCGTCTACATTTATATGGACCGCTTGCAATCCTGGCTCCGCCGCACCTTCAGCCGCGCCCCTGAGGCTGCTCCCGCTGCCGCCCACTCCGACTAACAGGTGCGCCGTGTACGCCAGATTTTTGAAGCAGTCTTGACGCAAGAACTGCCCACCGCGTTTGGTGAAGCGTAGAATTCCCTGCGCGAGGAATTTTCATGTTAGCCTTGAGTGAAGATTGATGGGAGATCCGGCATGCAGATCACGGTCGAATTACCCAACGACTTGATCCAGCGTCCTAATCCAGCACGCGAAGCCCTGGAAGCTTTGGCGATTGCCGGGTTCCGTGCCGGCACGTTAACTGCCTTTCAGGCTGCTCAACTGTTGGAGTTCGGCTCGCGCTTTGAATTTGAACGCTTCCTGAAAGAACGCGGTATCGATGACCACGCTTATTCCGTCGGGGATCTCGATGACGATATGGAAACCTTGCGAAAGCTGGAAGCCTCTCGCAAGGACCGCCGCCAGGCATGATCGTTGTCGCGGATGCTTTACCGCTAAACTATCTCATTCAAATTAGCTGCGAGGGCGCACTCGCACGCCTATACGAGGTCGTTCTCGTCCCCTCCGGTGTCTTCGAGGAGCTCCGCCATCCTAACGCTCCTGCTTCCATACGTTCGTGGACTTCCGAGCCGCCGGATTGGATGCGCGTGCATTTTGTCAAGGCTCCGGTAGATTCGTCGTTAAGCATGCTCGATCCGGGCGAGCGAGAGGCAATTCAGCTCGCAGAAGAAGAGCAAGCAGATCTTCTGTTGATTGATGAACAAAGAGGCCGCTTGGAAGCAAAACGCCGCGGCCTGCCTGTCACTGGAACGCTCGGCGTGCTCCTTGCCGCAGGAAAGCGAGGCTTTATTGATGCGGAGGCCTCGTTTTACTCTCTAGTTGAAATGACCACGTTTCGCGCTTCCGTCAGCCTTCGAGAAAATTATCTGGCGCGCTGCCGCCGGCTCAGAAGAAAATCGTCTTAGCTCACGCGCTGCCGATCAGCCATCCCGTCAAGAAAACCAAAACGCCGCCCACAATCACCTGGAACGACGCCTGTAGGAACGGAGTGTCCATGTAACGGTGACGGATGTAGCTGATCACTCCGAGCTCCACGGCGACGACGATAATTGCCACTAGTGTCGCGACATGAAAGCTGCTGATCAGAAACGGCAACGTATGCCCGATACCGCCTGCAGTGGTCATCAAGCCGGTCACGCCGCCGCGCAGCCATGGCGAGCCGCGACCCGTCAGCGATCCGTCATCGGAAAGCCCTTCCGAAAAAGCCATCGAGATGCCAGCCCCGATCGATGCGGCAAGTCCCACCAGGAACGCGTCGGAGCTGTGTTTCGTAGCAAATGCCGCGGCAAACAACGGCGCCAGCGTCGATACCGATCCATCCATCAATCCTGCCAGCCCCGGCTGCACCACTTGCAATAGGAACAATTTGCGGTGCGATTCATCTTCCTGGGCTTTCGCGCTGGCGTGGAGATGTTTTTCTTCCAGCTCGCCTGCCGCCCGCTCGTGTTTTCGTTCCTCATCCGCAAGCTTGTTGAGCAATTCCCGCGTGGACACGTCCGTCGTGCGGCTGGCTGCCCGCGCGTAGAAGCGGCTGGCTTCCAGTTCCATCAATTCCGCTTGCTTGCGGGCCACTTTCACGCCCAGCGGCCGCACCAGCCACACTGGTTTGCGCGTCAGGAAGCCCTTCACGTTTTCGCGGCGGATCAGCGGAATGTGATCGCCGAAGCGCTGACGGAACATCGCAAACAAACGGTCGCGGTGTCCCACTTCTTCCTGACGCATTTCTTCGAACATCTGCGCCGTTGAGGGATACTCGTCGCGCAGCGCATCTGCGAACTCCCCATAGATCCGGCCGTCTTCCTCTTCCGCAGCAATGGCAATCGCCAGAATCTCTTTTTCCGACAAATCCTTGAACTTTTTCAGCATCGTTCTCCGCCCTCAAACCAAAATGAGCACAAAGAATCGCACAAACCGAGCCGCCAAGTCATCCGATGGACGCGCGGGGTTGCCTGCGCCAGCGGTAGAATAGCGGAACGCCTCCCAGAATTACCGCCAAGCCTATAGACGAGCGTACCGGCCGCACCATCCACAAATTGACAGTGAGGGCTATGGCTGCGCCTAGGAAGATGAGCGTCGTCCAGGGATGGCCCCATGCGCGGTACGGCCGGGACAGGTTGGGTTCGTTTCTGCGTAAGCGAAATAGGGCCAACGCCGTCAAGGCGAAGAATATCCAGGCGGCAAAGACGAACAGCGAATAGAGCTCCTCGTACGTTCCGCTAAGGGCCAGCAACGCGGCGACAGAACCAAGGAAGATTAGAGCGCCGCTGGGCGTGCGAAATGAAGGATGGATGCGCTTGGCGAATGGGAAGAAGACGCCGTCACGAGCCATGGCGTACGGAATGCGAGCCCCTGTTAGGACCACGACGTGGAGCGCTCCGAGGGCGGAGATGGCCATGGCTACCGTCAGCCAAGCTGCCCCGCGAGAGCCGGCGAACGACTGCACTACATCCGATGCGACGTGTTGCGATTGCGCTATCTCCGCGAATGGCAGGATACGGAAGTAAACAACGTTCGCCAGCAGGTACAGGCCGCCCACTGTGAGCAGGCCTAGGATAATCGCTCGCGGAATATTCTTCTGAGGGTGGACAATTTCTTCACCAACGTCGCCGAGATCGTTGAAGCCGTTGTAAGCCCACATGGCCGGAACCAAGGCGGCTAGCAAGCCGCTGATCGTTCCGAGACCTAGGTGGCTGACTTGGGGCGCGGCTTCCATCGCATGCGGTTTTCCCCATAGCACGCCTGCAAGCACAATTGTCACTATCGTGCCAATCTTCAGGAACGTCAGCAGCACCTGGATAGCTCCTCCCAAGCGTACGCTCAAGAGATTGAGGGCGGTGACGGCAACCACCACGAACGCTGCGAGCGGCTGGGCCGCGGTGAAAGTAAAGCCGTATCTTCCGACATGGCCAGTAAACAGGGGAGTGGTCACAACCGGGAACAGGAATCCAAGGAAGCGTAGGAATCCGGCCGCCAGTGTGGCCATCGCCACAGGGCGATCGAGGAACGAACTCATCCAACCAAAGAGAAATCCCCACAACGGCCCGAGGCCGCGGGTAAGGTAAACGTAAGGGCCCCCGGCTCCTGGGAATGCCGCGCCCAGTTCGGCGTAGCAGAAAGCGCCACACAGCACGATGAGTCCGCCGATAATCCACGCCGCAAAAACCAGCCTAGCCGAGCCAACGGCTCGGGCCATATCGCTGCTAACTAAAAAAATACCCGAGCCGATCGTGTCGCTAATCACGATTGCGGTTGCCGCCCACAGACCCAGGCCCCGGAC
>Ga0209155_1001073_pt1 | contig 12904 bp, 15 predicted proteins | sample GraSoiAngelo_122_FD_185879 | JGI IMG/M metagenome (GOLD analysis project Ga0209155, IMG submission 185879) | Grasslands soil microbial communities from the Angelo Coastal Reserve, California, USA - 14_0927_02_20cm (SPAdes) (version 2) | ecosystem: Environmental > Terrestrial > Soil > Grasslands ... | reverse complement strand
GCCGCTGTTCGGCATCACGGATCCGCGCACCGACAAGCGCATCGATTTCGTGGGCGGCGCGCGTGGGCTCGCCGGACTTGAGCGGCGGGTCGTATCAGGCGAGATGGCGGCTGCCTTCGCGCTCTATCCGACCCAGATGGCTGACCTGATGGCAGTGGCCGACGCCGGCGGAATCATGCCGCCGAAGTCGACCTGGTTTGAACCAAAGCTGCGAGACGGGTTGTTAATTCATAAGATCTAGGAAACTGTGCAATGTCCAACGTCCAATGTCCAAAGTTCTCGATGATCGAATCGACGTTGGACTTTGGAAGTTGCACTTTGGACGAACCATGATGCGCGTTCTGGTCGCCGACAAATTCGAACAGTCCGGCCGCGATGGTTTGCAAGCCATTGGCTGCGACGTGTCATACCAACCCGAGCTCAAGGACGACCCACTGGTCCAGGCGATTACGTCATCGCCGTTCGCGCTACCGACGGCGAGGGTGACGTACAAGAATGGGAGCCGGATCGCAGTCCATTTTCCGGCGTGACCGGTTTTCATAAAATAGTGGTGTACATCGCTGCGTAAAATTCGTGATTACAATCGTGAGGCGATTTGATACGCGAGAGTTCGCATTGAGCGAAAGTGGAACGGTCGCATGTGCGGCCTGCTGTCCCAAAAACGGCTCGACATCGTGTCCAATCCGCGCATAGGATTTCCGCCGCAACCTAAGGCAGCAATTCACGTTAAAAACTAAACGGAGGGGATTTGCAGAAAGTATAAAGTTGAACGTTTCGGAGAAAATAGCCGTTGGGGTGGCGCCTTGCGTCGCGGTGGTTTTGTTCATCATCGCGGGATCATCCGCCAGGGGCGGTGGCGGGCCGGGATTTGGCTCACAGAATAATCCCGGCACGCAAGGGAGCCAGTTTGGACAGGCGGCCGCGAGCGGCACCGGGGCTCAGCCTACTCAGGGCGGTCCCGGATTCGGCCCGGGCAATAATCCCGGCCTCGATGGAAGCGCCTATGGCCGATCGACGGCGAGCGACGCCTCGGGTGGCAGGTCCGACGCTCGCAAGGGATTGTTTCAGTCCTCTGGCGCCGAAGAAGAAGTGATCGATACCGATGCGAACGGCGACAAGGGAAAAGCGCGGCACGCAGGCGAACGGAAAACGCACCGCGCCGATGCGACGGGTGGCTCGCAGGTGTTGAACAGGATTTCCAGCGAGACCGGCGTTTCTGTGGACACGCTTCAAACGCAGAAGACAGCGACAGGACTCGGCAATGGCGAGTTGGAAACTGCAAACTTGCTGGCCAAAGCAACCGGTCAGAGCTTCGACAGCATCGTAGCAAAGTTCAGAGCTGGGGAAGGCTGGGGTAAAATTGCGCACGACATGGGGCTCAATCTCGGCAAGATCGTGAGCGACGCTCACCGATCGAATCCTGAGCAAACGAAGGGCAAGGATGAGCAGAGTTTGATTCCCGGTCCGGGTATTCGGAAAAATTCGATCTTGTATACAGGGATTACTCCCATTCCGAGTGCGACCGTGAGCCGCGGTGTGAACCCGGTTCCGAGCGCGACGATGAGTCCGCGACCCTAGATTATCTCTGGCAGCGCGGGCACCACGCGGTCGTGCGGCCCCCGATTGTGGCATGCCATAGCGGGGTACGATGACGTGGGCAAATGCCATCCACTTTCCATTTCTGATGGATGAGCCAACTGCGCGGCGGATCGGAGAAATCCTCGCCGAGGGTTTCCAGCGATTTGCGGACGACAAATTTTGTCTCGTCAAACAGCGCTGCGCGTTCTCGCGCTGTCAGTTTTCCGGTGTGCTTCGCCGGATGAATTCGCGCTCGCCACAAAATTTCGTCCGCCATCCAATTGCCAATTCCTGAGAAGCCACTTTGCAGAAGTAGAACGGCTTTGATCGGTGCTTTCCGATGTCGATCTAAAAATTGATCGACGAATTTTTGATTGAACGCTGCCGAGATAATTTCGGGAACATCGATCTTCCACCAATCCGGCCTTTGGTCGCCATGGTGAAAGCGCACGCGACCAAATTGACGCGAGTCGGTGAAGACCAAGGCACGTTCACGTTGATACAAAACCAAATGGTCGTGTTTGCTTGGCCGAAAATTCTTCGGTTCGATGCGGATTTTGCCTGTCATGCCGAGATGAATGCCGAGGCAGTTGTTGTCGGTGAATTCGAAGAGCATGCGTTTGCCACGCGCCTGCGAGGTGAGAAACTTTTCGCCGACTAATCTTCGCGGAAGCTCGCGCGTGTTCGCTCCGCGAAAAACTCTGTTTCGCCGATGCAGGCTAAGATCGACAATGTCGTGGCCACGGCCCGGATTCCATTGTTTGCGAAACCATTCGACCTCAGCAAGTTCCGGCATCGCGCAGATTACGCGGGTGAACAACGTTGTCGATTGACGCACGGCACCTTGCCTGACTGTACGGACTGGAAGTCTGTGTTACGGCTTGCGGCGTGTGCTAAGTTTATTCATGGAGAAAGTGATCATTGTCGGGAGCGGCTGCGCCGGATTAACGGCGGCGATTTACGCGGCCAGGGCGAATCTGAGCCCGCTCGTGCTGGAAGGTCGCCAGCCGGGCGGGCAGCTTTCGACCACGACTTTAGTGGAAAACTACCCGGGCTTTCCCGATGGAATCGATGGTCCGCAGCTCATCTTGAACATGCACAAACAGGCCGAAAAATTTGGCGCACGTTTCTCTTATGCGGAGGTGACGGATTTCGAGCCCCGCAACAGTCATGTTCGCATCAAAGCCGATGACGAATGGCTGGACACGCAGGCGCTCATCATTGCCAGTGGGGCTTCGGCCCGATATTTAGGCCTCGAGAACGAAGAGAAACTGATTGGTCACGGCCTAACTTCATGCGCCACGTGCGACGGCGCATTTTACAAGAATGTGCCGGTTTGCGTGGTTGGAGGAGGCGACTCCGCGGCCGAAGAATCGCTTTTTGTCACCCGGTTTGCCTCAAAAGTTTATTTGATTCATCGCCGAGATAAAATGCGCGCCTCCAAGATCATGGCTGACCGCGTATTCGCGAATAAAAAGATCGAGCCGGTCTGGAACACGGTCGTGACGAAATATATTCCCGATGAAAAAGGCGAGATGCGCGCCGTCCGTTTGCGTAACGTGAAAACGAATGAAGAGCGCGAATTGCCGGTTGCTTGCGTGTTTGTCGCCATCGGTCACGATCCGAATACGAAAGCGTTCATCGGAAAACTCGATAGCGATCCGGAAGGCTACTTGATCGCGAAAAATCTGGCCGAGAGCAAGCATCCTGGGGTCTTCATCGCCGGCGATGTAGCAGATCGCGTTTACAAACAAGCGGTTACGGCGGCGGGATCTGGCTGCGCTGCGGCCATGGACGCGGAGCGTTATTTAAGCGAATTGGAATCTTGAAGCTGACGTCGGCGTCAAAGCTCCAAGCACCAACATCCAAGCTCCAGTGAAAATCTGCGATCTGACTCAGTTCTATTCGCCACTGAGCGGCGGCGTGAAACGCTATGTTCACGAGAAGATCGCGTACATCAAGAAGTACTCGCCGGGAACCGAACACGTTCTCATCGTTCCCGGTCAGAAAACACAAATGACCTGCAATAGCCGGTCACGCATTTACTCGATTCACTCCCCGTTGCTCTCGCGCGCGTCGCGCTACCGGGCATTGCTGAATCTGCGCGCCGTCGAAGAAATTTTAGAACAAGAACGGCCGGACATTATCGAATCAAGCGATCCATATCAGGTTGGCTGGAAAGCGATCGCGATCGGCCGTTCGCAAAAGATTCCGGTCATCGGTTTTTATCATTCACATTTCCCAGAGGCTTATTTGCGCAGCGGTACGAAGTTCCTCGGGAAACGCGGGACCCGTCAGGCGATGAAGTTGACGCGCGGCTATGTGCGCAAGCTCTACAACCAATTCCAAGCCACGCTCGTGCCTTCGGAATCGTTGGCGGACGTTCTCTCCGGCTGGGGAGTGCGCAATGTGCGCGCTGTGCGCCTCGGTGTAAACATCGACATCTTCAAACCGGAGCCCGACGACAGAAACGCGACGCGCCACTCGTTAGGCGTTGACTCCGGACGAATATTGCTTCTCTACGTCGGCCGACTGGCGAAAGAAAAGAACACCGAAACCTTATTTCGCAGTTTTCAGTTCTTGCAGCGGCGGCGGCCGGAAGATTTTCACTTGTTCGTGATTGGGGACGGACCGCAGCGGCATCAGCTTCGAGAGTTGCAGCGGCGCGCGGGCACTGTCTCATGGATTCAGTATTGCACAGACTCCGCCGATCTCGCACGCTATTATCGCGCGGCCGATCTTTTCGTTCATCCGGGCATTCAGGAAACGTTTGGATTGGTTGCGCTCGAAAGTCAGGCCTGCGGCACGCCGGTGGTGGGAATTCGCGGCAGTTACATGGACCGAATTATCTGTCATGAGCAAGAATCCTGGGCGCGGGAAAACACTCCGGAAGCTCTCGCCCACGCGATTGAGGGATTGAGCGCGCAAAAATTACAGAGGCTGGGAAGCACTGCAGCGCGATACGCCGGGGTAGATTATGCATGGCCGCCTGTGTTCGAGCAGCTTTTTTGTATTTACCGCGAAGTCTGCTCCAATTACAAAAGAAACAACGGATGAAGAACGAGAAATCTTTTACGATCCGAAGCTATCGGGATTCCGATCGTGAAGCGGTGAGAAAATTGTGCTGCCAGACCGGATTCCTCGGCGAACCGATCGATCCCGTTTACGAAGATCGACAATTGTTCGCCGATTTTCTTACGACGTACTATACCGACCACGAACCCGAGTCGTGCTTTCTCCTTGAAATAGACGGCGAGATTCGAGGCTACCTGCTGGGGTCACGGCGGCCTTTGCAAAATCAGGTCTACGCGTTTTACCAGAATGTCTGGCTCTTTTTCCGCGCGCTGACCCGGTATTTTCGCTATAACGAACGTTCGCGCCGGTTCATTCGGTGGACACTCGTGCATGGGTGGCGCGAGGTGCCCGCGGCGCCGCGACGCGTTCCGCATTTTCATATCAATCTTCTCCCGGAGGCGCGCAAAGTTTCGACGACGCGCGCTCTTATGAGCGCCTATCTGAGTTATCTTTACCGCTCGGGTGAGAAGCGCGTTTACGGACAGATCGTCACATTCGAAAGCCGGCGCGGCGAAAAAATGTTTGAGCGTTATGGATTCAAGGTTTTGAATCGCGCTGAGATCACAAAGTACAAAGCGTTCTACCCGGAGTCGGTCTATCTCAGCACCGTAATCAAGAATCTGGAAACAGCCGAACCGCTCTCGGCTTATTCGCGAACACGCAGCTGAGAGTTGCGGGGCAAGAACGCTCCCGCAACCGACCTTACTTTTCCACGAGTTGCCAAACACCGTTCCAATCCTTGCCAGGAGGTTGCCCGCGTAGCGTCTGAATGCGCTGAAGAAAGACGCCAGATGGCCCGTCATTAGGATCGAGTTGCAGACATTCGCGGAAGGTTGCTTCAGCTGAGTCCCACGTCTGCGCCAGGTAGGCTCGCCAAGCTTGTTCGTAAAGGTCTCTCAGGCGTAGCCGTTGTTCGGGAACTTGTCCGGATGCGCCCAGCAACTCGAATATGCGGGTGGTCTCAGTTTTGCCTTTGACCGAGATGAGATCGATCGCCCGCGTTTCGAACTCGGTGCCGATGGCTTTCGCGGTACTTTCGGCGATCAGAATTTGGGTCCCATAAATCCGGTTGGCGCCTTCGAGTCGGGCCGCCAAATTTACCGTGTCGCCGATGACCGTGTAGCTTCGCGTGTTTTCCGAGCCGATGTTGCCGACAACGGCTTCGCCTGTGCAAATACCGATAGCCAGACGGACTTTTGGAGCGTCCCGGCGCAGTCCGGTGATCTCAGGTAGTTCACGGCCCAACGTGTCGAGCGCCACCAATTGCCCCTGCGCGGCGCGACAAGCCAGGACCGCATGCTCTTCTGGCTTGACGAAGGGAGGCCCCCAAAATGCCATGACCGAGTCGCCCACGAATTTATCTACCACCCCATGATGTTCCTGAACCGCCAAGGCTTGCAGGCCGAAGTGGCGGTTGAGCAGCGTTACCATAAGCGAAGGGGTCAGCCGTTCCGACAGACTCGTGAAACCAACCAGGTCCGCGAACAGCACGCTCACGTCGCGCCGGCCGCCGACTACTGCCTCCTCTGTGCCCGGCTGCGCCAGCACATGCTGCAGCACGCGCGGGTCGATGTACTTGCCGAACGTTTGCTTCATTTGTTCTTTGGAGCGCAGTTCTTTCACAAAAAAATTGAACGAATCCGTCAGCGTCCCTACCTCATCGGTAGAGCTCACAGGCAATTGCACATCGAGGTTGCCTAGCTGCACATCGCGCAGGGCGCGGACTAGCGAACGCACGGGCCGGGAGAGACGACTCGTGATGAGCGCCGCGACCGCGAGGCCCAATGCCACGGTGGACGCGGTCGCCGCGATCGCCAGCCAGAATACGCCACGCTGGCGTTCCTCGGTGGCCTGTGCAGCGACGGTGGTCAACCCTTCCATCTTGGAATTCATCAATGCCCGCTGGTTTTGCACCTGACGCCGAACGTCGTTGAGCAGGTCCACCTTTTCATTTGCCCTCTGATGTTCACCGGCCAGTTGCAGGTCGAGCACCTCGCGCTGACGAGCGTTTATGACTTGATAGGTGGGCTCGACCTGGTCCAGCAGCGTCCTGATCTCGGCGATCGTTTCGCGCCCGGCAACATTCTTCGGATAGGCATCGAGAAGTCGTCGAACGGCGGCATATTGCTCCCTGAGTTTGCCTGTGAAAAGCGCGTAGTTAGCCGATGCCTCGGCGACGATTTCCTGGTTCGGCTCAGCGGCGTTCAAAGCTCCGAACCAGCGTTCAAACGCCAGCCCCCTTCGAAGTCCGACCTCATCCATTTGCCCTAACGACTTTGTGAGCGGCACATCGAAATCCGCCACGACCCTCAGATCCTGCTTCGTGCGGGCGACCTCCAACATTAAGAAACCAGCAAGCGCGATCGTGAGCAGCAACAGGATTATGGCGAGCCCGAAGATCTTTCCTGCGATAGTCTGCCGGAACGGCATAAGAGCACGGATGTTAGCGTCCGCTTACGAGGATGCAAAGCCATCTCGCGAAACCTTTCGGGGCCGGCCGCGCCGGGCCGCATGGGACTACAGAAGAAGATAGCGGCGTAGAAGTTTCTGAGTCTGCTCAGTTCGATCGTATTTCAGGTAAGCTTCTCGAAGCGCCCGGTCGACGATTCGATTGCTGCGGAATAATCGCAGCGTTGCTCGCCGAGATCGATCTTCTAGCGAAGAAAGTTACGTGATGCACACGTCGGCTTTGTTTCGTCCGGAGTTGTCGTGATGTCGAAGGACAAATCTGGATTTTTAAAAGGCGCCTCGTCAGCCATCCCGACGGGCACGACGTGCTGCTGATCCAAGAGTAGGGCGCGGGCCGGAGTGCTACGCCGTCAGAATATGTTCGCGCGCGTGGCGCAGCGCGCGCGCCATCCAGACAAGCTCGTTCAAAAATTTCTCCACACGCCCCGCGTAAGCCGGATCGGTAATCTTACCAGTCGCAGGATCGAAAAGCTTCCCAGCGGTACCGAAATAAACGTCCCAGAAAATGGCTACCAAACCAAGCTCCCGCAGCACAGGGATTAAACTCTCGATCATGCGCGCGCCCCCAAATGGACCAGCCGACACGCCACAAACGCCAACGGCTTTGTGGATGTATTCCTTCAGGTTTGTATCGAGCACGTGCTTCAGCAAACCCGGGAAGCTATGATTGTACTCCGGCACAACAAGGATGAGCCCGTCAGCGCGCTTTACCGTGGCTGAAAATTGGCTGTCTTTGAGTGCCTCCCCGGCGTCGTCCATCGCTACTGGAATTTTCCTGATGTCGATCAATTCGGTTTCGATATCGGTGCGTTTCGATACTTCGCGGAAAACGAAATTGGCCGCGGGTTCGGTCAGGCGCCCCTGCCGTGGTGTACCGATAATGACCGGAAGGAAAACGGGTCGAGTCGCGTCTTGCATGGTTATGCTTCGATTTGTCGCGGTAATTTAGGGAAGCTTACAATCAACGGGCGAGCGAAATCGTTTTTGCCACCATACCATTATTTGCCCGTGCCCGAACCGATGATGATGAAATCGTAATCGCTCCCCTTGTTCATGCCAATTCGTCGCAGCGAGGAGCGAATCCTTACGCGCTATGCGGTAGCCGGGGCGTTGACCTCCGCCATGGCCGTGCCGGCATTTTCTTTGGCGCGAAGCGCCTCTTTGATTGAGCCTTGGAGCTAGGTCTTTGGGCTGCGCTTGTCGATCAAAGCTTGGAAGCGCGGGTCCTTGCGCAGTGGGTCCCACATCGGTTCAAGCTTGAGCATTGGGACGGTGAGGCCGTTCGGGATATCGAGCAGATGATCAAGCAGGCGAAATGCTTCGTCGAATTCCCCGGTCCAGGCATAAATCTGGGCGAGCGACGCCGTGCCTTGTGGTCCATCAAAGGCGTCCTGCGATTCGGGCAACAATTCGACGGCGCGCTTGCCTTCGTTGATCGCTTCTTCTTTTTGACCCAAGCCAGCAAGCACAACGCCCAACTGTCCGTGTCGAGCGGAATCTTGAGGCGCTTCACGCACGAGTTTCTCTGCGACAGTGCGCGCGTGCTCGTACGCGATTCGCGCCTTCTCTTTATCGCCCTGATACAGATAAAGCGTCCCCTCGAGCAGAGCCTTCGGGCAAGGTGCAGTCGTAGCGGTAGCCAAGGTCTCACCGCGAAATTGTTGCACCACTTGAAGGGCCTCCGGAAATTTCCGCTCTAGCGTCAAAATCCCGACCCGTATCCAAGTAATGAGCCCCTCTGGGTCGGCTTCGGGCGGAACCGAAGAAAATTGTTTTTCGACCGCGCTAAGGTCGCCTGTCGATTGAACCGCCACGGCTGCTTTCATTCCAGCCGCCTGTAACGACTGTGGCTCTGCAACAATTGCGCGATCAAAAATTTTGTCCGCGGCTTCGAAATTGCGCTGAGCCATGTAGCTATAGCCAAGGTTGCAGAGGATGCCCACGTTCTTCGGATCCAGTGCCGCCGCCTTTTCCAAATTCTCGGTTGATTCTATCCACTTGCCCTGACGCCGCTGAATTGCGCCGATGGCCAGGTAAGCCTGGGCTTCATTCGGCAGACCGCGCTTGGCGATTTCGAACTCGGCGAGCGCGCGCTGGTAATCGCGGTCGCCATAATAATAAGAGAAACCGAGTGCGAGATGTCCTTCGGGAAGATCCGGTTGCAATCGCAAGGCCTCATCAGCGTTGAGACGCGCTTTGTCACGCCGGGCCGGTAGCGGGTCGAAGCTGTGATACACCCAGCTCTCCACCATGGAGAGACCGGCATAGGCAAGGGAAAAGTTTGGATCGAGCTTGATCGCTTGTTCGAAAAGCGACTCGGCTTTCAACGATGTATCGCGAAACATGTCCGTGCGGTTGGCGTAATCGTGCGCTTGCACGAAAAGGAGGTAGGCATTTGGATCTTGTGTCGGCCGGCGATCGAGCCGCGCTTTTTCATTCGGCGAAAGCTTCGCCTGCAACGTGTAGACAATTTTTTGGGCAAGATCGGTTTGAATGGCGAATACGTCGGTTAAATCGCGGTCGTAATCCTCCGCCCAAATGTGCTCGTCGGTGCTGGCATTGATCAGCTGCACGTTCACGCGCACCCGGTTGCCGATGCGGCGAACGCTGCCTTCCACAAGCGTGGCCACGCCCAGCGCTTTGCCAATATCGCGGGCGTTGCGCGTTCCGCTGCCGCGATACGACATGACTGACGTCCGCGAAATCACCTTCAAATCGCCGATTTTTGAGAGGTTCGTCAGAATATCGTCCTGCATGCCGTCAGCGAAATAGGTATTATCTGGATCGCCGCTCAGATTTTCGAAGGGTAGCACTGCAATTGACTTGTCGATGTTGCGGGCGGAGATCCGCGGCAAGAGGAAAAAACCTGCACCTGCCGAAACGATCACGCCGATCGCAGCAAGGATGATCATGTTGCGACGAAGGTGCGTTTCGACGGCGGTTTTTTCTGTTGCTCGAATTCCTTCTGGAGTCACGTCGAAGGCCCAGGCAAGAATCAATGCGATGGGAAATCCGATCAGTAAGAGCACCACCACCAAGCGGAATGTCCAATTCGGCAATTCCCATGCCGGCAAAATTGCCGATCCCATCTGAATGATGAATCCTGCCGCAATGACGTAGGCGGCTGCGACTCGATAAACTTTTCGACGCTGCAACTCCTCGAAAAAGCCGCCGCTCATAAAAAGGAATTTAGATGGCTCGCGCATCGCGATCATAATTCAATTCAATACAAATACGAGAGCGCGAGCCAGAGGATCGTCATTCATTTCGTTAAGCAATAGCCGGATCAAGCGGTGGACGATCTAGTGGCACTTTTGCACCCCAGATCAGAAGCCAAAAGATTATCGGCAATTCCCCGGCCTCAAGGACCATCGCGAACTGGTCAACAAGATGCCGGTACGATGGCAGAAGCAGGGAGGTAAAGGAACTCGCCAGATAGCCGGAAGCTGCGATGAACAGCAAGTAGCCTAAGAAGCGAGGAATGAAACCGGATCGAATGACAAGAATCCCGAACGGAAATAGCCAAAGCCCCCAGAAGATTTGCGCAACGATAAATCCCTGGCCATGCAAACGGAGAAACAGGTAGGCCAGGGCGTCCAGTTGACCCTTTTCGAATGCCGACAGGAAACTGGCACCGCTGACGAGCACCAGCGCAGCGATTTCGTTGAGTAGATTGAGAAGCGAGATAGGGATGGAGATCAAGAGCAAGGTGGCCATCGCCACCGCATGTTTCTCGCTAACCGCCTTGAATAAGCGGTAGAGAGCCAGAACTACAAAAATGAAAATGGTAAAGGCAATCAGTTCGCTGGCGATACCGAGGCGGAGAAGGGTCTCGGAAGCGCGAATGCGATTGGCCGTGGCCGTTGCATCTCCAGATACGATCAGCTTGCCCGGGACATAGGCGAGGCAAAAGAAGCCGATGATGCTGGCCAACAGATACAGAAGTCCCGCAACTCTTGCTTGTTTCTTGGTTGAGTTCATTTCTGTTCTCCGCCTTTATTTCAATTTTTTGCTGAAACGGGATCACCGCTTTCCGATAGCTTTAATCCTTTAAAGAGAAGCCAAAGACTCAGTGCTAATTCGAAAAGAGCCATCGGTGAGTCGAACCAGTAATCGTTAACGGTTTTGTTGAAGTGGGGGAAAATGAGGAAAACAAGAGCGCACACGACGCACCACGCCGACGAGATGAGGCCAAAGATCGACAATGACTTGGGGATGTAGTTCGACTTAAGCCACAGATAACTGCAAACCGTGGCGGCCAACCCAAAGAAAGGCAGGCCGGCGTAGTAGTCGTCAAAATTTGCCGCCAGATGCAGTCTCGCCAGAGTCTGTAATCGATCGGCCTCGAACACTTGCAAGTAGCTAGCGCTACCCAAATGCCGCAGCGCTCCTAACATGTTGAGCGTCGTAAGAAGCCACAACAGGGCAAATACCAGGCGGAACAATGCGCCTACCAATGCGAGGCCTTGATTTACTGGCCTAAGGATCAGGTAGAGCGCCGCGAGTAGAACGACAACGCCTGCGCTGTAAATGAGAAAACAGACGGCGGTGATACGAAATTGTGTTTCATGCGCGACGATGTTCCGAGCGGTTTCCACCGCATTGCCTGGAACGATGAGAGGGTTGAGCAGCACATAGTTGGCGAACACGACGATCGCCACCGTGAGGAGGCCGCTAATTCCCGCGACTTTTGCCGCGGTGCGTTGTGAGTTGTCGATGTTGCGAACTGTCATTTCACTTCCTCCTAACGAGAGAGATCAACTGCGGGGACGGCATCGTCTCGTTAGATGCGGTCGTTCATTTGGTTTCGGGCGGTAAAAGGCCAAGTTGGCGCATCATTGAAAGCTGATCGAAGGCGGACCATTCTTCTTTGATCTTTCCATCGGCGATTCGCCAAATGGTGATGCCAGCCAATTCTACTTTCTTTCCTGTCGCGGGAAGCCCGTTTCCGGTGCCGGTGTTGGTGCCGCGAGCGACCCAGTAAACGGTGACGAGATCGCCCTCAGCGATCAACTTCCTCGGTTCGATAACCACGTCGGAAAACGCCTGGTGCCAGCCTTTCAATGCTGCTTGGTCTTCTTCCAGGCTCGCATCATGGCGAACGCCGTGATTAACAAAATCCCTGGCATAGAGCTGATCCGCCAGTTCGAAGTGCCCATTGCTGAGAATTTCTTCAAAGGCGCTTTTGGCAACTGCTTTATTTTGTTCCTGCAAAGGGGATGCGAAAAGCGAGCCAGCAAGTAGGAATGAACATGTGCTAAGAGTTCTGATTGTTTTCATGAGTTTCGTTTGCTAGGTTAGGTTTTGTTCTCTTGTTCGACAGTTAGGATCACTTTTCCGCGAGCGTGCCCTGCTTCCAGATACTTCATAGCTTCACGTATCTGACTTAACGGGTAAGTCCGGTCGATTACTGGTGTCACCTTTCCGGCCTGCATGAGATCGCTCATTTTAGTCAGGTCATCTTGGCGGATTTCCGCCAGCATCATGCCCATCTTCTGGCTGATGAACGGTGACATCAGCATCGTTTTGATGGGGCGAGCCATCGGACCGACGATCCGGCCATCGTTTGGTCCTCCGCCTCCGATTAGGACATAGATTCCCTTGGGCTTTAAGACCCGCTTGAATCCTAACAACGGCTGCGTTCCAACATTGTCGAGAATGACGTCGTAACGTTCGGTACTTTTCATGAAATCCTCTTTCGTGTAATCAATGACGTGATCTGCGCCGAGGGAGCGGACCATGTCCAGGTTCCTGGTGCTGCAGACGCTAGTCACATCTGCAC
>Ga0209155_1001069_pt1 | contig 12957 bp, 11 predicted proteins | sample GraSoiAngelo_122_FD_185879 | JGI IMG/M metagenome (GOLD analysis project Ga0209155, IMG submission 185879) | Grasslands soil microbial communities from the Angelo Coastal Reserve, California, USA - 14_0927_02_20cm (SPAdes) (version 2) | ecosystem: Environmental > Terrestrial > Soil > Grasslands ... | reverse complement strand
TTAAGCTCGCGAGCCGGCACCAGATCGGGATAACGCGGATTTTCCGCCTTCAGATATGGGCGGCCGCGCTCCACCACATACCGCTTCAATGACGTTTCGCCGTCGATCAACGCCGCAACGATATCGCCGTCGTGCACTTCTTTCGTGTCTTCCAAAATCACAATATCGCCATCGAGAATATGCGCGCCGGTCATTGACTCGCCCCGCACTCGTAACGCGAATGTGCCTCGATTCTTCAACACATTTGCCGAGCGCGTGTCCAGCGACACATGCCCTTCAATGCTCTGCTCCGTCAACGCCGACATCCCAGCCGGGATCTGACCGTAAATTGGAATGTCGGTAATCCGAACCTTCATGGCTGGCGTAATCAACGCTCGAGCTTTGCGCGCGAGCCGGTTGAGAAAACCTTTTCGCTCGAGTGCTGCGATGTACTGCATGACGGATGTCTGGCTGGCGAATCCGAAATGGTTCTGGATTTCGCGCGTGCTCGGCGTGATGCCTTTTTCTCTTTGCTCGCGCTGAATAAAATCAAGGACGCTACGTTGCCTGTCGGTGAGCATCCAGGCATCATGCTTCAAAGCGCAGGATCACGCAAGTTCAAATGAACATTTCAGCCGTTCTTTGGAACGGCGGCCAGTCCCTGCACTCCGCGGGATGTGACGAGCGACGGCGCGCACGGAGTGACGCGCCCTACCTTTGATTCAGGGCGATTACAAGCGCACCAGATCAACCAAGAACTGGCACCAAAGGTAAATCATTCCGCGCCACGAATATTTCACGTCGCCTGTGGCAGTTTGCTTCAGAACGCCTTTGTGAATGTTGTGCGCAATCTGGTCCCGCAGATCCTTTTCGATGTCCGCCTGGATCTGCTCTTCATCGAGCGGTTCGATCTCCGCAGGATCAACTTTGTTTCGCCGCAAAAATTCGCGATGACTTTGATCAAGCTGCCAGAAAGATCGATCTGGCCGCTGCCGATTGATCCGGAACGCGGGAGAGAGTTTCAAGCCGTAGGACAACGGATAATTCCACGTTGTCCAAACCGTGCCGTCCTTCGTCCGCGACGAAATGCGCAGGTAATAGAATGAAAAATCACGCTGCTCATTCAGGCAGATCGCGGCCTGGGCGCGATCTTCTTCTCTGTAAAACAATCGGAAAAACTGCCGGTAATCTTCCCAATCCCAACCGGCATCGCTCACGTAAATGTACCTTTCGTCTTCGATCTCGCGCGTGATTTCGCTAAGCGCCGGGAAGGTGTCTGACGATGGCGGACTTTTCGGTCGAAGCTGTTTCTCTTTTGGAAGCCGCAACGCACGGATCCGGGTGAGAATTTCCAGCCAAGGCAGAAACAGCCAAGCGAGTGCAGCGACCAAACCCCAGATCCAATGGTCCGTAGCGAAAAAAACGGCGAGAAAAGTGGCGGCGAGAATACCCAGCGCCCCGGCCTTTTGCGCATACGAATTGTGAAACGTGCGGAGACCGACACTGAGCACGGCCACGCCGAGCGTAAGAAGGAGACCGAAAAGCATCACGGAACGTCTATGGATTGATCTGATGCTCGTTCAGAAATTTTTGAAGCTGATTGGTGTCAAAATTCGCCAAAACTTTATCGCCCGCCACAAACGTAGGCACGTAGGTTTGAGCAGAAAGCTGCTTCATCTCCTCGTACGCCCGCCGGTCTTTGCCAACGTCGATTTCCTGGAAGCAATAGCCCTTGTCGCTGAGATAATCCTTCGCATCAATACACCAGGAACACCACTCGCGGCTGTAAAGCTTTAACTGCATCGGCGGGCGGAAATAAACCAGTCACCGCCTCGCCGTCAACTCGTCCCTTTTGAATCGCCTGCGTCCTCGGGGCTAGTATGATTTCGCCCATACGACGCGACGCGCGCTCGGTTCACCGGTAAAGATGCATTGACCCGGCTCTGAAGAATCGTCGAGCGGAATAACGCGGATCGTGACTTTCAGATCGTCCTTAATCTGTTCCTCGATTTCGCGCGACCCGTTCCAGTGTGCGAGGGCGAAGCCGCCATGGATTTCCGGTTTTGAAGGGTTTTTCGCGGTGAAAAAATCGTAGAAATCTTTCTTCGAATTTATCTCGTGTGTGTTCGCGTCACGGAATTCCTTCGCATGCGTATGGAGCGAATCCTGAATCGAGACAAGAATTTCTGGAGCGCGCGCAGTGAATTCGTCCAGCCGCATCGACTCTTTGTTTTTCACCGGTTGATCGCGCCGACTGACGGTGACCGAATTTTTTTCGAGATCACGCGGCCCGATCTCAACTCGCAGCGGCACACCTTTCTTAATCCATTCCCAATTTTTAACTCCGCCGCCGAGATCGCGCCGATCGACTTCAACCTCAATCACAACATCATCGAGAAATCTTTTCGCTCGCAGCTCCGCAGCGAGCCTGTCGCAGGTTTCCAAAACATTGGCGCGCGTCTCTTCCCTGGTCGTGATTGGCAGAATGACGATGTGCGTCGGTGCGATGCGCGGCGGCAAAACAACGCCGTCGTCATCACCGTGCGCCATAACGACTGTGCCTACCATGCGCGTCGTCATGCCCCAGCTTGTCGTCCAGCCAAATTCCTGTTTGCCCTCGCGCGTTTGGAACTGAATGCCGCTCGCACGGGCAAAATTCTGCCCGAGAAAATGCGATGTGCCCGCCTGTATTGCCTTGCGGTCCTGCACCATTGCTTCGAGCGCCATAGTTTCCACAGCGCCAGGGAATTTTTCGCTGTCGGATTTTAAGCCCGCGAATACGGGAATGGCGCAACGCTCGCGCACAAAGGTTTCGTACACGCCGAGCATCCGTTTGGTTTCTTCTCGCGCTTCGGTTTCCGTTTCGTGGACGGTATGGCCTTCCTGCCACAGAAATTCTGTTGTGCGCAGGAACAATCGCGTCCGCATTTCCCAGCGCACGATGTTGCACCATTGGTTGATCAGGATCGGCAAATCGCGATACGATTGCACCCATTTTGCGTAGCTCGCGCCGATGATCGTCTCGCTCGTCGGCCGAACGATCAGCGGTTCGGTTAATTTCGATTCGGGATCGGGCACCAACCCCGCTTCCTCATCCAGCTTGAGCCGGTAATGCGTAACCACGGCACATTCCTTGGCGAAGCCTTCGACGTGCTCAGCTTCCTTGGCGAAATAACTCAATGGAATGAATAAAGGGAAATAGGCGTTGCGATGACCGGTGGCGCGAATCAGCGCGTCGAGCTGACGTTGCATGTTTTCCCAAATCCCGTAGCCCCACGGACGAATGACCATGCAACCGCGCACGTCCGACGGCTCCGCCAGTTCTGCGGCGCGAATCACCTGCTGATACCACTCCGGAAAATCTTCGTCGCGTCGTGGCGAGATCGCAGCCTTTGGGGTCGAGTTCGACATCGGCAAGGAATTAAGCGCGCCGCCCACCGTTCGCCAGCGAGCATTTAGTAATAACACATCTGTGCCATCCGTCTCATTTGTTGCATCGATCCGTTGTTGACAGAGAGTTGCGTCACCCATACGTTTTGTGCCCTTTTTCTGAAATGAAAACGTTTTCCGCAAAAGCCACCGAAGCGCAGCGCAAGTGGTGGGTCATTGACGCCCACGACCAGGTGCTCGGCCGCGTCGCGGTGAAGGCTGCCAACCTGCTGCGCGGGAAAGGAAAAACGATTTTCACGCCACACGTCGACACCGGAGATTTTGTCATTGTCATCAATGCGGAAAAAGTCCGGCTCACCGGAAAGAAGGAAGAACAGAAAAATTATATGAGTTTTTCCGGGTACGTCGGCGGACACAAGTCTGAGAGCGTCCGGGCGCGCCGCGCTCGCCATCCTGAATTGCTGATCGAACGCGCCGTTCGCGGGATGATTCCGCACAATCGTCTCGGTCGGCACGCTTATCGGAAGTTGAAGGTGTATCGCGGCGATTCGCATCCGCACACAGCCCAACAGCCCGAAGCTGTCAAACTTTAGAGGTCCTGATCTATGCCACAAGCTGACGAATTCATCGCCACAGGTCGCCGCAAGACATCAGTCGCACGCATTCGAATGATGCCGGGCAGCGGAAAAATCGATATCAACGGCCGGACTTTCGAAGATTATTTCCCGACTGTGCCGTTACAGAATGTAGTGTTGGAACCGCTGCAGAATGCAAAAGCAGTTAACACTTACGACGTGTTCATTCACGCCAGCGGCGGCGGCATTATGGGTCAGGCCGGCGCGGCACAACTCGCGATCGCGCGGGCCCTTCTTCAAGTCGACGCAAATTTGCGAGGCCCGCTCAAATCTGAGGGCTTGCTGCGTCGCGATCCGCGTATGAAAGAGCGAAAGAAGTCCGGGCAACCTGGCGCGCGAAAGCGGTTTCAGTTCTCGAAGCGCTAGGACAACTCCCTCCCGCGACAAGCCAACGGTAGGGATGGATAGCCGAGCAGTCCATCGTTCCACGTTCTCGACGCGCCCACCGGTGTTGTCCTAACCTTTATGGCTTCTTTGGCGATGGCGCGCTCTGCGGCTGGTTCGGCGCGGGCGGAGCTTGCGGCGCTGGCGCGGCAGGAATTGCTAACATTGGCGGGATCGTTGGCACTACTGCGGGCGGCGGCGTGGACGTCGTAATCGGCTTCAGTAAGCGCAGTTGCTGCATTGCCTCGCCCGCCCAAAAACTGGTTCGATATTGCGTGAGCATGGTTTCGCAGATGCGCCGCGCGTCGTCATTCCGATTTTTCCCCTTCAGAATGTACACCTGCGAAAGCATGGCGAGCGGCGCAGCGTAACTGTTGGGATAAGCCGAAACGATCTGTTGATATATTACTAATGCTTCATTCGTCTTACCCATCGAGTCCAGATTGGCCGCCATTGCCATCTTCGCCGTGCTCACAAACTCATGTTTGGGATACTTCGCGATGAAGGTTTCGAGCGTCTTGTTCGCCTCAGCGAATTTCCTTTCCTTCCGCTGCGCTTCGGCGAGCAAAATATAGGCATCAGCGGCGGCAGGCGTGTTGGCGTAACGAGCGATTATCTGTTCGTATTCTTGCGCGGTGTTCGCGCTCGCCAACGCAACGGATGCAGCGGTCGCGCGGCGATCGGAATAAAACCGATAACCCGTGAACGCAATAGCTGCAAGGAGGACAACGATCGCGGCTGCGATAATTGACTTTTTGAAACGCTCCCAAAAAAAACGCGTTTCCAGTGCGACATCGCGAGATGGAGGTGGCGCTGTTGGCATAAAGGTCGTGCGCTAGATCAGTTTGAAAACCGGGTGAGCGTCGTCTTATGCCACGCGAAGGTTTCTCGCGCAAGCGTCGCCGGGCCGGCATATCGGCGCGACAAGGCATTTCCGGGGCGATAAAATCTTACCTATGAATGCATTTTGGAATTCTTTTGAAATCCTGCTGGGCCTCGGTGTCGAACCAAGGAATTTGACATTCGTTCAGATTTCAGTGCGTGGGATCATTGTTTTTCTTGTGGCGCTGGCCGCGGTGCGGCTTGGACACAAACGCTCACTCGCGCGGAAGACTCCGTTCGACGCTGTCCTGCTTGTAATTCTTGCCGCGGTGCTTTCGCGCGCCATCAACGGTTCGGCAGCTTTTTTTGCCACGCTCGGCGGTGGGGTGGTTCTCGTGTTGATTCATCGACTCTTCGCGTACCTGGCATTCTATTCCCATGGGTTTGGGATCCTGGTCAAAGGCAGGCCAGACGTGATCGTGCGCGATGGACAATGCGATCTCGATGTGATGCGGCGCAACCACGTCTCAACGCATGATCTGGACGAGGATATGCGCCTCAGCGCGCACACGGACGACCTTTCAGATATTCGAGTCGCGCGCGTGGAACGGAGCGGCGACATCAGCTTTATCAAAAAATAAGTTTGACCCGAATGGGCGATCGACTTATGAGACTCGTGGGATTTATGAGGCGACACAAAAAGCGCTGGATCAAACCGACGCTCAAGACCGTGCCGATCTTTTTCGAGTGCACGTGTTACGCAGGCGCGGTCTGATCGAACGGTAATAAAGTACTGCGGCACTCCGATTGATTCGGATCAACATTCTCGGCAGCGCGGCCGGCGGCGGCTTACCGCAATGGAACTGTGCCTGTGTCAACTGCGTTGCAGCGCGCGCGGGAAAAATTGAGCAGACGCAATCGGGCATCGCGATCAGCTCCGACTCGGACGATTTTCAGAACTGGTGGTTAATTAACGCCTCGCCCGATTTGCCCCGGCAAATCGAAAGCACGACGCGATTGCAGCCGCGATATAATGCGTCGCGCAACACTCCCATCGCAGGCGTTCTTTTAACCAACTCAGATATCGATCATGCGCTGGGCTTGTTGCTCCTGCGCCAACAGGAAAAGCCGCTCGTCGTTTACTCGACGGGCGAAACCCGAGCTGCGCTCGCGTGGCTTGACCACACGCTCGCGCGGTTCTGCGGAATCGAATGGCGGAAGATCAGTTCGGATTTTCAACGGTTGAACGGCAGTATCGAGTTTCGGGCGATTGACTTGCCGCATAGCGTCGCGTTCCAGTTTTTGGACGAAGCATCGGGCCGGTTAGCGTTAGTCGCGCCAGCCGTGCGCAAGCTTACCCGTGAATTGTCCGAAGCGTCTGCCAACTCCGACGTGATTTTGTTCGACGGCACATTCTGGAGTGAGGATGAACTTGCAGCTGTGCGGCCGGGCGCCCGCAGCGCTCGCGAGATGCATCATCTACCGATCCGTGGCGGCAGTCTTGATTTCTTGCGCCTATCGCCCGCCCGCCGGAAGATTTACACTCATATCAACAACACAAACCCGATCCTGATGCCCGGCTGTTCGGAGCGCGCAGAACTCGAGCAGGCCGGGATCGAGGTCGCGCGCGATGGATTAGAAATCGTGTTATGAATCTTCATTTCCTGATCGTGCTCGTGCACATGAGGGGGGATCTTTTATGACTACGGAGCTTTGGGACCGCGAAACCTTCATCGAACAACTGCGCGCGATCGGCGGACGCGCTTATCACGATAAACATCCGTTCCACGTCGCGATGAACGAAGGCTGGCTTTCGCCCGAAACGCTGCGTGGCTGGATCGCGAACCGGTTCTATTATCAGCGAAATATTCCGATAAAAGACGCCGCGATTCTCGCCAACTGTCCAGTGCGCGAAGTGCGACGGGCTTGGATTCATCGCATTCTCGATCACGATGGCGTGATTCAAGGAGGGCGGAGCTCCTGCGACGCTCGGGATCGCGGGCTCGCCGGAGCTCACCCCTCGGATGAGGGCGGCATCGAAGCATGGCTGCGACTTGGTAAAGCATGCGGACTTTCGCCTGACGAGCTATTGGATAATCGATATCTGTTGTCCGGAGTACGCTTTGCAGTGGATGCGTACGTGAACTTCGCGCGTAGTCAGTCGTGGCCGATCGCCATCGCGTCGTCGCTGACCGAACTTTTTGCGCCAGATCTGATGACGGGCCGGCTTGCAGCCTTCGAAAAATTCTATCAGTGGATTGATCCTCGCGGGCTGGACTATTTTCGCCGCCGAGTCACGCAGGCGCGGCGCGATTCTGACGAGGCGCTCGCGATTACCGTGGAATATTGCAACACACTCGAGCTTCAGCGAGAAGCCGTGCGCGCGCTCGAGTTCAAATGCGATGTCCTCTGGTCCATACTCGACGCGATTCATCACGCCTATTTTAAGGAGGGGCCGTCTCTAGTCCGCCCACCAGCAGGCAATTTCGGCGACTGCGAGATCGCTGCTCCTGCCTAAATGCGCGCCAAGCCGATTTCTGATTTGGCTCGGCCGAGCCTCGCGAAAGGCGTTCGATTACAAATCGATTCCGCCACGAATAAAAACGTACTGCTTTACCCCGAGGGTATCGTCGAACTAAACGAAACTGCGGACGAAATTCTTTCCCGCTGCGACGGGCGAATGTTGGGCCAGATCGTTCGCGAATTGGCCGACGCATACCAGGCGGACTCTAACGCGCTCGCCGCGGATATACGCGATACGCTTTCGGACTTGGAACGACGTAAGCTGATCGTATTCAAATGACAGCCCCGCGGCCATACGCGTTGCTCGCAGAGATTACGTACCGGTGTCCGCTGCATTGCCCGTATTGTTCGAATCCTGTGACTGTAAAGTCCGCTGTCCCCAACGGAGAACAAGCCGAGCCCATTGCGCTGGGGACAGCGCACACTACAACAAACAACGGCGAGCTCACCACGGAAGAATGGAAACGGGTCATTCGTGAAGCCGCCGAACTTGGCGTTCTGCAAATCGGTTTTTCCGGAGGCGAACCGCTTGCCCGCCGCGATCTCGCAGAACTGATTCGCGCGGCCCGTGAGACAAACCTTTACACGAACCTCATCACCAGCGCCATCGGCTTGGATGACGATCGCGTGCGTGGGTTACGCGTTGCTGGATTAGATTCGATCCAACTAAGTTTTCAGTCAGATGAACCAAGCCTGGCCGACGAAATCGCCGGCGCGCGTGCGCATGAGCGTAAGCTCGACGTCGCTGCGAAAATTCGCGCAGCCGGAATTCCGCTGAGCCTCAATTTCGTGATTCATAGGCGGAGCATCGATCGGCTCGCGCAAATGATTGCCCTGGCGGAAGCCCTCGGCGCCAAACGAGTCGAGCTGGCGAACGTGCAGTTCTACGGTTGGGCATTTCGCAATCGTGCAGCATTACTCCCCACCCGTGAACAAGTGAATCGCGCACGCGACATCGCGACCGCAGCCAAGGCGCGGCTCACAGGTAAGATCGACATCTTTTATGTGCTGCCGGATTATTACGAGATGCGTCCAAAACCGTGTCTCAATGGCTGGGGTCACCGCTATCTTACAGTAAATCCAATCGGGGACGTGCTCCCCTGCCCGACTGCCTCGTCAGCGATTCCCGATCTGCGTTTCGAAAATGTCCGAACGCATAATCTCGATTGGATCTGGCGCGAATCGGAAAGCTTCAACCGCTTCCGTGGAACGGAATGGATGCCTGAGCCCTGTCGGAGTTGTCCACAAAAAGAAATCGACTTCGGCGGTTGCCGCTGTCAGGCCGCATTGCTGACAGGAAACGCCGCGAATACAGACCCCGTATGCGAACTGTCGCCCAATCGCGCTGTGACAGATGCGGTGTTATGCGACGCAAATTCATCGAGCGATGATTGGCCTGAGTGGACGTATCGCACCAATCCATCGCCGTTACCCGTTTAGTTTGCGCGTTCGGCGAATTGCTCTGTCATCACCAATACCTTCGACATCACAGTCCGTCTGAAATTGCGAGCGTCCCGTCTCGGCAAGCTGCCGAGGCGCGCAGGCTGGCAGCTTGCGCTGCCCAGATCATTTGTTGCTACCTCGGATCGAAAATTCGATCTGGGTTTTTGAAATGTTACCCCGCCGATGCCGTTCAGGCGGATTACCCGTTCCCTTTCAGTAACGGGTGGATGACCGTCGTCGCAGCGTCTGACTTCCAATCAAGGCCTGTCATTTTCTGCGGGCGACACAGCCTCCTAGTTTCATCAAATAGCGGTTCGGGAATCACACCTCGTAATCTCGAACATCGCAGGGTAAATGTTTGATCCCGAAATCAAAACCATTTCGGGACCGCCGAAGAGCCGTTGGTCGAGAGTTGAGAGAAAAGCACTGGTTTTCTTCCCAACCCTCAACTAACGGCTCTCTGATCTCAAAGAACTATTCCCGCAGCGTCGCTCCGAGTTCGCGCTTTAATCGTTCGCGAATCTTTGCGTGCACTGTGGTCACTTCCTCGTTTGTCAGTGTGCGATTTTTCGCGCGGTATGTCAATCTATATGCGAGTGATTTTCCGGAAGCGGTCGCAGTTACGCCTTTTCCTATTTCAAACAGGTCGAATAATTGCACGCTCTCAAGCAACGGCTCCGCTGGCTCTTGAATCGCGCGCAGAATTTCAACGTGGGTCAATTTCTCAGGAACAATCATCGCGATGTCGCGCGTGATCGATGGGTATCGATCGAGTTCTTGAAATTTTTTTGCTGATGCGACTCGGTCCAAAAAACGATCGGCATTCACCTCGGCAACGAGCACTGGACTCGGCGCGCTCGATTTGCTGGCCACGAGTTGCCCACCGAAGCCAATCCGCTCATCGGCGGAGCAAATATCGACCGCGAGCGCGAAATCAGGGAATTGTCCTGGCCGAAACGACAGATTTGGAATAACGCATTTGAGCGCGCTCTTCAGATCAAACAAGTCGAGGCTGCGCCTTGTCTGCGATCGCCAATTCGGTGCGCTCTCGACATTTCCCCACAACAGAATTCCAAGATGCCGTTCTTCTTTTCCAGATGGTGGAATGAATGCACGACCGATCTCGAAGATGGACACGCTCTCGGCTCCGACACGAATGTTTCGTTCGAGCACCTCGAGCAAACCGCTGATCAAATTTGGCCGCAGCGCGACGTGATCCTCGCTTAGCGGATTGCGTAACTCGAGCGCTTTGTCGGACGCCATGGCGCTTCTCGAAATCAATTTTGATGTCCGAACTTCTGACAACCCTGATCCAGTCAATCGATGTCGGAGAAAAAGTGTTTCGACATCGTGTGAACTGTCGGCCGCGCTCGTTGGCATGAACCGTCCGCGGGTCCTTCCCGGAATTTTGTCTATTCCGTACGAGCGGAGGACTTCTTCGATCAGATCGACATCGCGCTGCAAATCGCGGCGGTAACTCGGAATCTTCCAGGTTGCGGACTGGTTCGTGCCCGCGGTTTTCCGCAGCCCGAAACGCGTGAGAATTTCGTCAACAGTTTTCGGGTCGATTGCGATGCCGATTACGCGAGAACATTTTTCGTAGCTCAACGAGACGTCAGCTGGATCGGCTGGAAGTTCACCGGCAACATGAATTTCTTTCGCGGGCGTTCCACCAGCGATCTCGCCCATCAATTCGGCTGCGCGCTGCGACGCTCGCAAAATCGTGTCCGGATCGACGCCGCGCTCGAATCGGTAGCTTGCGTCGCTTTGCAGATTTAAAGCCCGCGCCGTTCGGCGAATACTTGCCGGCAGAAAATAAGCGGCCTCGAGCAAAATATTTTTCGTCAAATCGGTCACCCCTGTTTCTTCGCCGCCCATCACGCCGCCGATTCCAACCGCACGTTTCTGATCGGCGATTACGCAATTGTCAGGATTGAGCGAGTAAGTCTTTCCATCGAGCGCGAGAAATTTCTCGCCGTCGCGCGCAAGCCGCACATTGATGCCGCCGTTTAGTTTGTCGGCGTCAAACGCATGCGTCGGTTGGCCGAGCTCCAGCATCACGAAATTCGAGATGTCGACGATATTGTTGATCGACCGAACGCCGACGCTCTCAATTTTCGCGCGCAACCATTGCGGGCTGGGACCCACTTTTACGTTGTCAATCTTGCGCAGCGAGAAGAATGGACATTCCCGGGTTGCCGCGATGGTTACTAGCCCGTCATCCCGAGCATAGTCGACGGATCCCGTTGCTTTACCTTGAGGTTTTCTGCGGGATTCCTCGACTTCGCTGCGCTCCGCTCGGAATGACGATCCGCTCAGCGCCGCGATTTCACGGGCCAGACCGAAATGGCTCAGCAAATCGCCTCGGTTTGGCGTGACTTCGACTTCCAGAATCGTATCCGCCGGGAAAAGATCAGCGATGGGAGCGCCAACTCTTGCATCGGGTGACAAAATTAACAGGCCGGACGCATCTTCGCCAAGACCGAGCTCGATCGGGCTGCATAGCATTCCTTCCGACTCGACGCCGCGCAGTTCGCTCTTTCGAATCTCCGTACCGTTCGGCAGCTTCGCGCCTGGAAGGGCGAGAGGGATTTTGTCGCCGACTTCGTAATTTGTTGCACCGCAAACGATCTGGCGTTTTGTGCCACCGCCGTCGTCCACTTCGCAAAGGGTGAGCCGATCGGCATTCGGATGACGCGAGGACGCTGTGATTTGCGACACGATCACATTGTCGATGTTCGCGCCGCGCGTCTCGATATTTTTGGTTTCAATCCCGGCGCGAGTCAGCAATTCGGCAATGTCTTCCGGATTTTTTGGAAGATCGACAAATTCGCGCAACCAGTTAACGGAAAACTTCATGCGAACTGGCGCAGAAACCGCAAATCGTTTTGCGTGAACAAGCGGATATCAGGAATTTCGAATAGAATCATTGCCAGCCGATCCATGCCGAGCCCGAATGCATAGCCGCTCCACTTTTCGGGATCGTAAGCGTTATCGCCACGCGCTTTGTTGACCGCTTCAAAAACGGCCGGATGCACGATGCCGCAACCAGCCACTTCGATCCACTGCTCGCCGCCTTTCAGCGCTTTTGATCGGACGTAAACCTCCAAACTTGGCTCGGTAAACGGGAAGAAATGCGGCCGAAATTGCACTTCGGAGTCGGCGCCGAAAAGTTCCCGCATGAAAAACTCGAGCTCGCCTTTTAAATCGGCGACGCTGACGTTTTCATCGACATACAATCCTTCGATCTGATGAAACTGTGGGCTGTGCGTTGCATCGAGTTCGTCGCGCCGATACGCGGCACCTGAGGCAATCACGCGGATCGGAGGCGGCGCCGATTCCATCGCGCGGATTTGCACCGTGGAAGTGTGGGTTCGTAGAAGTCGCCCATCGGGCAAATAAAACGTGTCCTGTTCATTGCGGGCAGGGTGGTCTGGCGGCGTATTCAAAGCATCGAAGCAGTACCACTCGCTTTCGATGTCCGGACCTTCCGCAAGCGCAAAACCCATTCGTCGAAAAATCTGAATTCCACGCTCGTGCATTTGATGAAGCGGATGCAGAGAACCGGTGTTATGTGGCGTTCCCGGAAGCGACACGTCGATGCTCGCGAGCGCGTCGGATTCTTTGTCGGCACGGACTTTTCCTGCCCGTTGGTCAAGCGCTGCAGTAACGGCCTTGCGGGCTTGGTTGAGCAACTTACCGACGACCGGGCGTTCCTCTTTGCCGAGCGTTTTCATCCGCTCGCCCCATTCGGAGATGCTGCCGCTTTTTCCGAGATATT
>Ga0209155_1001066_pt1 | contig 12975 bp, 12 predicted proteins | sample GraSoiAngelo_122_FD_185879 | JGI IMG/M metagenome (GOLD analysis project Ga0209155, IMG submission 185879) | Grasslands soil microbial communities from the Angelo Coastal Reserve, California, USA - 14_0927_02_20cm (SPAdes) (version 2) | ecosystem: Environmental > Terrestrial > Soil > Grasslands ... | reverse complement strand
CCCTTTGCCGGCATCCGGATTCTCGATTTTACCCGCTATGTCGCCGGGCCGTTCGGCACGTATCAATTTGCCTTGCTCGGGGCCGAGGTCATCAAGGTCGAGCCGAAGGCCGGCGACGACATGCGGCGCTCCTCGCCGGTGCGCTGGGAGGGATCGGCACAAGGACTGGGGCCCTCGTTTCTCGGCATCAACAGCAACAAGCGCAGCATCACGCTCGACCTTTCGAAGCCCGCCGCAATCGAGATCGCCAAGCGCCTCGCGACCGACGCGGACATCGTGTGGGAGAATTTCCGGCCGGGGATCATGGAGCGTTTCGGCCTCGGCTACGAAGCGCTGCGCGCGCTCAACCCGCGCTTGATCTATTGTGCCGTTTCCGGCTTCGGCCAGAACGGCCCGGAGCGCGGCACCGCCGCCTTCGACGGCAAATTGCAGGCGATGTCCGGCATCATGTCGATCACCGGGCATGAGGATAAGGGCCCGACCCGCGCCGGCTTTGCGCTGTGCGACACGATCGGCGCGATGACGGCCGCCTTCGCCGTATCGAGCGCGCTATTCCAGCGCACGCAGACCGGCGCCGGGCAGTTCGTCGATGTGGCGATGCTCGATGCGGCGCTGAGCTTCATCTCGGGCCAGGTCGCCGAATACACCGTCACCGGCCACATCCACCGCCAGTTCGGTAATCTGTCGTCGACCGGCAAGGTCACCGGCAACCGCTTCAAGGCTGGCGAAGGCGATTTGATGCTGGCGGTGATGACCGAGCGGCAGTTTGCCGCCCTGATGCGTGGCATCGGCCGCGCCGACGCGCTCGACGATTCCCGCTTCGCCGACTGGCCCTTGCGCGCGCAGAACGAGCCGGCCCTGCGCGCCATCATCGAAGAAGCGCTGGCCGGCGATGCTGCGAAAAACTGGGAGAGGCGGCTAACCGAAGCCGATGTGCCCTGCGCCGCGATCTGGCCGATTTCCGAAATCGTGCATCACCCGCAGTTGGCACATCGCGACGTGCTGCAGCATGTCGAGGCGTCCTACGGCGAATTCACCCTGGTCGGCTCCGGCTTTCGCCTCGCCGCGGGCGGCACCGGCAGCATCGAGCGCCCGCCGCCGCTGATCGGCGAACACACCGACGAGATCCTGCGCGAGGCCGGCTATAGCGAGGCCGCGATCGCCGCGTTCCGCGCCGAAGGGGTCGTCTGATCAGAAGCGGGCGGCGCGCATCCGTTCCGCCGCGGCCGCTACCGCCGCGCGACGCTGCGCCGCTCCGGCGGCATAACGTTCGGTGACCCGGGCGAGGATTTCGGGCGGGGCGGTTTCCGGAGAGCCGGCATCGAACGGCGGCGCCGGCGCGTATTCGATCCCGAGCTGGATGGCTTGCGCGGTCTCCGGCCCCGCGATCTCCGCCACCAGGGTCAGCGCGAAATCGATACCGGCGGTGACGCCGCCGCCGGTCACGACATTGCCGTCGCGCACCACACGAGCCGAATCCGGGATCGCGCCGAACGCGGTGAGGAGCTCGCGCCAGGCCCAGTGACACGCGGCGCGCTTGCCGTGCAGCAGCCCCGCCGCGCCGAGCGCCAAAGACCCGGTGCACACTGAGGTGACGTAGCGCGCGCCGTTTGCGAGGCGGCGCAGCTCGCGCAGGAATTCCTCGTCGGCGATGGCATTGTCGGTAGTGCCAAACCCGCCCGGCACGCAGATGATGTCGCAGCGCTCGATATCCCTGAGCCGGCGCAGTCCGGCGAAGGTGATGCCGTCCGCCTCGATGGCCCCGCCTTCGCGGCTGGCGAGTATCACCTCCGCGCTGGGTAGCCGCGACAGCACCTGGTGCGGCCCGGTGAAGTCGAGCTGCGTGACGCCGGGAAACAGGGCGAACACGATTACGGTTGGTTGGGCAGTCATCCTCGGCTCCATTCTCTTGCGCCGGAGATAGTAGCGGGCGTAGGTTTTGGCCGAAATGACAAAGTTTCCTCGGATTCTGCCATGACCCGGACGATCGGCGTCTTCGTCTTCCCGAATTTTCAGCTGCTCGACGCCGCTGGCCCGATCACCGCCTTTGAATTGGCAAACCGGGAGATCGACCCGTCTGCCTATCGCCTGTGCCTGTTGGCAACCGCCGCGGGACAGGTGGTGAGCTCATCCGGGATCATGCTGGTGGTCGAAGGCGTCGTTGGAGCCCCGGTGTTCGACACACTGATCGTCGCGGGCGGGCTCGGGGCTCACGAACCGGTGCCGTCACCGGCGATGCTGGCCCTGGTCCGCGACGCAGCGTCACGCGCCCGACGTGTGACGAGCGTCTGCACCGGCGCGTTCCTGCTCGCCGCCGCGGGGCTGCTCGATGGAAAGCGCGCCACGACCCATTGGCGCTGGGCGGCCGATCTGGCCAGGCTTTACCCGCGGACCCGGGTCGAGCCGGATCGCATTTTCGTGCGCGACGGCAATATCTGGACCTCCGCCGGCATCACTGCCGGGATTGATCTCGCGCTGGCGCTGATCGCCGAGGATCTCGGCGAGGCGGCGGCCAAGCGCACCGCCCAGCGGCTCGTCGTCTATCACCGCCGACCGGGTGGACAATCACAATTTTCGGCCTTGCTCGAACTGGGGCGGCCGGACGGGCGCTTTGGCGAATTGCTGGGCTGGGCTCGCGAACGGCTGGCTGAACCGCTGCCGGTCGAACGGCTCGCCGACCGCGCGGCGATGAGCGCCCGGCATTTCGCCCGCGCGTTTACATCGGAGACCGGTGTCACACCGGCCAAGGCAATCGAGCATCTGCGCCTCGAAGCGGCGCGCGCTCAGGTGGAGGACGGGTGCGATCCGATCGACCGCGTCGCCGAGATGACTGGGTTCCGTGACCCCGAACGCATGCGGCGCGCTTTTGTCCGGGCCTTCGGTCAGCCACCCCAGGCCTTGCGCCGCGCCGCGAGAATCAATTCTGCTCCCGCGTCTCTCTGAAGCGGATCGCCGGCCATTCCTCGATCGTGGTCCGCAGGTCCCACGCGTTGCGCGCGAGAAACACCGGCACGCCGTCATGATCCTCGGCCAGTGCCGTATGCGAGCTGGCGCGGAACCGGTCGAGCTCGGCTGGCTCGGCATCGACCCAGCGCGCCGCCTCATAGGGCGCGCCATCGAGCCGTGTCGCGAGCCCATACTCTGCCTCGAGGCGCGCCGTCAGAACCTCCAGCTGCAGGGCGCCGACGACGCCGATAATCCAATCGCCGCCATTGGCCGGCTGGAACACGCGCGTCACGCCCTCGTCGGCCAATTGGGTCAAGGCGTGGCGCAGATGCTTCGATTTCATCGGATCCTCGATGCGCACGCGGCGCAGGATCTCGGGCGCAAAGCTTGGCAAGCCGGTGACGCGGGTTTCGGCGCCCTCGGTCAGCGTATCGCCGGTTCGCAGGCTGCCGTGATTGGGGATGCCGATGATGTCGCCGGGCCAGGCTTCCTCGGCGAGGTTGCGGTCGCGGGCCAAAAAGAACACCGGGTTCTGCACCGACATGAGCCGCCCCGTACGCTGGTTTTTCAGCTTCATGCCGCGCCGGAAGCGGCCTGCGCAGACGCGCAGAAAGGCAACCCGATCACGGTGTTGCGGATCGATGTTCGCTTGCACCTTGAAAACGAACCCAGCGACAGCCTCTTCCTCGGGCCGAATCGCGGCCGGCTCGGCCGGTTGCGGCCGCGGCGGCGGCGCTAGCCTGGCCACGCCCTGCAACAGCTCGCGTACCCCAAAATTGTTGATCGCGCTGCCGAAAAATACCGGCGTCAGGTGACCCTCGCGGTACGAATCGAGATCGAATTCAGGGCACAAACCGCGCGCCATTTCGATCTCTTCGCGTAGCTTGGCGATCGCCGTTTCGGGCAGCCGGCGGGGCAGTTCGGGATCGTTCAGGCCCTCGCAGCGGATCGGCTCGACCACTCGCTCGCCCAGCCCTCGCTCGAACAACAGTAGCGCGTCGTCGAACAGATCGTAGGTACCGAGGAAATCGCGCCCCATACCGATTGGCCAGCTTGCCGGGGCGACGTCGAGCGCCAGCGACTGCTCGATTTCATCGAGCAGGTCGAACGGGTCACGCCCCTCGCGATCGAGCTTGTTGATGAAGGTGATGATCGGCACGTTGCGCAGCCGGCAGACCTCGAAGAGCTTTCGTGTCTGCTCCTCGATGCCGCGCGCCGCATCGAGCACCATCACGGCGCTGTCGACCGCAGTCAGCGTGCGATAGGTGTCTTCGCTGAAATCCTGGTGACCTGGTGTGTCGAGCAGGTTGAAGACGAGGCCGTCATGCTCAAAGGTCATGACCGCCGAACTGACCGAAATGCCGCGTTCACGCTCGATCGTCATCCAGTCCGAACGCGCTCGCCGGCGCTCACCGCGCGCCTTGACCTCGCCCGCCATTTGGATCGCGCCGCCGAACAGCAGCAGCTTTTCGGTCAGAGTGGTTTTGCCGGCGTCCGGATGCGAGATGATCGCAAAGGTGCGCCGGCGCGCGATCTCGTCGGGGAGCGTCGTCATTATTCCTGGGTTGGGCAGTTACGGTCGGGCACCTCGGCTGATGAGCCGGGAGCGTCCGCTCTATATGTCGTCGCGAAGGGGCTAAACCAATCCCTGCGGCCGGTCGAACCTCAGGAGATCAGCTTCTGCAGCCGCTGGACGATGGCATCGGCGCTGCTGTCGGGCGTAAAGGTCGCGGTAAACCGCCCTTCGGGGTTCATCACATAAATGACGGCGCTGTGATCCATATCGTAATCGCCGTCGGCGCGGGGGTGCTTGGCATAAAAGACGCGATAGGCCTTGGCGGCCTGCGCAACCGCTTCGGGCGAGCCGGTCAGCGCCACGATCGGAGCATCGAAACTCTGTACATAAGATTTCAGCACGTCGGGCGTGTCGCGCTCGGGATCGACTGTGATGAACACGACCCCGACCTCGTCCCGTTTTATGCCGAGCCGGTCGAGGGCGAGCGACATCTCATTGAGCGCGGTCGGGCAAGCGTCCGGGCAATGGGTGTAGCCAAAGAAGATGAGGTGCCATTTGCCTTTGAGATTGGCATCGCTGAAGGGCTTGCCGTTCTGATCGATGAGTTGGAATTGGCCGCCGATCGCGCTGGCTAGCGCGGTTCCAGCGGCGCCCCGCGGCGTCTCGCGCAAGGCGAGCGCGAGCAGCACCCCGGCCGCAATGACCAGTACCCCAGCGAACCCTATCGCGACGAGCGCGAAACGAGGCGGTGTGCGGGGATTTGCCGGTCGCGATGCCATGTGCTCTTCCGCTCAGCGCTTCGCCGGCATCGGCATATCCGTGCCGGCTTGCCCACCCGGTCCCGCCGCGCCGGCTTTCTCGACCGTAACCTCGACCTGCTTCTGTCCGGCCTTCTCGAGATTCAGAGTCAGCGGGAAGGATTTCCCGGCCTGCAGGGGCTCGTTAAGGCCTTCAAGCATAATGTGCATGCCGCCCGGCTTTAGCGTGACCGGCTGGTTCGCCGGGAGATCGACCCCGCCGAGCGGGCGCATCTTCATGACGCTGCCCTCCATCGTCATTGTGTGCAGCCCGGCCTTTTTCGCGACCGGGCTAAACACACCAACAAGACGGTCTGCGACCGGCGACTGAATCGTCAGATAGGCGGCGCCGTTCTCCGCCTTGCCCGGTGTCGCGCGCGCCCAGGCATCCTTGATCTCGACCAGGGCGGTTTGCGCCATCGCGGCGCCGCCGATCAATAGAGCGCCGACGAAAGCGAATGCTCTGAAGATCATGTATTCAATCGCCCTCCAGGGCACCATAGGTGGTTGCAGCCGCTGAAATGCAAGAGATTGGCTGTTTGACGCGCAGCGCCCCCTATTGCGATAACAGCGCCTCTATTTCGGCGATCAGATGGCGCAAATGAAATGGCTTTGCCAGCACGCGCGGCCGTTTGGGCGTGAAGTCCTCGTCCCGCACCGCGACCGCGGCGAACCCAGTGATAAACATGACGCGGATGCCGGGTTGGCGCACCGAAACGCGGCGCGCCAGCTCGATGCCGTCAATTCCAGGCATCACGACGTCGGCCACCAGCAGGTCATAATCCGCGTCGTGCGCTTGCACCAGCGCCGCCTCGCCATCGGCGACCGCATCGACCGCATGGCCGGCCCGCCGCAATCCACGACCGAGGAAAGCGCGCAGCTGATCGTCATCTTCGGCCAGAAGGATCCGCGCCATTCCTCAACACTTCGCGGTGAAGCGCCTTTCGCCACTTCTGCTAGAGGTAACACGACCGCTGCGCCGGAGAAAGGCAAGCGCCAGCTTGCGCGTACCGAGTCGATGATGACAGCTTCGCAGCACCGCACTAAGCTTGCGGCATGGACGGTCCGGTTCCGCGCTTGGCGACGGCAGGAGGCGCCCTCGACGTGCGCCAACCGGCGGCGCGCGCGCTGCCCCTCGTTCTCGCCTCGCCGCATAGCGGAGCGGAATATCCGAGCGACCTCCTGGCCGCCTCGCGGCTCGATCCGTTGACGTTGCGCCGCTCCGAAGACAGTTTTGTCGACGTGCTGTTCGGCGCCGGGCCCGAGCTCGGCGCCCCGTTGCTCGCGGCGCGCTTCCCCCGGGCCTATCTCGACGTCAACCGCGAGCCGTGGGAACTCGACCCAGCGATGTTCTCCGATGTGCTGCCGAGTTTTGTGAATGCGCGTTCGCCGCGGGTGCGCATGGGGCTCGGCACGATCGCCCGCGTTGTCGCGAGCGGTGAGGAGATCTATGCCCGTAAGCTGTGCTTCGCCGAGGCCAAACAACGTGTGGATGCCCTGTACTACCCTTACCATCAGGCATTGCGCGGACTTGTCGAGGATACCGAGGAGGTGTTCGGCGGCTGTCTGTTGATCGACTGCCACTCGATGCCATCGGCGGCCTGCCTGTCGGGCGGGACGGAGGCCGCCGATTTTGTTCTAGGCGATTGTCACGGAACCTCCTGCACCCCAGAGATCATCGAAGCGGCGCGGGAGTTTCTGACCGAGCGCCATTTCACCGTGGCGCTCAACGCGCCCTATTCGGGCGGCTTTACGACCGGGCATTACGGCTGCCCCGAGCGCCACCGCCATGCCTTGCAGATCGAGATCAACCGCGCCCTATATATGGAGGAACGCAGTTATCGCCGAAAGCCCGGTTTCTCCCGGCTCGCGGTCGAATTGGCCGAGCTGATCGACCGGTTGAGCCGAATCATGCAGGACTGTCTCCCGCGGCGCTGAATCTCGGCCGGTAAATTCGCGAATTCCGCTCAATGTCGCCTTCTAGGGAAGATTGACGCACCGCCGGGGTGTTCCCAGTTGCAAGGGGAGCACCTTCTGGAGCGCGCGATGAGCGGCAGGCTGGCGGACCACACGATCGAGCAGAACTGGCAGGCCTATGCCGAGGACGAGCACGCGGTCTGGCGCCTGTTGTTCGAACGCCAGCAAAAATTGCTCAAACGGCGCGCCTGCCGCGAATACCTCGATGGTCTCCAGCAACTAGGTGTTGCCGCGCACGGAATTCCTGATTTCCGCCGGCTCAGCGACATCCTCGATCGCGCGACCGGCTGGCGCATTGTTCCGGTGCCAGGCCTCGTGCCGGACGACGTGTTTTTCGCCTTTCTTGCCGCGCGGCGTTTTCCCTCGACGTGCTTCATCCGGCGGCGCGACCAGCTTGACTATCTTCAGGAGCCGGACGTCTTTCATGACATCGCCGGCCATGTGCCGATGCTGATGAGCCCGGTCTTCGCCGATTACATGCAGGCCTACGGCGAAGGCGGGCTGAAGGCGGTCCACCTCGGGCATCTAAACCATCTCGCCCGGCTCTATTGGTATACCGTCGAGTTCGGTCTGATCGCGACGGATGAAGGGTTGCGGATTTATGGATCGGGGATCCTCTCCTCGGCCGGCGAATCGGTCTATTGCCTCAAAGACTCGCACCCGCACCGCTTGCGCTTCGACCTGCGCCGCGTCATGCGGACGCAGTACCACATCGACCGCTATCAGGAGACGTATTTCGTTATTGACGATTTCGCCCAGCTGTTCGCGGCGACGCGGCCGGATTTTGCGCCGATCTACCGCGAGATCAGCGTGCTGCCGGAGATTTCGGCCGAGGCCATTTTGCCGGAAGACCGCACCTACGCTGGTTTTGTGTCGGGCAAAAAAGAAGGGCCGCGCGTGAGCACGGCCCGAGTTTAGGGAGGAAACGCCTAGAAGACGTACGGCAGAACCATCGAGAAGATGATCCATACCGCACCGCACAATTTAAGGACCGGGCCGCCCGAGTCAACCCCCCTTTCGGAAAATCCTTGGCAGCCCTCAGGAATCATCATAGCTCCTGCGATCGAGCCGCCGAAAGCGTGTGCGCTGCACAACAGGCGGGCCGCGATGTAATGCGAACTCCGACGGCAGCGCCGCCACTCGACCGGCACGACGCTTTGTTTATCGATGTCGACGGAACGTTGCTGGAGATCGCGCCGCGTCCCGAGCTGGTCGAGGTGGCACCTTCATTGCCCGATCTGCTGCGGCGCCTCGGGGATGAGCGCGAGGGGGCTCTGGCGCTGATCAGCGGACGTCCGATTGCCGAGCTCGATCGGCTGTTTCGCCCGTGGCGCGGCGCCGCGGCTGGATTGCACGGCATCGAGCGGCGTCGCCCTGACGGAAGCTATGCAAAGGGCGGCGGCGACGCTGACCGAACCGCGGCGGCAGCGCTCGACAGGCTACGCCCGGAAATAACGGCAGTCGCGCGGCACTGGCCCGGTGTATTCGTGGAGGACAAGGGCCGTACGCTCGCCCTGCATTACCGCGCCCTGCCGGAGGCGGAAGCGGCGATCCGCGGTGCCGCTGCCCGACTGGTCGAACAGGATAGCGACAGCTTGCGGCTGATCGCCGGGAACATGGTCGTTGAGTTCCAACCGCGGCATCACGACAAGGGCCGGGTCATCGCCGCCTTTATGGCCGAGCCGCCGTTTCAGGGACGCCGGCCGGTGTATCTCGGCGACGATACGACTGACGAAGACGGGTTCGCCGAGGTCAATCGCCGGGGCGGCGTGTCGATCCGGATCGGCTGCCAATCCGGCAGTACTGCGGCGGTGTTTGGGCTGTCTTCGGTCCGGGGGGCGCGCGAATGGCTTGCCGGCGCACCGCACTTACCGGCGACTTGACGCGGAACACGGCTGGCGCGGCACTGTTTCAACCACAGGTGGCGAGTGAGGCGGGAATGCCAAGCGAGGAGGTTGCGGCGGTCGGATCGGTGATGGGCGACGCCGAAACCCATGCATCCGCTCGCGGGAGCCCTCGAGCCGCAGCAAAAGCAGCTCCTCGCCGACTGGTCGTCGTCTCGAACCGAGTGGGCCCGATCGGCCGCGACAAGGCGGCCCAGGGCGGGTTGGCGGTCGCGTTGCGGGCTGCGTTGGAGCGCGCCGGCGGCCTCTGGTTCGGGTATAGCGGTTCGATCAGCGAGCGCCCGAGCGAAACGCCAAAACTGACCATCGACCGTAACATCACCGCGGCGGTCGTCGATCTGTCGCGGCGCGACTTCGACGAATATTACATCGGCTACGCCAACCGGGTGCTGTGGCCGCTGTTCCACTACCGGCCGTCGCTGGTCGGGTTTTCGCGGCGCGCTCTCGCCGGTTATCTCCGCGTCAACCGCAGCTTTGCCCGCACCCTGGCGCCGATGCTGCTGCCCGAAGATGTTGTCTGGGTGCATGATTACCACCTGATCCCGCTCGGCGAGGCGTTGCGCCAGCTCGATTGCCGGCAGCCGATCGGGTTTTTCCTGCACACCCCGTTCCCGGCGGCGGAATTGCTCCGCATGTTGCCCAATCATCGCGATCTGGCGGCCGCCTTGTGCGCCTACGACCTCGTCGGCTTCCAGACCGCCGCCGACCTCGAAGGCTTCCGCGATTACCTCTTGCGCCAGGGCGGTGGCGAAGATGTTGGCGGCGGCCGGTTGCGCGCGTTCGGGCGAATTGTTCAGGCCGGCGTGTTCCCGATCGGGATCGACGTCGCCGCCGTTGCCGAGCAAGCGGCGGCCGCCGAGGAGTCGCGGCAGATGCGGCGCCTGACGTCCAGCATCCGCGACCGTTCGCTGATCATCGGCGTCGACCGGATCGATTATTCGAAAGGGCTGCCGGCGCGGTTTGCCGCGTATTCGCATCTGCTCGAGCATTACCCGCAGACGCGCGGCCGCACCGTCTTGATGCAGATCGCGTCGCCATCGCGCTCGGATGTCCCGGAGTACCGCGAAATCCGCAGAGAACTCGAAGCCGCCGCCGGTCACATCAACGGTCGCTATGCCGAATTCGACTGGACGCCGGTGCGTTACCTGAACAAGAGCTTCAATCATCGGATCCTGTCCGGGTTCTACCGCGCCGCCGGGATCGGGCTCGTGACGCCGTTCCGCGACGGCATGAACCTGGTCGCCAAGGAGTATGTCGCGGCGCAGCGGCCGGACGATCCCGGCATCCTGGTTCTGTCGTGCTTCGCCGGCGCGGTGCGCGAACTCGGCGAGGCGATTATCGTCAATCCATCCGATCTCGAAGCCATGGCCGAGGGAATCTGGCAGGGCCTGCAGATGCCGCTCGGGGAGCGGCGCGAGCGGTGGACGGCGATGATGGCGACGCTGCGGCGAAATGACATCAATGCCTGGCGCGAGCGTTTTCTGGCGGCGCTGACGACGGCCGGGGCAGGGCGGTGACTGCTGATCGGGATACGGTTTGGCTGGTCGGTGATATCGGGGCGACGAATGCCCGTTTCGGGCTGGTTTCGCCGGACGGTGCGGTGTTGCATTCGAGCACGTTCGCCGATGCCGATTTCGCGACAATCGGGGACGCGATCCGTGCCTATCTCGCACAGGCCGGTTCGTTCCCGCGGCCGCGCATAGGATGCCTCGCGATCGCGGCGCCCGTCAGCGGCGATGACATCCGCATGACAAACCATCCCTGGAGCTTCTCGGTCGCGGCATTGCGTGACGAGCTCGGTTTCGAGCGGTTCGAGGTCATCAACGATTTTACCGCGGTCGCGTTGGCGCTGCCCAAGAGGTGGAGGTTGTCGATGCCGGAGGGCAGCGTGTAGCTGACCGAGCTATCCACCGTGTCGACGCCGCCTTTGCCAACGACCACGTCCGAGGAGGCGGTGACGATGAAGGTGTCCCCGCCGAGACCGCCGACCAGCGTGACATTGGCCGCATTCGCCGTGAGCTGGTTCCGCTTGGTTGACTTGCCGACGAGGGTCGAGCCGGCGATCGAGGTCGAAAGGGTGTAGTTGGGCGTCGGGCTCACCGGTAGTTTCGGCGGCGCGCTCGGAAAAGAGCGCGAAGGCCATCTGCGGAGTCCGGATGGCGTGGGTGAAGCCGAGCCCGGCGAGGATCCGCTCGGCCCAGAGCCACCCGGGCGCGGCGTCCGACTTGCGCATCGTCAGAACCCCGGCATCGGCCCGCGCGACGGCAGCGCCTGCCGCGTCGGCGCGGCTGCCCGTGATCGACGGCCAGGTGCGCTGGAGGCGCCCGTACCAGTTCACCAGCGTTCCGTCCTGCTCGTAGACGCTGGCGCAGGGAAGCGCGACGTCGGCATGCGCCGTCGCCGGGTCCTCGTTCTGCGCCACGGCGATGAGGAGCTCGACGGGCAGCAACGCCGCGGCGCCGAGACCGTCGGTCCGGAAAGCGAGGAGCGCTTTCTCAGTGACGGGGTCTCCCGGTTTCAGCTCCTCGAGCGCAACCCCGAACGCCTTGGCCACCAGGCGCACGCCCTTCGCGTTCGGGTTCTTGTCGGCGCGGATGAGGAAGTCGTCGGAATCGCCCGGAGGCTTGCCACCGGTGAGATAGCGGGTGGCTCCGATCTCGCGCCCGAGCAGGAACGCAGCCGCGGCCTCCTCGTTGGTGCACTGCGCGGAGAGGTAGATGGCGAAGCCGCCCTTCCCCATCAGCGGCCGGATGCGCTCCACCGCACGCTCGACGGCGAGCCTCGGGCCGACGCTTTCCGCGGCGTCTCTCCTGCCGGTGCGCGCCCACTCGACGCGCCCCTCGTTGGTCTCGTGATAGGTGAGCCGGCCCTCGTCACACATCCAGACCTGGTTCACTTCTTCGTTGCGGCGGGGCAGCACCCGGTACGCGCGGTCGCCGCGGCTCTCGACGTAGACGTTGCATCCGTTGCTGCATCCCGTGCAGATGGCGGGCGACTTGTTCACGAACCAGACGCGGCTCTGGAAACGGAAATCGCGATTGAGGAGCGCGCCCACCGGGCAGACGTCCACCGTGTTGCCGCTGTACTTCGAGTCGAGTGGCTGGCCCGGGAAGGTGGCGATGAGCGACCACGACCCGCGCTGCACGACACCGAGTTGCGACTCCTGCGCTACCTCGTCCATGAATCGCACGCAGCGCGTGCACATGATGCAGCGCTCGGCGTCGTAGACCACCAGCGGCCCGAACACCTCGCGCTTGGGCTTGTTCAGCTTGTAGGTGCGGATCCGCGAAGGCTGGTGGTCGTACTCCATGTAGTAGTCTTGCAACTTGCACTCGCCCGACTGATCGCAGATCGCGCAATCGACCGGGTGATTGATCAAATGAAATTCCATGCACCCGCGCTGATTGTCTTTCACCGCAGGCGAAGTGGTGGTGATTTTCAATCCCTCTTTGACCCGCACCTGGCAACCGGGCACCAGCCGGCCGGGCGCGTCGCTCGTCAACCTTTGCCAGAGCGGCGCGACCAGCGCGGACGTGCGCGACGACCAGGTGCCGCGTGGTCAGCGCGTCGCCGCCTCGATGATCACGCTCGGCATCGGGATCAACGACGTGACCTGGCAGGTGCAGGAGGAAGCCTTCGCGGTGACTCTGGAGGAGATCGCCGTCGCGATCGCTACGCTGCGGGCGCCCGTCATCCTGATGAACATCCCCGACCTGGCGCTGGCGCCTGTCGCGCTGCGCTTCGATGCGTCCTTGTACGAGCGCCGCATCGAGGTGTTCAACGAGCACGTCGAGGCCACCGCCGCTCGGCACCACTTCACGCACGTCGATCTGTT
>Ga0209155_1001062_pt1 | contig 12981 bp, 14 predicted proteins | sample GraSoiAngelo_122_FD_185879 | JGI IMG/M metagenome (GOLD analysis project Ga0209155, IMG submission 185879) | Grasslands soil microbial communities from the Angelo Coastal Reserve, California, USA - 14_0927_02_20cm (SPAdes) (version 2) | ecosystem: Environmental > Terrestrial > Soil > Grasslands ... | reverse complement strand
GACGTCGGCCGTCGTCGCGCCGCCGACGCAGTCGAGGGCGTGGCGCACCGGCTCGCCGTTCGTCGCCTTCACCGCCTGCTCGGTGATGGAGCCGTCGGCCGTCGCGATCACCGCGGTGCCGCCGAGGCGACGCAGCTCGTCGAAGGCATTGGCGTCCCGGATCTCGGCGCGCGCGGCCACGCCGTTGAGCGCGAGGTTGTCGACGGCGCCGGCCAGCGCGTCCTTGGACGACTCGACGCAGATGGCGCTCGTCGCGCCGGCCAGCAGCGCGTGGCAGGCGAAGCCGGCGGTGTAGGCGAAGACGTCCAGCACGGCCCGCCCGGCGGCGAGCATGGCCACGCGCTGGCGGTTGTCCGCCTGGTCGAGGTACAGGCCGGTCTTGTGCCCGCCGCCCACGCGCACGAGAAAGCGCGCGGCGCCCTCCTCGACGATCACGGATGTCGGGCCGGGCGCGTCCAGCCAGCCCGCCGCCGGCTCGAAGCCCTCCAGGGTGGCCGCGGTGGGATCGTCGGCGCAGAAGACGGCGACGTCGCCGATCGTCTCCCGTAGCGCCGCGGCCAGCTCGACACGGCGGCGCGCCATGCCCAGGGTGACGGTCTGGAGGACGGCCACCGGCCCGTAGCGATCGACGACGAGGCCGGCGAGGGCGTCGGCCTCACTCCACACGAGACGCGCAGCACCCGACCGTGCGGCGCGTCCCGCGTAGGCCGCGCCGAGCCGACGCCGCCAGAAGCCCGCGTCGATCGCCTCGTCGGTCCAGGTGAGCAGCCGGCAGCAGAGCCCGGGACGCGGGTTGAACAGGCCGCGACCGACGAAGCGTCCGCCCGGATCGACGACGCTGACGACGCCGCCGGGCTCGACGCGGTCGGAGACGTCGGCGACGTCGCCCTTGAAGATCCACGGATGAACGCGCGCCCGGTCATGTCCGCGCTTGAGCCGAAGGACGGCGGGGGGCACGAGCGCAGCTTACAGGAGGCTTACCGAGTGCGGCGGAGCACGACGACCATCAGCAGCGGGTGCCGGGACTTCTCGAGCACCTGATGGGGCTTGAAGCCGAAGAACCACTGCACGAACTCGAAGCCGCCGGCCAGCGCGACGAGGGCCTTCAATTCTTGAGGAAAGAGCATCCGTGAGAGGTGCGACTGCCGGTACACGCGCCGGCGGCCGTTCTCGACGCCCTCGAGCACCATGTGCTCGCGGAACACCTGGGTGACCGGGTTGACGTTGTGCAGCGCGGAGAACGAGGCGCGCACGATGACGCGCCCGCGCCGGCGCGACCAGGACCACGCCCGCGCGGGATCCGTCCACGACGACACCATGTAGCGGTCGAAGACGTAGAGCCCGCCGGGCCGTACGGCGCGCGCCACGGTCTTGAGATGGGCGACGAGCTGCTCATTGGTCAGCAGGTGGCCCTGGGAGTCCTGCATGCAGAGCGCGGCGTCCACCGGCTTGGCCAGCCGGAAGTCCGTCATGTCGCCGACCACGAGCTCGGCCTGCTGGCCCTTGGCGGCCAGGCGCTCGCGCAGGAACTCGATGTTGGAGCGCGAGAGGTCGAGGCCCACCATCTCGAAGTCGCGCTCGGCCAGGCGCGCCAGATGGGGCCCGGTGCCGCAGGCGATGTCGAGCACGCGGCGGACCGGCCGCTTCGCGTAGCGCTTGAAGCAGTGGACGAGGAAGTCGACCTCGCCCTTGCGGTTCATGTCGAACGCGATCTCGTAGTACCGCGGCGCCGTGTACTCCCGCTCGCGGCTCACCGCACGGTTCCCCACCACGTCAGGAGCGCCTCGCGGATCACCCAGGAGGCGGCGATGCCGGTGCGCCCCGTCGGGTCCCAGGCGTGCGCGACCTCGACGAGGTCGCCACCGATCACCCGGCAGTCGCCCAGCAGCCGGACGACGTCGATCAGCTCGGGCACGCGCAGCCCGCCGGGCTCCGGCGAGCCCGTGCCCGGCGCCTCGGCCGGGTCCAGCACGTCCACGTCGATCGTCACGTAGAGGGGGTGGCCGCGCAGCTCGGGCAGGATCGCGCGGACGGCCTCCAGCGGGTGGATGGCGAAGGCCGGGTAAAACCGCGGCCGGTGCCGGGCGTACTCTTCGCGGGCGCCGGTGCGGATGCCCACCTGATAGACGCGCTCCGCCGGGACGGTATCCATGACCCGCGCCATGGCGGAGGCGTAGTTGTACCGCTCGCCGAGGAACTCCTCGCGCAGGTCCGGGTGCGCGTCCAGCTGGAGGATTCGGAGGTCGGGAAAGGCGGGAGCGAGGGCCTCGATCACGGGCACGGTGGCCGTGTGGTCACCGCCCAGCATGAAGGGGATCAGCCCGGGCCGCCACCACGCCCGGATCTCGTCGCGCGCCGCGTCGAGCTGCTCGCGCGGCGGCGCGCCGTCGGGCAGCTCGCAGTCGCCGATGTCGGCGAGCGGCAGGTCTTCCATGTCGCGGTCGAGGAACGGGGAATAGGTCTCGATCGAGTCGGAGGCCAAACGGAGGTCGCGCGGGCCGCTGTCCGCGCCTTTGCGCAGGTTGACGCGGCCCTCGAAGGGGATGCCGTACAGGACGATACGGGCGTCGGAGAGAGACCGGTGGCAGGCGATGAAACGCGGGGACACCGATCGCATGGTCCGGCCCGCGGCGGCGGTGACGCCGCTAGACGAGGTCCTCGTCGGCGAGCAGCGTGATGGCGGCCAGCGCGCAGCCGATGCGCTGGGTCGTGTGCTCGATGGCGACGACGCGCTTCTCCTTGATGATCTCGCCGCGTACCCGGAACGCCTCGTCCAGCATCAGGTGGATCTGGCGCTCGGCTTCGGCGCGGCTGGCGATACCGTGGAACTCCATGATGACGCCGTTCTTCGCCGGGTCGTCCGGGACGGCGTAGCCGACGGCCGCTGCGACGGTCTCGCCGGGCGTCTCGCTCGTCATGGCCGCATAGGCGGTCGGGACGATGGCGCCGGGCTTGATCTTCGGAAGATCGATCACCGGGACTTCGGGAGGCAGGATGCTCGAGACCTTGACCAGGTTGATGTTGCCGATGCCGGCTGCGAGAAGCGCGTTGTCGAAGGCGTTGAGGGTGGTGCCGCCTTCGGCGTGACCGGCAGTCGCTGCAGCCATCGTCACCTTCCCCGTCATTCGCTCCTCCTCAACTGAAGTTCTCGCCTCCAATCGACTCCCGTCGACGCGGGAAACAAATTCTGTCGTCAATTTACCGAGGTGACACGCCAATGCAAGAGAAAAGTGCATGTCGAGAGCCTCGCCGGCGTCAGCGGACAGCCTCGTCGGCGTCGTTGCGACGGCGGCGGCGGCGCGCGGATGAGCGCCGACGACGGCGCGCCAGGCGGCGGAGGGCGCACGTGGCGAGGCGTCGAGCGTGGCGGCGAGACACGCGTGCGAGCACGCGCGGCGCATCCACGGCGGTCGGCGAGCGGCGAGAAACGGGCACGCGCGACGCGCTCGGCGCTTGGAGAGAGGCATCGAGCGGGTTCGGAGACGGGCGTTCGGGAGGTTCACGGCGATCGCGGCGCCGGCGAAACCGGCGCCGAGCAGCACTTTTTTCTTGCAATGCCCGAAAACGGACCATACAGTCACATCAGTGTTGCTCGCGGCGAAGAATTTTTCGACGCGAAGGTGCAGTGAACAGCGACGACGAGATTCGTCGCAGGAGAGGTGCGGTAGATGGACGGATCGGACAAAGGAGGGTCAGTGGATTGAACGCCCTGGGACGGCACCTGCTGCTCGAGTTGTTCGATTGCGACACTGACGCCATCAACAGCCTCGAGAACGTGAAGGGAGCCCTGGTGGAGGCCGCGAAGCGAGCACAGGCCACCATCGTCGACGTCGTCTTCCACGAGTTCAACCCGTTCGGGATCTCCGGCGTCGTCGTCATTGCCGAGTCCCATCTCTCCATCCACACCTGGCCCGAGTACAAGTACGCCGCGGTCGACATCTTCTCCTGCGGTGACGTGCTCCAGCCCGAGGTGGCCGCCAATTATCTGGTCGAGCAGTTCGGCGCCGAGCGGACCTCCGTGGTCGATGTCCAGCGGGGGATGTTCCTGAACTCGGCGGTGCCGATCGTCAACAAGCCGGTCGCCGTCAGTTGATCAGCCCCCAGGCCTACAAGTGGTTCTTCGAGCCCACGACCGCGGTCGAGGGCCATATGCACGCCATCAAGCGGACCATTGTCGAGCTCCAGACCAAGTTCCAGCACGCCGAGATCATGGAAACCGCCGCCTACGGCAAGCTGCTGGTGCTCGATGGCCGGATCCAGTCGAGCCAGGCGGAAGACTTCATCTACCACGAGGCGCTCGTTCACCCGGGTATGCTGGCCTGCGATCACGCGCCCGAGTCGGGCCTGGTCATCGGCGGCGGTGAGGGGGCCACCCTTCGCGAGATCCTTCGCTACCCCAGCGTCAAGCGCGGGGTCATGGTCGATATCGACGGCGAGGTCGTCGAGCTCTGCAAGAAGCACCTACCGGAGATGCACCAGGGGATCTTCGAGGATCCGCGTGCCGACGTTCGTCACGAGGACGCGCGCGCCTACCTCGAACGGTCCTCCGAGCGGTTCGACTTCATCACCATCGACCTGGTCGAGCCGCTGGAGGAAGGGCCGGCCTGTCTCCTGTTCACCAAGGAGTTCTACACGCTGGTGCGCGACCGGCTCACGCCCGGCGGCGCCATCACACTCCAGGCCGGGATGACAAAGCTCAACGAGCTGGACTTCTTCACCTCCATCCACCGCACGCTGCGTGAGGTCTTCCCGGTGGTGGCGGCGTACCAGACGTTCATCTCGTGCTTCGGCACGCCGTGGGGGTTCATCACCGCCACCAAGAAGGTCGATCCCCGAACCCAGGGCCCGCAGATGGTCGACAAGCTCGTCGCCGAGCGGCTCCCCGGCTCGGCCCTCGGCTACTGGGACGGATTGACACACCAGCACGCCTTCAGCATCCCCAAGCACATTCGCGCGGCGATCGACGCCCAGACGCGCGTCATCACCGACGCCCATCCGCTGATCGTCACCTAGAACATGGGGGACTCGAAGTCCCCCATGCCGCCGATCTCGATGGGGGACGCGAAGTCCCCCATGCCGCTGATCTAGATGGGGGACGCGAAGTCCCCCATGCCCCCTATCTAATGCCGGCGCCGATGAGCGGCGCGGTGCGCCTGATTCTGGCCTCCGCCTCCCCGCGCCGCCGCGAGCTGCTCGCCTCGCTCGGCCTGACGTTCGAGGTCGTGCCGAGCGACGCGGACGAGACGCTCGAGCCCATCGCGCTGCCGGAGGCCGTCGCCGCGCTCGCGCTCAGGAAGGCCCGCGCCGTCGCCGCGGCGCGGCGCACCGGGCTGATCGTCGCCGCCGACACGATCGTGGTGATCGACGGCCGGGCGCTCGGCAAGCCGGCCGACCGCGCCGAGGCGCGGTCAATGCTCCAGACCCTCCGCGGCCGGACGCACGAGGTCATGACCGGCGTGGCCGTGCTGGACGCGGCGAGCGGACGTCACGCCACCGAGACCGTGATCAGCCGCGTCACGATGGCCGCGTACTCCGACGCGGCCATCGACGCCTACGTGGCGGGTGGCGAGCCGCTCGACAAGGCCGGCGCCTACGCGATCCAGGGCGCCGGCGGCGCGCTCGTGGCCGGGCTGAAGGGCTCGCGGAGCAATGTCGTGGGCCTGCCGCTCGAGACCACGGCCGCGCTGCTGCGAGGCTTCGGGGTCGCCGTCAGCGCGCCGTCGCCGCGGGCTTGACGGCGCGCCGCGAGACGGCGTACAGGAGCTCTTCCGGCGGCGGGACGAGGGCCGTGGCGGGCAGCACGACGTGAGCGCGAATCATCGTGAGCGTCTCCCGCACCTGAGCGATGGTGACGGCGCCGTCGTCGAGATAGAGGGCGCGGCAGGCCTCGAGCCGCCCCTGGAACTCCTCGGACGGCACCGTGATCGAGCTCGACAGCCGCTCGGCCAGCTCCGCCGCCGTGGCGGTCGCGAGGCGGCTCTCGGCGGCGAGGACCGCCCGGTGGAATGCGGCCAGCTCGCGGTCGCGCACGCGCCGGTCGGCACGCATGAAGACGGCGGCGTTGACGGTGCCCGCGCCCAGCGCCTGGCGCACCGCGACCGGCGTGCGGAGATCGACGAGCAGGCGCGCCTGGCCGGCCGCAAGCAGCCGCGACGCCGCCGGCTCGCGCAGGAGCGCGGCGTGGACGTCCCCGGTCTCGACGGCGTGCGACAGGCCGCGCTCGCCGCGGCTCACCAGCAACACCTGCCCCGGGCTGAGCCCGGCGCGCGCCAGCAGCCACGCGAGCCACGCCTGCTCGGGCGCCCCGGGCGACGTGATGCCCACGCGCGTGCCCGCCAGGTGCTCGAGCGAGCGCACGAGCTCCTTCTGACTCTCGGCGACCACGAGCGCGACCGGCGGCGCCGCCGTGAGCCCCAGCACCAGGCGGGGCCCCTGCTTCGCCGTGCGCGGGCCGAAGCGCAGGATCGCCTCGAGCGAGGTCGCCGCGAGATCGACCTGGCCCTGGGCCAGCGCCTCCGCGGCGCCCGGCTCGGCGCGGGTCGTCTTGAGCGTCACCGCGAGGCCTTCCTTCGCGAAGTAGCCTTCCGCCTCGGCCACGCGCAGGGGAAGATACTCGGGTGACGACGTCGGCCCGCTCACCGCGAGCGTCAGCGCCTGGGCCAGGATGATGGCGCCGAGCATGCGGTCAGGCCGCCCCGCGCTCTCGGCGTGGCGGCGCATCCCCGGGCCGCCGCGCGACCTTGTCCGCGCGCGTCTGCTGCGCTTCTACCGCGACCTGCTGCGCCGCTTCGGGCCGCAAGGCTGGTGGCCCGGCCGGACGCCATTCGAGATCGCGGTGGGCGCCATCCTCACGCAGCACACCGCGTGGAGCCAGGCCGCGCGCGCCGTCGCCGCGCTGCGCGCCGGGGGACGGCTGAGCGCGCGCGCCCTCGCCGCCGCGCCGGAGGCCGTGATCGCCGAGGCCATCCGACCCGCGGGAACGTATCGGCTGAAGGCGCGCCGCCTGCGCGATTTCACGGCGTGGCTCCTCGCGCGCTTCGGCGGACGCTTCGAGGGGATGCGCCGCGCCGCGCTCGGCCCGCTGCGCCGCGAGCTGCTCGGCGTGCCGGGGCTCGGGCCCGAGACGGTCGATGCGATCCTGCTCTACGCCGCGGGCCGCCCCGTCTTCGTCGCCGATGCCTACGCGCGTCGCGTCCTGGCGCGCCACCGGCTGCTGGCGCCGGGCGCGGACTACGAGGCCGCGCGCGAGTTCGTGCAGACGCACCTGCCGTCCGATCCGGCGCTCTTCAACGAGTTTCACGCGGTGCTCGTCGCCGTCGGCAAAACCTACTGCCGCGCGGTCCCGCGCTGCGCCGCGTGCCCCCTCCGTCGCGACCTCGCCGGTCGCGCGCCGCGGCTGTGAAGCTCGCGCGAAGGTGGTGCGGGGCGCGCCGCCCCCCGCACCGCTCACGCAGCGATCTCCAGCAGCAAGTCGGCGATGCGGTCGGCGGCGTCGGGGACGGCGAGCGTGCGCGCGCGCTCGCCCATCTCTTTGAGCCGCGCCGGGTCTGCCAGCAGCTGCTGGATACGCTCGCGCAAAAGCGCCGGCGTCATGCCCGCCTGGGGCAGGATCGCGCAGCCCCCGGCGCGGCCGACCAGCTTCGCGTTGGCCGTCTGCTCGTCGCCCGCGGCGGCCGGCAGCGGAATGTAGAGCGCGGGCACGCCGAGCTGGCAGCACTCGTTGACCGTTCCGGCGCCGGCGCGGCTGACGACGAGCGCGGCCGCCGCATAGACGTCGGCCAGCTCGTCGCCGACCCACGGCCGGAGCGCGTAGCGCGCGGCGAGCGCGGGGGCGAGCGCGGCGCGCCGGGTCTGCAGCCAGACGCGGTCGCCCGTCGCGTGATTGTCGCCCGACTGGTGCACCACCTGCGTCTGCGCCAGCAGCTCGGCGAGCACCTCGCCGATGGCGCGGTTGATCGCGTGCGAGCCCTGGGCGCCGCCCGTGACGTAGACGAGCGGCAGCGCGGGGTCGAAGCCGAAGCGCTCGAGCGCCGCCGCGCGGCTGCCGGTGCGCAGCTCGGGCCGCAGCGGATTACCGGTGACGACCGTCGCCGTACCGCCGAAGAAGCCCGCCGACTCCGCGAACGTCACCGCCACGCGGCGCGCGACGCGTGAGGCCACGCGGTTGGCGAGCCCGGGCACCGCCGTCTGCTCGTGCACCACGACGGGCACGCGCGCGAGCGCGCCGGCCAGCGCGACGGGCAGGGCGACGAAGCCACCGGTGGCGAGCACGACGCGCGGTCGCAGGCGCCGGAGCAGGCGCCACGCCTGGAGCACGCCGGCCGGCGCGTTGACGAAGACGTCGGGGACGTTCTGCCACGCGAGCGCGCGGCGCAGCTTGCCCGTGCGGATCGCGTGATACGGGATGCCGGCCTCCGGCGCTCGGCGCGCCTCGAGGCCGGTGCGGCTGCCGATCCACTCGCAGGCGACGCCGCGCGCGCGGAGCGCGGCGGCGACGGCGAGCCCGGGCGAGGTGTGGCCGCCCGTGCCGCCGCCTGCGATGAGGATCAACCGGTGTTCCTCGTGTCCCGGTGGCGTTCGAGGGCGAGCGCGATCAGGCGCTCGATCAGCTCGCCGTAGGCGAGACCCGTGGCCTCCCAGAGCCGCGCATACGCGCTGGTCGCGGTGAAGCCGGGGATCGTGTTGATCTCGTTCAGGATGACGCGGTCGCCTTCGAGGAAGAAGTCCACCCGCGCCATGCCCGAGGCGTCGATGGCGCGGAACGCGGCCACCGCAACGTCGCGCACGCGCGCCGTGAGCGCGGGCCCGATGGACGCCGGCACCGTGATCCGCGCCTGGCCCTCGGCGTACTTCGTCGCGTAGTCGTACCACTCGGCGTCGTACGTGATCTCGCCGGGCAGCGACGCCTCGGGCGCGTCGTTGCCGAGCACGCTCACCTCGACCTCGCGCGGCTTGCGCACCGCGCGCTCGACGACGATCTTGCGGTCGTGACGCGCCGCCTCGTCCAGGGCGGCGGGTAGCGCGGCCCCCTCCGTGACGCGGCTGATGCCGACGCTGGAGCCGAGATTCGACGGCTTCACGAAGCAGGGGAAGCCGGTGACCTCGGCCACGCGGCGCGCGACGCGCTCCGGCCGCTCGCGCCACTCGCGCCGCAGCACCACCGTGTATTCGACGATCGGCAGGCCGTGGGCGGAGAAGACGGCCTTCATCGTCGCCTTGTCCATGCCGACCGCGGACGCGAGCACGCCGGCGCCGACGTAGGGCACGTCGGCCAGCTCGAGGAGACCCTGGATGGTGCCGTCCTCGCCGTAGGGGCCGTGGAGCATGACGATCACGACGTCGAGCCCCGCGCGCAGCTCGGCGGGCATGCCGCCGGCGGGCTCCGTGCGCACCATGGCGGTGGAGGCGAGCGTGGTGTCGGCGCTCTCGGCGCGGTCGGCGAGCGCCTTCTTCACTGCGCCCGTCGCGTCGTCGCTCGGCAGCCCCACGCGCGCCTGGGAGGCGAGGGCGCGGAGGGGATCACCGCCGACGACCCAGCGGCCGTCGCGGCCGATGCCGATGGGAACGACGGTGTGGCCGCGGTGCTCCAGCGCGGCGATCACCGATGCGGCCGAGGCGAGCGAGACCTCGTGCTCGCCCGACCGCCCGCCGAAGATCACCCCCACGCGAAGCGGGGTCATGCCCCGCATTCTAGCAGGCGGTGACGGGGACCCTTAGCGGCTTCCGGTCGCCGCGGAAGGGGTCGTGGGTACTTCCTGAATGAACCCGTTTGCCACGAGTCGGCGATCTTTTTGCGGTACCCCGAACAGCTTGACCTGGTCTCCGGGGCGCACGGCGTCACGGGTCCAGGGGCTCAGCTTGGTGACGTCTACCCGCACCGTCTGACCGGGCTTCGTCTCTACCACGAACTCGCGAGGCGTCACGGACGCCACCTTGCCCTGCACCTGCCAGAGATCCTCGCCGACGGCGGGTCGGGGGACCATGGGCGTGGGTTGGGCGGCCGACGGCTGAGCCGGCGGCTGAGCAGACGGCACCGCGCCCGGCGGCGGGGTGATGGCCTGTCGCGGCAGCGACGACGGCGCCCCGGCGGCCTCGGCCGGCGTCGGCACGGTCGGCGTCACGAACGTCAGCGCGGAGTCGCCCGCGCCGATGACCACGGCGTGGACCTCATGCGGCTGGGTGCCCTCGACGCCGACGACGGAGATGCGCCCGGAGATCGCGCCCGCGTTCATCCGCTGGGCGCTGCTGACGTCGGCGTAGTACAGCCGGCCGTCGTCACCGCGAACCACGACGAACGGCTCGGCGGACAGCGACGCCGGCCACTCGAGACTGCCGCGCACCGTGCGCGGGTCACCGGGGGCGGCCAGGGCGGGCCCGGCGAGCAAGAGGACGGCGATGGCGGTGAGGGCGAGTTTCATAGAGCACCTCCGAATAGCAGACTCGCAAAGACGGTGCCAGCGGGCTCTAGGTCGGGCGGCGCTGCTCAGCGCGCCAGCGGCGCCACGCTTCCAGCCGGCGGGCGCCCTCGGCCTCCAGCCCGCGGTCCGTGGGCCGGTAGTAGCGGCGCCCGCGCAGCGACTCCGGCAGGTGCTCCTGGTCCACCCGCGCGTCCGGCGCGTCGTGGGCGTACTGATAGCCCTGGCCGTAGCCCAGGTCCTTCATCAGACCGGTCGGCGCGTTGCGGATGTGCAGCGGCACCGGCTCGGCCGGCGCCGCCTCCACGTCGGCGCGCGCCTCGTTGTAGGCGACGTAGGCCGCGTTGGACTTCGGAGCCAATGCGAGATAGAGCGTGGCCTGGGCAAGGGCCAGTTCACCTTCCGGAGAGCCGAGGAAGTCGTACGCGTCTTTGGCGGCCAGCGTGAGGATGAGCGCCTGGGGATCGGCGTTGCCGACGTCTTCGGAGGCGAAGCGCACGAGGCGCCGCGCGACGTAGAGCGGGTCCTCGCCGGAGTCGAGCATGCGCGTCATCCAGTAGAGCGAGGCGTCCGGATCGGAGTCACGCAGCGACTTGTGGAGCGCGGAGATGAGGTTGTAGTGCTCCTCGCCGCTCTTGTCGTAGAGCAGCGTGCGCCGCTGTCCCGCCTCGCGGATCGTCGCCGCGGTGATCGTTTCGCCGGCCGCGAGCTGCGCGGCCAGCTCGAGCACGTTGAGCGCGGCCCGCGCGTCGCCGTTGGCCAGCCGCGCGATGTGGGCGAGCGCATCGTCGTCGGCGCGCAGACCGGCGGCACCCAGACCGCGCTCGCGATCGGCGAGCGCCGCCTTCAAGATCTGGATCACCTCGGGCTCGCCGAGCGGGCGCAGCACGTACACGCGGCACCGCGAGAGCAGCGCGCTGTTGACCTCGAACGACGGATTCTCGGTGGTGGCGCCGATCAGCACGATCGTGCCCTTCTCGACGTGGGGCAGGAATGCGTCCTGCTGCGCGCGGTTGAAGCGGTGGATCTCGTCGACGAAGAGGATCGTGCGGCGGCCTCGCCGCGCGCGCTCCGTCTCGGCCTCCGCGACGACCTGACGGATCTCCTTCACGCCGGAGAGCACGGCGGAAAACGCGACGAAGCGCGCCCCGGTGACGTGGGCCATCAGCGAAGCGAGCGTCGTTTTACCCGAGCCCGGCGGGCCCCACAGGATCATCGAGTGCAGCTCGCTGCGCTCGAGCGCCACGCGCAACACGCGGCCCGGCCCGAGCAGATGGTCCTGCCCGACGACCTCGTCGAGCGTGCGTGGCCGCACGCGATCGGCCAGCGGCCCCGCCGGTGGGGGACCGGCTGCGCTCGCCGGCTCGGGAAACAGCTCCACGCTAGCCGCCGTTGGCGCGCCCGCGCAATAGCGCGGGCAGCGCGGTGAGGTCCTCGAGCGTGGCGATCGGCGTGATCTTCCAGCGCGCCAGCTCGCCTTCGCGCGGACGATAGGCGACGAACGGCACGCCGGCCGCGGCCGCGGCGACGCCGTCGACCCACGAGTCGCCGACGACCACCGCGTCGCGCACGCCGGCGAATCGCGCGGTGATGACGCGCCAGCCGTCGGCGGAGGGTTTCATTTCCGTCATCTCGTCGCGGGTGACGACGAGGTCGAGCGCGTCGCCCAGGGCGAAGCGGTCGAGCGCGATCTCGGTCACCTCCCGCGCGTTGTTGGTCCACAGCGCCGTCGCGAAGCCGGCTTCGCGCGCGCCGATCAGCGCCTCGCGCGCGCCCGGCTCGAGCCAGGCGGCGGCGACGGCGCGCCGCTCGTGGTCGAGCGCGATGTCCCACACCGGCGTGCTGATGTCGGGCGCGTGATCGCGACACCAGCGCACGAGCTCGCCGACACGGTAGCGCTCCTCGCGCGCCGGCAGCGCCCCGCGGCAGCTCTCGATGTACGCGCGCATCTCGAGGGCCATCGCCGCCAGGTCCAGAGGCGAGGAGACCAGCGTGTGATCGAGATCGAAGACGCACACACGCACGCTGGAACCGTACCATAGCTCGGCCACGCCGTTCTGACCCCGACGGCTCTGCGACGGCTATCCCCGTGACGTCGTCGGGGGATGGCAGAAGAGGCGCTCAGGAACTTCCCGACTGGTGTTCGCGGTTACTCTCGGCAACTCTTGATCGACATCACCGCTCGGGAGGTCGTCTGATGAGTGCTACGGAACATGCTGTCCGCCGCGTGCTGAAGGAAGCGGGTGGAGATGCGCTGTGTGCCGCCTGCCTCGCCCTCGCGTGCGAAGCGACGCTGACGGCGATGCGCGAGCGGATCGAGACGCTGCTGCTGGACCACGAGCACTTCCGGTGCGGCGTGATCTGTGGGAGTTGCGGACGCACGGTCGTGACGATCGTGTACCGCAACAGCCCGTGAAGAAAACGCGGGAGCCGTGCTAACCTCTGACCGATGAAGCGCCGCGCGCCGCGCATCTCGGCCGGCATCGCGCTCGTGCTCCTGTCCCTCGTATCGCCCGCCGCCGCCCTCGAAGAGGCGGATCGGCTTTGGCTGGTGGGCGAACGTGCG
>Ga0209155_1001060_pt1 | contig 12987 bp, 11 predicted proteins | sample GraSoiAngelo_122_FD_185879 | JGI IMG/M metagenome (GOLD analysis project Ga0209155, IMG submission 185879) | Grasslands soil microbial communities from the Angelo Coastal Reserve, California, USA - 14_0927_02_20cm (SPAdes) (version 2) | ecosystem: Environmental > Terrestrial > Soil > Grasslands ... | reverse complement strand
AAGCATCTCTCCTGCGACCCACAGCATCAAATCATTTAACTAACCAGTTAATCAGTGGCGGGGGAGGACGTCTAATCTAATTATGAAACACACGTGGAAGTCTGTGGCACTCTTTCTTGCGGTAGCTCTGCTGGGAACGAGCTTACTTGCCCAAACTACAAGCGCGGCACGTTATGACGGCGCAATCCAAACCAAAGTGACGCAGAAGCTGGCGGATAAGAAAGGGTTCCGTAATGTGAAAGCGTCGACTGAGGATGGAATTGTGACGCTGAGCGGCAGAGTTGAGCTTTATCAACAAAAGCTGGACGCCACGAAGAAAGTCCGCAAAATCGCGGACGTGCAGGGGGTGCGCAACCTGATCGCGGTGAGCACGACGGTGCCCGACGTCGAACTGATGGCGAAACTCGAGCGCAAGCTGTACTACGACCGCATCGGCTACGACAATGTATTCAACTTCGTTGACGTGTCGGTGAAAGATGGCGTGGCTACGTTGAGCGGCGAAACGCGCACGGATGTTGGCCGCGACTCCGCCGTTGATCTGGTAAACAGAACACCGGGAGTGAAAGATGTGGTGAATAACGTCAGAGTCGCTCCGGCTTCGATCTTCGATGATCAAATTCGCCGGAGCGCGCTTCGCGCCATCTATCGTGATCCGGTGTTGAACCGTTACGCGATCGATCCCGCGCTGCCTATCCGCATTGTCGTGGATAATGGCAATCTGACGCTGTATGGCACGGTGCTGAACTCAATGGATAAGCAAGTGGCCGGTATCCGCGCTGGCCAGATCTTCGGCGTCTTCAAAGTTCAGAATAACCTGGAAGTCGCGAAGCAGTCGTAAGTTGCGCGACTAAAGACTATGCAGGACGAGCCTCCCGCCCATCCTGCTGCGTTTTGAGCGCACATTTGATTTATGCGCGATCCGGAAATGACACTTGCGGGCGGCAGTGAGGAATCTGCTTTCGCAAGTTCTCCCGCAACCTGCTAGATGACTCCTTTCGTGAGCGAATGATTGGTCGCAATATTCTTATCAGTAGATTCTTCTACAGCGATTTCGAATACGAATACAGAGCTACTCTGGTCGGAGCAGCCGCACCTACGTTGCCGTCCGGCCTTGCCGGTTTCTTGTTTTCACGCACGAGTTGTGATGGAGGACGGTGCGTCTGTCTAATCTCTAGTACACTTGCGACAAAGGCCGCTCTTCTGCATTTCCTGTGCTTGCATGTGGAAATTCTTGCGGCAGATTCATTACTCGCGATCTCCTCGGGATCTGCTGAAGCGTGAGAAGCCTTGCAACACGCGGCTTTCGGAGATTTCAGGTCCGCGTCGATCCGCGTGAATCCGTGACAATGAATTTTGCGGTTGCACCATAAATTTGCAATTGACCACGGCGCAACTCCCGAGTACATTCAACTCACTTCACCCTCCAGAAAAACCAGCCTAGACAAAAGCCCTGGCCAATCGCACATCGAACGTCAACCACAACCCCTCCCTCCCCCAAGGGTGGATGTAGTGAGCAAGCATGAATACGAATGGCAAATCTATCGCACACGATTTCTGATCCGGGCCAAACAACTCGCTGAACCGCTCGCGTTTGTTGACGCACTCGGGCGCGAACACTGCGGTCGTGCAGGAGACTACATCGTGGAGTCCTCCGACGGCACGCGCCGCATTGCTCCGCGCGAAATCTTCGAAGACATCTATGTCGCTATGGGGCCTGCCGAGGACTGGCCATCCGTCGCCGTCCGTCGCGGCGTGCTCATTCCTGAACTGAAGAATCCCGGTTCAAATCGAGCCGCAGTAGAGGCTTAGACGTAGGTTGTGGAAAACGCAGCTCGGGATAACCGCATCTCACGTGTTAAGATTGAGATACAATATATAGCGTTAAAGTATTGACAACCCCCATATACGGGAGTATCGTTTGCTTCCCATAGAGCTTGTAAACGCCTCGGAAAACGGAGACGGCGATGCAAGGCTAAGAACAAAACAAGCGGGGCGGAAGTCGCGGTAAGAGGTGACCCCGAGCCGCCCCGCCAAACAAGCTGAGGCTGAAGAGCTGACGCTTTGGGTTGTGCGGTGGCCGTTCCCCGGTTCCGTGCGCGGAACATCCCCTCGGGGAACGACAACAGTTTGAAAACTAGATTGTGGAAGTTGCCTCGCGAAGAGGCCCAGCAGTTGGTGCTTTCTTCGTTGGCAAATGGAGCATCGGATGGAAGGTTTGACGCGCTTAGTAAGCGATTCACTGACTCGCCACGGTATCGAGACCGCGCTTGATTATCGCCGCCTGCAGTGGTCGAAGTGGTTCCATTGTGAATCGAGTGTCAGCTTTGTGCTGGCGCCCAGCAAGCCCGGAATTTTTTCTTTAGCTGAGGAGGTGGCCCCGGCTGGCGGGTTGGCGGCTACCGATGGCAAACGCATGCTGGCTCTGGTCCGTATCTCTGAAGCAGAAGACTTAGGTATGGCCCTAGGGCGGTTGTTTTTGCCTGGAAGTCCGGAACGTGATCGCCTGCTTGGCGGGCGCTGCTTCGCCCGTTATGCAGTGATAGAAGATGAAGTTCAGCGCCGTTCCGCATACAGTGCCCTCCAGCAATGGATGGCTAGTTCATCCGACGGCCTCAATACCGAACCGGAATCTAAGACTTTTGCGTGGGGTAGTTCGCCAGATGCTGAACAACTGAACCGGGAATCGGCGGGAAATTCGATCGAATCTCCCGGCCCCCTCCCGTCCGGATTTTAGGTGGAAGAAACTGGTCTTACTTGAGCAGAAACAGCCCGAAATGGGGTGTAAATTTAGCGCGCGGCGAGTGCAAACGAGATTCAGCCGCGAAGCGGCGGCATAGGTCAGCCCGGCACGTGAGTGCCGGGTGAGCTACGTTACAAGATCACGCGCCCGAAGGGCGCAAGCGGAACTGTACATACAATCACAACATCTGTAACTAAATAGAGGACGAACATGGCTGAGGTTAAGACAACAGGAGTCCCCGCCGAGAAGCCCGCTGCGAGCGCGATTCCGGCAAGTACAACCGCATCTGCTACCAGGACTGCCCCCGGTTTGACTTTCCGTCGCCTGTTCACCAAGCCCGGCGTCTCCCCCTACGATGAAATCGAATGGGAGAAGCGCATTGCTCAGATCACCGACTCCAAAGGCGGCGTGATCTTCGAGCAAAAAGACGTGGAGGTTCCTAAAGACTGGTCCATGACGGCGACCAACATCGTCGCCAGCAAATATCTGCATGGCACGCTGGGAACGCCTGAGCGCGAAAGCGGCGTGCGCGCGTTGGTGACACGCGTTGCCGAAACCATTCGCGACTGGGGTTTGGCGCAAGGCTATTTCCGCACTCCCGAAGACGGCGCGACCTTTCACGACGAACTAGCCCATATCCTGCTGCGCCAATACGCAGCTTTCAATTCTCCGGTCTGGTTCAACGTAGGCTGCGATCGCATCGAGCCTAACTCGGACGGCCAGAATTGGCACTGGAACGCCAAGACCCAGACCGTCGAATTCGGCATAACTGGCTATTCCAAGCCGCAGTGCTCCGCCTGCTTCATCAATTCTGTCAAAGACTCGCTCGATTCCATCCTCACGCTCGCCAAAACCGAAGGCATGCTCTTCAAGTGGGGATCAGGCACCGGCACCAACCTTTCTCCGCTGCGTTCTTCCACAGAAGGTCTCAGCGGCGGCGGCACTGCCAGCGGTCCGCTTAGCTTCATGAAAGGATTCGACGCTTTCGCCGGCGTCATTAAATCCGGCGGCAAGACCCGCCGCGCTGCGAAGATGGTCATCCTGAACGTTGACCACCCCGATATCGAAGAATTCATCCTCTGCAAGCAGAAAGAAGAAGCCAAGGCCCACGCACTGGTCGCCCAAGGCTACGACGGTTCGCACCCAGACTCCGACGCCTACTCATCCATCTTCTTCCAGAACGCCAACAACTCTGTCCGCGTGACTGACGACTTCATGTACGCCGTCCTCCGCGACACCGAGTTCTCCACCCGCGCCGTCAAAGATGGCCGGCCGATGAAGACTTACAAAGCCAAAGAACTGCTCTACAAGATTGCCGACGCCACTTGGCGCTGCGGCGATCCCGGCATGCAGTTCGACACCACAGTCAACCGCTGGCACACTTCGAAGAACACCGCCCGCATCAATGCTTCGAATCCTTGCAGCGAGTACATGTTCCTCGATGACTCGGCTTGCAACTTGGCCAGCTTGAATCTTCTAAAATTCGCTCCCAACGGAACCTTCGACGTCGAAGCCTACCGCCACGCCGTTGACATCCTGATCACCGCGCAAGAGATCATCGTCGATAACGCCGGTTATCCGACAGAGATGATCATGCGCAACTCGCACGACTACCGCCCGCTCGGCCTGGGCTATGCGAACCTAGGCGCGCTGCTCATGGCCTGCGGTCTTCCCTACGACTCCGACGCCGGCCGCGATTACGCCGCCTGCGTCACAGCGATCATGTGCGGCGAAGCCTATCTGCAGTCCTCCCGCATCGCCGAACTCTGTGAGCCGCTCTCCCCCGCCACCGAAGCCACAAAAAAAGGCCTGGCAGAAACAAATCTTGGCAGTGCTCGTGTGGGGACGGGGCTCAGCCCCGTCCAGGCGGAGCTGCGCTCCGCAGCTCCCGGAGCCGCCTGCCCCGGCTGGTACATCAACCGCGAACCTTTCCTCGACGTCATCCGCATGCACCGCGCCTCCGTCAACAACATCAACAAGAACAACGTCCCGAACAGTCTCTATGAAGCCTCCAAATCCTGCTGGGACGAAGCCCTCGCCCACGGCGAAAAATTCGGCTACCGCAACTCCCAAGTCACGGTTCTTGCGCCGACAGGGACAATCGGATTCATGATGGATTGCGCGACGACCGGCATTGAGCCTGATCTTGCCTTAGTCAAGTTCAAGAAGCTGGTGGGCGGAGGGATGATAAAGATTGTCAATCAGACGGTGCCGACGGCGTTGTTCAAGCTTGGTTACGATCATGATCAGACGGATGCGATTGTCAGTTACATTGACGCGACGGGAACGATTGAGGGCGCGCCGCATATCAAAGACGAGCATCTGGCAGTGTTTGATTGCTCATTCAAGCCGGCCAAAGGAACGCGCAGCATTCACTACATGGGGCACCTGAAGATGATGGCGGCGGCGCAGCCATTCATCTCCGGGGCGATTTCAAAGACGGTCAATCTGCCGGAATCGGCTTCCGTGGAAGAAATCATGGAGGCTTATCTTCAGGCCTGGAAGCTGGGGCTGAAGGCGGTGGCCGTCTATCGCGATGGCTGCAAGAAGTCGCAGCCGCTGTCGGCGGCCGGGACGAAGACTGCTTCTTCCGGAAACCAGGCGGGCGAGGGCGCCCGCCCCACACAAGCAATGGTTGAACAGGACTTGAATGGTCCGCCACGCGCGGTGCGGCACAAGCTGCCGGAAGAGCGCATGTCGGTGACGCACAAATTCAACATCGGCGGACACGAGGGCTACATCACGGTCGGCCTCTATCCCGACGGCAGCCCGGGCGAAATTTTCATCACCATGGCAAAAGAAGGCTCGACGGTCAGCGGGCTCATGGACAGCTTCGCCCTGGCGGTGTCGATCGCGCTGCAACATGGTGTGCCGCTCAAGCTGCTGTGCGAGAAATTCGCGCACACCCGCTTCGAGCCGAGCGGCTGGACCAACAACACCGAGATCGGCTTCGCCAAGTCGATCATGGACTACATCTTCCGCTGGCTGCAGTTGCGCTTCCTCACCGGCCAGCAACAGTTGCTGTTTGAGAACCTGAGACCGCGGCCGGCAGCCCTCGGCCCTCAGCCGGAAGATGTAGGGCGGGCGCCCTCGCCCGCCATGCCCGTGACGAACTCGGTTCATGCCGCCGACGCCCTATCCAGCATCATCGACCTGGGCGACGCGCCGACGTGCAGCTTCTGCGGCTCGATCATGGTGAGAAACGGCAGCTGTTATAAGTGCATGAACTGCGGCAGCACGAGCGGGTGCTCGTAGCGTGAGAGGACTCGAGATTGTGTAGGGACGGGCGTCTCGCCCGTCCAGGCGGAGCGCAGCTCCGCATGATTTTTGGGGGGCGCGTTCAGTTGCGGGCGGGGGCGCCCGCGCCACATGGATTTGGGAAGGGTATGGTTTCAAGCCATGCCGAAACGGAAACGAAATCTTAGCGGCTTTTAGCCGCTAAGGTAAAAACAAGTGGTACGTAGACGCAAGCTGTGAAGGGAGGGCACGGCGAACGCCGTGTCCCTTTTTTGTTTTTAAGGCAAACGGTGCCTGACTGAGATGCAAGATTTGGTTAAGCGGGAGGCTTGGTTTATGTCAACTGGACTGGATCAACTTAAGCACATCGTGGTGCTGATGATGGAGAATCGGTCGTTTGATCACATGCTGGGGTCGCTGAAGGCAATAGATTCCCGGATCGACGGTGTTACCGACCAGCTGAGCAATCCAGATACTACAGGCGCGAGCGTCAAGCCGCAGCCACTGGCGGAGTTTCAGGGCCAGCTCAATCCCGATCCCGACCACCACTTTCCAGCAGTTGACCTGCAAATCTTTGGTGGTGACGCGAGCCCGACTCGCGCGCCGAACATGCATGGATTCGTGAAGAGCTACTTCAGTCAGCGTCGCGACGTAGAGCATTCACAGAAGATCATGTACTACTTCAAACAGAGTGACTTGCCGGTGCTTAGCACGCTGGCCTTGGAGTTTGCGCTTTTTAACCGGTGGTTCGCATCGATTCCGGGGCCCACGATCTGCAACCGCGCGTTTGCGCACTATGGGACGTCGTTCGGCAGAGTGGATATGAACCCGTTCGACATCATCGAACCGTTCAAGAGCATCTACACGCGGCTTATCAACGCGACTCCCAAGCACACGGCCAAGGTCTACTACTACGATACGACCAGCTCGACGATGGAGGTCGTGAACCTACTGCAAAACCAGCCGGAACTATTCGGCACGTACAAACAATTCTTGAGCGACTGCGACAAGGGATTGCTGCCGGAATATTCGTTTGTCGAGCCGAATTATAACGACCACGAAACCGATAGCGGCGAGGAAGTGGCCAGCGATCAGCATCCCGACCATGACGTCCAGGCGGGGGAGCTTTTGATCGCCGAGGTGTACATGCGGATCAAGCGAAACCCGAAAATGTGGGCTAGTACGGCGCTGCTGGTCGTTTATGACGAGCATGGAGGTATTTACGACCACGTCGTGCCGCCGCCGTGCACTCCTGATAAATTTACGGCCTTGGCCAACAACACAGGTACGGGGATGGAGTTCAAGTTCGATCGGCTGGGAGTACGGGTACCCGCAATTCTGATTTCGCCGTGGATCCCCAAGGGGACGGTGGTGGACCGCGTCTTCGACCACGCTTCAATTCCGGCTACTATCACCAAGTTTTTCCTGGGAGATTATTCGCCGCGGTCTCCGCGGGAGATCAATGCTGACGTTTTTATCGAACCGAATTCGGGAGCGGTGGATCCTAACCGCAATCTGCTGTCGCTCTTGACCATGCGGAACGATTGCCCCGAGTTTGGAGTTCAGGATTGAAATCGATTGAGAAGGAGCAATTGAAATGAATGTTATTCCTGTACCGAAGCCAAGACAGAGCGCGATGAATCCGGACAGGCCAGTCAACGCACTTCTGCAAGTACAGATTCAGCACTTGCGCAACGCCGAGAGAAATCTTCCTCTTCGGTACCGAACCGAGATTTACGCCAATGCAATCAGGACCGAAGGAGAAGCGGCAAGGTACATTCGCGCCGTGACCGAAGCGATTCATCAAGCACATGCAGATGCGGCAGCGCAACGAGCAATTCCCTCGATCCGGCGGAAGCGCGGAATCGAAATTGCCGCCGCTGCCGACAAGCCGATCCGGCACGCTACCGCGGCCAAGACCAAGGCGGCTAAGCGTCAACGTAAAACCTAACCGTACTGGAAAGGGAGGTTCTTCGCCGTATTTTCTCCCAGAATGCGAACGATATTTTTGACGCGGCGGCTTGTGCATTGAGTTGGGTGGCTACTCATGCCGGTAACTTGGCTCCACATTTCAGATCTACACGTTCAAAGTGGCGATTCCTATGATCGCGATGTCGTATTTCGTGCACTCGTCAAGTCCGTAAGACGCTTTCGGGAACGAGATGGCCGTACTCCGGACCTAATATTTGCAACGGGGGACATTGCATATTCCGGTAGCTCCGCCGAGTACGCAATCGCGAGTGAATTTTTCGACCAGATCCTCGAAGCTAGTGGGCTCGGTCGCAACCGGCTTTACGCCGTCCCTGGGAATCACGACGTGGATCGGAGCGTTGGGCTCCAACTCAAGAGAGAACTAGGGTCTCGAAGTGAGGCAGACGACTACTTCCATCCTGACACTCAGAAGCTGCATTTGACCCACAAGCAAGGTTCTTTCCTGCGCTGGTATCACGATTACTTTGGTGGAATCCGCACAATGCCAGAAAAATCAAGCTGTGGTCCAGTGGAACTGGTTCGGGTTCGGAACCAGAGACTCGGCGTATTACCGATCAACACGGCTCTGTTCTGTCAGAATGATTCAGATTTCGAAAGGTTATGTGTCGGAAGGCGTTGTCTCGATACCGGGATTGAAGAACTTAATCTCCTCGGCGCTGACCTCAAGATAGCCGTGATGCACCACCCCCTTCACTATCTCAGCGTCATTGAGCGCGAGAATATTAGAGCAAGTCTGGTTGATCATGTCGACGTTGTCCTGAGCGGCCACCTCCACGAAGCGGGGTACGCCGGAGTTGACATGCTGTCGGGACGGAATCTTTACTGCGCAGCGGGCGCCACGTACCAAACACGCAAGTGGCCCAACACAGCCTATTACGCCACATTCCATAGGGATCATGTCACCATTTTCCCGATTAGTTACTACGACAAACCTCGCGAGAGATGGGAGGTGGATCCGAGCGTGTTCCCGGATGCTCCTGGGTACGAGGCAAGCTTTCCGGTCCCACGTGAGCCGAGGTTCAGAAGTTTCCGAATCCCACGGTGGGACGGCCAAAACCAGATACCTGCTCGCAAGCACCCGGATAGAACAAAAACCATGCCCACAGGAAGTCCTGAACCGAGGCTCGGTCGAGGCGTGGGGTCTATGGAAGCTATGGGTGAGAAGCCCGCCAGGAAGCAAAAGAGAGTAAGAGGGACAAAGAACAAACGGAAAGCTTAGACCCGAGTGGTTTTCCTAGGAGGCAGGTATGCGGTGGGGTGCGGCGTTGGTGCTGTTGGGTGCGTCCACGCTCGCGTTGGCTCAGGAGAGCGCTCTACACGCAGAGTTGCGGCGCGAGGGCGAGCGTGCGTCGGATGCCTGCCAGGCTAGCTTTAAGGCGGTGCCCGGATGCGCGTACACGCTGTTTACCGACCATCCACTGCACATAGCCGCGGGCAGTATGCCTCCCCAGAACGGATTCGGGCTGGGCGGCGCATTCGTTTGGTCCAAGAACACCAGGAATTGGCGGATGAGTTGGGACTTTGATGGGGTTGGCGCCTTCAGTGGGGCGTGGCGCGCGGGTGCGTACATGAAGATGGTCCATACGCCTCATCCTGCCAAAGCGCCGATTAAAGTCACAATCCCGCGGCCGGGAGAGACACCGAAAGAATCGGGAGAAGCAAAAGAAGAAGATAAGCCCAAGGGGCCGGAAAAATTCACTCATCCATACGCAGTCTTCGATTTCTACGCGCAGTCAATTTCGCTGAACAAGCTGAACTTCTTTGGCTTGGGCAACGACAGTCCGCTTGCGGGGAAATCGCTTTTCGGGATGAGCGAAAGGATTGTTGGGGCCAGCGCCATCAAACCCGTGTTCGAATGGGCAGCCATTCGGTGGTTGAATCTCGCGCTGCTAGGAGAAATCAACGGACGTTTTGTGGATATAAGAGGGAAGCACGGGCAGTCTGTGCCCTCGATTGAGGCTCTGTATACGGATGCGACGGCACCGGGCCTAAGCAGCCAGCCGGGATTCGCTCAGTTGGGCGAAGGCCTGCGCATCAAGCCGGCGATCGGAAATCTGCAGCTGAATTACATGGGGAAATTTCAGCAGTTCTTCGCGCCCTCCAGTTCGCACAACTCTTTTCTACGCTGGACCGTGGATCTGGACCATACATACTCCCTTTATGGAAGGTCGCAGTCTGGAGCGGCGAGCCGAGAGACACTTGGTCCCGATTCCTGCGCGCCAGCGGGGGAAAACTGCCCGGGGATTTCACGTACGCGGAATTTCAATGGCTCGATTGACGTGCGCCTGCTGCTGTCGGAATCTCTCACGTCAGGAACCAGTGTTGTGCCTTTTTATTTTCAGCAGACGTTGGGAGGACAAGACATCAACAGCGCGCTGTCGCTCGGCAGCTATCAGGATTATCGGTTTCGCGCTCCCAATCTGCTGCTCTTGCAGGAAAGCTTCGAACACTCGATCTGGGGTCCTTTTGGTCTGAAGCTGATGGCGGATCAAGGAAGGGTTGCACTGATGCGCGGCGACATTGGTTTCAGCCATTTGAAGCATAGCTTCGCCGGTGGGCTGACGCTTCGAGCAGGCGGCTTCCCGATGATATCTCTGATGTTCGCCTGGGGAGGACCCGAAGGCCACCACAACATCGCGAATATGAACACTTCTCTTTTAGGTGGATCGGCACGACCGTTGTTGGACTGAGCGGCGCTGGGATAGCGCCTGCCGTTCGGCTTTCGGCCTTGCGCTTGATCTGTTTTTTCCAGCTACCCAGGGAGACCCAGGGCTGAAGGCCTGGGCTACCACGCCCCGGCTCCCAAATCTGCCGCTCCTTCGGGGCTGGACAACCGAGGGCGGCGGTTCCCCACGCGAGAAAGGCGTTCACTTCTCGAACGCCACTCTGCATAATCATTGCCCTGCGACCTGGGCGATCCAGTGCTCACATCCTTCGGCGGGCTGGCCCATCTTTTCCGGAGCTGGCACAGACTGAGGCTGCCCCATTTCTTTGTTTCTCCAGGTGTTGGAGACACAAGGGTGGTTACCACGAACCTGTGCCGCACCTGGGCTTCCTTCAGTCTGGATGCTTCTTCGCGCCCGGAGCACAAGAACTTGCATGAGCGTGGAAGAGCGGCCATTCATGGCCGCGACAGCGGGGTGATGGATGCCCTTTAGGGCTGGCCGGGGCTGAAGCCCGCAATTAAAGGCACATGCTGACACGGCTCTAAAGAGCCGCTCTTCCACGTCCGCTCTTAAAGAGCTGCTCTTCCACACAGAGCCGCGCGTTCACATTCGGACACAAGGGTGGGTACCACGAATCTGATCCCCATCTGTGTTTCTTCCTGTCGGATGTTTCTTCGCGCCCGGAGCACAAGCGCTTGCGTAAGCGTGGAAGAGCGGCATTCATGGCCGCGACAGCGGGGGATGGATGCCCTTTAGGGTTGGCCGGGGCTGAAGCCCGCAATCAAAGGCAGATGCTGACACGGCTCTAAAGAGCCGCTCTTCCACGTCCGCTCTAAAGAGCTGTTCTTCCACGTAGACGCGGCTGCCTTCGGGCAAAATCTGTCCCGTTCTGGAACGCGCCATTGATTTTTGTTACAAGATCACTAACCGGGGCTGAAGCCCGCAATCAAAGGCACATGCTGACGCGGCTCTAAAGAGCCGCTCTTCCACGTAGACGCGGCTGCCTTCGAGCAAAATCTGTCCATTCTGGAACGCGCCATTGATTTTTGTTCCAAGATCACTGACTTCGTGTGCGCTGGCCGGTAGGGTTCTGGAATGAATTTAGAGAGGACGTTCTTCGTCACTACGGTCACATGGAAACGAACCCCGATCTTCCGCCAGCATGCCTCGCAGCTCATGGTCGATGTGCTCAAGCACCATGCAGAGCAGGGCAAATTCGTGTTGCATGAATTCGTCATCATGCCCGACCATCTGCATCTGTTGCTCACGCCCGCGAAGGATATTTCGCTTGAGCGTGCGCTGCAAGTGATCAAGGGTGGATTCTCGTATCGGCTCGGCAAGAAGCATGGGCCGGTATGGCAGGAGAGTTTCTCGAACCATCACGTTCGCGATGAAGGAGATTATTTGCGGCATGCGGAGTACATCCGGTTGAATCCCGCGCGGGCGCAAATCGTGGAAACGGTGGAACTCTATCCGTACTCGTCGTCCGCCCGGGTTACGTGTAGTTCAACCTCGGTCAGTAAGTTGGCGTGAGCACGGCCGGCCGTCGGCAGCGTTAGACAAAAAGCAGATTCCTCGACTCCGCCGGACAATTCGTTTTACGAATCGTTCTACTTAGTTCGGAACGCGAAATCTGGTTCGCTGTTCTGGTTTGGGCTTTCAGACCTGTTTCGTTGAGGGCGAACCGGTGTGTTTTGGGGTCTTGATGCGCCATCCAGCAAGTGCCCACTATTCAAGCGCTTAGATTGGGCGCCGCTAGTCCGCTGCAACCTGTTCTGGCCAAGGAGACATCGAATTCCCGGTCGAGAAGGAAATCTACGGAGGAACAAACATGAGAAATCTGCTTTTGTGCCTGGTGCTGGCGTGTACGGCGTCGGTATGGGCTATGTCGGATGATTCGTCCGAGGCGAAAGGGAAATCGGACACGAAAAGCATTACTGGATGTTTGGCGCAGGGCGACAGCGCGAAGGAGTTTAATCTGACTGCGGATGACGGCAGTACATGGGAAGTGCGCAGCAGCAACGTGTCGCTCGCTGAGCATGTCGGGCATAAGGTTACGGTGACAGGAGTGGTCTCGCACGCAAAGGCGCATAACATGAAAGAAGACACCAAGGACATGGCCCACGATGCCGGCATGAAGAAAGAAAACACTGAGCACGGACATCTGAAGGTCACGGACGTCAAAATGGTAAGCGATTCGTGCTCGAAGTAGCCTGATCGGCTCGGAGCAATGCAGTTGCAAAGCCGGCGGGACCTGGCAAGTCTATTTCAATCTTCAAATTAGAAAATCCGCCCCACTTCTCATATGGGAGAAGTGGGGCTTTTTGATGACGACTCAGGCACCCCGGCGCT
>Ga0209155_1001058_pt1 | contig 13002 bp, 7 predicted proteins | sample GraSoiAngelo_122_FD_185879 | JGI IMG/M metagenome (GOLD analysis project Ga0209155, IMG submission 185879) | Grasslands soil microbial communities from the Angelo Coastal Reserve, California, USA - 14_0927_02_20cm (SPAdes) (version 2) | ecosystem: Environmental > Terrestrial > Soil > Grasslands ... | reverse complement strand
CTTGGTGCGCACCTTTTGCCGCTCTTTCCATGTGTCCACTCCTTCGATGGTGGCTCGCCCGCTGGTTGGATGCGTGAGGCCGCACAACATTCGCATGGTGGTGGTTTTACCGGCTCCATTGGGCCCGAGAAAACCAAAGATCGTGCCTGCCTCGATTGTCAGAGAGAGGTTCTGCACGGCATGGACGTTTCCGTAGCTTTTGCTCAAATGACGAAGCGCGATGACCGACTCATTCATTTCAATCTTTATTGCCGTGATGATCTAGATTTGCAACCATAGCCGATTGGCTAACAAGTTATCTGCTATGAACGTTGAAACCATTTCACCAATTCGCTGCCTGCCGCCGGGCCTGGTTGCCCTTGCCGGCGTTCTGTCGTTGATGTTGATTGCCGGCCCAAAAAGCGCGTGCGCGGATCCTGTATCGGAACTCGCTTCATTCTCAATCTTCGACAAAGTCGATCTGACGCAACTGGCAAAGAGCGACGTGAAAACGGCGCACGGTCCGCCGATGAAGAATTCGCGTTTCCTCGCCGTCCAGAGCTGCTATGTCGTGCCGGGCTCGCCGGCGCAGCAAATGGAGGCATTACGTCGATGGAACCCGGCACAACATCGGGAATTGAAGGTATTTCTGCATTCCGATCTGCCCTCAAATCCGGGGCCAGCTAATTTTGAGAGACTGAAGGACGCGCCGGGGAACGCCTCTGTGCGTTCGTTCGTGGCCGCGACTCAGAAACTCGGTCCCGATCTCCAGATTAGCAAAGATGAGGCAAAGCGGTTTTCTGTCGCGGCTGGAGGAGGCGGAGGCGTTATGCCACCGGGAGTGGTAGCGTTCTGGACAGAGGTGCTGACCGGGCGAACGAAAACTTTTGTGTCCGGCGGAATGACGGCACAACCGCCCTACGATCATGCCGGTCCGTCTGTTCGTGCGAGCGATGAAGTGAATGGTTTATTGCGCGATCAAGGAAAGATTCGCCAGCAGTTCTCTGGACTTCTTGGAGCGACGGGCATTGGACGCGGCGCCGGTTCCCTGCCAGCCGAACTTTACTGGGAACTTCTCGACGCGAATGATCAGGGCGTTGTGACGCTGGGAGCGTCTTACAACCGCGGCGGAGCGGGCGGCACTTATCAATCCGCCGACGTCCTTTACTATGCGAGCGGCGGTTACTATGTCGCTCTCACGCTTCATCAGCTGTGGCCGGTCACGGTCGAAGGAAAACCTTCTACGCTCGTTTGGCGCGGCGACATGATTTCGTCGGCCGAGCTGGGATCGCTACATGGCGTCGAACGGCTGGGCTCGGAATCAGTGATGATGAAAAATATCACCAAAGCTGTTACGGCGTTTCGCCGACAGTCCGGGGGCCGGTGAAGGAGTGAAGATGTCCGTCCTCCGGTTGATTGTTTTGATCTTAGCGGCCCTGATTTTCTTTGTCGGGACAGGACTTTCCCAGGAAAGCAACGGTTTTTGGCCACTCACGGGCGAGTTTTCTGCCGAGGGCACATATGTTGGCGAAGGTGACGTCGAACGCGGGGGAAAACACGTCAACGACTTTGATGAGATCGATTCGGATATCCGCGTCGTATTAACGCCCCGGTTTAAACTTGGCGTGTTGCGATTAGGCGCAGAATGGGAGCGGTTCTCATTTGGTTTTTCAGACGGCGCCCCCCTCCCCAATACATTGCAGTCTTTCAGCACGATTATCGGACTCGATACGCAGTGGTCTGATTCCATTCTCGTCAGAGCCGAGATTCAGCCCGGCTTATACAACTCAGGTCTGGGGCATTTATTTTGGGATGATTTCAACATGCCTTTTGTCATCGGCGGCACGTACATTTACAGTCCTAACCTACAGCTTATCCTTGGCGTGAGCGTCGATGTGGAGCGGAAGTACCCTGTGATTCCTGCCGCAGGTGTTCGCTGGAAAATAGGGCCACAATGGTTGCTTGATGCCGTCCTGCCAACGCCGCGTCTGCAATACGAGATGACCCGTAATATATCGCTTTATGCAGGAGCAACTGTGAGGGACGCAACCTTCCGGGTGGACGATGAGTTTGGAGATTCTCACGGCATCCCGCGCCTTAATCACGCAGTTATCACCTACAGCGAAATTCGAACCGGCGCCGGTTTCGACTGGAAGATTTCGCCGATCGTCACGTTTACCGGTGAAGTCGGCTATCAACCCTACCGTCAGTTTGATTTTTATCGCGCTGACGTACGCTACCATCAGGACGGCGGCGCTCCGTACGGAACGATTTCATTGCACGGGGCATTTTAAGTTCGGACATCGCGTTGCGATGTCGAACGGCGCAGCGAGCCCTCCCTACCGTTCAGCGCAAATTCCGATCCAGCGCGCCGATCTTTCGCGTCTCCGGCCAACGCCATGCAACCCCAAGCACGACAAGAATTGTTCCGATCCCTCCTGCAACGACCGAAATGACCGGGCCAAAAAGGGCAGCGGTCAATCCCGATTCCAGCGCACCGAATTCGTTCGAGGTACCAATAAAAATGTTGTTCACGGATGACACGCGCCCGCGCATTTCATCCGGCGTAACCAGTTGCACGATCGATCCGCGGATGATCACGCTCACGCTGTCGAACGCTCCAAGGAGAAAAAGTACGCTGAGCGATAGCCAGAACACTTTCGACAAGCCGAACAGGATCGTTGCCAGACCAAATCCTGTCACACACCAGAGCAACGCTTTCCCGGCTTGTTGCATCGGGGGCAGATGCGCAATGGCCAGCGCCATCACAAAAGCTCCGACTGCCGGCATCGCCCGCATCCAGCCGAGACCCACTGGGCCGCAGTGAAGAATTTGATCCGCAAAAATCGGCATCAATGCCGTCGCGCCGCCAAGCAAAACGGCAAACAAATCCAGCGTAATCGTGGCGAGGATTACCTGTCTTCCAAACACAAATCGCAGGCCGGCCATGAGACTTTTCCAGGTGCTCGCATTGCTCTGCTCTCTTTTTTGTGTGCTGCGGCGGATGAGCAGGACCAGCAGGAAGAATGAAAACGCGCAAACCGCGTCCAGCAGATATACAAACGGAAACCCGACGTACGCGACTAAGAACCCGCTCAGAGCCGGCCCGACAACAGATCCGATTTGAAAAACGCTATTATTCCAGGTGACTGCGTTCGCGAATGTGTCACGTGGGACCAGGGTTGGAAAAAACGAACTGCGCGCAGCCCAACTGAACGTGCGCGCCGATGCTCCGATGAAAAGAAGCAGGTAGATCAGGGGGACTGACGCGTCATCGAAATGAAACATCGGGTGATGCCGCTCAAATACGCCGGCAATTGCCGCCAGCGCGTGATTGCCTTCCCGCAACGGCGTCATTTGGGGAATGGAAAGGTGTTGCCAGGAAACCAGAGCGAGCGCCAATGACGTAACTGCGCTAAATATCTGGCTCACAAGGATGATACGCTTGCGGCTGAACCGATCCGCCAAATGGCCGGCTGGCAGCGAAAGCGTAACTACCGGGACGGCAATCGCTAAGCCAACAAGCCCAAGTGCGGTCGCTGATTGCGTCCGGGCATAAATCTCCCATTCCACCGCCACCGCGAGCATCAGCCGGCCGGTAATCGACAGCAAATTGCCCGCTGTAAAGAGCGCGAATTCTCTGAACCGAAAGGCGGCATATGGATCGTGGCTTCGCGGCTGGGCTTCGATCGGCAGCGGGACGGCCGGCCGTTGCGGGTCGGGTGATTGATAAGTACCGGGATCGGTGGAATGGGGCATGCTCGACGGTGCAGGATCAAACGCGCACCAGAGTCTAGGTTGAGCGGGCAGCACGGCAACCCTCCGCGCATGCCCCAGCACCGGTCAGAAGCCATCAATCACCGCCTTCTACCCAGCGTCGGCCGGGGGTAAGAAATTCCCTTAAAAGCCTGCGGATTTTTCTTCCATTTCAGAGTTCCACAGCCTAAACTCGGCGCCCTTAAGGCAAAATGGATAACATCATCGAGGCGAAAGAACTGCAGATTGAGCGCAAGCATTTCTATGTCGAGCTCCGGGAAAATGAGCGCGGTAGATTCTTGCGTATCACTGAGGAAGCTCACGGCCGCCGCAACAGCATCATTGTGCCAAGTACAGGCGTTGACGAGTTTACGGCGACGATTGCTGCAGTTCTTACGAACGGCGAAACCGCGCCAGCTTAACCGTTAACCGATTATTTTCGGTGTAGTGGCAAGTGGGCTTGCAAGCTCGCCACCCGCGCAGCTGCTGATTAGAGTCAAGAAACAGCTCGGTTTCGCTGCGCATCGTTGACATCGGGACGCCTGAATTTAGTTTGGCGCTTCGTCATTTCCAGCGGTCGCTGTCGCCGCAGATTATGGCCAAAAAACGAAAATCTGATCGTCGCAAACGACTGCAACGCGCGAGAAAACCGATACGATTCCGACCGCGGAAAGCCGCTGCTGGGAAGAGAACGCGCGCGTCACGTTACGTTTACTACTTCGGCGACGGCCACGCTGATGGCAGAGGTACGATGAAAGCGTTACTGGGCGGTAAAGGCGCAAACCTCCACGAGATGACGAGGATCGGTCTGCCTGTGCCGCCGGGGTTTACCATTGACACGGAGGTTTGCAGTTATTTTTACGATCATAATCGCGCATATCCGCCGCAGCTACAGGCGCAAGTCGCAGCCGCGATGGCCAAAGTCGAAAAATCCACCGGCAAAAGGTTCGGCGACCAGGAACGACCTCTACTGGTGTCCGTGCGTTCCGGCGCTCGCGATTCCATGCCGGGAATGATGGATACGATTCTCAATCTCGGCATGAACGATGAAGTCGTTGAGATCATCGCAAAGAAAACGAACAACGCACGTTTCGCCTGGGATTCGTATCGGCGTTTCTTGCAGATGTACGGTGACGTGGTGATGGGTGTGCAAAAACGGCCGGGCGAAGACCACGAGCCGTTCGAAGCAGTAATTGAACGTTTGAAAGACGAGCGCTATGGCAAGCACGACTTTCTCGATGTGCGATTGACCGTCGCTGATTTCAAAGAGCTCGTGCAGCGGTTCAAGGCTTTGATTAACGAGCGCACCAGAAAATCTTTTCCGCAAGATCCGAACGAACAGCTCTGGGGCGCGATCGGCGCTGTATTCGGCTCATGGATGAACGACCGTGCCATCGTTTATCGCCGCAAGTACGGCATCCCGCACGAGTGGGGAACGGCGGTGAACGTCCAGACGATGGTGTTTGGAAATATGGGCGACACCAGCGCAACGGGAGTCGCATTCACGCGCGATCCGGCCACCGGCGAAAAGGTTTTTTACGGCGAATACCTCATCAACGCTCAGGGCGAAGACGTGGTCGCTGGCGTGCGGACCCCGCATCCGATCGCCGATCTGGCGAAAGAAATGCCCGCCGCGCACAGCGAATTGATGAAAGTGCGCAGCATCCTTGAACGGCACTTCAAGGACATGCAGGACCTCGAGTTCACTGTGGAGGAAAACAGGCTGTACATTCTGCAGACTCGCAACGGGAAGCGCACCGGCCACGCCGCTGTGCGAATTGCGGTGGATATGGTCGACGAGAAGTTAATCACAAAAATGGACGCGGTGCGGCGCATCCCAGCCGATTCGCTGGCTCATCTTTTAGCACCGATCTTCGATCGCGAATCAGCTAAAGCGGCGAAAAAAATCGGCAGCGGTTTGGCCGCCGGCCCAGGCGCAGCATGCGGTCGCGTCGTATTCAGTGCTGAGGAAGCGGTGATGCGGGCGGAAAAAGGAGAAAAAGTGGTGCTCGCGCGAATTGAGACCTCGCCGGAAGACTTGCGCGGTATGATTGCCGCGGAAGGGATTCTGACGTCGCGCGGCGGCGTTTCGTCGCATGCAGCGTTGGTTGCGCGGCAAATGGGAAAAGTGTGCGTGTGCGGCGCGACCGGAATTCAAATCGACTACCAAAGACGCACGCTCAGCGCAAACGGCACAACCTTAAACCGCGGCGATTACATCTCCATCGATGGGACCGCGGGTGAAGTGTTCGCTGGGGAAGTCGCGACTGCGCCATCCGAAATCGTTCAAGTGCTGGTTGATCGTTCGCTCGATCCGAAAAAAAGCGTGACCTACCAGGAGTACGCAAAACTGATGAAGTGGACCGACGAATTTCGCACCCTCGGCGTCCGCACGAACGCGGACACGCCCGAACAAGTGGCAAACGCAGTCGCGTTCGGAGCCGAGGGCATTGGGCTATGCCGAACAGAGCACATGTTTTTCGAGGGTAACCGAATTGACGCGATGCGCGAGATGATTCTCGCCGGCACAAAAGACGAACGGGCACGCGCCCTGGCAAAACTGCTCCCGTACCAGCGCGGCGATTTCGTTGGCATCTTCACAGCGCTGAAAGGTTTGCCCGCCACGATTCGTTTTTTGGATCCACCGCTACACGAGTTTCTGCCCGCCGATCACGCGCAACAAAACGAACTCGCGAATAAGCTTGGAGTTCCCGTCGAACAAATTTCGCGCCGCGTGCATGAGTTGCACGAATTCAATCCGATGCTCGGCCATCGCGGTTGCCGTCTTGGGATCACGTTTCCCGAGATTTCTGAAATGCAGGCCCGCGCAATTTTTGAAGCTGCTGCGGAGGTACAAGCCAAAGGTATCAAGGTCCACCCCGAAATCATGATTCCGCTGGTGGGATTCCCGCGCGAACTAAAGCTGCAAATCGACATTGTGCGGCGCGTGGCTGGCGAAGTGGCCAAAGAACGGGGAAGAAAATTCAAATATCTTGTGGGAACGATGATCGAGATCCCGCGCGCCGCGCTGCTGGCCGACCAGATCGCGCGCGACGCTGAGTTCTTCAGCTTCGGCACGAACGATCTGACACAGACCACACTAGGAATGAGCCGCGACGACTCGGGCAGTTTCCTACCCGCGTACGCGGAACTCGACATCGTCGGTTCAAATCCATTCGCAACAATCGATCAGAAAGGTGTTGGACGTTTGATGGAAATTACTCGCGACCTCGGCCGCAAAACGCGACCGGACATCAAATTGGGAATTTGCGGCGAGCACGGCGGTGAACCAAACAGCGTAAAATTCTGCCACCGGCTCGGTCTCATGTACGTTAGTTGCAGTCCGTTCCGAATTCCGATCGCACGATTAGCCGCAGCGCAAGCAGCGCTCGAGAGTTGAAGCGCGTCTCGCGCTCCGTAGTCTCTTCCGATGCAAATGCGCGAACCAATTTTCGACGTTGATTCGTTCGCGCGTAGACACATCGGGCCAAACGAGGAGGAAGTTCGGGCGATGTTGCGCGACGTGGGTTTCGATAGCGTCGGTGCGCTCATCGACGCCACGGTTCCGAGCGATATTCGCCTCGGACGGGAACTGAATTTGCTGGAAGCGAAATCGGAAGGCGAAGCACTGGGTGAGCTACGGGCGATTGCACAGAAGAACAAAATCGCGCGCTCGTTCATCGGGGCTGGCTACTACGACTGCATCACGCCGCCCGTCATTCAGCGAAACATTCTTGAAAATCCTGGCTGGTACACCGCTTATACGCCTTACCAGGCGGAAATCGCACAAGGTCGCCTCGAAGCGCTGCTGAACTTCCAGCAGATGATCACAGATTTGACTGCCCTCGACATCGCAAACGCTTCTATGCTGGACGAAGCGACCGCTGGTGCGGAGGCGATGGCGCTTTGTCACGCAGTTGTTCCTAATCGCAAGACGTTCTTTGTTGCCGATAATTGTCATCCCCAAACGATTGCCGTCGTTCAAACCCGCGCGAAGCCGCTCGGGATCGAGATCAAGATCGGCGATTACTCGCGGTTCAAATTCGACAGCACAGTTTTCGGCGCGCTTGTTCAATATCCGGCCACCGACGGCGCGACCTACGATTACGCCGAGTTCGTTCGGAAGGCTCACGATGCCGGTGCGCTTGTGGTGGTCGCGGCAGACATTCTTGCGCTGACATTACACAAACCGCCGGGCGAATTCAGCGCCGATGTTGCCGTTGGTAACACGCAGCGTTTTGGCGTGCCGCTGGGATTCGGCGGGCCGCACGCGGCGTACTTCGCAACGCGCGACGAATTCAAACGTCACATGCCCGGTCGACTAGTGGGCGTTTCACGCGATGCTGAAGGTCGACCCGCCTATCGCCTCGCCTTGCAAACGCGCGAGCAACACATCCGCCGCGACAAAGCGACCAGCAACATTTGTACGGCAGAGGTTCTCCTGGCCGTCATTGCATCGATGTATGCCGTTTATCACGGCCCCAAAGGATTGCGCGCGATCGCCGAACGTGTTCACCGGCTAACCAGCCGACTTGCGGATGGCCTGCGCTCCCTCGGCTGCACAATTACGCACGAGAATTTCTTCGACACTGTTCGGGTCGAAGTGGAATCCAGCGAAGTTACTTTGGAGCATGCGGCAAAAGCGGGTTGCAATCTCCGCGCGCTCAGTCCACGCGCGGTTGGCATTTCTTTCGATGAAACGACAACGCCACGGGACATTGAACTGCTGATGTCTATCTTCCGCGGCACGAACGTCCGCGATTTTGATGATGACAACATTGGCAACCCGCCATTCCGGATTCCGCAATCCGCAATCCGCACCTCCGAGTACCTCACGCATCCGATCTTTAACACGCATGACACTGAAACCGAGATGCTGCGCTATCTGAAGAAGCTGGAATCGCGTGATCTATCACTGACAACGTCAATGATTCCGCTCGGCTCATGCACGATGAAGCTCAACGCCACCGCGGAAATGTTCCCAATCTCATGGCCGGCGATTTCCAAATTGCATCCGTTCGCTCCCACGGAACAGGCGGCAGGCTACATGGAAATTTTCCAACAACTGGAAGGCTGGCTCGCGGAAATCACCGGGTTCGCAGCTGTTTCATTGCAACCGAATGCCGGATCGCAAGGCGAATTCGCAGGTCTGGTGGCCATTCGTGAATATCATTCGTCGCGCGGCGAAGCGCATCGCGACATTTGTCTCATTCCGACATCGGCGCATGGAACGAATCCGGCCAGCGCAATAATGGCAGGATGCAAGGTTGTGTCGGTCGCCTGCTTGAAAGATGGAGACATTGATCTTGCAGACCTTCGCGCGAAAGCAGACGAACACGCGCGTGAACTTGCCGCGCTGATGGTGACCTATCCATCAACGCACGGCGTGTTTGAACCGACGATTCGCGAAATTTGCGAGATCGTTCATGCGCATGGCGGCCAGGTTTACATGGACGGGGCAAACATGAATGCGCAGGTCGGTCTTTGTCGTCCTGGCGATTACGGCGCCGACGTTTGTCATCTGAATTTGCACAAGACCTTTTGCATCCCGCACGGCGGCGGCGGCCCGGGTGTGGGGCCGATCGGTGTGGCGAAACATCTCGTTAAATTTCTGCCGGCACGTTTTTCAATCGGCAATCCGCAATCGGCAATCGACAATGGTGTCGGTCCGGTCGCGGGAGCGCCCTGGGGCAGCGCCAGCATTCTGACGATCACGTGGATGTACATTCGCATGATGGGCCCCGCCGGATTGAAACGCGCGACCGAGATGGCAATTCTAAACGCGAATTACATTGCCAGACGACTCGATCCGTACTTTCCCGTTCTTTTCAAGGGCAAACATGGTCTCGTCGCGCACGAATGCATTGTCGACCTGCGCCAGTGGAGAAACGCAGGCATTGAAGTCGAAGATGTGGCAAAGCGTTTGATGGATTACGGCTTTCACGCGCCAACCGTTTCCTGGCCGGTTGGCGGGACGATGATGATCGAGCCGACCGAGAGCGAACCGAAACACGAGCTTGATCGTTTTTGCGATGCGATGATCTCCATTCACGCGGAGATGCAAGCAATCGCCGACGGAAAACAGGATCGGCAAAGCAATTTGCTCAAGAACGCGCCGCACACCGCGCGACAAATCGCGTCCGACAAATGGGACCGCCCCTACTCACGCGAACAGGCAGCTTTCCCCGCGCCATGGACGCGCGACCACAAATTCTGGCCCGCAGTTAGCCGCATCGACAACGTCTATGGCGACAGGAACCTGTTCTGCTCTTGCCCGCCAGTGGAAGAGTTCGAAAACGCGTAGCGCGCGCGTGCGCTATGCTTCCGGCGCCAGCTCGGGAGTGCCGACGCGGGTGGGAACGAGGCGAAGTGCGCTGCCGTTCGTTTCCTCGACTGTAGCGGGTCCGGCTTCGTGATATTCGCCATCGCTGTTCACCTGCCACAGATCGTAAAGCTTTGCGTCGGCAAGAATATTTTCCACGCACAACATTGCTGTCATCATGGCGTGGTCCTGGTTGTTGTATTTATGCATGCCGTTACGGCCGACCAGGTGCAGGTTCGGGTAACGCGTGTCCAGTTCCTGGCGAATCGTAGCGACGTGTCGCGCGTAGTCGTCATCGTAAACCGGATAGGCCTTCTTCTGACGAACGACGCAGCCATCGACGAAGTCGCCTTCCTTCGCCAACCCGATCTGAATCAGCTCAAGCTTTGCAAGCTCAATCAAATCATTATCGCCCGAATCCCACAGTCCATCGTGTTCGAAACAGAAATACTCTAGACCGTAGCAAACCTTGTCCGCCTCAGGCACCATTTCGGGCGACCATGAACGGAAATTCTGAACACGGCCGACTTTGACGCTCGGGTCGTGAATGTAGATCCAGTTGTCATCGAACATCTGTCGATCTTTCAAGATCAGCATCACTGTGAGAAAATCGCGATACTTGAGGCTCTCAGCCGCGCGCTTCGTTCGTTCACTCACGGCCGGTGACAAACCGCGGACCAGCTCCCGCATCGGCGCCGACGAAATGACATGTTCGGCTTCGGTTATTTGCAGATCTCCGTCGCCGTTTTTGTATTCGACATTCCATTGGCCGGACAAACCGTCGTAGCAGCAGCGCGTCACTCTGCAGCCCATCTCCAATTTGCCGCCCAGTGCCGTCATCTTTTCGGCACATGCCTCCCACATCATTCCCGGACCTCGTCGCGGATAACGAAAAGAATTGATCAGCGTTTTAATGACTTTGCTCCGGTCGCCATTGTAACGCTGAGGAATAAGCGCGTTCTTGATTGCGCTGCCTAACGAAAGGCCTTTGATCCGTTGCGCTGCCCAGTCGGCGGAAATCTCCTTGCAGCTCATCCCCCAGACCTTTTCGGTGTAGCTCTTGAAGAAGGTGTTAAACAGCCGTTTTCCGAATTGATTGCTCACCCATTCTTCGAAATTCCGCGGGTTCCGTACTGGAAACAGACGCGCCTTTAGCCAGGAAAGAACGCACAGGATCGATTTGAAGACGCCCAACTTGAGCAATGCTTCGATCGGCTTCAAGGGATAGGAAAAAAATTTGCCGCCATAAAAAATGCGCGATGAGCGCGGGCGCGTGAGCATGTCGTTCGGCAAAATCTCAGTCCACAAGTCTTCGACTGGTTTGGACTTTGAGAAAAAACGGTGACCGCCAATATCGAAATGAAAGCCCTTGTAAGTCGCAGTGCGTGAAATGCCTCCCACGTAAACGGGATCAGCTTCCAGAATCACGACGTCTATGTCGTTTTTGGAAAGCAAATAGCCAGCCGTTAGACCTGCCGGACCTGCACCGATAATGACAACCTTTGGCTTCATGTTCTGCTACGCGACCCAGTGGCCTCGAGTGAAATTCCATACGTACCAACCCTGTAGGCACAGCCCGGCAGCGCTGACGAACGCTACTGCCGCCGTCCCAAAAGCCCGCACCCACACTGGCGGCGTGCGAAATTGACGCAGAAAATTCAAAAGCGCCAGCACGATCAAGACGTACGCGCTGAACTCGTAACGCAGCATGCTTTCCATGTCGACACAGGCGACGCCGCTCACCGAGAGGTAATAAATCGTGGCGGCGCAGAAATACATCCCTGCGCGTAGCGGCAGGCCGGCGCAGCGCCGAATCGCTGGAACCAATTCGCAAACTGCGATGGCAACGAGAAGCAAGGCACCCAGCGTCATCGACAACTGGCTCGCTTCAGTGGGATTATTAAGTGCCGGAACAAGCCAGCGATAAGTTTCGGGTCTAAACACTGCAAGGTAATCGGGCACAATGCCCCAACCAGCCGCCTGCGTACGCATGTACAGGTCCCAATGACCCCAGCGCAGTTGGCACAAAACGAAAAAAACGATTCCGCCGCAGGCCGCCACAACCGTTAAACCGACAGCTGCCTCGTTCTCTCGGAACCATTTGCGTGGCTTGAGCAACCCGCGCCATCCGGTTTGAAAAGCCGAGCGCACCAGAGGAAAGGCAGCGCACACAATTCCGACAATTCGCGTCGCGGACATAACCAGCCCGTGCGTAGCCGCCAAGGCTTTCGCCGTACGACCCTCTGTGGTGCTCCAATAGATGAATCCGAGCAACGCCATGAGAAAGAGCGATTCCGAGTAAGCGGCCACGAGGAAGAATGCTGCCGGGTTCGCGAGGATGAGGAGTGTCCCGCAAATCTGAAGCGAAGGCGCAACTTTCCAGCGTCTGCAGAACAGGAAGAAATAGGTCCAAAAACCCCAGGCAGCGAGCTGAGCGGTGATCAAAAGCGCCGTGCCGGTGCTGACGTTGAACACATTTCGGAGCAACACGGCGAACGCCGGGTATGCGGGGAAAAATGCGACATTCGAGACTTCCATCACCTTGTGATCGATCGGCGGAATAATGGTCTGGTATCCGCGATCAATAATGTTCATGAACCAATAACTGTCGTGTTGAACCAGCGCGGAGTAGCGCTCGTTGATCGGCTCTTCTGGAGCAAGCAGAGCCACCGCCATTAGAACCTGTAAAATCGTGATGACGCATCCTGCGACCAGTGGCATGAGAAACCGTGGCAGGCGGATCATCAATTCATAATCGCAGAAGCGCCTAAATCTGCTCGCGAAAGTCTCGTCGCCACGCCAACGTTTCCGAGCCTGTTCAGCTACCCGGTTCGGCAAATCAACAGTGAGAAAGCCGGCAGGACACGAAGCACTTGCGAAGTTTTCCAAAAAGGCAATGTCGGGTCGCACGATTTCCAGCTGATTTAGTGGCTGGATTGGACGAC
>Ga0209155_1001049_pt1 | contig 13058 bp, 12 predicted proteins | sample GraSoiAngelo_122_FD_185879 | JGI IMG/M metagenome (GOLD analysis project Ga0209155, IMG submission 185879) | Grasslands soil microbial communities from the Angelo Coastal Reserve, California, USA - 14_0927_02_20cm (SPAdes) (version 2) | ecosystem: Environmental > Terrestrial > Soil > Grasslands ... | reverse complement strand
AAGTGGCTGGAAGTCGAGCTTGCCGCGACGGAAACTCTCGCGGAAGCTGGACTAGTCCCGAAAGACGCCGCGGCCGCGATTCGCTCGCGCGCCAAAATCGATGTGGTGCAGATCCATCAGATTGAAGGCCGCGTGAAGCACGATGTCATCGCGTTCACCATGGCTGTCGGCGAATCCATCGGCGATCCCGCCGCGGCGCGCTGGCTGCATTACGGCATGACGTCCAACGACGTCGTCGATACCGCGCAGGCCTTGCAAGTTCGCGACGCTTCAAAATTGATCGAGCGCGAACTGGTGACGTTTGGCGAAATTCTCGATCTGCGCGCCCACGAGTTCCGCCACACGCCGCAGATTGGCCGCACTCACGGCATTCACGCCGAGCCCATCACGTTCGGGCTCAAAATCGCCAATTGGTTTTCGGAGAATCAGCGCAACATCGCGCGCTTCCGCGACGCTGCCGCGCAGATGGCTGTCGGAAAAATCTCTGGCGCCGTCGGTAATGCTTCGCATCTCGGTACGGAAATCGAAGAACGCATCTGCAAGCGCCTGGCACTCAGCGCCGCGCCCGTCGCTTCACAGGTCATTCAGCGCGACCGCCACGCGCAATATCTCAGCGCCCTCGCGCTCATTGCCGCCACCCTCGAAAAAATCGCGCTAGAAATTCGCCATCTCCAGCGCACCGAAGTCCGCGAAGTCGAGGAACCGTTCAGCGGTGAGCAGCGCGGCAGTTCCGCCATGCCGCACAAGCGCAACCCCGTTTCCTGCGAACAAATCTGCGGCCTCGCTCGCCTCGTGCGTTCGAACATGCTCGCCGCGTTCGAAAACGTCGCCCTTTGGCACGAGCGCGACATTTCCCATAGCTCCGTCGAACGCGTCATTCTTCCCGATTCCACTATTTTGATCGACTACATGCTTTCCAAAATGGCCATGATCCTAGGCCAGATGCGCGTGTTCCCCGAGCGCATGCAGCGAAACCTCGAATCTACAAATGGCCTCGTTTATTCGGGACAGTTGCTGCAGGATTTGGTGGAGAAGGGCATGCCGCGCGACGATGCGTACAAGGCGGTGCAGGAAAACGCCATGGCCGCGTGGGAAACGGACACCAGTTTCCGCGACCGCGCCGCGAAAGACGCTCGCATCACGAAAGTTCTCGATTCGAAAGCTCTGGCATATACTTTCGACCTGCAGCGCCAGCTTCGCTCCGTCGATGCCATTTTTGACCGCGTTTTTGGTGCGCATCCCGCCGGAGAAAAATCCGCAGCCGGCTCTGCGGGAAAACATTAGTCCATCCGAAGCGCGATTGGAGGTTTGCTTGTTCGCGGGCCGAAACAAAAAACACGCGGATTTTGCGCCGCGAAAAAAAGCGTCCCGGTTTGCACCGGGACGCCGTTCTGCCTCTTCTAATTCCGGCTTGCGCTGAAATTAGCTGCGGAGGCGGAAACTTGAACTGCCATCATCCATCAGGCGCACGCAAAAGCAAAGAATAAAAACCGCGCATTGTATGGTTGAAGTTAAATCCATAATTCCCTAAAAGCTTACTCGACACGCTGAACGTAACGTGCCTCGGTGGTATCCACTTTGATTTTGTCGCCTTCGTTCACGAAGGGCGGCACATTCACGATCAAGCCGGTTTCCAGAGTTGCCGGCTTCATCACCGCGCTGGCAGTGGCTTTTTGCAACGTGGGTTCGGTCTTGACGACTTTCAAATCCATAGTGTCCGGCAGGTCGACACCAATCGGTTTTTCATCGAAAAATTCGACTTTCACCACCGTATTCGGAATCAGGTAGTAGACGGTTTCGCCGAGCTGCTCGCGCGTCAGGTGCATCTGCTCGTACGTCTCCGTGTTCATGAAATGAAAATCGTCGCCCTCCTTGTAGAGGTACTCGTATTCAATTTCATCGAGGATCGCGCGGTCGACGAACTCCTCGGCGCGGAAGCGGTAATCGATAATCGCTCCGCTCTTCAGATTCTTCATGCGTGTTTGCATCGATCCGCGTTTGTTTCCCGGAGTGCGGTGATCGACGCTGAATATCGTGAATAGCTGGCCCTCGTGCTGGATCACCATGCCGGGGCGGAGTTGTGTCGCTTTGACGCTGCTCATTTTTTTATGCGGCCCCGACCGGGTCGGGCCGACTGCTCCCTGGATCGATTGCGAATTTCGGAAATTCAGGCGGGCCAGGAACACAGCCTCATCCGGAATGACTCGAGGCACGCTGGAAGAAAAAACGTGTCCAACGCGAAACAACAGTATAGATGCGCGCGTTCGTGGCGGTCAATCATCGTCGCTTTTTTTGGACTCCCTGACGCGCTGCGCAGCGGCTGCCGCCATGATTTTCTCGATTTCATCGGGGTCGCGTGCGAGGCGTTCGCTGAGCAGCTTGTGGCCGGATTCGGTGATAAGGGCATCGTCTTCAATGCGCACGCCGAGATTTTCCTCGGGAATGTAAATGCCAGGCTCAATGGTGATGACCATGCCCGGCTGGAAAGGGGCGCAGTGGTCGCCGGGATCGTGAACGTTCAGGCCGATGTGATGGCCGAGGCCGTGGATGAAATACGGCCCGAGGGATTTGCCGTGAAGATCTTTTCCGTGGGTGTCGATGTAGGCGTAAGCAATTTTCTGGACGCTCTTGCCGTTCTTGTTGCAAAAATCCATGCCCGGCTTGAGTGCGGCGAGGGCGGCGTTTTGCGCGCCGAGAACGATTTCGTAGATTTCGCGCTGGCGCGGCGTGAACTTGCCGTTGGCAGGAATGGTGCGCGTAATGTCCGCGGAATAGCCGGAATACTGCGCGCCGACGTCGAGAACGACGATGTCGCCGTCTTCGATTTTGCGCGAGAGCTTGTCGTAGTGAAGCGCGGTGGAATTCGGGCCAGCGCCGACTATCGGCGCGTAGCCCTCCGCTTCCGAGCCGCCCCAGGCATGGACTTCGACCATTTTCGCGGCGACCTGGTATTCGTAAAGTGCCGGGCGCATCAACTTCATCGCTTCCAGGTGGGAGTCCAGGGTCAAGTCAATCGCTTCTTTCAGGAAGGCGAGTTCGCCGGGCGACTTGATTTGGCGCATCGCGCCAATCTGCGCGCGAACGTCCTTGAGTTTCGCTTGCGGCGCGGCCAGCTGCAGCCAGTCGACGACTTCTTTTTCGTGCGGGTAGCCACCAAGTTCTTTTTGGTAGGGAAGAATGGTGTAGAAAGCCGGATTAGTCTTCGCAAGATTCTCAACCGTGGAGCGAAAGCCGGTGTCGAACTGCTTCACGGCAGCAAATCCAGTGCGCGCTTCAATGCCGGGATCCGAGGGCGACATGCGGACGCCATTCCATTTTTCTTTTTGCGGATTTTTCGCGGGAAGAAATAGAGTTTCGCGCGGTCCACTTGCGGGGCCGCCGACCTTGGTCGGGGGAAGAATCAGAAGACCGGCGCCTTCTTCGTTGTGGCCGGTGAGATAGTAGAAATTCTCCTCCTGCTCAAAGACATACGTTTGGGAGACTTCTTCGCGGCCGGTGTAGCCCCACAGGACGATTGGGCCGTCGACCTGAGCGGCAAGCTTGGCGCGGCGCTCCGCGTAGACGCTATTGGGTTCGCGCTCGCGGCGCTCCTGGGCATGCGCGCTCGTGGCGAGACAAACCAGGCTCAGCAAACTCCAAAGGGTCAGCGTCGCTGAGTTCAACGGACCACGCGACCCCATCGGCCACAGGCGACCACTCATTCGCGCACCTCGGAACTGCCATTTTGATCTTGCGCTCACAGGGCATGTGGGTTTGCGGCGTGCCACAGAGAGCCGCGCGATTGTAACTGAGACAGCTTGGCATGCGAAATATTTGATTGACGGTACCCCCACCGGGTGGTTTTTCCCAAAGAGTGCGCAATCTCCTTGCCGCATATTACGTGCGGCGCGGGAGTCGTTAGGCGTTTGTTGACGAGCACAGGACTGGAAGCAAACAGATACCATTTTCGCTAGTCAGCGAATCTAACCTTGCCAGTTTCTTCCGTGGACGTGGATGGCGCGGCGGGTTTACGGCCAGTTCGTTTACGGGCTTAGCCGAATTGGAAAGATGCTGGTCTACATGAGCAGCGGCGCGGGGACCTGGGGACCTCCGCTACGGCTGGGATCCAGCCCGAAGATTGTCTTCTTTCAGTTTGAGTAAGCGAGCGTGATTCTCGCCCGCGGATGTCCACGGAAGCGCGATCAGGTACGAAAAAAATCAATCAACAATTCAGAAATGCGAGCGGGCTCTTCATGCTGGAGCCAATGCGTGGCAGTGGCGAAGGTGAAGAGTTCCGCGTTCGTGCAGTAGCGCAGGCTTTCATGCGCCATTTCGGCCAGAAGGAAGGCGTCGCGTTCGCCCCAGAGGAGGCGTGTGGGGACGCGGACGATTTTGTCTGGAAATTCGACGCGAGCGCGGAAGAGCGCGCGATACCAATTGATTATGGCGGTGAGAGCGCCGGGTTGAGACCAAGCCGCTCGATATTGCGCTAGATCTTCCTCGGAAAAAGTGCCGGGACGGCTGGAGCGGAGCAGGGCTCGCGAGCCGATGCGGAAGTTGAACGCGGAGAAAACGGCTTCCGGCAGCCAGGGAAGTTGAAAGAAAAACATGTACCAGCTCCGGAGCAGCTGACGCGGACGCGTGCTGAGGAATTTGCGCATCACCGACGGATGAGGAACGTTGAGGACGGCGAGCTTGGCTATGCGCTGTGGATGAAGCAGGGCGGTGCTCCAGGCGACGGCAGCGCCCCAGTCATGTCCCGCAAGAAAGATTTTTTCTCGGCCGAGTTGATCGGCGATGGCGATGACGTCGGAAACAAGTTCGGGTAAAGCGTAAGCTGCGACGCTGGAGGGTTTGCTACTGAGGTTGTAACCACGCTGGTCGGGGACGATGACGCGAAATCCGGCAGCAGCGAGCGGTTCAATTTGCCTGCGCCAGACATACCAAAATTCCGGGAAGCCGTGGAGAAGAACGACGACCGGGCCGTCATGCGGACCTGCAGCAATCGCGTGCAAGCGTACTGCGCCATTCTGGAATGAGAGGCTTTCCAAGAGGCGTCAATACTATCCAAAAATCAGAAGCCTGGGGCGCCAGAAGTCGCTGGGCGCATTTCAGGAGCGTTGACGCCGAAGCGGAGGCGCGCGAAGTACGTTTGACCGAGAGACATCGAGCCGGTGTACAGGTAGCCCCAAACGAAGAGCAGCAGGAACGGGACAGTGGCGTAGTTTTCGTTGGCGATGGCATACACGATGGTGAGCGAGAAATACACACCGAGGAGCACTTCCGCGTAGGGCATCCAGCCGGCTTTGTTCTTGTACGATTTTTTCGCGAAAGTGCCTTGCTTGCCTTCGATATTGAATTTGGGCGTGCGGGCGAATTCGCTTTTTTTGCCGAGCAGCGCTTCGATCACCGCTTGCGCGTTGCGAACAGAAATGCCAATGCCGGTGGCCATCACGAAGGGCAAATAGAGAAGGGTGCGCTGCCAGGTCTTGGGCCGCAACTCCCTTTGCGCGACGAGATAAAAGCTGGAGATGGAACACGTGGAGGCGAGAAAGAGCGGCAGGTCGATCACCAGCATCTGAACCCAGCCCTGATAGAAACGCACGATCATTGCGGGCAGCAGCATAGTGGAAAGTAAAATCATCAGCGGGTAGCTGATGTTGCCGGTGAGATGGAAAAAGGCTTCGGCTTTGACGTGCCAGGGCGCATCCGACTTCCAGACTTTGGGCAGGATTTTTTTTGCGGTCTGCATGAGGCCCTTGGCCCAGCGCGCCTGCTGGGCTTTGAAGCCGTTCATGTCCACGGGAAGCTCGGAAGCGCACTCGATTTGCGGAAGATAGAGAAACTTCCAGCCCTTGAGCTGCGAGCGATAGGAAAGATCGGTGTCTTCGGTAAGCGTGTCGTGTTGCCAGCCGCCGGCGTCGTCAATGGCTTTGCGGCGCCACACACCGGCTGTGCCGTTGAAATTGAAAAAAGTGCCGCGGCGGGAACGCGCACCGTGCTCGACGACAAAGTGGCCGTCGAGAAGAATGGTTTCGACGTTGGTCAGCAGGGAATAGTCGCTGTTGAGGTATGTCCACCGTGTCTGCACCATGCCAATGTTGCCGCCACCGTCGGGGTTCATGAAATAGGGAATCGTGCGGCGTAGAAAATCGGACTCGGGAAGAAAGTCCGCGTCGAAAATGGCGACGAATTCGCCCTTGGCGGTTTTCAGCCCGTTTTCCAGGGCTCCGGCTTTGTAACCTTCGCGATTGGTGCGATGAATGTAGGCGATGGGCATGCCCTGCGCGGCGTGGCGCTCGACGCAGGCGCGAGCGATGTCGCGGGTTTCGTCGGTGGAATCGTCGAGGACCTGCACGTCGTGTAGATCCGGCGGGTAGTCGAAACGCGAAACAGCTTCGACGAGCCGCTCGATGACGTAGCGCTCGTTGAAGATGGGCAACTGCACAGTGACGCGCGGCCAATTCGCGACCGGCGGCGGAGCCGGGGGAACATTTTTGGAATACGCGAAATAGTCGTAGACCAGCCAGTAGCGGTGCAGGCCGTAAACGGCGAGGACCAGGAGGACGATGAAGTAGGGAATCATCATCGCCAGGTCGAAAGCGTTGGCGTGATAGATGCCGGTAAAGGTTCTGTCGGTGAGCTTGTGCCAATAATGGCTGATGGGGTTTTGAGCCACGAGAGCAACCGAGAGTAAAAGGGCTGTGTGCACGATGAAAGTGATTCCGCTGCCGGCCAGAGTCTCTGTGAGCTGAAATTTTGGAAAACCAATTATACGGCAAGTTCGGCCCGAATGAAGTCGATATGTCTCGAGGCTGCCGCAACGCCGGGCAGATGCGTGCGCGGTTCTGGATGCTTCGCTAGGGAACAAGAACAATTTTCCCAGCGGCGCCGGGCTCGAGGATTTCTTTGTGGGCGCGCGCGGCTTCGGCGAGGGGCAACTCCTTGCCAACGACCGGGCGAAGCGTGCCGTTTTCGAGGCCGGCAATGAGGCCTGCGTGGATTTCTGCTTCTTCCGCGGGAGTGATAGCCCATAGCGTGAAGCCGCGAGCCGAAGCGCGGCGCAGCATCAAGTCGCGCGGGTTGATGCTGATCTCGCCGCGATTGCCGATGATGATTACACGGCCATTCGTTGCGAGCAGTTTCAAATCCGCCGAAAGATTTACGTTGGCGAGCATCTCAAGAATAATGTCCAGGCCGCGGCCGGTCGTCGATTTCATAATTTCTTCCTGATAGCCGGCCTTACTGTGATCGAAAACCTGATGCGCGCCCTCGCGCTTGACGAGATCGACGCCCTTCTGCGTTCCGGCGGTGCCGAAGACGGTGAGTCCCATGGCCCGGGCCATTTGTACTGCCGCGGTGCCGACTCCACCGCTCGCGCCGTGCACCAGGACCGTTTCGGAAGCGCGCGCTTGTGCAGAATGATGCAGTGCGTGGTACGCGGTACCGTAGGGGACCCACACGCCTGCGCCTTGGGCAAAGCTGATTTTCTCGGGCAGGGGATGCACTTGCTCTTCCAGCGCGAGTGCGTATTCCGCGTACGCACCCGTGATGGTTTTCGCCGTGTAAACGCGGTCGCCCGGCTTCGCTTTTTTCACGCCAGGGCCGACCCCTTCGATGACTCCCGCGGCGTCCGAGCCCGGCGTGTAGGGAAGCGGCGGCTTGATCGCGTAGGTGCCTGCGCGCATGTAGGTGTCGTAGGGATTCACACCTGCGGCATGGATTCGGACGAGGACTTGTCCGGCGGCGGGTTTGGGCGTGGGGACTTCCTCGAGCTTCAGGACTTCGGGGCCGCCGAATTCACGAACGAGGATGGCTTTCATGATTTCACCCCAGCGAAAGAATCAGCGATTATGAGGCAACGTCACGCCGCTGCTCAAGCTAGTCTAAATTAGACTAGCGCTAACTAGTCTAAATAAGACTAGAAATGGTCGTCGGCGACGACCGTGGCCACTTCCTTGTCGATCACACCTGCGGACTGCGCCCAAGCAGTAGTTTGCCAGTTGTCTTTGCCTTTTTTCTGAGGAATCCAGGGCGGCAGCGTCTGGTTCAGATAATTCGCCAGCGCAAAGATGTAAGGCTCGTACATCTTGCGGAACTCCAAGAGTTTGCGGTCGGCTTGTTCGCCGTCATGAAGTTTCATGCCGTGCTGAGCAAGAATGTCGCGGATGCGCCGCAAGTCTTGCGCAAGCAAGCGGTCGTGCGGCAGCGGCTTGGGGGCAGTGCCGAAGACTTGCGAAAGATCGACGACCGCGTGACGCGCAATCGCAAAAGTAAGCTCGGCCTGTTTTTCACAAGCGCCTTCGATCCCAACCATGACGATCGCGCAAGTGTCCAGAATTGCCGTGAGCGAAGCAATCCAGGACTGGTTGTCGTGCTGCGAGCGAAAATAGGCGAGCACAGGATAGGAAAGATGGCTCTCCATCAAGTCGGCGCACCAAAACTCCCACTCCTTGAGGAGAACGCGGAGTGCGTCCTGGCCGTGGGCGTAGCTGTGGCGGCGAAGCAGTTCGCCGGCCGTGGGCGGTGTTCCGGCGCGGGAGTCGAGAAGCGAGATATTCACTTCGCGCTTGGAGAACGAGCCGTAGATGAACGGCAAGTAGCCGATGACAGCGGCAAGAAAACCAAATCCAAAGCCAGCCTCGGTGACGACTAGCGCGCGAGCCAAGCCGGAGCGCGGGATGACATCACCGAGGCCGAGAGTAAAAAACGTCGTGCCGCTCAAATAAATGTCCGTCAGGAACGCAGTCTGGTTGCCGGTCATGACCACTGCGGAACCGGCGCCATATTGCATGAGTCCAAAGCCAAGCACGAGGCCCACGGCCCAAACTCCGACGAGAACCAGGAGTGAGAGAGGGCCATAGAAACCGAGCAGAGCTTCACGGGTCTTGGGCTTGGGGATGAGGCAAATCACAAACTTCCAAACGTTCCAGGTGGAGCGGTAAAAAAGGCGCGCGAGGCGGAATTTTCGCGTGACGCGGCGCGGGAGAATGATGGCCTCGAACGCGTCCCAGAGCACGATTAGAAAGATCGCGACACCTGCAGCGAACGCTCCCGGAGCTGGAATCATGTGGGGCATTGTACCTGTTTGAGCCTTTCAAAGAGAACGTTTGGCAAGAGCGCTCTAGGAAGCCGTCGAGTGGAACGTCAGGTGAGAAGACCCCCGGCTTCTTTCTTAGGATACCAACCGCGCGCTGACGCTGGTTTCCGCCTTGAACAGTTTCGAGACCGGGCAGCCGGTTTCGGCGGCTTTCACGGCGGTGTCGAATTTGGCTTTGTCCGCGCCGGGGACTTGCGCGACGAGATCCAGGTGGCTTTTCGTGATGGCAAACCCGTCCGGCAACTTTTCGAGAGAAATCGTCGCTGTTGTCTCCAGCTTGCTTGCGGTCAGGCCCGCGTTTCCCAATTGGGCAGAGAGCGCCATCGTAAAACAGCCGGCATGCGCCGCGGCGAGAAGCTCTTCTGGATTCGTGCCCACGCCGTTTTCAAAGCGCGTGCTGAAAGAGTATTGTGTCTGTTTTAGGACGCCGCTGTCCGTCGAAATCGTGCCCTTGCCATCTTTCAAACCGCCTTGCCAAACCGCGGATGCCTTGCGCTGCATGGTTTCTCTCCTTTTGGCGCTTTCGTTCTGTTTGAATTCACAGGAATTCGATTCGGGAGCCCGGTGGAAGGGTATATTCAGAAAATGAGCTTGTCGAGGAAGTCTTGTAAACGCGGATGAGTGTGATCCTGCAAGAAGTGGCGCACCGGCCATGGCCAATGTCCGCAGGGCCGTGGGTGATGGCGCAGAGCTGGCACGACCTGCTCTTCGCGCACTGGCAAGTCGATGCAGCAGCGCTGCAGTCGCTACTTCCGCCGCAATTGCAAATCGATACTTTCGAAGGGAGTGGGTGGCTCGCGGTAGTTCCGTTTCGGATGACCGGTGTGCGGTTACGCGGGACGCCTGCGCTTCCATGGCTTTCGGCATTTCCTGAATTGAACGTCCGAACCTACGTGAAATGCGAAGGTAAGCCCGGCGTGTGGTTTTTCAGTCTGGACGCGGGCAATGCGCTGGCAGTGACAATTGCGCGGGCGTGGTTTCACTTGCCGTATTTTCGAGCGCGAATGAGCTGCACGAACCAGGACGGCTGGAATCATTACGAAAGCGAGCGGACGCATCGAGGAGAGCCGGCTGCATTTCTGAAGTGCCGATATCGCCCTTTAGGCAAGGTCTTTTCCCCGCAAAGCGGAACACTCGAGCATTTCTTGACGGAGCGGTATTGCCTCTACACAGTGGATGGAAGCAACCGAATCATTCGTGGGGAGATTCATCATCCGCCGTGGCCGCTTCAGCGCGCCGAAGCGGAGCTTGCGCAAAACTCGATGGCGGAATCCTTCGGCGTCGCCCTGGCTTCGCGGCCTCTCCTCCATTTCGCTGGAAGACAGGACGTGCTGGTGTGGGCGCCACGGCTACGGACTGCGCCGAGAGGTCGCTCATCGCAAGGCTGACGTTGTAAATCTGCGTTTCAAAACTGACTTCCGTGTCTTTCATCCACTTCTGGGGCGGCGATGGGCGCTTCTCGACGGGAGCACGGCGGCCTCTTTTTTCGCGATCGAGCGCATCGTCAATTTCGCCGAGGGAATCCATGGGCTGGAATTCGAGGAACGCGGGCAACGTAAGTCCCGAGTGGACCTGATAGACCATCCAGGGAGTTTCGACGTCGTTGGTTTCATGAATCCTGGCGCGCGCGCGGAACGCATCGGAGAATTCGTCTTCGTAGCCTGGCCGGAGTTGAAAAATGGTGACGCGAACGTAGCGCGCTTTGGCGAGGTCGATCTTGTTGAGGTGATAGCTCAGGTCGTCGCGGCGGAAGGCCATGACCGTGCGCGCGGCCGTAACGAATTCCTGCAACTTTTGCTGGAGGCTGGCGATTTCCGGATAAGTGCTGAGACCTTCGGCTACGTCCGTCCCCGCCTTTTCGATTTCCGCGAATGTGTCGAATCCATCGAAGTAAAGCACGTGCGGCGAACCTGTGGCGGACTGGAGAGCGAGCCAGTAGACCGGAATCTTTGCGTTCGCATAGCCGCGGGCAATATCCGATTCCGTCTGCGCGTAGGCCGCTTCCTTGCCGGGAACAAGATCCGCGCGGTAGAGCAGAAGAGTGTTCGGAGTGACTCCAGTTTCCGGCGAAGGAGTGACCGTCTGGGCCCGCGCCGATAAGCCGCCAGTCAGGAGGAAAAGCGTGCAAATGAAAATGTTCTCGGAACGCATGAAAACTCCCAAGCGTAGAAGTGGGCCAGGACTGTTTAGACTACCATTTGTGAAAGACAAAGAATGCGGCAATCACGATAAAAGCAAAACCGACGCCGTAATTCCACCTGAATTTGTCGCCGAGGTACGCCACGGAGAAAACTGGAAAGATCGAGAGAGTAATGATTTCCTGAATGGTCTTCAGTTGAGCGGCACTGAATTGATAAGAGCCGATGCGGTTCGCGGGCACCTGGAAACAGTATTCGAAGAAGGCGATCCCCCAACTCACTAGGATCACTTTCCAAAGCGCCTCGCCGCGGAATTTCAAGTGGCCGTACCACGCAAAGGTCATGAAGATGTTCGAGATGGTGAGCAATAGAATCGTTCGCATTCCAAGAGGGCTCCTCGCATGTCAGTGTAATACAGGCTTAAGACTGGTCAGAATTCACCTAAGTTGCGCGTCGCCATCGTTTAGTGCCAGATTCCACACAACTGTACTTTCGCCCCCTTTCACGCACCTGATTCCTTCCGCTAGTCTCGTTGTATACGTTGTAAAATTATCTGTTGACTGAACGCGGAATTTGGATACATTTCCGGAAGATTGAGAGGATCGTGTGCGTACCAGGTCATTCAGGCTCCCTGCAGTTTTTCTCGGATGGATATTCTTGCTCCCGGCGGGGGCACATGGCCAAGAGAAAATGGTCCTCGTAGAGACCGGGTCCAGCATGCCGGAACCGCTCTATAAAAGCTGGGCCGACGAATTTCACGCACAGCAACCCGCCACGGACATTCGCTACATGGCCGTGGGAACAGCGGAGAGCGCCCGGAACATTCTTGCAGGCTCAGGTGATTTTGGCGGGGGCGATGCGCCGATTCCCGAAGCCCAGTTGCGCGCTTCGGGCAAATCGATTCTTGAATTGCCAGCCGTTTTGATTGGGATTGTAATCATCTATGAGCTGCCAGACGTGAAGGGCGAACTCAAACTTACTGGGCCGGTGCTGGCCAACATTTTTCTGGGAAAAACCAAATCGTGGAACGATCCCGCGATTGCCAAGCTCAATCCGGACATGAAACTGTCGGAGCTTCCCATTCAAGTACTTCATCGCAACGAAGGCAAAGGTTCCAACTACATTCTTTCCGACTACCTGGCGAAAGTGAGTCCTGAGTTTCTTGCCACGGCGGGACGCAGCGAATCGCCGAAATGGCCCGTGGGTCAAGCCTTCCAACGTTCGCAGGATTTGGTAGCCAAGCTGCGCAGCACGCCGGGCGCGATTGGATATACCGAACTCAACATTGCCGCCAGCTCGGCGGTCCGCATCGCCAGCATCAAGAATGCAGCGGGTGAATTCGTCAAGCCTTTGGCAAAGTCGATCGCGGCAGCCGCCAGCGGGAGCAAAATGAACAATGATTTCCGCGTTTCCCTGACAAATGCGCCCGGCAAAGAAAGCTACCCGATCAGCAGCTTCACGTGGCTTTATGTGCCGGCTGTCGCCAAGGAACCCCGCCGGGGCAGCTCCGTGGCCAGCTACTTGAAGTGGGTCTACACCAGCGGTCAAAAGATCGCCCAGGAAAAGGGCTACGCGATTCTGCCTCCCGAAGTCTTGGAGAAGGTCGCCCAGAAGGCCGCAACAATCCGCTGAACTAAGCTTCCAAAGCGGCAGGAACCGCGAGTCCATCTTCCTTCAACGCAAGAGAGTCTACCACGGGCTTACACGTTGAGCGTAAGCGAGACGAGATCCGTGCGCGCGGACGGAGGAAGCGGCGGCATCTTCGAGCGGTCGACGGGATGATACAGCGTGTCGCGCTCGACTGGCACGCGTCCTGCCGCGCGAATCAAGCGTTCCAATTC
>Ga0209155_1001047_pt1 | contig 13063 bp, 10 predicted proteins | sample GraSoiAngelo_122_FD_185879 | JGI IMG/M metagenome (GOLD analysis project Ga0209155, IMG submission 185879) | Grasslands soil microbial communities from the Angelo Coastal Reserve, California, USA - 14_0927_02_20cm (SPAdes) (version 2) | ecosystem: Environmental > Terrestrial > Soil > Grasslands ... | reverse complement strand
AACCGAGCGCAGGCCACGCAGCATGCCGATCGTCACTGGGAAGAACGTCAAGTAGGCAGCGACCACCGCTTTGGCCACCCAGTCGGGCGCGCCGATCTGCCCCAGCCCAATCGCGACCTGGAGCGGCCGTCCAGACAACCCGCCGAACCTGGCAAACAGATAGGTGGGCAGGATCTTGGTGACCAGCAGCAGGGCCAGCAGGAGCGCCAGCCAGGCCCATCCCTTCAGCAGGCTGGCGGGATCGATCAGGGCGCCGATCGCGACGAAGAAGAGGACCGCGAAGACGTCACGGAACGGCAGCAGTCGCTCCCGGGCTTCGGTCGCCTCCCGGCTCTCGGTGATGGCCAGGCCGGAGACGAAGGCGGCCAGGGCAAGGGGAATCCCGAAAAGCAGGGCACCGATCCCCGCCAGGGCGAGGCCGCTGGCCACGGACACGATGAGAAAGAGGTCGTGCTCCTCTCGCAACTGCCGAAGGAACCGTGGGATCAGGCCGGTGGCGACGACGACGATGACGGCGTAAATCAACGCCAGCTCAATCGCCACCACGCCCGACCGGGCCTCGAGCCCGAGCGCGATCAATGCGACGATCGCGATGGTCACCCCGACCAGGTCCTGCAGGATGCTCCAGCCCAGGAGCACGTGATCTGTCGCCGCGTCGGTCGTTCGCCGCCGGCTGCGCGTGATGTTCACCACCACCACGCTCGACGACAGCGCAATCGACAGCCCCAGCAGGACGGCGCCCGCCGGCGGGAGTCCGGCCAGAAAGCCGGCCGCCGCCGCGAGCGCACCCGTCAGGACCGTCTGCAGCGGAGCCAGCCAGAAGAGGCGCCCGCGCTCGCGTCCGAGCTCCAGCGGATCCAGCTCGATTCCAACCTCGAAGAGAAGCAGGACGACGCCAACGTCGGCGAAGAGCAGGAGCTGTTGACGTTCGGCCACGTAACCGGGCGTGAAGGGCGATACCACGAGGCCGACGGCGAGGTATCCAATGACGGCCGGGAGGCCAAGCCGTCGGGCGACCCAGCCGGCGATGGCTGCCGCCAGGAGGATAAAGCCGATCTCAAAGACGGCCGGTGCTGTCGACTCCACTCAGCGAATCATCCGCAGGGTTCAGGTGCATCGTAACGTTTCATCGGCATGACCTTCCTTCGCGTTGCGCTGAGCATCTTCGCCATCCTCAACGTTGTCTTCTGGGCGGTACTCGCCTGGTCGTGGGCCGTCAAACCGGCCTGGACCGCGCGACTTCCGCTTCGACTCGGCACCGACCAGCGGTTCCGTACTCCGGTCCCGGTGTGGGGGCGTCTCGCGGCGGCGGTGGCGGCGTTCTGGGCGGTTGCGGCCGTGCTTTACCTGACGGTATACGCCGGCAACCAGCTTGCGTTCATCGCCCTGTTCGTGCTCGCCGCTATTTTCCTGATCCTTGGACTCGGCGCAGCCGCTCGCGTCTATACCGTGCTGCAACTGCCCAAGGGTTCGATGCTCGGCCAGCCGCGCCGGCAGCAGGCCCGCTAGACCTCCGCGTCGCGTAAAACGATCCCAGGAGAATCAGCGCCAGGCCGATGACGGCCCCGATAGTCAAGGGTTCGTGCAGCACCGTCACGCCCAGCAACAGCGCGACCGCCGGGTTGAAGTAGGTGATGACGGTCGCCCGCACCGGCCCGACTTCGGCGATCAGCGCGAAAAAGAGCAAGAACGCCAGCGCGGTGCAGACGACGGCCAGCGTGCCGATCGCGAAGAGCACCCGCGGAGAGGGCATGGCCGATGGAAGCTGTCGCAGCGCGAGCGGTGCGTACGCCACTGCGGTAACCACCAGCGAGGCCGCGACGACACCGATCGCGGGGAGATGAGGCAGACGGCGAGCGACGATGATCGGACCCGCCGCATAGCCGACGGCGACCAGGCCGACCTCGCCGACCGCTCCCAGATCGCGGAACGAAACGTTGAGACCGACGAGGGCCGCCACCCCGATGAGGCCGATCACAAGTCCGCCGATCCGCCGCAGGTCGAGGCGATCGTCGCCTCGGGTCAGCCATGTCACCACCGCACCGATGAGCGGAACAGCGGCGATCAGCAATCCGGTCAGCGAGCTGGAAAGCCCTCGCTCGGCGTCGGAGAGCAAGAACCAGGGAAGCGATACCTCGACCACCGTATACGCGAGGACCCATCGCCAGTAGGGAAGGAGCGGCCTCAGGCCGCCACGCGCGGCGGCGATCGGGAGCAGCAGGGCGGCGCCGAGGGCGGTGCGCAGGAACACCAGCGTGACCGGCGTCAGCTCGCCCACCGCGATCTTGATGAGCAGATAGGGAATCCCCCAGATCACTGCCATGGCCGCGAACAGCAGCCAGCCGCGTCGCGTCAATCAGGCGCTCGGCGCAACATCGAGGTCGACTTCCTCGGGCACGACATCCTCGCCCGTATAGGCCGCCGCCTGTAACCGGAAGAGTCGCGCGTACCGGCCGCCCAGCCGGATCAGTTGCTCATGGGTGCCTTGTTCGACGAGGTGGCCGTGCTCGAGGAACAGGATGCGATCCGCGCGCCGAACGGTGGAGAAACGGTGGGAGATGTAGACCGCCGTCCGGCCTCGGGTCAGCGAGCGAAGCCGCTCGAACAGGTCATATTCCGCCTGGGCGTCGAGCGCCGAGGTGGGCTCGTCGAGCAGCAGGATGCGGGCGTCGCGCATGAAGGCGCGTGCCAGCGCCACCTTCTGCCACTCGCCGCCGGACAGGTTCACGCCAGCGTCGAACCACTTCCCCAGCGCCGTGTCATAGCCCTGAGGCAGCCCATCGATCAGGCCGTCGGAGCCCGCCTGCCGGCTGGCTTTGACGATGGCATCCCGGTCGGCGATCGCCGCCAGGCTACCCAGCCCGATGTTTTCCGCGGCGGTCGCCTGGTAGGTGACGTAGTCCTGGAACATGCCACCGATCTGGCGGCGCAGGGCTGCCGGATCGTAGTCACGGAGGTCCACGCCGTCGATCAGGATTCGCCCATCGAGCGGGTCGTACAGCCGGCAGATCAGCTTGAAGAGCGTTGTCTTGCCGGCGCCGTTTCGGCCCACGATCGCGATGGTCTCCCCGGGCGAGATCGTAAAGCTCAAATCGGCCAGCGCGTTCTCCTTGGCGTCGGGATAGGCGAAGCTGACATGCTCGAAGCGAATCTCTCCGCGCAGGGCGCCGTTGACGGGGACCGGTTTGGCCGGCAAGGGCAAACTGGTTTTCGTGTCCATCAACTCGAAGAGGTTGTTCAGGTAGAGGTTGTGTTCGTACATGCCGGAAAACCCGCCGAGGATCCCCTGGATCGAGTTCTGAACCGACTGGGCGGCCGTCGTGTATAGGGTGAGGTCGCCGAGCGTCAGTCTCCCGGCGATCGCCTGCACCGCCACATATAGATAGGTCACGGAGGTCGCGATGGTGCTGAGGTTTCCCCACAGGAAACCGGTCAGGTACCGACGCACCACCTGGCGCCGCTGGCTGCCGTAGTAGGTGTTGCCGATCAGCCGGTAGCGATCAATGAAGTAGTGGCCCAGCCCGAAGAGCTTGACTTCCTTGGCGTAGCTGTCGGTGGTCAGCAACGTGACCAGGTAATTCATCCGGCGCAGCAACCGCGAGCCCCAGCGAGCGATGTTGTAGCCGCGCCAGCCGTAGCGGGTGTCGGCGATGAACGCCGGGACGGGCGAGAGGAGCGCCAGTAGGGCCAGCAGCGGGCTGACCGCGACGAGCAACGCGATCATCGTGATGAACGTCAGCGTCGTCTGCACCAGGCCGAAGGCGGTCGAGATCATCTGAACAGGCCGGTTGATCGAATCGGTTTGCGCTCGCCGCAGCAGATCGTAGGAGGCGGGATCTTCATAGAACGCCAGGTCGAGCGAGGCGGCTTTTTCCATCACCATCAACTGGATCCGCATCGACACGGCGTTCTGCAAGAGCTGCTGCGTGATGTTCCGGACGGTGCTGAGGAAGGCGATCAGGGCAAAGATGAGCAGTTGCACGACCGCCAGGAAGACGATCGCGTTCAGCGAGGTGAAGACCAGGTGCCAGGGGCCAAGGTCGATCGGGTTTCGGTCGGGGATGTGCTTCTGGTTGATGATGATTCCCGCGACGACGGCGTTAACAAGGAGCTTCGAGGTATAGGCGGACATGGCGGGAACGACGCCCGCCACCACGGTGGCGGCGAACAGTCCCGCGGTGATCCGAGGGCTGGCGTCCCACACCAGCCGGATGACCTCGGGAAGGGCCGCCGTCGTGCCTCGGACCGACTCCTTCAGGTTCCGCCACCGGCTGCGAAGGTCTTTCGGCCCTTGCGGCTGGACCGGTTCCTCGATGACTGGATCGCCAGTCAGGCCGCTGTTGGCAGGTCCGGTGTCGGGATTCCGGGAGCGCTGCCGTCCCCACATCCAGAATGGAGGGCCCCCGCCATGGCCCGGGGGCATCATGAAGGTCGGCTTTCCGTCTCCGGCATGCCGGCGGCCGTGGCCAGGATGGCGTCGGCGTCGCGCGCGAGGTCCCGGACAATGTCGCCGGCGGGCTTGATGTCATTGACGACGCTGCAGGATTCGCCTGCCCAGAGCGGCGCGTACTCGATGTCGCCGTCGAAATCCGGGGGCGCCACGCCGATCGCGTAACGGGGCCAATCAACAATGTCGCCCGATCCAATCCGCCGCCTGCCGATCGAGGTCCCCTCGCCGGGACGGTTTCCGGAGGGCGGGCGCCCCGCTGCCTCCCACTCGGCGAGCGTCTTGTTCCGCAACGTTCGGTGCGGCGCGTTTGGCCACCAGACGTCATAGAGCTCGTTGAGGACGGTATCGCTCGCGGTGCCCTCGACGATGCGCTGCTTGTACGCGGGATGGGCCGAGAATTCATCGCTTGCGACGAAACGTGTGCCCAGGGAGACCCCCTGCGCTCCCAGGCCGATCGCCCGCGCGACCCCCGCGCCGTCCCCGATGCCGCCCGAGGCGAGCACCGGCCTGGGCGTGATCGCCTCGACCACCGCCGGCAGCAGTGTCCAGATCGATGTCGTGCCCTCGACGTGTCCGCCAGCCTCGACCCCCTGAGCGATCACGGCGTCGACTCCGGCGGCGGCGGCCGCTTTCGCCTCGTCGAGCGAACCGACCTGGATGATGATCCGAACACCATGTCGGTGTGCTTCCTCCACGTACGGCGCTGGATCGCCCCAGAAGAGGATGACGGCCGCCACCCGCTCGGTAATCGCGGCACTCACTTGCTGGCGCGTGATCGCCTTGTCCTCGTCGGAAGAATCGCGCTCGTCGATGATGAAGTTGACCCCGAATGGCCGCGGGGTTCGGTCGCGAACCTGGGCGATCAGCCCCGGGATCGCGTCTGGAAGAAAGGCGGATGCCCCGATAACCCCGAAGCCGCCGGCGTTGGAGACCGCCGCAGCGAGATCGGGGCCCGCTCCTGTCCCCATGCCAGCCGAAAATATCGGGTACTCGATTCCCAGGTCCCGGCAAAGGGGAGTGCGAAGCCCTTGGGCCATGTCAGGCATTGTCGCTTACGGCGATGGCCTCAACTTCGAGCAGGTTGGCCTAGACTTGCCAGGCCTGAGCGGAAAAATCGCCAGGCGCCACCAGTCTGCCTTCGGCATCCATGGACACCTGGCCCGATACGAATACGATTCGGCCGACCGGATGCGACCACGACCTGGGTGTAGGCGGCCGGGTGCCGCCGTCAATCTTAGATTTTGCTTACCAAGCGCTCAGATTCGGCTCATCTCGATAGCCTTCAATCGAAAGACTGTCATTGTCAACGCCCAGGGAGGACGCCATGATCAACCGACCGCAGCTGGCTCAACCGGAAAGCGCGAGCCCCACCGAGACGGCGCGCGAGCTGGCCGCCCGCGTTCCGGCGCCGATCGAACAGATCCTGTTCGAGGTCAAACGCCTGATCGTAGGTCAGGACCGGCTGCTGGAGCGGTTGCTGATCGCGTTGCTGGCTGAGGGCCATGTCCTGCTCGAAGGCGTGCCCGGCCTGGCGAAAACCGTCACCGTCAAAGCGTTTGCCCAGGTCATCGGCGGCGCTGCCGGTCGGATCCAGTTCACCCCGGACCTGGTGCCCGCTGACCTGATCGGCACGCGGATCTACAATCCGGGTCGCGGCGATTTCACCACCGAACTTGGCCCCGTGTTTTGCAATCTGCTGCTCGCCGATGAGATCAACCGGGCGCCGGCCAAGGTGCAGTCCGCGCTGCTCGAGGCGATGCAGGAACGTCAGGTCACGATTGGCAAAGAGACCCATCAGGTTCCCGACCCGTTTGTCGTGCTGGCCACCGAGAACCCGATCGAGACTGACGGCACCTATCCGTTGCCGGAGGCTCAGCTCGACCGGTTCATGCTGAAGGTGCTGGTCGATTACCCCTCCTTCCAGGAAGAGGTCGTCGTGGTCGAACGCATCACCGGTCCCGAGATCGAGCTGCACCAGGTCGTCACGCTCGATCAGCTCAAGGAGATGCAGAAAGCCGTGACGGAGGTCTACGTCGACCCGGCGGTGCGTACCTATGCCGCCACCCTGGCCTATGCCAGCCGCCCTGGCAAGGTGAAGGGGCTCGAGGATCTTGCCCCATCGATTGCCTACGGCGCCAGCCCGCGCGCGTCCATCAACCTGGTCGCTGCCGGCCGGGCGCTGGCCTTCATGCGCGGCCGCTCCTACGTGCTGCCGCACGACCTCAGTGAAGTCGCCCCCGAGGTGATCCGTCACCGGCTGGTTCTCACCTACGAGGGAATCGCGGCCGGCGTCACCGCCGAGACTGTGGTTCGCCGCGTGCTCGACCGCTTCCCTCCGCCGCGCATCGATCTTGGAGACCGGGTTGCCTCCTGACGCCATCACCGGCACGGTGCGGATCGATGAGCTGATGCGCCGGTCGCGCTGGCCGGTGCTGCGCCGGCTCGGGTTTCACCCGGGTGGCGATGAGCGATCCTCGTTTCGAGGCGCGGGCCTGGAGTACACGGATGTCCGCGAGTACCAGGCGGGCGACGACCCGCGGACCATCGAGTGGAACATCACGGCCCGGTCAGACCGCCCGTACGTTCGTGAGTCGCTACCCGATCGCGGCCTCGATGCCTGGCTGCTGATCGACGTAACCCGCTCGCTCGATTGGGGCACGGCGCGCTGCCTCAAGCGCCAGCTGGCGCTCGAGTTTTCGGCAGTCGTCGGCCAGCTGCTGATCGGGCGCGGCAACCGGGTCGGGGCGCTGCTGTTCGACCAACGGGTACGCGCCATCATCCCTCCATCCTCCGGCCGAACTGCGCTGTTGCAGCTGGTCGCCCGGGTCAATCACGCCGCAGAAAGTCCGGCGGATGGACCGACCGACCTTGGCCGGGCGCTGACCGAAGCCGGCCGCCTGGTCCGCCGCCCGTCGCTGTTCATCGTTCTCAGTGATTTCATGACGCCGGACGGCTGGCAACAACCAATGAGCTCGCTGGCGCTTCGCCACGAAGTCATTGCGGTCTGGATCCGAGACCCGAGAGAGGGCGAGATTCCGGATGTCGGCATCGTCACCTTCGAGGATCCCGAGAACGGACAACAGATCCTGGTTGACACACGGAGCGCGCACCTGCGGGCCCGTTTTCAGGAGGCAGCCCAGGGGCAACGCGACGCGATCCGGAAGGATCTTTTGCGGGCGCGCGCCGCCGTGGCCGAACTGAGCACAACCTCCGAGGTGGTGCCGCAGCTGATTCGATTCATCAAGCAACGGGAGGCCCAGCGCGGCCGGCGGCTTGCGCCGGCGACGCCGTGAGCTTCCAGTCTCCCTGGCTGCTGCTCGGTCTGCTGGCCATTCCGCTGCTGGTCGGGCTCTATGTCACGAGCCAGCGACGGCGCCGCGCCTACGCGGTGCGATTCACGAACCTCGCTCTGCTCAGCCAGGTGATGGGCAAGGGACCCGGCTTTCGCCGGCACCTCCCGGCGATCCTTTTCATCGCGGGCCTCGCGGGGTTGCTCCTCTCGATGGCGCGCCCGCAGGCGAGCATCCGGATCCCGAAGGGCCAGACCAGTGTGATGCTGGCGGTCGATGTCTCCGGGTCGATGGCCGCGACCGACGTGCAGCCGACCCGGATCGCGGCGGCCATCGCTGCCGGTCGGACCCTGATCGACAAGCTGCCGGCCAACGCCCAGGTCGGCCTGGTGATTTTCAACTCGCAGGCGCAGGTCATTCAGCCGCTCACCCAGGACAAGGGTTCGGTCAAAGATGCGCTGGGGACCCTGGCGCCCGGTGGTGGCACCGCCATCGGTGACGCCATCCAGGTCGCGGTGGCGCAGCTCGCCAATATCACGGATCCGAACGGCCCGAAGTCTCAGAATTCAGCCATGGTCGTGTTGCTGACCGACGGCACGTCAAACACCGGCATCGATCCGATGACCGCGGCGACCAACGCCACACAAGCCAAGATCCCGGTCCAGACGGTCGGCATCGGGCAACGCAACCAGACGACACTGCTTGGCGGGCGGATCGTCGACGGGGTGGATGAGCAAGCTCTGCAGCAGATCAGTAGCGCCACCGCCGGCCACTACTACTATGCGGCCGATGAGGCTCAGCTCAGCAAGATCTATAGCGAGCTGGGTTCACGGATTGGTTGGGTCACAACCAAGCTCGACCTCACGGTACCGTTGCTGGCCTTCGGCACCTTCATCCTCGTTGTCGGCGGCCTGTTCAGCCTCCGCTGGTTCCGATTGCTGCCCTAGGCTCCTGAAGCGAGGCTGCTGGCTGGGCGCGCGCGGCGTTAGCATATGACGGGGTCCGAGCCGACAACCTGAACTGGAGGTAGACGCATGCCGACGTACATGGACGTTCACGAGGGAATGCACGTGACACTGCAGCAGCTGATGGAGGCCCATAAGAAGGATGTCGAGGCGCAGAAGGGGACGGGGGTCGAGTACGTCCGCTACTGGCTCGACTCCAAGGCGGGCAAGGTGTTCTGCCTGGCCAAGGGCCCGAACAAGGAGGCGGTCGAGGCGGTCCATCGCACGGCTGGCCATCCGGCAAATGAGCTCTACGAGGTGAGCGAAGGCTCCTGAGCTCCGGTCAGCGCGCGGCGGCCGGCTGCCGGACCCCCGGCAGGTGGCGCTCGGCCGGTCCGGTATAGACCTGCCGCGGCCGGGCGATTTTCTGCTCCGGATCGAGCAGGCCCTCCTGCCACTGGGCCAGCCAGCCCGGCGTTCGACCGATGGCGAACAGCACCGGGAACATGTCGACCGGAAACCCGATGGCGGCGTAGATGATGCCGGAGTAGAAGTCGACGTTGGGATACAGGCGATGTTTGATGAAGTAGTCGTCCGCCAGGGCGACCCGTTCCATCTCTAACGCGATATCGAGAAGCGGGCTGCGTCCGGTGACCGCCAGTACATCGTCGGCCACCTTCTTGATGATGCGGGCCCGCGGGTCATGGTTCTTGTAGACCCGGTGACCGAACCCCATCAGCCGCAGCTCGCCGGCTCGCACCCGCTTGACGTACTCGGGGATCCGGCTAGTCGAACCAATCTCCTTCAGCATGCGCAACACCTGCTCGTTGGCGCCACCGTGCAGCGGCCCGTAGAGGGCGGCCGAGGCCGCGGCGGTCGCCGAGAATGGGTCGGCATGTGAGCTTCCCACCGCCCGCATCACGTTCGTCGAGCAATTCTGCTCGTGGTCCGCGTGCAGGATGAGGAGCACGTCGAGCGCCCGCTCCAGCACCGGGTTGGGCTCGTATTTCAGCTCGGTTGCCTTCCACATCATGTTGAGGAAGTTGCCGGAGTACGAAAGGTCGTTGTCCGGATAGGCGAACGGCATACCGATCGCGTGCCGATAGGCAAACGCCGCCAGGGTTGGCATCTTCGCGATCAGCCGCAGGATCTGCAGGCGGCGACTTTCGGCTTTGGAGATGTCCTTGGCGTCGGGGTAGAAGGTCGAGAGCGCTCCCACGGTGCCAACCAGGATGCCCATCGGATGAGCATCGTGATGAAAACCATCGATTAACTTCTTGATGTTTTCGTGCAGCAGGGTGTGATGGGTGATCGCCTCGACCCACTCGCGGGCCTGCTCGGGATCGGGCAGCTCGCCATGGATCAGGAGATAGGCCACCTCGAGAAAGCTGCTTTTATCGGCCAGCTCTTCGATGGGATAACCCCGGTAGCGGAGGATGCCGCGCTCGCCATCGATATAGGTGATGGCACTGCGACAGCTGGCTGTGTTGAGGAAGGCGGGATCGTAGCTCATCATCCCGGTGCCGGCCCCGTCCGTCGTGATCTTCTGGAGTTCGGTGGCCGGGATCGCGCCGTCCCGAATGGGAATCTCGTAGCGGCGGCCGGTGCGATTATCGACGACCGATAGCGTCTCCTCAGGCATTGACTCCCCCGAGTTTAGTCGGGCCGTAGGCGCTTCAGGATGCGCCGGACGGACCCAGACGGCGAACCCGCCTGACTCACCATCACGGCGCATGATATGCGGCCGGCCGGCCCGCGTTGATCAGCAGGGCGATCAGCAGCGCGGCTACCACCAGGATGGCGGCGGCCCAGCTGGTCGCCGTCGCGTAGCCATGAACCAGCGCCTGCGCGATCAGGCCAGCTGAGGGTTTCAGGCCGTTGCCGAGGTAGGCGACGGTCGCACTCGCCGCGATCGTGTTCAGCACCGCCGTCCCGAGCGACGCGCCGACCTGGGTTGCGGCATTGACGGTCGCGGCCGCGACGCCGGCCTGTCGCGGATTCACACCAAGAGTTCCAATGTTGAAGGCGGGCGCCATCACGCAGGCGATGCCGACGCCCAGCAGAACTTCGGCGGGGAGCACGAGGGTGAGGTAGCCGCTGTTGACCTGCAGCTGGGTGAGGACGAACATCCCTGCTGCCGCGACCAGTGCCCCGGGCGCCATGATCGCACGGGCGGGAATCCGCGGCATCAACACGCTGGCGATGCCCCAGGAACCGGCTTGTGAGGCGAGCGTCAGCGGCACGAACGCCAGGCCCGCCTGAAGCGGTGGGTAGCGAAGCACCACCTGCAGGTAATAGGTGAGGAAGAGGAAGGCGCCGAACATGGCGGCGATGGCGAACGCGGCCGCGAGGTAGGCGCCGCCGCGATTGCGGTCGAGGACGATGCTCAAGGGGAGAAGCGGCGCCGCGGCGCGGGCCTCGCGGACGGCGAAGCCGATGAGGAGCGCCGCACTCGCCGCCAGCAGCCCGATCACGGTGCCGGATCCCCAGCCCGCGGAGACCGCCTGGGTGCAGCCATAGACGAGCGCGACCAGCCCGCCGCACAGGACATAGAGCGCGGCAGCAATGCGTCCGAGGACGCGTGGCGAAAGCGATTCGTCGATAGGGAACGTCTCGGCGCGATTCGAGCGGGAGTTGAACACCCGGCGTGAGGTCGAGTGCGAATCGCGGCAAATGCCCCATTAGCCTCACGGCGTGAGCTTCCAGGGGCGGATCGCCGTCGTCACCGGGGCGTCGTCGGGCATCGGGGCCGCGGTCGCGCTCGTCGTAGAACCAGTCGAGATCGGTCGGATCGTCGATGCCGGCGACGATCGGCGTCGTCGCCAGCGCGCGCGTCGCGTCGCGCGCCACGATTGGTCCTGCAGCCTCGCGCGCGCGAGCCGCGTCCGACGCGCGCGCCGGCGCCGCCGACGCCGTCGTCACCGTCACCTGCAGCGCCGCCGATCGCGCGCTCTCGAGCACGCCGCCGTCGTCGACAAACGACGCGAGCTGCAGCGCGTGCGCGCCGGGCGTAAGCGGAGGGAGTCGTGACGTGCACGCGAAGCCGGCGGCGGTTGCCGACGCGGCACACGTGACGCCGGCGGCCTCCGTGCGCGTGCCGTCGACGTAGATCACGTAGCGGATCGCGGCGAGGTCCACCGCGTCAGCGGCCGGCTGATCCCAGCCGATGCGCTCGCTGCCGTTGATCGTCTGCGTGGTCGGCGGCGGGTTCACGACCGGCGGCGCCGGCGCATTGCCGCCGCACCCGGCTACGGCCGAGATGGCGCTCGCGATGAACAGACGCCGCACTACAGAGTAGGATACTCAAACATCGTTCGTGTTCCGCCGCCGATCGTGGCTTGCCGACTGCCGCTCCTCACCGCGTTCCGTTCGCCGCTCGCCGCGCTCGCGATCGTCTGCGCGCTCGCGGCCGATCTGCACGCGCAGCTGCGCGCGCGCGTGCAGGCGTCCGGCTTCACGTTTCCGCTCGCGTTCGTGCAGGACCCGATCGACCGCGGCACGCAGATGGTCGTCGAGCAGGGCGGCCGCATCCGCGTCCTCCGCGGCGCGACGGTGCTGCCGCAGGTGTTCATCGACGTGTCGGCGACGATCGTCTCCGGCGGCGAACAGGGGCTGCTCGGCCTCGCGTTTCCGCCGGACGCCGCCGCGAGCCGCCGCTTCTTCGTCGACTTCACCGATCGCGCCGGCAATACCGTCATCGCGCGCTTCACCCGCACGGCCGACGATGCGGTGGCCGATCCGGCGACGCGGTTCGATTTGCGGTGGGGCGGCGCCGCCGGCCCGGCGTCCATCTTTCAGCCGTTCGGGAACCACAACGGCGGCAACGTCGTGTTCGGCCCCGACGGGTATCTCTACATGGGCCGCGGCGACGGCGGGTCGGGCGGCGATCCCGGCAACCGCGCGCAGAACCCGCAGGAGCTGCTCGGCAAGATGCTGCGCGTCGACGTCGCCGTGCCCGACACGCACCCGATCGGCTATCAGATCCCGCCGGACAATCCGTTCGTGAGCGGCGCGCCAATCGCCGCGCGTCCCGAGATCTGGGCGTTCGGCCTGCGGAACCCGTGGCGTTTCAGCTTCGACGATCCGGCGCACGGAGGCACAGGCGCGCTTATCATCGGCGACGTCGGGCAGAACCTGTGGGAGGAGATCGACTACGAGCCGCGCGGCCGCGGCGGACGCAACTACGGCTGGCGACTACGCGAAGGCGCGCACGATTACGATCGATCGCGTCCGCCGGCGTTCACGCCGCTCGTCGAGCCGATCCACGAATACAACCACCAGGACGGCTTCTCGGTCACCGGCGGGTTCGTGTATCGCGGCAGCCGGCTGCCCGCGAATTTTCGGGGTCGGTACTTTTTCGCCGATTACGGCGGCAGGAT
>Ga0209155_1001046_pt1 | contig 13066 bp, 12 predicted proteins | sample GraSoiAngelo_122_FD_185879 | JGI IMG/M metagenome (GOLD analysis project Ga0209155, IMG submission 185879) | Grasslands soil microbial communities from the Angelo Coastal Reserve, California, USA - 14_0927_02_20cm (SPAdes) (version 2) | ecosystem: Environmental > Terrestrial > Soil > Grasslands ... | reverse complement strand
ACTCGGTGCATCAACGACTCCTTTGTCTGCCGTCTCAATAGACGGCGCGATTCTGCGTGGTCGACTTTGTCTCCAGCAAAAACCGCGCCTCCGCCGGCGTGCCATCGACCAACTGGCCCGTCACGTATTCTCCCACTGCTGGGCCGTGTTTGAACCCATGTCCCGAGCCGCCGCCCACGAACCACACGTTTTCCATTTCTGGATGCCGGTCGATTAAAAAATCTCCGTTCGAAGTGTTCTCATACTGGCAGACGCGCGTTTCCACAATCGGCGCATCTTTCAGCGCCGGAAACCGCCGCGCTACATACTTTCGCACCAGCTCCGTCATTCCCGGCGAAACAATCCTCGATTGCGTGTCCGGGTCAACCCGCTCTCCATGTTCGTCAAACGCAATCTTCAGTCCTCGTCCCTCGATGTCCGGCATTCCGTAAACCAGGTCTTCCTGAAAAAGCCAGGTCGGCAGTGCCGGTGCCGCGAAGCTCGTATCGCCCGGCGGAATGCCGAAAAAAAACACTTCTTGCCGCGAAGGAAAAATCCGCGAGCCAAGAACATCCGGGAAAACTTTGCCAAGCCACGGTCCGCAGGCAAACACAAACTCTTCCGAGGCGATCCGTTCGCCCCGACTCGTCGCAATGTGTTCAACCCGGCCAGCCTCTCGCGGATTCATTGCCTGCGCGCAGAGGTACTCCACGCCAAGCCGAATCGCATCCTCAACTACGGCGGTCACTGCGCGTCTCGCCATCAGAACACCGCTCTTTGGCTCAAAGATGCCGCGTCCAATGCCGTCAAACCCAATTTGCGGATAGCGCTTCTCCATCGCTGAGCGATCCAGCTCCTCGAATGTCACTCCGCATCGCTTTAACGTCTCGCCGGTTTGCCGCAATCGCTCGTCCTTGTTACCGCCCATCCACAGCACGCCGGTTTCGAGAAAAAGCGGTTGCCGCGTCGCCGCAAAAAACTCCTTCCACTGTGTCAGCGATTTCTGCGACCAACGCGTGTACAGCTCATCCGCGCCGTAGCCCATTCGAATGATGCGCGTTTCGCCTCCGGAGCTCGCCCGCGAATTCGCCGGACCATACGCATCAATCAGCGCTACGTGCTGTCCTCGTTTGGCGAGGTGCCACGCCGTCCACGCGCCAAAGACGCCCGCTCCAATCACCGCAACGTCAAATGTTTTCTGTCCGCTCACCGCGCCTGCATCGTATCGCAACCTGCAGTCCAACTAAAAACGCTTCCGTCTAACACCGCGTAGCGATAACATTCTTCGTTTTCCGTTTCTATCTCTGGAGGTGTGTGTGAAAGCGTCTTGCCAGCCCGTCTATTTCGTTCTGCTTGTTTGCTTCCTGATGCTCGTAGTTCCAGTCTTTGTCGACGCCCAGCAGAACGCCCCGCAAATCGACCCTAAAACTTACGGCGGAATGAAATGGCGCCTCATCGGGCCCTTTCGCGGCGGGCGCGCCCTTGCCGTGACCGGTGTGTCGAGCCAGCCGAATACCTATTATTTTGGCGCGGTTGCCGGCGGCGTTTGGAAAACCACGGACGGCGGCGTTTCCTGGGATCCTCTTTTCGACAAGCAGACCACCTCCTCCGTCGGCAGCATCGCAGTCTCCGAATCGGATCCCAATGTCATTTACGTCGGCACCGGCGAAGCTTGCATTCGCGGCAACATTTCCTTCGGCGACGGCGTTTACCGTTCGAACGACGGCGGCAAAACTTGGAACAATGTCGGCTTGAAAGACTCGCGTCACATCGGCAGAGTCATCGTCCATCCCACGAATCCCGACGTCGCCTTCGTCGCTGCTCTCGGCCACGCCTACGGCAAAAGCACCGAGCGCGGCATTTTCCGCACTCGCGATGGCGGCAAGACCTGGGAGAAAGTTCTCTATTTCGACGACCGGACGGGTGGCATCGACATCGTTTTCGATCCGCAAAATCCTCACGTCCTCTTCGCGGCGATGTGGGAAGGCTACCGCACTCCTTGGACGCTCAACAGTGGGGGCGATAAGGATGGCCTCTACCGTTCGAACGACGACGGTACGACCTGGAAGCGCGTCGAAGGCAACGGCATGCCCGACGGCCCGCTCGGCCGCATCGGCGTTGCCGTTTCCGGCGCAGATTCAAATGTTGTTTACGCGCTGATCGAAGCGAAGAAAGGCGGTCTTTACCGTAGCGATGATGGCGGCACCAACTGGGCCTTGATCAACGACGATCATCGTTTCCGCCAGCGCGCCTGGTATTTTACGCACGTTTGGGCCGATCCAAGAGATTCAAACAAGGTCTACATTGCCAACACCGCCCTATACCGTTCGAACGATGGCGGCAAGTCCTTCGAACGCCTCAACGCTCCCCACGGCGACCACCATGGCCTGTGGATCGATCCCCACAATCCCAATCGCTTGATCAACGGCAACGACGGCGGCGCGACGATTTCCATCGACGGCGGCAAGAATTGGTCCACGCAAAATAATCAACCGACCGCGCAGTTTTATCACGTGACTGCCGACAACGATTTTCCGTACCGCGTCTATGGCACGCAGCAGGACAATTCTTCCGTCGGTATCGCCACCGCCAGCGACCGTGGCTACATCGATCGTGCGGACTGGGACGCCGTCGGCGGCGGCGAGAGTGGCTACATTGCCGTTGACCCGCGCGATTCACACATCGTTTATGCCGGTTCCTATTTTGGCTATATCACCAGGCTCGATCGCCGCACCAATCAAACACAAAACATTCAGCAGTGGCCGCTCGATCCCGATGGCTACAACGCTTCCGTCCAAAAATATCGTTACACCTGGACCATGCCCATCGTATTTTCTCCGCACGATCCGAATACTCTCTATCATTCTTCCCAGTATCTCTTCCGCTCGAAAGATGGCGGCCATTCCTGGGAAACGCTGGGCGGGGACCTCACCCGCAATGACAAAACCAAGCAGCAGGATTCCGGCGGCCCCATCACCAAAGACCAGGCCAGCATTGAGTTCTACGATTTGATTTTCACCGTTGCGGAATCGCCGAAACAAAAAGGTTTGATTTGGGTCGGCACCGATGACGGCTGGATTCAGGTCACGCGCGACGACGGAAAAGCCTGGACCAACGTTACTCCCAAAGGTTTTCCTGAATGGGCCATGATCAGTTTGATCGAACCGTCACCGTTCGAAGCAGGCACCGCCTACGCTGCGATCGACGCCCACAAGCTCGACGACTTCAAGCCCTACATTTTCAAGACCACCGACTTTGGCAAGACCTGGTCGGCCATCACCAACGGACTTCCCGACGGCTCCTACGTTCACGCCCTGCGCGAAGATCCCAAACGCAAGGGCTTGCTCTATGCAGGCACGGAAACGGGCGCGTGGGTTTCTTTCGATGATGGCGCGCACTGGCAGGCGTTGCAGCTGAATCTGCCGACCACTCCGGTCCACGACCTCATTATCCACGGCGACGATCTGGTTGTTGCCACGCATGGCCGTGCGTTTTGGGTACTCGATGACATCAGCCCGTTACGCCAGGCGAACGCCTCCATCGCCGCCGAAGACGCGCACTTGTTTACCTCGCGTCCCGCCATTCGCACGCGCATGGGACGCGCGCGCCGCCGCCGCTACGCCATTGGAGAAAATCCTCCCGACGGCGCCTCGCTCTACTACTACCTGAAGGAAGAGCCCAAAGAGCATATCAAGCTGGAAGTGCTGGACGCGCAGGGAAAAGTCATCCGCGCGTTCACCAGTGAAGAAAAGAAAAAGGAAGGCGGCTCCGACGAGTGGGAAAGAGACGAAGCCGCGGAGCACATCCCAGCAAAGGCCGGCTTGAATGAATTCACCTGGGACTTGCGTTACGAGCCGCCCAAGAAAATTCCCGCCGCTATCTACGACGAAGGCGAACCAAGCGGCCCGCTTGCTCTCCCGGGCAATTATCAAGTGCGGCTCACCGTGGGAGCGAAGAGTGTCACCGCTCCTCTTGAAGTGACCATGGATCCGCGCGTCAAAACTTCCGCGGAGGATTTGCGCAAGCAGTTCGACCTGATGCTCCGAATGCGCGAACGCCAGGACGAAATGAACAAAGCCATTCTGGCGATCCGCGATCTCCGCGGCCAGTTGCAAGTGCTTGAAAAGCGCCTCGGTTCGAGCGATCCCAGTAAACCAGTGGTCACTGCTGCCGCTGATCTTCGCAAAAAAATCAGCGCGATCGAAGAAGAACTCATCCAGGTGAATTCCAAAGCCAGCGAGGACGAACTCAACTACCCGACAAAGCTCAACAGCAAACTTGGTTACCTGCAGAATGCGGTGGATAGCGCGGATGCGCCACCGACCGAAGGCGAGGTCGGCGTTTATGCCGAACTCGACCTGCAGCTCGAGTCGCAACTTGCGAAGTGGCGCGACGTATTGTCGAAAGACGTCCCCTCGCTCAACGACACCATGCAGAAAAACAACGTGCCGCTTATCGCTCCATCAGCAGCGAAGGCGAACTGATTTCAGCTATCGATTCTGCATCTTGGCTCTAGGGGCGCAGCATGCTGCGCCCCTACTCAGCACAACCCCTCGCGCCGTCATTCCGAGCGGAGCGGGCGATTTATTCTTTCGTTCGCATAGCGAACGTCGGTCGCGAAGTCGAGGAATCTCTCTTCTCGTTCTCTACGCGCTCTACTTGTGGAATGCGGCGGCGATTGAAGCGGCCCAGTGCGAAAGGTGATTCAGCGATTCGGTGTGCGTGGGATCGAGGTGCAATGGCGTGATGGAAACGGCGCCGGAAAAAATCGCTGCGTAATCCGTGTCCGGCTCCACATTTTTGTCGAGCTTTTGTTCGTATAGCCAGAAGTAGCTGCGCCCGCGGGGATCTTTTCCTTCCGTCAACTGGTTGCGCGTAATCTTTTGCGACTGCCGCGTGAATTTCACTTCGCCGTTCCACGGCTCCGGCACGTTCACGTTGAGCAAAACCTGGTCCGGCAATCCTTCCTTCAAAATCATTTCCGCGGCGGCGCGCGCCACCCGCGCGGAATTTTCAAATTTCGCTTTTTCTTTTTTTGAGCACAGCGACATGGCCACGGAAGGAATGTGGTGCAGCGCACCTTCCCGCGCGGCGCCCACTGTTCCGGAGTAATAGACGTTTTCACCGAGGTTCGCGCCGTGATTGATTCCGGAAATCACCATGTCCGGTTTTTCGGGCAAAAGTTTGTGCAGCGCCACGATTACACAGTCCGCCGGCGTCCCGTCAATGGCCCATTCACGCTCCGCGATTTTGTTGCAGACGATGGGCTGCCGCAGCGTCAGCGATTGCGCGGTTCCGCTGCGCTCCAGGCTTGGCGCCACAATACTCACCGTGGCAAATCCCTCCAGCGCCGCTGCCAATGCGCGCAGCCCCTCCGCCTGATACCCGTCGTCGTTGGTTAGAAGAATGTGCTTCATGCCTGTCATTGCTCTGAGTGGGCCTGGCAACCGCCTTTCGAGGACTTTCCGTTGACGGCATCGAGATGCTTTCTAACGTCACTACGGACGGGTTCTAGCCGCGTTGTGTGTCCGTAGGCCGCGTACGAATCACCTTTTATCATGGGCAGCTGCCGTACAAATAACTCACGCGCTTTTTCGTACAACCGGCATTTGTCTTTATCCGAGATGTCAGCCAGAATTTCATATGCGCCCCCTATTTCAAACGGCTCAAGGCTAAGGATGTCCTGGTTTTGTCCGTCGAAGAAGGCAAGCGCTTTTTGCAGGCTCTCCTCTGCTCGGCGTATTGATTCGTCTCTGTATGCCGGCTTGTTGTATGCCCTCGTTATGTATACGAATGCAATTTGGTCGTACATAAGCCCATCGTCGGAAACGTCGATCCAGCTCTGGGCCACTTGCACTGCCTTGTCGTATCGACCTTCCTTTTGCAACTCAATCATACGATTGAGCACTTCCGTCTGATTCCGCGGAGTACGCGTTTCATGATAAGCAAGCCACGCAGCCAACGCGACGAACGGCACCAAAAGCAGGAGAAAAACCTTCGAAGGACGGGTCATCGTGGTGGACTTTGAAATGGTCGGGACGACTGGATTTGAACCAGCGACCTCACGCACCCCAAGCGTGCGCGCTACCAGGCTGCGCTACGTCCCGACCGAGTGAAAAACGCAATCGGCAAAATCGCTGGAACCAGCGACCTGGCCGACCCGGTCGGCCCGCGCCGAATACTGCGCTACGTCCCAACCGGTAAGCTGACCGCGACAGGCCAACGAAATCAGGAGGCCAATCGGGGAGGGAATCAGCACCTCCAAGGTATCACCGCCGTTCGAGCAGCGTCAAGAAAGTGCGGAGCGTATCGCGCAAATCGAGCAGCATCTTGCGGCCCAGAAGCTGCGCCGAGACTTCGCCTGCGTGGCTCGCGCCCGCACTCTCCGCATCCCAATTTCCTTCATGCTCGCGCAGAAACCGGCGCGCTCCCGCAATGGTGAATCCTTCGTCGTAGAGCAGCCGCTTGATGCGGAAAACCATGTCCACGTCTTCCTGGCGGTACAGGCGATGGCCGCTGGAACTTTTGACCGGCTGCAGCATGGGGAATTCAGTTTCCCAATAGCGCAGAACGAAAGGTTTCAGGTCCGCCAGACGGCTGACTTCGCCTATGCGGTAGAGTTTTTTCTCCGTGGCGACTTGCGTAGCTGTGCCGTTGTTTGCCATCGGGATGCCCTACTGGGGGACGCCGCTATCGTAGCAGTTTGCGACGCATTCATGTAGAGGGAAGCGTTCATTCGTCACTGCCCGAAGTGTTGCGGTCGCGCTTGCGAAGGCGCTGGATAAAGCGGACGGGCGTTCCGACGAAATCGAATTTGGCGCGAAGCTGGTTTTCCAGGAAACGCTGATAGCTGAAGTGCAGCGGAGCTTTTTGATTTGTGAAAAGAAGGAACGTGGGCGGCGCGATTTTCGCCTGCGTGATGTAGTAGATGCGCACGGGACGGGCTTTTGGCGTGGTGCCGCGCTGCAGGTCGACTTCTTCCTTGAGCCAATTGTTGAGGACCGGTGTCGAGACGCGGCGGCGGCGCGCGTCCCAGCATTGATTGATGAGCGGGAAAAGTTTGTCGGCGCGTTCACCGGTTTTCGCGGAGAGAAAAACAATCGGCGCGTAGCTCAAGAATTTTAATTTGGCTCGAATCATTTTTTCGTAGTCGAACATCAACCGGCCGGCGTCAAAGTTTTCCGGTTTGTGGCGTTCGCCGGGAGCGCGCCTGGACTTGCCTTTCGCGGTAGCGGCATCGCGCGATGCAGCTTCGCGCGCGGCAACGACGGCGAGGTCCCACTTGTTGATGACGATGACGACGGAGCGGCTGGACTCTTCGGCGTAGCTGGCGATTTGCGCGTCGCCCTGGGTCACGCCCTGTTCGCCGTCGACGACAAGGAGGGCGACATCGCAGCGCTCCAGCCCGCGGCGCGCCATTACCACGCTGAGTTTTTCCGCGACCAGCGTGGTTTTGCCCTTGCGGCGAATTCCAGCGGTATCCACGAAACGATAGTCGCGGCCATCCCGCGCGATTTCCGTATCCACATTGTCCATGGTGGTGCCGGGAATTGGGGAGACGATGGAGCGTTCTTCGCCGACCATGCGATTCAGCAGCGTAGATTTGCCGACGTTGGGTCGGCCGATGATGGCAACTTCAATGACGTCGGGTTGTTTTTCTTCCTCGCCTGACGCGACGACGCTGACCTCCGCCAGCGCGGCGTCCAGCAAATCGTCCACGCCCGTGCCGTGCTCGGCGGCGATAGGAAATACCGGCGCGCCGATGCGATGAAAAACGCCGGCGTTCGATTCTTGCGAGACGGAGTCCACTTTATTTACGGCGATGAAAAACGGCTTGCCGGTGGTGCGCAGAAGCCGCGCTAGTTCTTCGTCGAGGGGCGTGAGGCCCGCCTGGCTATCAACCACCAGAACGAGGAGCGCCGCTTTCTTGATGGCTACATGCGCCTGGCGCAGGATTTCCTGAGGAATAAAGGCTTTGTCGTCCGGCACGATGCCGCCGGTGTCGACGACTTCCAGCGCCCGGCCGCGCCATTCGGCCCTGCCGTAGATGCGATCGCGGGTAATACCCGGCTCATTGGTGACAATGGCGCGGCGCGTGCCAGTCAAACGGTTGAAGAGCGTGGACTTGCCCACGTTGGGGCGACCGACGATAACGAGCGAGGGGAGCAGATCGGGCATAGGTTCCTAAGCGGTGCACTCTACGGGTGCTGCAGAGCGTCGAGCAATCTTTCAATGTAGCGCATTCCCGGTCGTGCAGATAGGGGAGCCGATCTGCCAGGGATGCGCCTGACGAGCACCCCCTCCCCCCGGCCTTTTTTCACAAGTGTTCATTCCAAAGGGAGTTAAAGCGGGATTGTATACTTCACGCAAAGAGGGTGTATAATGCCTGATGTATGCCTGACTTCTCAGTTGAGTTTTGGGTCGCCACAGGTGTCGCAGCATTCACTTTCGTTCTGGGTCTTGGGATGACATTGGCGATGGACGCCAAGACCAGAGGAGAGTTTCGTTTTGCGGCTGGGTGCTTTTTGTTCGCCGCTGCGAGTACAGTATATCTAATTGGAGTTTTTGAAATGTCAGCAACGTGGCCAGCAAGATTGAGGGTTCCTATTGCATGGGCACTTTTTGCTACGGTAGCTGTTCTTACGAGCGAGGGTGTTCGATGGGCGCATGCTCGTCATTTAAGGGCTTCGGCCCTTGAGCCTTCAAAGCCCCAGCCTCCTAATGCGCCCGCGATCGCTTTCGACAAGACTCCGCATAGACCGCCAGCACGACCGAGGCCGCCAGAAAAAGAGCAGCCGCAACCGTCTCAAACAATCATTCAGGTCGCACCGACATTCGGAAATATAAAGCAAAGGGCTATTGCGTTATCCCGAGAAATCATACTCTATCTCACTGAACATGGGTGGAATGTGCCGCCAGGTTCTCCGCTTTATGGACAACCGGGTATTCAGCAAATGCCAACAGGCACGGAAGAATTGCAACAGTGGGTTCATTCGCGCTCTAGCTATTTCCGTTGGACGTTCTTGCCGAAAGTTCTCGAATTAAGAAATGAATTTGCCCAAATACACCTTAAAGATCAAGAACTGGATGACTTTTTCAGCGCTGAAGGAATGATTGAAGAGACGACTCATGTAATAGCTCCAAGGACTACCCAATCTGTACTCGGGCACGACATTCTTCCCCAACGAATGGAACGCATAGCTGAGCGTTTACAGGTACTAGCTAACCAGGTGCCGCAGTGAATTCTGTTTTAGGCTGCATCTTGGATTGTTGCCGTAAGGTTCTTATATTCGAGGTTGGGCGACAGAATTAGCTTGATGAGCGTATCGCGGAAAAGGAACTGATTCTTACGGTTATTAAAGCGGAAGCACATTTCGTCTAGGTAAGCAGGGAGATGTTTCGCAGAGACTTTATGCCATGTGCCTACAATGCCGCGCTTGAGCAGTGAGAAAGCCGATTCCACGGTATTAGTGTGAACGTCGCCGTGAGCGTATTCGCGCGAGTGATTGATGGTCTTATGGAGGTTCTTTTGCATCTTGTCGAGCGCCCACGGATAAATAGCGGATTCATCGGTCATAATGACTTCGACGTGACCGCCAACGTTCGCGTTGATAATCTCGCGCACAGTCTTGGACTTGGCATCCTTGGCGCGAATCAGACGAAGATCGCCGTTGCGTTGGCGAATCCCAATGACAACGGCCTTGTCACTCCTTGGACGCCAACGGCGCTTTTTGCCGCCTACGTAAGTCTCGTCAATTTCGACGGTGCCGCCAAGTTTCTCAGGCGCTACTTCCAGCATCGCGGCGCGTATCCGGTGTGTGAGATACCACGCCGTCTTGTAGGTCACTTTCAGCATGCGTTTGAGTTGGTTCGAGGACATTCCCTTGCGGGATTCCGTGAGCAGATAGGTCGCAAGGAACCACTTCCACAAAGACAGGTGAGAATCGTGGAAGATGGTTCCGGCTGTCACGCTAAACTGGTAATGGCATGAATCACAGTCATATTGGAAGCGATTCGCAATCTTCGTGGCCTTCGACTCGCAACGGGGGCAGATCGGCTCTTTGGGCCAGCGCAATTGCTCTAGGACCGTGCGGCATTTATCGTCCGAGCCGAACTCTTGCGTTAGCTCTACAAGATTCATGCATTCGTCGAGAGGAGTTTTCATAGCGTCACCATGCCAAAGAAAAAGAAGCATCCTAAGAACATGACCAGCGACGAGCTATTGAAGCACTTGTTCCATCCGAAAGTAGTCAAGCACGTTAAAAAGCACGTCGCCAAGTTAAACAAATCAACCATGAAGAGAGGTTAGCATGGGCCGGAATTTGTGTCAAGTATATAATCTCGGTTAAAGTCCTTTGTTTTGACGCAAAGACTTACGTTGCACCAAAATTGTGCAACTGGCTGGTAAATCTGAAGTTGGGCGGTGGACGTTGAACAGACGTAAGAGATTAACGACAACTATATCTAACCCGCAGTGTACCTGAGAAATAGCAATCTGTCAAGGGAAAGATGGGAGTGAGCTTTGGAAATCTCCCTCAACCGAGAACCAAACCTCGTCCGGCTGGGGGCCAAAGAAAGAAACGTTGACAACCAACCATATTTCTGCAAATATCGAAATATGGAAAACGGGTCAAACAAAAAGCGGGCGGAGCGGGTGGCGAAATACGCCGATATGTTCTCCGCTATGGGGACGGAACCGCGGCTACGGATCATGCAGTTGCTCTTGTCGGCGCATCCGGAGGGGCTGGTGGTGGGGGACATCCAGGGAGAACTGGAAATTCCGAATTCGACGCTTTCGCATCATTTGGAGAAGCTGAAGAACGAAGGGCTGGTGAACGTGCAGCGGGAAAGCACGTTCTTGCGGCATACGGCGAATACAGAAGCGCTACAGGAATTGCTGCAGTTTCTCTATTCGGAGTGCTGCACGCGGAACAAGGCGTTGAAGCCGCAGGATATTGTGGAAGTGTGCGGGTAACGCGAGGCGGAAAATGGAAAAGCGAAACTGGAAAATTCAAATTGGAAGATCGAAACGCGAACAATCCGAAGCTGAGGGTCGATTTAGAGTCGAAATATAATATGGAGATGAAAAATTCCGGCAGGACATTGGGAGGCCAGCATGGACAGCGTTGACGGTACAAGCATCAAGGAAATTGTTAAGGAAAAATACGGGCAGGCGGCGCTACGGGGGAAGAGCGGAAGTTGTTGCGGAACGGCGGACGCAAGTGGGACGAGTTGCGATCCAATCACTTCGAATCTCTATGACGCGACGCAAATGCAGCAAGTTCCGGGGGAAGCGCTGCAAGCTTCGCTTGGCTGTGGAAATCCAACCGCGCTCGCGAAATTAAACTCGGGTGAAGTCGTTCTTGACCTCGGCTCCGGTGGAGGGATCGATGTTTTGCTTTCCGCGAAGCGCGTTGGACCGACAGGCAAGGCATACGGTCTGGACATGACGGATGAAATGCTGGCGCTGGCGAATGAGAACAAGCGCAAGGCGGGCGCGGAAAACGTCGAGTTTCTGCGCGGAGAGATTGAGCACATTCCTCTGCCGGACAATTCGGTGGACGTGATCATCTCGAACTGCGTGATCAATCTTTCCGCCGACAAGGACCAAGTGTTGAGAGAGGCTTTTCGCGTGCTCAAGCCGGGCGGGAGAATGGCCGTTTCCGATGTGGTGACGCGAGGGGAAGTGGATGCGCAGATCCGGCAAAACGTATTGCTGTGGGTAGGGTGCGTGGCAGGAGCGCTTGAAGAAAACGAGTATCGCGACAAGCTCGCGTCCGCTGGTTTCGAGCAGGTGGAGATTGCGCCGACGCGCATTTACCGCGTGGAAGACGCGCGCGAGTTCCTGACGGAAAAAGGCCTGGATGTGGATTCGCTCGCGCCGCAAGTGGATGGAAAATTCATGAGCGCGTTTGTGCGGGCGACGAAGGCGAAGTCCGCGAAAAAGACGGACGCCTGTTGCGCGCCGACGTGCTGCCAGTGAGAGCGAGAGAGCTTGCGCACCGCGTCCAAACATTAAGTTGCTGAAACGTTTGAAGTTGAGATTCTTTCCGACAGGAGCCGGAATCTTCGATCGGGCATCCTCGTCGGATGCCTCAGAATGACAGGTCTGCTCTATTGGCATCTTGCTGAACGACGACGACAATGCAGGCACCCTACAACGTTCTGTTTCTGTGCACGGGGAATTCGGTGCGTTCCATCATGGCCGAGGCCATTCTCAACGGCAAAGGCCGACCCGTTTTCACGGCTTACAGCGCGGGGAGCCACCCACGGGGTGTTGTAAGTCCCGAGGCGCTGCAGCAGATCAGCCGGGCGCATTTGCCGACAGATGGCTTGCGAAGCAAAAGCTGGGAGGACTTCGCAAAACCCCGCGCGCCAAAGATGGATTTCATCTTCACCGTTTGCGATAGCGCGGCGCGGGAAACTTGCCCGGTCTGGCCGGGGCAGCCAATGACGGCGCACTGGGGCGTTGCCGATCCGGGAGCGACTCAAGGCACGCAGGAGCAAGTCGAACGTGCGTTTCGCGAAGCGTATTTGATTCTCGAAAGACGAATCAGCCTGTTCCTAAGCCTGCCTCTATCGAGTCTCGACAAACTGGCGATCCAAAAAGAAATCAGCCGGATCGGCAATCAGTAAGCCAAATCACTCGCCCTTCACCACGCGTAACGACAGATTTTCCTGTGACTCCGTTGAGATGGCAGGCTCGACTTTAGCTTGGGTGGCTAGTCTGATAGAGTGCTGGCACTTAGGCTCGATTCGTCGCTGGCCTCTGTCTGTGCTTTGACCAACTTTAGGAAGAAGAGCGGCCCGCATGGGAAGGCGGGCCCTACGCGGAAAACCTCCAGCAATATTGCTGGAAGGGGGCCGAAAGAGCAAAGATCGGGGCTTCGGAACATCGAGCTGGGGTGTAAAGGCAAGAATACAGAGGGTTTAGGGGTACAAGTATTAGCGGAGCGGGATTTGCAATGTGTAATATTTGCAGGTTCCCGCGCGTACTAGTCTATGGAAACGCTGAGACCAGGCCGGATGAGCGCGCCGGGAATTAAGGAACCGACGGAGGCGATTGCCCGTGCCAGGGCGGGTGACG
>Ga0209155_1001042_pt1 | contig 13098 bp, 13 predicted proteins | sample GraSoiAngelo_122_FD_185879 | JGI IMG/M metagenome (GOLD analysis project Ga0209155, IMG submission 185879) | Grasslands soil microbial communities from the Angelo Coastal Reserve, California, USA - 14_0927_02_20cm (SPAdes) (version 2) | ecosystem: Environmental > Terrestrial > Soil > Grasslands ... | reverse complement strand
TGGCGCTGGCCGTGTTGTTTGCGCCGTTCGGATCCGTCTCGTTTTCGGCAGTCTTTGTCGCGGTGTTCGTGAGCGACCCGATGGTCGTGACAGTGGCGGTAATGGTGAGCGTCTCAGATCCGCCGCCGGCAAGGCCACCGATATTCCAAACGCCGGTGACGCTGTTATAGGTGCCGATGCTGGGCGTCGCTGAGACAAAGGTCAATCCCGGAGGCAACAGGTCGGTCACCTGGATGCCGGAGGCGTTCGATGGACCGGCGTTCGTCGCGGTGACGGTGAAGTCGACATTGGAGCCGACGGTCACGGAGCCGCTACTGGCGATTTTCGCGACGCCCACATCCGCGCGCGAGGTCACCGCCGTGACGTCGGACACCGAGTCGTTGGCGAGGTTGACTTCGCCGCCACCGGAGACCGAGGCCGTATTGGTCAGTGGGCTGGAGGCCGACTGCGTTATCGCCACCGTGATCGTGATGATTGGATAGCTCCCGCTGGTGGCCAGCGCATCCAATCGGGTGCAGGTCACGACCTGCGCCACGACCCCGCACGTCCAGCCGGTGCCCGAAGCGCTTGACGGCGTGAGGCCGGCGGGCAGGGTATCGGTCACGGTCACCGCTCCGCTGGTGGACACCGGCCCGATATTGTTGACCACCAGGCTATAGCTGTCGTTGGTGCCGCGGACGAAGGGATCGACGTGACTCTTCAGAATCGTCAGGTCGGGCGCCTGGCCGCTGACGGTGGCACTGGCCGAGTCGTTGCCGGCGTTCGGATCGGCCTCATTTTCCGCAGTCTTGGTGGCAGTGTTCGTGATCGCGCCCGTGGTGGTCACCGTCGCCGTCAGGGTCAAGGTCGCGCTCGCCGCGCTGGCAAGCGCGCCGATGTTCCACACACCCGTCGCGCTGTTGTAGGTGCCGACGCTGGGGGTCGCGGACAAAAGGGTCAGCCCGGCCGGCAGCTGATCCGTGATCTGCACGCCGGTGGCGTCCGAGGGCCCGTTGTTGGTGACGGTGATGGTGAAGTCGACGTTCGATCCGACGGTCACGGAGCCGCTGCTGGCGATCTTGGCCACCGCGATGTCCGCCCGAGAGACCACGTTGGTCCCATCACTCGCGCTGTCGTTGGCCGTGTTGATCTCACCGCCACCGGAGACGGTGGCTGTGTTGGTCAGCGAGGCCGCGGCCGCCTGCCCGACATTGACGGTGATCGAGATCGCGGGAAAGGATCCATTGCTGCCGACCACATCGGTGCTCGTGCAGGTCACGGTCTGGGCGGCGATGCCGCAGGACCAGCCCGTCCCCGAGGCAGCGGTCGGCGTGAGTCCGGCCGGCAGCGTATCGGTAATGGTCGTCGTGCCGCTGGTCGCGCTGCCGCCGACGTTGCTCACCGTCAGGGTGTAGGTCCCCGAGCTTCCTCGCACAAACGGATCGGCGTGACTCTTGGCGAGCGTGAGATCGGGTGTGCATTCGGCACCGGAGCTGGCGCCGGGAATCTGGTTGGCCGTGATCGTCGCCTGCGACCCGAGTGCGCCCGGGGTCGCGCCGAACGCGTTCTGGCTGGTAGTGGTCGTTCCATTGACCCCGCCGTTGACGTTGACGGTCGCCGGCACGCTGGTGCTCAACACCACACCGCCACCGCCACCACCGCCCGGGCCATGGTAATCGGGAGCGCCGCCCGCGTCGGTCGGCCACGCATTCGACCCGGCCCCACCACGCGCATTGACGGTGAGACCCCCAAGCGCGCCGGTCTGGGTCACCACGACCACCGTTCCGCCTGCGCCGCCACCGCCGCCGCCGTCATTCAGCGGGACGACGCCGGTACCGCCGTCGGTCGTGATGGTGCCGGTCCCGATGACGCTGCCGGTTCGGATCATGACGATGGCGCCGCCGTTACCGCCGCTGCTTGCGTTGGCCGCACCCGCGTTGTTGCGCGTTCCGGCTCCGCCGCCGGCTCCGGCCGTGACACGCGCCGCCGTGGCCGGGAAGGCCGTTCCACCAAACCCGCCCACCGCCTGGTTCGTATTCCAGGAATTGCCGCCCATGCCGCCGGCCCCGCCGTTCGCGCCCCCACCACCGCCCGTGTTCTGGTCGTTGGCCGAAGGGTGCGGATCTGTCCCGCCGCCGCCGGCGGTCGCCGGTGCTCCTCGGGCTGTGCTGCCGTTGGGGTACCCGTCGACCAGGTTGTTCACGGTGCCGCCGGTGCGCGAGTCAAAGACATATTGGGGCGTCCCGGCGACGCCCTCGCCTTTCTGGGCGTGGAAGTTGTTCGCGCTCAGGTTGACGTAATCCGTACCGGTCCCGCCGGCGCCGCCGGCGAGCTGGCGGCCGAGGCCCGCGCGAAAGCCTTCCTGGCTGACGCTGACGGCAGCGCCGTTCAGGTTGAGCGCGCCGTCGACGTCGAAAACCAGGACACCGCCGGTGGATCCGTTGAAAGCCCCGGCGGCGAGTCCGCCCGCGAGCGTGGCGGTCACGTACTGCGGCACCCGGATGACCTGGAAGTTGCGCTGTCCCTGGAGGGGCGTCGGCAGGGCACTGGTGTAGGTATTGAGCAGCCCGCTGCTGATGGTCAGGGCGCCACCCACGAGCGGTACGGCGCTGGTTGCCACCGCGTACTCGTAGAGTCCCGCGCTGTTGAGGCCGGTCCAGCCGCTCGCCGGGTCACCGGCAATCCCATTGCCGTATGCCCCGGTGTTGGCCGAATCGATGGCGGCGTCCTGCATCTGGATCACCACCACAAGGTCGCCGACCGCGATCGGCGTCCCGGCGCCCGTGGCCGTGCCGAGCGTGATGGTGGTTGCCCCGGCCGCGGCCGTGAGCGCACCCGGGTAGTAGGTGTTGATCACGCTGTTCAGGGTCGCCGTGCCGTCGCGCCCCGGAGTCGCGCAGGTACCTGCCGCCTCGACAGAGGCCGGCGGAATTACGAACGCGACGATCGCGGCCCCCAGCAAAAGGACGCGGATCCCCCCGCGGTGGCCCAGGCGGGCCATTTCCTAAGAGCAAACGGAAGGGCAAACGGAAACCGTCGCCTAGGTTGGCAGACTCCGGCATCCTTATAGATGTGCCTCTGGATTGGCGGCGCAACCTGGCCGCCCTCTGGCTCGCTGAGCTGACCGCCATTCTGGGCTTCTCCTTCGCGTTCCCCTTCCTGCCGCTGTTTCTTCACCAGGAGCTGCACATCCCTGCCGGTCCCCAGCTGTCCTTCTGGACGGGGATCACGGGAGGCGCAACCGGGCTTGCCCTGGCCTTCACCGCCCCGCTCTGGGGACGGCTGGCCGATCGCTACGGTCGCAAGCCCATGCTGGTGCGGGCGATGGTGGGGGGCGGCATCTCGGTCGGCCTGATGGGGCTGGCGCAGTCGGCGTTGCAGCTGACGGTCCTCCGCGGCATTCAGGGCGCAAGCTCCGGGACAGTCGCCGCCGCCACCGCCCTGGTCGCCACCGAAACACCCGCACCCCACCTGGCCTGGGCGCTCGGCATTCTCAGCTCCGCCATCTCGCTGGGGAGTGCGGTAGGCCCGGCGGCGGGTGGCCTGGCGGCGAACGTGGTCGGACTTCGGGCGATCTTCCTGGGTGGCGGGGTGTTGCTGCTGCTGGCCACCATCCCGGTGTTGTTCGTCGTCAGGGAAAGCCCCCGGCGGGTCGTCCGGGCGGCAGTCCCGCGCACGATGGACGTCCTTCGGACCGCGGCGCCCGGAACGATCGGCGCGCTGGCCGTTCTGATTGCCGCGCAGGGTCTACAGCAGACCAGTTACGCCGCCGCCCAGGCGCTCGTCGTGCTGCGCCTGCTGCAGCTGACCGGCGCGACTGACGCCAAACCGCTGACTGGAATCACCTTCGCGGTGGCCGGGATCGCCACCGCCCTGGCGTCGGTGACCTACTCGCGACTGCTTCGCCGGACGAGTTACCGGGCGGTGATCACCATCGGCGCGGTTTTGATGGGACTGGCGCTGTTCGGGAGCGGGCTCAGCCGCAACCCGGCGCTCGTCATCACCGCCTTCGTCATCGGCAGCTTTTTCAGTGGGGCGTTGATCCCTGCGTTCGGCGCGATGATCGGCCTGGAAGCGCCCGCGGTCGTACAGGCCACGGTTTTCGGATTCAGCTCCAGCTCGATTTCGCTAGGCTTCGGCCTGGGGCCACTGCTCGGCGGTTTCATCGCCTCGGCAACCGGCGTTCAGGTCGGTTTGATCACGGCCGGTGTCCTCGCGCTGATGCAGGCCGCCCTGGTTGGCATCGCCTCGCGAGAGCCCCTTCAGCGGCTCGCCTGAGCCAGGCGCTCCTGCGCTTTGCGCTGGCCGTCCGCGGGCAGCTCGTTGATCCGCTTGCCTTGCGGCTGGCAGCATTTTCCACTCTCGTCCGCGTGCTCCGCCCAGGAGCGACCGTCGCAGCACCAACCCTTAGTTGTGTCCAACTGGTGAGCCATTTTGTCGCGCCTCCATTTGTTGGTGAATGTCCACCCCAATTTACGATAACTCCCGCGTGATTCATCGCGAGGCTATGATCGAAACAAGGTCGGAGAGGGGCAAGGAGTAGCGATGTCCACAACCTGGGAGACGATCGAGGAGCGCGAGCGGCGCGTACGAGGAACCCGGACGACCAGTACGATGGTGCGCGCCGGTGAGCAGGTGCCGGTGGGCGATACGCTCAAGGCGGCGTTCGCCGAGCGCCCATTCATCAACCGCGAGGACCTACGGAGCATCGCCCGGCAGGCCTATGACCGACCGGTCATTACCCTCTATCTGAACTTCTCGGCCGAGCGGCTGGTCCGATCCGACCGCCCGGTGTTCCTCAGCATCTTCAGCAGTCTCCGACATCAGGCGCTCGAGGCAAAAAAAACGTTCATCGAATCCCTGCCTCACGCGCAGCGGCTCGGGGTGCCCGACGACCTGCGCGATGTGCAGGACTTCCTCGAGAGATACGAACCCCAGGGAGCCCGAGCCCTGGTGATCTTCAAGAGCGGCTCCCAGCTCAATCGTGTCGTTCCCCTCCCTGTGCGGGTGGCGGACTCGCTCAGCATCGATGCCGATGCCTACGTCGAACCACTCGAGGCGATCATGGAGGAGCAGCATCGGGTCCTGGTCCTTGACGTCTCCATGGACAAGACGACCTTTTCGATCTACGAGCTCGGGTACGAACAGGAGCTCCAATCGATCGAGGAAGAGCTTCCTCAGCAGACCGACCCCTTCCGGCCGGGCAAGGAAGAGCGCCACCGGCTGACGCACGTCAAATGGCACTTCAAGGCAGCCGCGCAGCTGGCCGACCGTCTCTTCAGGGAACGCAACTGCGATCTCGCGATGCTGATCGGTGAGGAAACCGTTGTCAAGGAGTTCGAGGATTACCTGCCGAAGGCCCTGCAGGACCGGCTGCTCGCGCGGACCTCGTTGTCGATCGCGGACGGACCAAATCGGCGGCGCGCCGCCATCGAGAACGCGCTTGCCGAACAGCGAAAGAAGGAAGAGGAGGCTGCCATCGATCAGCTCGGCTTCTACCAGGGGCACGGCCGTCTGGCCGCCGGGTTGGAGCTGGTGATCGGCGCTGCCAATCTCTTCCTGATGCGCCAGCTCCTCATCAGCGACGACCTGGCACAAGCGGGGTACGTTTGTCGCGACCACCACTTCCTGTCCATGAAGCCGGGTGCGTGCCCTTTCGATAGTCAGCCGCTGCTGCCCGCCGAAAACGTCGTCGATGAACTGATCGAGATCGCGCGCCTCCATGGCGTCGAGGTGATGCTCGTCACGCAGCGACGAGATCTCCTTGCTCGATACGATCAGGCCGCGGCCGTCCTGGTGACGGCGACGCCCATCGACGAACTCCGCGCGGTCAGTGTCACGAGCTGACGGCTATGCCCCCAGAGCAGCCGCTCGTCCGATGCCGGAACTGCGGGCGGCAGAATCGGGTCCGGCCGGCAGCGAGCGGCGTGCCGCATTGCGGTGCCTGCGGGGCGACGTTGCCCTGGCTGACGGAAGCCGGTGAGGCCGACTATGCGGCGGTGGTCGAGCAGAGCGCGTTGCCGGTGCTGGTCGATTTCTGGGCTCCCTGGTGCGGCCCGTGCCGGATCGTGTCGCCGGTCGTTGAGCAGATCGCCCAGGACCGGCCCGGCCGCCTCAAGCTGGTGAAAATCAACAGCGACACGGCGCCAAGCCTTTCGCAGCGGTTTGGTATCCGCGGCATTCCCACTCTTCTGCTTCTCGACCACGGCAAGGAGGTCGCGCGGATCGTCGGAGCGCATCCTGCCCCGACGCTCAATGAGTGGGTGGACGGCCAGCTGGGGAAAACGTCAGCTTCGGCGACGTGACTTGACATACCTAGGTAGCCGGCGCATGCTGCGGCCAGCCGTCAAGCGGTTCGGGCCGGTGGGGACCGGCCGGAGGAGAGGGGATTCGATGAAGAAACTACTGCTGTTGCTGCCTGTCGTGCTCGTCTTGCTGTCGACATCAACCGTTTCTGCGTCTGGAAAGCCGGAGCGGATCCCGGCGCCGATCCCGCAGCCACTCGTGGTCAGTGGTTCGTGCAGCTTCGATGTCGACGTGAAGGTGGTGAAGAACAACGAGTACTTCATCAACTTCTACGATGCCAACGGAAACCTGGTCCGTCAGCTGGTCGGTGGCTCGCTGGTGGTCACGCTGACCAACTTGAGCAATCACCATTCCATCACTGTGAACATTTCCGGCCCAGGCTATGCGACCTTCTATGCCGATGGATCGTTTATCCAGCGCTTTGAGGGCAACGCCGCCATCTTCCTTCCGAACCTGTTCATCCTGACTTCTGGGAGAGTCGATGTGAAAACCTTCCCGGATGGCCATTCCGCCATCCTGCGGATGTCAGGTACGCAACAAGACGTCTGCGCGCTGATTTCCTAGCCGCGCTCGCCTAATCTGACTTCGCGGTAACGGTCTGGCGACGGCCCTTGCGGGCCGGGCGCGGGGGACGCATAATTTAAGCGTGCGCTCAAAACGAACGCTTAAGCGCCGAACGGCAGCCTCTCGGCCCGCAGACGGCACCCGTGAGCGGCTGGTTCAGGCGGCGCTGACGACGCTGACGCAGGTGGGTTTTTCAGGAACAACCGCGCGGGCCATCGCCCGAGCGGGAAAGATCAACCAGGCGCTGATCTTCTATCACTTCGGGAGTGTCGACCGACTGCTGCTGGCTGCCCTTGAGGCGACCAGCGCGGAACGGCTGAGCCGCTATCGCGCCGCGCTGGCCAAGATCGACCGGCTGCCCGATCTCGTCGAAGCCATGGCGCGCCTCTATAAAGAGGACGTCGTCTCGGGCCACATCACCGCCGTCCAGGAGATGGTGGCCGGCGGATCCTCGGTGCCGTCGCTGCGCAAGGAGGTGCTGGCTCGGATGGAGCCCTGGATCGGGTTCGCCCGAGAGGTGCTCGCCCGCGTGCTCGGTGGGACGGTGGTGGAGAAGATGGCGCCGCTCGACGACCTCGCCTTTGCGGCGGTCGCCCTGTATTTCGGGATCGAGACGATTACGAACCTCGCCGGCGACCGGGCCCGAGCCGAAACCCTCTTCGCCACCGGCCGGCGGCTCGCTCCCATCGCTGACGCGGTGCTGCAGTCGGCCACCTGGCTGGGAGATACGGCATGAGCACCGTGGACGTCGTCACCGGCGCCTTCAGCTACACCGGCCGCTTCGTGGCGCCGCGGCTCCTCGGTCGCGGTCGTGCCGTTCGGACCCTGACCAACCATCGCGATCCGTCGAGCCCGCTGGCCGGACGGATCGAGGTCTTTCCCTTGGACTTCAATCGGCCCACCGGACTGATCGCCGCGCTGCGCGGCGCCGATACGCTTTACAACACCTACTGGGTCCGTTCAAACCATGGGGCGGCCAGCTTCGAAGAAGCGGTGCGCAATACCGGCGTATTGATCGATGCCGCGAGGGAGGCCGGGGTGCGCCGCGTCGTGCACGTCAGCATCGCCAACCCGCAGGCATCAGATCTTCCCTACTACCGGGGCAAGGCGCAACTCGAGGAGCAGGTCCGCCAGTCAGGGTTGTCCTACGCGATCATCCGACCGACGCTGCTCTTTGGCCACGGCGATGTGCTGGTCAACAACATCGCCTGGTTCCTCCGTCACCTGCCGGTGTTCGGCATTCCTGGTGACGGGCAGTACCGGCTGCAACCCGTATTCGTCGAGGACTACGCCGACCAGATCGTGACAGCCGGGTTATCGACCGAGAACCAGACGATCGATGTCGCCGGTCCCGAGATCTTCACCTTCGAAAGCCTGGTCCGCATGTTGCGGGATGCGCTCGGTCGCCGTACGCTCCTGGTGCATGTCCCGCCAACGCTGGCGCTGGCGGGCACGCGGTTGGTGAGCGCGGCTGTCCGCGACATGGTCCTGACCGGCGCCGAGCTGCGCGGGCTGATGGCCGAGCTGCTGGTCTCCAGCCAGCCGTCGACCTGTCCGACCCGGCTCAGCGTCTGGGCCCGCGAGCATCATGCCGAGCTTGGCCGGCAGTACGCGTCCGAGCTCGATCGTCACTACCGTGGGCTTTCCACTGAGAGGGCGGGGCCGGCATGACCGACTCAGCTCGCTTCAGGCTCGCACTTCAAAGACGAACCGTCCGCATCGCCGGCGCTGGACTGGGTTGCGTGTTCCCCCTCGTCCTGCTCGTCAGTGGCGTCGCGTTGTGGCCGCTATTTGATCTCGTTGGGAAAGATGCGCTGCCGGGCCTGTTCGCGCTCGGCCTTGGCTTCTGGTTCGGCGCCACCCGCCGGTTGCCGAGTGGCCGTGCGCTTGCCATTGCCAATGCGGCGGTGCTGGTCGGGCTTGTCTTGTTCATTGCCAGTTGGCCGCTCGTAAACGGTGACATCGTGTCGTTCCTTTGGATCGCGGCGGCGCTGGCGATCCTGTTCGGCTGGGCCATGGCGCTCCCGAGCTTCGTGCGCGTCCTCGTGTCGCTCAGAGGTCGGGCGTGACTGCGGTCTTCCCGCCACTGGTCGGCAACCTGACGCTGGTCGACCTGCTGTTGCTGCTCGCCCCGGTTTTGATCGTGCCCCTGGGGCTTCGGCTGCTGCCGTTTCAGGACCCTCGAGCGCGACAGCTGCTCGGGGCGGCTCGTCTGCTCCAACCAATCGGCGCCGCCACGGCCATCGTCTCGTTCCTGTTCGCGCCTGGTGTGGTGGCGGGAGCGATCGCGCTCGGATGGCTGATCAGCTGCGGCGTCACGTCACTCGCCGGGCTCATCGAGGTAATCGAGCGGCGCTCGCTTCGTCCGGTCCAACTCGTATCCGCGGCGGCGGCGGCCTATCTGAGCGTCGGCGCGGCCTGGCTGGTGGTCTCGCGCGCGGGGATCCGCCCGCTCGGCTTCAGTCCGGAAATCGTCGAGCTAACCGGCGTGCATTTCCACTACGCCGGCTTTGCCGCGACGCTGATGGCGGCGCTGGCGGTGGTCGCGCTCCGCGATCGCGGCAAGCTGGCAACGATGAGCTCCGCCGCCGCGCTGCTGGTCGTCGCCGGTGTGCCGATCACGGCTGGCGGCATCACCACCGGCTCTGGATTCCTGACGATACTCGGACCGGTGTTGCTCGCCGCAGGTGTGCTGACCATCGCTGCGCTGACGGCCCTGGCGATTGCGCCGCGCATCGAATCGGCGATGGCCCGCTGGCTGCTCTGGTTGTCCGCGGCGGGTGTGGTCGTACCGATGCTGCTTGCCGTCGACTACGCGATCAGTCGCGTCTTTCCCGTACCGGCGCTCGACCTGCGCGCGATGGCGCTGATTCACGGCGACTTGAACGCCCTGGCGTTCAGCCTCGCCGGCTTGCTGGGCTGGACGATGGTGCGACGCGAACGAGAATCCCGTGAGTCAGGGCGACGGATGCTGCTGCAACGTCAAGAGCAGCGGTGACGCCAGCGCGACGGCGGCCAGGATGAGGAGCCAGAGACTCACCGACGTATCTGCTCGCCGAATTGCCGACCGGCTGACCCAGGCGAGCAGCGTCGCCACAAGGAGCAGCCCGACGAGCCAGACCAGCAGCACCACCGGGCGCTCGACAAGAAAACCGGCGCGCGCGCTGATCTCGCGGGCAACGGTGGTAATGGCCAAAAGTGCTGCCGCGAGTGCGAGCACCACCAGAAGCGGCAGCCCGGCGCGAACGGCTCTCACGCGGCCGCTCCCGGCAGGCTTCGGTCAGCGCCAAGCGAGGCGTCGAAGAAGCCAACCACTCTGGTGACGTACTCGGCGCCAGTTTGCTTGAAGGCTTGCGCGTGACGCGCTTTCGGCACCAGCCAGGTCATGACATGCGCCGTCGACGGCGCCGAAGCCGCGGCGTTGAGCCGATGGAAATTGCTGACTGGCACGTAGTCGTCAGCGAGGCCGTGGATCAGAAACAAAGGCCGGGGCGCGATGGCCGCGATCGAGTCGATCGGCCGCGCCGCGAAAAAGTCGACGTCGTAGAGAACCCTGGACATGACGAGTGCAGCGGGCACGAATCCACCCGGAACGTGTCCGATGACCGGGACGGTGCGCTTTGGCACTTCGCGCTCCAGCAGCGGTACCACCTCGGCGTAGGCGGAGTCGGAGACCACCGCCTCGATGGCCGGTTCTCGAGCCGCCGCCATCAGCAGCGTCGCCGCTCCCATCGAGATGCCGAGTCCTCCGATCACCCTGGGTCGACCGAGTTCGGGAATCGGAATCGGACCGCTCCGTAGAAAATCGACGGCGCCCAGCACATCGCGCTGTTCGAGAGTTCCCATCGACAGCGGCGCCGGCGTCGATTCTCCCGCCCCGCGCATGTCGAAGGCGAGGACAGCCAGCCCACGCCGGGCGAGCTCGCCGGTCAGCTGCAGCTGATGATCGCCTTTGCTCTCACGATTTGTCCGCGTGCCGTGGACGACGACGATGGCACGATCGGCGGTCAAGCGGCCATTCGCCAGGACACCCGGAATGAACCAGCCGCGCAGGATCAGATGGTCCTGCCGGCTGGGAAAGGTGACGTAAGCGAATCGCAGACCGAGGCTCGATGGGGTCTTGTCGATGGGTATGGGTGCCGCGTACACGAGCTGTTCCGCGACGTAGCTGGAGACGCCGACGTAGCCGAAGCTGAGGATGCCGGCAACGAGCAGCAGGCCAGCGACCGCCCGGCGAGTGCGCCGCAGTCGCCGCGTCATCGCGCGGTCTTCTGGGTGCATCATTGAATAGTCAACGCTCGGATGGCGAGGAAGGTCACGGAGCGAACCGGTGCCTCGGGTTCGCGATCGACGCAGGCTCAAGGACACACGGGCGTTGCTTTGTCACGGTGTTCGCCCGAAAACTGCTGTGGCTCCTGCTCTGCCTGGTCGCTGGTGGCCCCTGCGCATTCCTCGCCCTCGAAGGGATCGGCGTGCCAATCGTCCTGCTGGTCCTCGCGGGCCTGGTTTGGGTTGGACGGCGTCGTCAGATGCTGGCCGAGACGCTGCTCGCTTTCGGCCTGCCCTACGCGTTTGAAATCGCTCACTTTGCCGTTCCGGACGCCGGCGCTTCCTTTGGACAGGGCGAGGTTCTCAGTGGCGCCTACTTCCTGGCGCATCTTCTCGTTGCTGCTGCCCTGCTTCTGAGCGGGTTGCTTCTATTGCGTCGACAGCCGCGCCAGCCCGTCTAGGGCGCGACCTTTGGAACAGTCCGTCCAATCAGCGGAATCCGCGCGCCGAACCGAAAGACGACCGGGGTCAGCTGACTGCTGGCGAGCTGCGGCCGGAGCGTCCGCTCGTAGTAATCGATTACTCGCGCGTATTGCCCGAGCTGGCTGAGCGGGAACGGGTGAACGGTCGCGATTGTTGCCAGCTTGCTGAGCTCGCCCGATGGGACGAAGCTGGCCGCCCGGGGGTTCTCGGCCAATAGCATCTGCATCGCCGTGACCTGGCTGGATTGAATGGTCCTCGCCTTGACCAGCGGGTCGAGCACGGTTCCGGCGCTGACGAGACCCAGCAGCACGACGTAGACGATCACGAAGGCCAGCCCGCCGTTGACGGCGGCGCCCAGCAGTTTGTCCAGTGATCTCGTCAAGGGTAGACGGAAAAAGGATTGGAGCACGACCCGACCGACGATGCCAACGAGCAGGCCAAGGCCGATCGGTAAGACGAACGGGGCGAGCGGACGTGGAACCCCGGATGGAACCAGCGCGATCAAGCCCGGATGGGTGGAGATGATCCAGAAGGTCAGCAGAAACGTGGCTTCGGCGAGGAGGGGGCCGATCAGCCCGTTACGCCATCCGATCAGAATGCCCAGCCCGATGACCAGGACGATGCCGAGGTCAACCAGGTTCATGGGGCGGAGCCATTGTCGCCGATGCCGCGGTAGAACTCAACCCCGGGGAAGCTGGGGTGGCCTGGGAGCCGAGGTCGCGACGGCGGTGATCCGCACCTCGCGCCGGGGTGCGTCGCCGGCGACGAAGGTCACCAGCCGCTCGCCCTCTTCGGCCACCGCGCTTCGCTCGGCCCGGGTCAGCCTGCGCAGGGGCTCGATCGTCAGCGTCGTGGCGTCGCCGGCGCGCTTGATCGTCCAGGTGCCCTGCACGAAGCCGTCGACCAGAAGAGTGCCCCTGAAAATCGCGTGTCGGTAGGCATGATCGATCACACGAGTCCGGTCATCGTGACCGATCAGGATGTTGTCGTATTCCGGAAGGAAGCGCGGTGGCGACGGCGTCTCCGGGTCGGGGAGGGGACCATCCGGGACATCGAACAGCTCGCGGCCCCGCTCGTCCTGAAACGTCCGCAGTTTCGGGCGAAGCCGTTCGACGATGCTGCGAAGTCCGGTCAGCCCCGACCACGCCGAGATGTCCGAGACGGTGGCGGGACCGAAGGCCTTGAGATAGCGCAGGATCAATCGATCCTGCGACGGGTTGGCCTCGAGCGGACGCCCAAGCCAGTGCTCGGCGGTCGTCCAGGTCGGCTGGGCGCTCTTGCCCCAGACGCCGCGCGGCGGCACCTGGACGATGGGGAGCAGGTGACGAATCGCGTAGGCGAGCGATGTCGCGTCCCGATCCGGCCAGCGCTCGTGGAGGAGCGAGCCGAGCTGCGAAAACGTGCGTGGCTTCTCGACCATGGCCCGAGTTGCCTCGGCGAGGACGGCGCTCGTCTCCAACCCGACCAGGTGGCGACCGAATGGCGACGATCGCAGCG
>Ga0209155_1001038_pt1 | contig 13123 bp, 5 predicted proteins | sample GraSoiAngelo_122_FD_185879 | JGI IMG/M metagenome (GOLD analysis project Ga0209155, IMG submission 185879) | Grasslands soil microbial communities from the Angelo Coastal Reserve, California, USA - 14_0927_02_20cm (SPAdes) (version 2) | ecosystem: Environmental > Terrestrial > Soil > Grasslands ... | reverse complement strand
GATCGCCATCGCTCAGCGCGTTCAGAGTTCCATCGTCGAGCTGACCCCACACGACGCTCTGACCCCAAACCATGCTGCAGGCGTCAGTGCCGACTTGGCCCCAAACCACTGAGTTGCCCCAAACCAGAGAGGTGGCGTCAACTTCCAGCTGACCCCAAACCACTGAGTTTGCGAACACACTCGATTGTCCCCAGACCATCGACTGGCCCCATACAACCGAGAGGCCATTGGTTAATGTCGCGGTCTTGGTAAGCGGGTTGAAGACAACGGTCGGCGAAGCTGCACCGCCGTTAACCGGCGTCGTGTCATTCAGAGCGGCCTGAACGTCAAAGTACCCGGAGCCGATGGTGAACACGTCGTATTGGGACAGGTAAGTGTTGCCCTTTACGTCGCGACCCCAACTGTTGCCGCGTACCGGATAGCCTTTCCAAGCGCTCCGCATCATGCGTGCCTTGATTGTGTCAGGCGTCATGTTCGGATTGCTCTGGATCATCAACGCAGCGCCGCCGGCGACTACTGGAGTCGCCATGCTGGTACCGCTCAACTGCAGGTACTGCGGACCAGGTGAAGTAGCGCCACAGTCGCTTTGACCAGCGAACACGTCGCAGAGCCATGTGAGCTGCGTCGGCTTGATGATGGCTGACACAGGAGCCAGCTGGCCCAAAGTCGATCCGGGCGAAAGCAGCGACGTGATCTTGTTTCCCGGAGCCATGATGTCTGGCTTCAGGACGTGATCCAGCAGCGTTGGGCCTTTAGAACTGTAGCTGGCGACGATGTCGTCGTTTCGCGTCCAGGTTCCCTGTGGGCTCATCGCGCCAACGGTGATCACATTAGGATCGTTGCCGGGAGCTTCGATCGTCGCGTAACCCTGCTCGCCGAAGCTGTTGTCGCGACCCATGTTGCCGGCCGCTGTGACAACCACGATTCCAGCCTTCCACGCCGCCTCAGCTGCCTGGCAGAGAGGATCCAGGCTGTACGACTCGAATACCGGACGTCCGAGCGACAGGTTGATCACGCGGATGTTGTATTGAGTCTTCAACTGGATCGCGCGACTGATAGCCGCAATCACTCGGCTATCGGAGCCGCCGCCATTGGCGTCGAGCACTCGCAAGTTGACGATGTTGGCATTGGGCGCCATGCCGTAGAAGCGTCCGGCTGAATCATGTCCGTTTCCGGCGACGATTCCGGCGACGTGTGTGCCGTGACCGTATGCGTCGTTGGTGCTGGGATCTCCAGGCACGAAGCTCTCGCTATAGACCACGCGAGAAGACTTCATATCTGCGGTCTGAAGGTCATCGTGCTGATAGACGCCGCTATCGATGACTGCAATGCCGATTCCAGTTCCGTCTACGCCCCAGTTCTGACGGGCAATGGCATCGTTCACGGGTTGCGGGAAGTCATCCCACGCTGACTTGGTCGGACGGTCAGGAGAAACATAAGTTACCCAGCCGTTCGAAACGAGCTTCTCAAGCAGTTTCTTGGGAACATTAGCCGCGACAGCGCCGATGCCCGTAAGGTTGCGGTTGATACTGCGGGCGAATTGCTTTACTTGCCCTGGAGGTGTGCCCGGCGACAACTGCACGATTACACTAACCGTGCCGTCCGGGTTCACCGGGAAATTGTCGAGGTCAGGCGCCGCTTTAGGTCCGTACTTGCCTTTACCTGATGCCGCGAACGCTGCGCTCAAGAACATCAGCAGCATCGCCGCAATCAGAGGCAAGCGCCAGAACCTGGCTGCTGCACCCTTCATTGTTGTTTGCGGTTTCATTGAGTTCTGCTTTCTTAACTCCCTGCTAAAAGTTTTGTGAACTGCTCTGGGGAGGTTCACTTTCTTTTCAGCCGCACTCTCGTGCGGGTTAACAGCGAAAGACCTGCTTAGGAACCCCAAACTGCTGAGGCAACTGCGCTAAGCGCGTGTTTCACTTGCGGGGAGGAAAGGTTGAACCCAGCCACAATAGCCAACGTCAGGCTGAGCACGATAGCGACGGTTTTGCTGCTCTTGGACATAGCGGTGACGAATACCTCGCCCGCTGTAAGTGCAAGCCAGCAACCAGAGTTGTTAAAATCGATAATCTGTTGTGTTTCAGTGAGTTACAGAAAATCTGCGGACTGGGAAGTTGGGACAGTTCGTCTGCATCAAAATGAGAACCTAAAGAGGTGAATGATCTTAAGCTATTGAAAAAGATAGGCTTATATGGAAATCGCCAAATGAGAGACATTTTGGCGCAATCCTGGCGCAATCCGGTGGCGCAATTGGGCAAGTAGAGCCTGCGAAGAGCTTCCGCTGAAGCTCCGGAACAGTGAGAATTTAAGACTCAATTTTCCAAGACTAACCGGATGTTACCGGATGCTTTCCAATACATGAGTTTCTGGTGTGAGGAACAGTGAATCGCAGTGAAATATCGGTGAATTTTGCGCGTACACGGCCTTTGGTGCGCCTACAGGGCCTTCACTGTAGGTTGAGCTTTTTCTCAGCCTCGAGAGCGATCGGCGTCTGCCAGCATGGAGCTGCCCACAATTCACGATCTGCGTCCAATTGGGGATAGTTGCTGCCTGGCGAAACGGGTTCTGTCCATTTCCGAACATTTTCATTCGGCCGCGAACACAGGTTTTTGCGGACTGCCATAAGATGTGCTATTTATCCCCGCGTTTTCATTGTGTTACGGCTTTCATTCCTTTGGCAGACCAAACGCACTAGGGGGTGTAGTCATGGATATTCAGAGACCATCAAATGCCGCGGCCAAGCGCAGGCGGCGGATTATCGTTTCGGCGCTCGCCATCATCTTTATTGCAGGCGTAACGCTGGGGCTCTCACGACTCAAGCCAGCAGCTCCGAGCGTTGAACGCTCCACCATATGGACCGATACCGTGAAACGGGGCCCAATGCTGCGGCAGGTTAGAGGCCTTGGAACTCTCGTTCCAGTCGATATTCGATGGATTCCCGCGCTCACCGACGGAACTGTAGAGCGCCGACGCATCCTCCCCGGCACTCAGGTCAAAGCCGACACCATCATCATGGACCTGAGCAATCCGCAAACTGAGCAAGAGGCTCAGGATGCCGAACTCCAGCTCAAGGCCGCTGAAGCCGAATACAAGAACTTGGAAGTGAAGGTCCAGAGCGATCTGATGACGCAGCGGGCTAACGCTGCCACGGTGGGCGCAGATTATAGCGACGCCAAAACCAAGGCGGAGATCGATGAGCAACTCCAGAAGCTCGGAGTCATTTCGGGACAGGCACTTAAAAGCTCCAAGGGCAAAGCGGACGAACTTTCCACAAGAAACCAGATCGAGCAAGAAAGAGTTGCTATCAATACCAAATCTGTAACGTCTCAATTGGCGGTGCAGCAGGCAAAGATCGACGAGTTGAAAGCTCTGTACCAGCTCAAGATGAAGCAACTCGACTCCCTGCACGTGCGCGCTGGCATTGACGGCGTTCTCACCGAAGTGCCGGTGGTGGAAGGACAGCGTGTGACAGCGGGCAGCAACCTGGCGAAAGTTGTGCAGCCGAATCACCTCAAGGCAGAGCTGAAGATCGCGGAAACGCAGTCGAAAGACATCACCTTTGGTCAGCCGGCTTCAGTGGACACGCATAACGGAGTGATTCAAGGAACGGTGATGCGTATCGATCCGGCAGTAATTAATGGTACGGTCACGGTTGACGTGAAGCTGGAAGGACAGCTACCTCCAGGTGCTCGGCCGGATTTGAGCGTGGATGGAACGATCGATCTCGATCGGTTGGCGAATGTAGAGTACGTAGGCCGTCCGGCCTTTGGTCAGGAAAACAGTAAGGTGAGCATGTTCAAGCTCGATCCTGACGGTAAAGGCGCCACCCGGGTAACCGTCTCGCTGGGACGCAGTTCCGTAAACGCAGTTGAGATTCTCGGCGGATTGAATGAAGGCGATCAGGTAATCCTGTCCGACATGTCGCGCTGGGATAATGTCGATCGCATTCGCTTGGAGTAGCTTCGGAAGCTGCGCAGCTTCGAACTTCAAATATCAGGAATTTATTGTCGTCTAAGAGGAGAGTAAATGGCATCGAACGGCAGGCCGCTGATCACGCTCGAGAACGTAACCAAAATCTTCTACACCGATGAAGTAGAGACGCACGCTCTCTCCGGCATTCATCTCGAGATTCGCGAAGGCGAGTACGTCTCGATGGCTGGACCGTCCGGCTGCGGAAAGTCGACGCTGCTGTCCATCATAGGCCTGCTCGATACACCTACCGACGGCACTTACGTTCTCAACAACAAGCCGGTGCAGAGCCTCGATTTCGCCGATCGCGCCCGCATTCGCAACCAGGAGATCGGGTTCATCTTCCAGAGCTTTAACCTTATCGGCGATCTCACCGTGTACGAGAACGTCGAGCTGCCGCTCACCTATCGCAAGATGGGCGCAGCCGAACGCAAAGAACGTGTTCACGGCGCGCTGGAGAAGGTAGGAATGTCGCACCGCATGCGACACTATCCGTCGCAACTCTCCGGCGGTCAACAGCAGCGCGTGGCGGTAGCCCGAGCGCTCGCAGGCAAGCCGTCGATCCTGCTCGCGGACGAACCTACTGGAAACCTCGATTCCCGAAATGGTGAAGCGGTGATGGAACTGCTCCAACAGCTCCATCGCGAAGGCGCGACGATCTGCATGGTGACGCACGATGAGCGTTTCGCCCGGCATGCCGAGCGCACGATTCATCTGTTCGACGGCAAGGTTGTGGAAGAAAGCGTCAGCGTAGCGTAGGTTCAGCAGCCCCTACAGTTTGGTTAGCAAGAACGCTCAATGGAGCGGCGGGGAAGTTGTGTGCAGCCTTGTCATTAGGCAGCCTGTCATTCCGAACGAAGTGAGGAATCCCTACTCTCACGAGAATGCATAGGCACAGTAGCGATTCCTCGCTCGCTCGGAATAGCACGGAGAGACGGCAATGGGATCCCTCTTCCAAGACGTCCGTTACGGACTCCGCATGTTGCGCAAGAGCCCTGCTTTCACAGCCGTCGCAGTTCTCACACTGGCGCTCGGAATCGGCGCGAACACTGCCATCTTCACCGTTGTGAATGCGCTTCTCTTGAAGATGCTCCCCATCAAGGCGCCGCAGCAACTCGTGCTCCTCGGAGATCCGGGAATGGTGGGCGGCAGGTGGAATGGAACGCCGTCAATAGACTTCTTTTCCTATCCGCTTTATCGGGAATTTCGCGCCAAGACCACAGCCTTCACCGGCCTGGCTGCAGCGGCGGCTGAGGACCAGATCGAAATTAATTCCGACCCTCGCGGCGCAGCTTCGTCGGAGGTCGTCGATGGGCGGCTCGTAAGCGGCAATTACTTTCCCGTCCTGGGAGTGGATGCGGCAGCCGGACGTTTGCTTACTGAGAGCGATGATACTCAGGAGAGCGCGAATCCAGTAGTCGTGCTCAGCTATGGATACTGGAGCCGGAAATTCGCCCAGTCGCCCACGATCATCGGCAAAGAAATCCGCCTGAACGGGTATCCCTACACCGTCGTCGGGGTTGCTCAGCAGCGGTTCAGCGGCGATATCGTTGGTTACGATGCTTCAGTCTTCGTGCCGCTCAGCATGCAACCGAAGATTTACCGCCAAGAGGGCATAAGGAATGATCCGCATGTCTCGTGGCTTTCGTTAATCGGCAGACTTAGGCATGGCGTGTCGGTGACACAGGCAAAGGCTAACGTAAACCTTGTATTCCAGCAGGCGCTCAAGGGAGAGTACGGGGGAAGACTCAATGCTGACGATCACGGCGAAATCGATCATGCACAGATCAGTGTAGGTCCGGGCGGAGCGGGGTTCTCGCAGTTTCGGGAAGAGTACCGGGCTCCGCTTGTTTTGCTGATGGGCATCGTCGGGCTCGTTCTGCTCATCGCCTGCGTGAATGTCGCCAATCTTCTGCTGGCACGAGCACGCAGGAGGAGTAAGGAAATTGCTGTGCGCCTCGCGATGGGGGCAAGTCAAAGGCGGTTGCTGCAACAGCTGTTAACAGAAAGCATTCTGCTCGCATTCCTGGGAGGCATCTGCGGGGCCTTGCTCTCCATTTGGGGAGTGCGGCTGCTGATCAGACTCTTTGTTTCGGACGCGGCACCGTTGCCCCTCGCTCCCGACCTTCGCGTTTTTTCTTTCACGATGACGGCTTGCCTGCTCACAGGAATTTTGTTCGGCGTTGTTCCAGCCTTAAGTGCTCTCAAGGTGCAAGTGAATCCCAGCCTGAAAGACGCGAGTGTCGTTTCGGAACCGCGCTCTCGGATCGGCTGGGGTAAGAGCCTTGTTGCCGGGCAAGTTGCGCTGTCACTTCTGGTGCTGTTCGGCGCGACCCTTCTGGTACGCAGTCTGCAAAAGTTAATGAGCCAGGATCTTGGCTACGAAAGCAATCGCATTGTCGTCGCGCACCCTGGGGCTTCAGCTGTCGGATATAAAGGCGAACGGATGAAGCAGCTCGCACAGGAGCTGAGTGCCCGGTTGTCCACTATTCCCGGAGTTCGCGGCGTTGGCTATTCTCGGAACGGTCTGTTGGGAGGCGGAGAAACCGCCGATGCCATTATTGTTCCAGGTTTCACGGCAGCGAACCGGGACGATCGGCAGGCCCGCGAGGACTCCGTTGCGCCGGATTATTTCGCTACAGTCGGAATTCCCATTCTCCTTGGGCGCGGCATCAACGCGCAGGATACTGCGACCTCCACTCGCGTCGCCGTGATCAACCAGGCAATGATGAAGCACTTCTTCCATGGCGAGAATCCGCTTGGGCGCCAGTTCGAGATTGATGATCCGCCTGAAAAGGGCAAACCGTTCACGGTAATCGGCGTCTCCAAAGACGCGAAAGACCACGGCGGATTTTTGCGCAGCTCTACGCCTCCTCGATTCTATTTCGCTTTTCAGCAGGACCGTGAGCCGCCGCGCTTCGTTCTTGAGGTTGTCACCCATCGCGATCCCAACACGGTCCTCACCGAAATAAGAACTCAGATCAAAGCGGCCGATGCCAATCTGCCGATCTACAGCCTTTATAGCGTTCGTTATCTTCTGGAGAGAAATCTCAGTAACCAGATCGCATTGGCCAGACTCTCGGCTTTCTTTGCAGGATTAGCGCTCCTTTTGGCCGGTGTTGGTCTCTACGGACTCATGTCGTACACGGTTGCTGGAAGGACGCGGGAGATTGGCATCCGGCTTGCGCTCGGCGCGCAGCGGAAGGATGTTCTGAACCTGGTATTGCATGAAGGCTTGTTGCTGATCGGGATCGGTCTCGCGGTTGGAATTCCGTTGTCGCTGGCCGGCAGCCGTATGCTGCACAGCTTTCTGTTTGGATTGAAAGGGACTGATCCGGTTTCGCTGGCGATGGTGATCGCGCTCCTCGGAGTAGTCGGAGCGATTGCAGGATTTATTCCTGCGCGTCGCGCGACGAAAGTGAATCCGGTGGTGGCGTTGAGATACGAGTGATGGGAATCGGGTGATCGGGTGATCGGGTCAAGTGAAAAGCAGAGTCTCAGTTGGAGCCACTCTTTTGCCGTTGCTGCGAATAGCGAAGTTACGCCACTGCAGAGTCAGAAAAATCGTCATGCCTGGAGTCTTACTTCACCCGATCACCCGATCAACCAAGATGCTTGAATTATGGAAACCTTATACCAGGATCTTCGATACGCGCTGCGACTGCTGCTGAAGAGCCCCGCCTTCACTTCCGTAGCCGTACTCACCCTTGCCCTTGGCATCGGAGCCAACACGGCGATCTTCACCGTAGTGAACGCAGTGCTCCTCCGCATGCTGCCGATCAAAGATCCGCAGCAGCTAGTAGTTGTTGGCGATCCGACGCGAGCCAACGGCCGCTCCAACGGAACTCCGCGCACCGACATATTCTCCTATCCGCTCTACAAAGAGCTGCGCGACAGAAATTCTGTGTTCATTGGACTGTGCGCAGCCGCAACTGACCATCGCGTCGAGGTCGCCGGTCAGGGTCCTTCCGATGAACGCGTGATCGGACGCATGGTGAGCGGTAATTATTTTCCGCTGCTGGGACTGGCGCCGGCTGTAGGGCGACTGTTCTCCGATTCTGATGACACCGCAGAGAATGCCAATCCCGTTGTGGTGCTGGGTTATGGATATTGGCAGCGAAAATTCGCGCTTGCTCCTTCCGTTGTGGGGAAAGATATTCGCTTGAACGGGTATCCCTTCACCGTCGTCGGCGTGGCTCCGTCTGGCTTTGATGGTGACGTCGTCGGCGAAGAGATGTCCCTTTATGTTCCTCTCAGCATGCAGCCGGAAATTGTTCGCGGGCGAAACTGGCGCAACAAACCAGGCACATCCTGGCTCTCGCTGATAGGCCGGCTAAAGCCCGGCATGACCGCCGAGAAGGCGGAAGCCGAGATGAACGTAATCCTGCAGCAGTCGGTGCAGGGAGCATACGGAGCAACGTTGAGCGCCGATGACCTGAAGTTCATGCGCACAGCAAAGATCAAAGTCGCTCCTGGTGGCGGAGGCGTCTCGGAACTTCGCGGCGACTATCGCATTCCGCTCCTGCTCCTCATGGGGATTGTTGGTCTCGTCCTACTGATTGCCTGTGTGAACGTGGCCAACCTGCTGCTGGCGCGAGCCTCGGTCCGCGGCAAAGAGATCGCCGTCCGCCTGGCAATTGGCGCGAGCCGAAGACGCTTATTACAGCAGCTCTTTACAGAAAGCATCCTGCTTGCTTTTGCCGGCGGTATTGCCGGCTCTCTGCTGGCGATCTGGGGCGTGAGGGTGTTGGTCAGAATCTTCGATTCCAGCGCCGCGCTTCCGCTGGCGCCCGATTGGCGCGTCCTCAGCTTTACCATCGCGATTTGTCTCCTTACTGGAGTTCTCTTTGGCCTGGTTCCGGCGGTGCGCACGTTGAAGGTGCAAGTGACTCCCGCGCTAAAGGAGACGACCGCCGTGCTTGCTGAATCGCGTTCCCGTTTTGGATGGGGTAAGGGGCTAGTCGCAGGACAGGTCGCACTCTCGCTGCTGGTGCTCTTCGCCGCCAGCCTGCTGGTCCGGAGCCTGCAAAAAGTGATGACGCAGGATTTCGGCTATCAGCGCGACCATTTAGTTATTGCTCGCATGGATCCGACTGCCGCAGGCTACAAGAGCGACAAGATGAAGTTATTGGCGCAGCAGCTTGTGACCAGGATCTCCAGCCTTCCGGGAGTGCGGAATGTAACGTATTCCGTAAATGGCTTATTTGCCGGCAGCGAGTCGGGAGACGCGGTCATCGTTCCCGGATTTAAGGCCAACGATGATCGTGATCGCGTCTCGATGGAGGATTATGTTGGTCCCGGCTACTTCGGAGCAGTAGGAATTCCCATTTTGGCGGGGCGTGGCATTGAAGGCCAAGACACGGCGACGTCTATGCGCGTGGCCGTCGTAAATGAAGCAATGGTGAAACACTTCTTCGGTGGTCTGAATCCCTTGGGCCGGCAGTTCACCATTGACGATGCCAATGAATTGGACAAGCCCTTCACCGTGGTGGGAGTCTCAAAAAATGCCAAGGACCACGGCAGCGGTCTGCGTGAAGAAGTAAAGCCGCGCTTCTATCAGGCTTTTCAGCAGACCCAAGATCCGACACAGATTATCCTCGAAGTTCAAGCGAGCGGCGCGCCTTCCGCAGCAATTTCGACGATTCGCGGAGAAATCAAAGCTGTCGATCCTCGCATTCCCATCGGATCCTTGAACACGCTGGATGGACTAGTAAGAGGCAGCGCCGCCGACCAGATTGCACTCGCCAAACTGTCCGCATTCTTTGCTGGCTTAGCTTTGCTGCTCGCTTGTGTCGGACTGTACGGAATCATGTCGTACACAGTGGCAGGACGGACGCGCGAGATCGGACTACGGATGGCGCTCGGAGCGCGGCGCCTCGACGTGCTCCAGCTCATCTTGCGCGAAGGAATGTGGCTCGTTGGATTCGGCCTGGCGATCGGCATTCCGCTGTCGCTGGCGAGCAGTCGTCTGTTGTCGAGCATGTTGTACGGACTGAAGAGTACTGATCCGGTATCGCTGTTCGCAGTGATCGCAATATTGGCAGTCGTAGCGGTGTTTGCTGGATACATTCCGGCTCGCCGCGCGACCAAGGTCGATCCAATGATTGCGTTGAGGTACGAGTAGTCAGAATCGGGTGATCGGGCCATCGGGTGAAGTGAACTTCAGAGTCTCAGTTGGAGTCGCTTTTTTGTCATCGGTGCAGGTCGCGTGAGTACAAGACTTCGAAATCAGAAACATCTTTGGGTTTGGATCCCTACTTCATCCGATCACCCGATTGGCTAAGACATTTAAATTATGGAAACCCTATACCAAGATCTTCGCTACTCACTACGCAATCTTGCCAGGACGCCTGCTTTCACTGCAGTTGCTCTAATCACCCTCGCTCTCGGCATCGGCGCGAACACTGCGATTTTTAGTGTGGTTAACGTAGTCCTGTTGCGAGCGTTGCCGTATGCCGATCCTGATCGGCTCGTTGTTCTTCTTCACAAAGGCCGCAATCCTGCCAGCCACGGCAACTTCATGGACTGGAAACGCGACAACCATGTCTTCGAAAGCATGGCTGCCGCGGAATCATGGACACCAAATCTGACCGGCGTCGACAATCCTCAGGAGCTTCCTGGATTGCGAGTGACCCCGGAGATGTTTCCCACGCTCGGCGTAGCTCCGCTGCTCGGCCGGAACTTCACGGCTGACGAAGCCCACAAAGGGAAAGATCGAGTCGTAGTCCTGAGCTACCCGTTATGGCAGCAGCAGTTTGGCGGGGACAGACATGTCCTCGGCCAGACCATGCAGTTGAATGGCGAGCCTTACACCATTATCGGGATAATGCCGAACGGCTTTCGCTTTGCTCCATTTTGGGCAACGAAAGCTCAGATATGGACTCCGCTGATTATTGAGGAAGGCAATCGCGGTGGCTTCAGCCTGCGAATCTTTGCTCGACTGAAGCCGGGCGTGACGCTGGAGCAGGCTAGAGCGGAGTTGGCGACGATCAGCGCACGGCTTGAGGCTCAATATCCAGGCACGAACAAAGATGTCACTCTCACGCCGCTGAAGGACAAAGTTGTTGGCGATCTTCGCCCTGCTTTGCTCGTACTGCTCGGGGCCGTCGGTTTCGTTCTCCTGATCGCTTGTGCCAACGTTGCGCACATGCTGCTCGCGCGAGCTTCGGCACGTCAGCGTGAGATTGCGGTGCGAACAGCACTTGGTGCAAGCCGAGCACGGCTCCTGCGCCAATTTCTGGTCGAAAGCGGACTGCTGGCGCTGAGCGGCGGAGCACTGGGAGTGCTGCTGGCGATCTGGGGCATGCGCGTTGTGCTCGCGTCCGCTCCGGCCGAGCTTCTGAAATTTGGAGATATTGGACTGGATGGCAATGTGCTGTTGTTTGCGGTCTTGACATCGCTGATCACAGGAATCGCCTTCGGCCTGGCCCCCGCTCTGCAGAGTTCGGCGTTCAATCTTGTCGACGCGCTCAAAGAAGGTGGACGTGCAACCGGCACCGGCCGCCGCAGCAGCCGCACGCGAAGTTTGCTGGTGGCATCTGAATTCGCGCTCGCGTTGGTGCTACTCGCCGGCTCCGGCTTGATGATTCGCACGTTTGCGGCTCTTCAGGCGATTGATCCGGGATTCAATCCTCATCACCTGCTCACGATGGTGGTCTCGACCGCGGGAGCAAAGGAGGCCAGCGTCGCTCGTGCAGCATTCTTTCAATCATCGGTCGAAAAGATCCGTACACTGCCCGGTGTCACATCCGTTAGCGCAATCAATCATCTTCCGCTCGGCGGCGACATCTGGGGATTTACATTTAGAGTTGAAGGCCAGCCCATTCCCAAAAAGGGCGAGGAGCCAGTGGCGGCCTATCGCGTGGTGCTGCCGGGCTACTTCCGAACAATGAATATTCCCATTCAGCGCGGACGGGACTTCACGCCCGCCGACAATCAAAGCGCACCCGGCTTGATCATCGTGAACGAATTTCTCGCTAAGCGCTACTGGCCCGGCGAGGAGGCCGTCGGCAAGAGACTCTCGACCAATGATGGCAAGAGCTGGTTGACCGTAGTGGGAGTCATTCCCAATGTTGTGCGAAGTGAATGGACGGCCGAAGCGGAAGAGGAGTTTTATTTTCCTTATCTTCAAAGCTCGGACTATCTGAACTCGTCGTCGCCACACCAGGCCTACTTAACCTTCGTGATTCGGAGCTCGGGCAATGCCGCACTAGAAAGCGCGGCGATTCAACGCGCAATACATTCCCTCGACCGCAACGTGACCGTCTCGGAAGTCGAGACGATGGATGAAGTCGTGGCTGATGCGAATGCGCAACCCCGCTTTTATGTTTATCTTCTCGCGGCCTTTGCTGGTGTGGCGTTGATATTGGCTGCAGTCGGGATCTATGGCGTGATGAGCCATTCAGTCTCGCGGCGTACGCATGAGATGGCGGTGCGCATGGCGTTGGGAGCGCAGCGATCTGAAGTGATGCGTCTGGTAGTTGGCGAGAGCATGTTGCTTGCGGTCATCGGCGGGTTGGTTGGGCTCATCGGGGCGCTCGCTCTCACTCCATTAATGAAAACACTGCTTTATGGAGTGCGGACCAGCGATCCTGCGACATTCGCCGTTGTCGCTTCAGTTTTGGGAATCGTGGCAGCGCTGGCGAGCTACATTCCAGCGCGGCGGGCAACCAAGGTAGATCCAATTGTAGCGTTGAGATACGAGTGATTTTCTTTATCGTCATTCGGACCGAAGTGAGAAATCTGCACCGGCGTGAAGATGTGGCGATGGCCCCCAGGTTTGCTGGTGGTTGCGATAAATCTGCACAGTCATACTGAGTCGTAAAGCTTATGGCTCTCGATAGGGATTCCTCATTTGGTTCGGAATGACAATCGTGGAGAGGTGACAGATGGATACTCTTCTGCAAGACCTCCGGTATGCGCTGCGAATCCTCCTCAAGAATCCAGCATTCACGCTAATTGCTGTGATCACGCTCGCGCTCGGAATCGGAGCGAACACGGCCTTGTTCAGCGTAGTGAATGCCGTGCTCTTGCGGCCAATGCCGTATTCGCACCCCGAGCAGCTCTACGCGCTGAAGGGCGGACAATCATGGCCCGATCTGTACGACATACAACAACAGGCGCATTCGCTGTACAAAATCGGCGCCTATGC
>Ga0209155_1001037_pt1 | contig 13131 bp, 7 predicted proteins | sample GraSoiAngelo_122_FD_185879 | JGI IMG/M metagenome (GOLD analysis project Ga0209155, IMG submission 185879) | Grasslands soil microbial communities from the Angelo Coastal Reserve, California, USA - 14_0927_02_20cm (SPAdes) (version 2) | ecosystem: Environmental > Terrestrial > Soil > Grasslands ... | reverse complement strand
TCAGCATCCGGCCCGTCACCACGTAGCCGCCGACCACGTTCATCGCGGCGAAGAACGCCGCCACGAAGGCCAGCACGTAGCCCAGCGGGTTGTCCGCGGTCACCGCGATCAGCATGGCGCCGGCACCGTCTCACGGCGCCATGCTGGGGCGCAACGCTGGCCAGCTACGGCGCTACCTCGTATGGGAACGATCTCGAGGTCGTGCCGTTGCCGCTCTCGCCTGAGGTCGTTCCATCGCCGACGACGAGCTGCACCGAGTACGAACCGTCCGTGTTGGCAGTAAACGTCGTCGACGCGGCATGGGCATCGGCGAAGGTTCCGGTCGAGTCGAGAGGTTGGGTTGCGAAGCTCCAAGCGTACGAGAACGACTGATTCAGGCCACACCCGCTGCTCGTGCTCGAGCCCGTATCCAGGAAAAGAACTTCGGTGTCGGCATCGCTGACGATCGCATCGACAGTAACGGGCAGGTCTATGGACTGCGTCGCCGGATCGAAGTTCGCATCGACGACTGGCGCGTTCAGTCCGCAACGACCTTCCACCTCGACGGCAGATGAGTTGACGGTCGTGGTCTGGCTGGAATTGGAGCCGCCGAACGTCAGGCTCAGCGCCAGCGTGTAGTGGCCGGGCACCGGGTCGCCGCTGACGACGTGATCGCCGATCCTGGGCGTGAAGGTGAACACAAGCAACGTGTCCGCCGAAACGGACTGCGGCGACGGCTGCGTCCAGTCCGTCGTCGGCACCTCGTGGCCGTCCGGATCGAACAGCTGCGCGGAGTTGAACGTCACGCTCGAGCAGGAAGGGGCCGCGGCCTTCAAAGCCACGTCGACCGGCGTGGCCAGGTAGAACGGGACCTCGATGGCCTGCGACGTTCCACCGACGTCGATGGTGATCGTCGTGGTGGTCGCACCCGACTTCTGCGTCAGGTCGAGAGCAGTGGTCGGCGTGTCCGTTCCGACCTTCTGCTGGACTGATTCGAGATGCTGCGTGGCGGTGAACGAGACGGTTGGACTGGTGACGCCGCAGCTCGAGACGGCGATCGCGAGCGAAGTCGTCGGCGAGCTCGTCTGTCCGGAGCCGTCGCCGATGGTCACCGACACCTCGTACGACGCTCCAAAGACCTGTGGCACGAACGTCGGCTGCGCCACCGTCGGCGACGGCGAGAACGTCTCGGAAGCGGTCACGGCACCCTGCTTCAGCGTGTACGCATACGTGAAGGTCGGGCTGGCGAAGCACGCCGAAGTGGCTGAAGTGGCGACTTTCACCGCGTCTCCTACGAAGATGGTCGAACCGAAAGCCGCCCCATTGACCTGCGCCACCGTGGGCGTGTCGACGGTTGGCGCAGCACACGTCGCGTTGACGGTGGTATCCGCCGTCGCGCTTTGGCCGTTGGCGGACACCAACACATGGATCGCGTACGACTTCGAGTCAGCGGGCCTGAACGTGGCCGGATTCGTCGTCGTCGACGAGAACGCAGGCGACAGAGCGTCCACGGAAGACCACGCGAACCTGTACATCGGGGCGAACCGGGCAGGGCACTTGTCGGGATCCGAGTCGTCGGAGAAGTGCGTTCCAGAGGCCGGCCACGCGGTCAGCGTCCATGGATCCATCGGCAACGCGCCTCCGGCTTGCGTCGTTGCCGCCATCGCAGCGATCGGCGCCGCGCCGCAATTTCCCGACGTCAGATCGCGCCTGCGCGCATCGGCATTGCCCCAGTGGTCCTGGACGTTGAGGCGGGCGTGGAAGGTCTTGTTCGGAGCATCCGCGACGAAGTTGGGCGTCGTGGAGTGGATGCCACCGGTGAGCGTCGGGGTCGAGCCGACGTCTGCCTTGAGCCCCCAGGTGTACTGGGCAGCCGCCTCGGCTTGGTTCGTATAGCAGGCGAACGTCGTCGGCGAGCTCAGATTCACCGTATCCCCGGTGAAGACGCTCTGCGGATTTGCCGAATAGAAGCCATCTGCAGATGCCGGCGTCACGGTGAAGCCAATGGCCGGGTCCGACGCTTCGTTCGTGAAGGTCGGCGTCGGTGACGTACATGTCGCTGTCGTGATGTTCTGCGATGCAGTCCCCGTGTGGCCACTGTTCACGGCGGTGCCGGTCGCCGTCAGCGTGTAGGTCCCGGAGGCACCCTCGCCCTCGCGGAACGTAGTCAGGTCGCCGGTGAACGACGAGAGCGAGTACTTCATCGCGCCCATCGGTGTCGCGGACACCGCCCACGTGATCTGGTAGGTGTCTTGGAATCGCGCCTGCGGGCAGATGGCAGTGTTGCTGTCGTTGGAGGTCGCGAGGGCGGCCGCCGACCACGGGTCGAACGGCGACGAGCCGCTCTGCTGCGTCGGCGCCGTGAAAGTGACCACGACCGGGTTGGCGCCGCACGTCTCCGCGACGAAGGTCGCGTCGTTGGTTCCGGGGCCGTTCGCCCACTGATCACGGACGGTCGCGCGAACGGCGTAAGCGGCCCCGGCGACCGCGACGACGAAACTCGGCGCGGTCACGGTGGCGTCCGGCGTCAACGCCGCGCTCGCGTCGGTCGAAGCGATCTCCCAAACGAATGCGGGGTGGAAGTTCGTGCCGGTGTAGCAGGCCGCGGTCACCGTGGTCGCGACGGTCACGGTCTCGCCGCGGAAGATCTTGCCATTGACCGTCACTCGCTCGGGATCGTCGATCTGCGCGACCGTCGGAGCCGTGACGACAGGGACCTCCTCGCCGCTCGAGCAGTCAACCGAGATGGCAAATGTTCCGTGCCCGGTGACGTTGCTGGCGCTGCCCTTCGCGTCCACCGCTATGTGATAGGTGCCGTTTTCGCCTGCCTCGAACCGCCCGCTGTTCGAGCCACTCGGAGTGAAGGCCCAGCTGGTCGCACCGGTGGGCGGGGTGACGGTCAGGTTCGTGAAGGTGTAGGAGTTCTTGAACCGGGCAGGGCACAACGCGGCATCGTCATCGTTCGATGAAGCAATGGCGACCAGGTCATGCGGATCGAATGCCGCGAATGGGGACATACCGACGCGCGTGTCCGTGAAGTTGACGAGGACCGGATTGATGCCGCAGCTCTGCGAGGTGAACGACTGCGTCCGCGGCGCGGACCGGTTGCCGAGCTTGTCCACGACCACGACGGTCGCCGTCCAGGTGCCTGAGGCGACGTCAGCCACGAACGTCGGGTGCGCAGCGGTGATGTCAAAGGGCGTCGTGTTGGTGCTGGCGGGCGGCCGCGTCAGCGACCACAGAAACGACGCCGCTTCCATGCTGCTGAAGCAGAGCGACGTCGGGGCTGCCGTCGAGAGAGCGACGATGTCATCCCGGAAGAATATCCCGGGCGCATAGTCGGGCGTACTGCTGGTAACCGAGATCGCGCCGGCCTTTGGGGTCACGTCGGAGCAACTCACGGTGATCGGCCTGAAGGCTTCCGTCTGTCGTCCTGCGCCGCTGACGATCAGCTTCACGTTGAACACCGCGTTCCCGCCGGGCGAGAACGTCACGGATTGACCGTGGCTGTCGGAGCTGAAGATCGAGCCGACGTCCGGAGTGGACCCGGCGACGCTCCAGGCGAACGCATACTGATTGGCGAACCGAGCAGGGCAGACCGAGGCGACGTCGTCATCGGAGAACGTCGTTCGACCGGCGGCGAAACCGGCCGCAAACACGTGATCGTCGAACGGCTTGGCGCCCGCGGTATCGTTGATCGCGGCGAAGATCGGGGTCGCGCCGCAGGCCGCCGCCTTGAACGACGCCGCCCTTGCGAAAGAGCCGTTGCCGAGCGCGTCCTTCACCACCACCGACGCGCTGTAGTTGCCGTTCGGCTGATCGATCGTGAACAAGGCGGAGGCGGTGCTGAGGTGCCGGACGCGCCCGTCCGCCGCCGTCAGTGTCCAGTCGTAGGTCAGACCCGCGTGAGCGGCGCCGAAGCAGGTCGACGCAGCGGTAGTGGAAACCGTCACTGCATCGTCGCGGTAGACGTTGAAGCTGCCGCTCACCGGCGAGCGCGGCGGAGCAGATCCGACGGGCGAGCCCGCGAAATCAACGTCGACCTCCGGCGAAGTGACGAACGGCGACGAGCAGCGTGCGTCGACCTGTAGCGCCGCGACCGCGGACTGGCCGTTCGAGCCGGTGACGGTGGCATTGATGCTGTAGACGACGCTGCCGCCTGGAGCGAAATCGGTCTGCGAGGCGGAAGGTGCGCGGAACGTGCCGCCGGTCGTGCTCCAGGCGAACGTGTACGTCTGCGCGAACCGCGCGGGGCACAGGGCCGCATCGTCGTCGGCGGAGAAGAACGCGCCGTTTCTCGGCGCGACCTTGAGTGTGCTCGGGTCGAACGGCAGGGCGCCGGCAACGAGGACGCTGGCGGACGCGGAGATCGGGTTCTTCCCGCAGGTGCCCGCGGTGAACGTCTGGACGGCACTAGTCTTGACGTTGCCGAGCGAGTCGGTGACCTCTACCTGCAGCCTGTAGCTGCCGCCGGGGACGTCAACCACGAACGTCGGTTGCGCCAGTGTGGTGGAGTTCAACTGCGCAGCGCTGCCGACCGGGGTCTCCAACAAGGTCCAGCGATAGCTGAACGTGTCGTGAGTCGATGCGCAGGTTGGCGTCGAAGACGCCGTCGCGGCCACCGTGACGCGATCGCCGGCGAAGAACGACAGGCCGCGCGGGAACGTGTCGCCGGCGGGCGGCGTCACCGCGGAGATCGCAGGTGTGCCGACGCTGAAATCGCAAGCGGCTGCACTGAAGAACGCAACCACGGGCGCCGCATGCACACGGCCGGACCGATTCGTCACCGCGCCGTCCACCTCGATGGCATAGGCGCCGGGTTTGCGGGCTTCGAAGGTGGTTTCGTCGCCGATCACCGTCGTCAGGCTTGCTGCCCCCGGGGAAGGCTCGATCGCGACCCGGTAATTGAAATCGGCGCTGACCTGGAAGCGCGTCGGACACGCGCTTGCGTCGTTGTCCGCAGTGACGATTGCCGCGCCGAACGTGAAGGGAGCAAAGCTCGCCACCGACTGCGGCGACTGCGCAGTCGTCGCGAAGGCGGCTCCACCGGCGAGCAGCTGGGTCGTGACCTCGTTCACGCCGCAGGTGGTCGTGTCGAGGTCGATGGTCGCCGGCGCGCTCCGAATGCCGCGCGCATCCGTTGCGACGACCGACAATCGGTACCGGCCGACCTTGTCCACCACGAATCTCGGTGATTGCGTAGTCTGCGAGTCCAGACGGGCTTCGCTGTCCGCCGGGCGGGACGCGAGCGTCCAAAAGAACGAAAGGGGCTCCCTCGCCTTTCGTCCGCAGTCGATGACGACCGTGGCATGCGGAATGAGCTGGACGACGGCGTCGACGTGCGGCATCGGGTTGCCGTTCGCGTCGACGAACGACGGAGCGCCCTGCTGCGGGTCGGTCGCAACCGCCGTGATCGCCGGATTGGCCCATTGAATGGGCGAAGGCGTGCAGTCATTCACCCCGACGTGCAGCGTCCTGGGCGCGCTAGAGCGACCGGTCGAATCGGTGACAACCAGTTGCACGATGTAGTGGCCCGCTACGTCGGCGGTGAAGCTCGGGTTTTGCGCAGTCAGGCTGTTCAGGCTCGCCCGGCTACCGGCCGGAAGCTGGACCAGCTTCCACGCATGGGAGAGTGACTGCTGCAGGTCGCACCCAGCCGCGTTGTCGGCGTCGCTCACGGTCGCGGTCAACTGCACGGTGCTGCCGGTGACGAGGTCGCTCTGCGCGGCGATGTCGGTGACCACCGGCGAGCTTGCGCCGCAAACCATCGCCGTCACCTTCACCGTGGCCTCGTTCACCCGCACGGTGTTCGAGACGGTCACCTTCAGCATGTATTCGCCCGGCATGTCCGCCAGGAACGACGCTTTCGCCGAGCCCGCGTCCACGAGCGTCGTCTCGCTTCCCAGCGGCCGGCTCAGAAACGACCATCCGAACGTCAGCAGCCTGTTCTGCGGATCCGAGGTGCGGCTCGCGTCGAGCTGGACGAATGCACCGGTGTTGACGGTTTGTTCGTCACCCGGGATCACGTCGGGCGGGCTCACACTGCCTCCGCAAGCGGCGAGCGCGAACGTGCCCAGGAGTGGAAACAGCTTGCCGATTGCAGAGGTATGCAGCCGCATGGAATCCCCTCGAGGTGCCTAGAAAGACCTGCTGAAGCCGAGAACTGCTCCGTGCCCGATTCGCCAGACGTGCTCGAACTTGATCGCGTCACCGACGTAATCGAGTTCGATCGCGTACGCGGGGCTGACCCGGAACTGGAGACCGGCCCGGATGGCGAGGGCGGAGACAGGCGACAGGAATGCGTTGGGGCCGCTCGAATCCTTGTTCAGGTTGAACGCGTACGAGCCCACCGCGCGCAGCGCGAACGGCGGCAAAGACCAGGAGGCCCGCAGCCCGGCGCTGGGTCCAAGCAGATCGAACGGAAAGCCCGTGTTCCTGGCAGTCAGGAACTGCAGGCCCCCGAGCGGCGTCAGCTCCAGCCGGCCGTTCGACACCAGCAGCGCGCCGAGGTCGAACCCTGCGGCAGCGGAGAAGTCGAACCGGTTCTCGTCGACCGTCACCCGCGCAGCAGGCGGCCCATCGAAGGGCGCGTACTGTTGGCGGGACGACCGCCAGTCGGCGGTGACCGCCGTGAACCAGTTCTCGTCGAATCGGCGCGTCGCCTCTATGCCGATGCGGCCGAGGAGGGCTGAATCCGTGTACGACTTCTCGCTGCTCCGCTCGCCCCCGAGGATTGCAGCCACCGTCCAGGGCGTCGCAATCCGCGGCTGCGCGACCACTCGCGCTCCAGCACCCGTCAGCGCGGGGGGAAGCATGGAAGCATTACCCGCGCGTCCGCCGCTCTGGAACGCCGCCTCTACCACCGGTCCAGGTCGCGGCTCGACCACCGCCACTCCCATCCCGGCGCTGACCGCCGCGGGAGCCGGATCGTCGATGACGACGGCATGCGGCAGCTCGGGCGCTCCGCTGCGCGCCGGCCCGTTCTCGGCGTTGTCCCAGGCTTCCAGGTAGTAGGCGAAGCCGTCGGTGACGGCGCGCGCGGGAACTTCGATGCCGTACCGATCGCCGCCGACGTTCCCAAGCGCGTGGCATTCGAAGTCGCGCCCATACGCATTGCGCCAGCAGGCCTGTGCGGATGCGACGCCGCTGCGGTCGTCGGAAATGTCCGCCAGCAACTGCAACGGACGTCCCCGCATCGTGCTGCGGACGGGATCGTGGCTGAGCCGCGGCGGGACTGTGTCTTCCGGCGCCTGACCCGCGCTCGGCGCCTCCGACAACGGAGGCGGCGCCGCAGCGGCTGCCGACGGGGCGGACGCGAGCGCGGGCACCAGCTTGCCCTCGCAGGCCTTGAGCTGGATCCGCGCCTCTGCGACGAGCTCCTTCTGGAGCTTTGCTCCCTTCTGCTTTTCCGCGAGCGTGAGGAACTCGCGATAGGTGGAAGCGGCTTCATCGTACCGGCCGAGCTTCCGCCTCATCTGCGCGACGTTGAAGAGCAGGCGCGGATTGGCGCGCTGCTGATACGCGGCGCGATAACCGGAAAGCGCGCACTCGAGATCTCCGCGCACGGAGCAGGCGTGCGCCGCCGCGATCTGTGCGTCGAAGAGCTCGTCCGCCGTGGGGGCGCGCTGACGCTGCTCGCCGCCGCGGACGGGGGTGAGGACGACGGCGACGCGGAGCTCGAAATCGCGGTCGTTGGGCAGCACCGGGCGAGTGACGCGCGGCACGTACCCCTCGAGCGAGAGCCGGACCTCGTGGGGCCCGGGCGTGGTCCGGATCTTCAGTGGGGTCGCGCCGACGAGCTTCTGATCGAGGAAGATCTGCGCGCCCGACGGGTCCGAAGAGACGGCGATGAGGGGCGGCTCCTGCGAGACCGCTCTCTGCAGGGGAATCCGGACCGAGAGTCCCTGGCCCGCGTCCACCGTCACCTGCTGCGCCACCGTCTTGTAGCCGTCGGCCGCGACCTCCAGCTGGTGCTCTCCCGGTTGGACCTCGGCGGTCAGCGGCGATCGACCGACCTCCTTGCCGTCGACGCGCACCATCGCCGCCGGCTGGGCCTCGACGTGGAGGCGGGCGGGTCCGGCGCGCTGGAGCGCGAACGCCAGATCGGTGTCGCGGTTGGGATAGACCTGCACCGTCCGCTCTTCCTTGACGAATCCGGCGCCGGACACCGCCACCTTGTGAACGCCGGGCCGCGTCTCGGCGGACCAGGGCGTGACCCCGACCCCGCTGCCATCGACGGTGACGTTGGCGCCGGCCGGCATCGAGCTCACCGTCAGTCGCGAGCCGCTGCGATCGGCGAACGGCAGATCGAGGCGCACGGAGAAGTCGCCGTCCTTCGGCATCTCGAAGTCGGTGCTCACTTCGCGGCGGCCTTCGTATTGCAGCACGAGCTGGTGATGCCCCGGCGGCATCGCTGCGATCAGCGGCGTTCGGCCGCGCTCCTTGCCATCGACGAGAACGATCGCTCCTACCGGATCCGACTCGACGGACAGCGCGGGCGCCTTGGGAAGCGGCATGAGCGCGAACGACACGGTGGCGTCGCGCCCCTCGCGCGCGAAGACCTTCCGCTGCTGCCTCAGGTGACCTTCCATCTCGACGGTCACGGTGTGCTCCCCGGTCTGCAAAGCGCCGTGATACGGGGTCCGTCCAACCACCGTGCCGTCGAGGAGCACGTTGGCATCGGGCGGGTCGCTCTGTACGGCGAGAGTCGCGGGGCCGCCGGATTGGCGCGGCAGGTCCACCGCCAGATCCATCCTCCGGCCTTTCACGTCGATCTGCTGCTCCGCGCTGCGGCCGTCGGGACCGGTGATGGAGACGGTGTGGCGTCCGGGCAACAGGCGGACAGTGAGCGGAGTAGTTCCGGAGTCCTTGTCGTCGATGCGGACGGCGGCGCCCGGCTCCGGCGTTCGCACCGTCACCTTGACCGGCTCGGGCGGCGGGTCGAACGCGGCGCAAGCGATCGGCTTTCGCGGCGAGCCGACGCGGCTGGGCGCCCCTTCGTCGTGCTGCGCCTCGATGAAGTACTCGAACGACCCTTCGGACAACATGCTCGAGGGGAGCCGCGCCTCGAAACCACGGCGCGTTCCACGGTCTCGCATCGTGAACGCCTCGTAGCGGGCGTTCCCTGACTTGCGCGCGAACACGAACGGGTGGAAGAGCCGCGACGGATCCTGCACACGGGCGCGGATCACCACCGCCTCTCCGCGCGGCGACTTCTCCACCGGCGTGTGCGTGATCTTGCGGACACGCAGGACCTCGGCGGAGGGTTCCGCGGCCGTCGCTGAGGCCTCTTCGTTGACCGCGAGCAGGGTATCGGCGCGCCAGTCGGAGGGCGGACGAGGCTCGGCAGCCGCGGAAGCGGCGAGCAGAACGACCGCGACGATCATCGAACTCCCCCTCAACCGGACGCCGCAGGCCTCGTGGTCCCCCAGCGCGCTGTCGGACGGCCGTGCTCCGGTTGGACGGTGCAGGAGGAGCGCGCCCCCCGGCCGATCGTCCAACGAGCGATCTACTTTGGACTACAGGGTGATGACAAGTGCGCAAGGTTCGCATCCGCCCCTACAGCAGCGCGTCACGATTGCGCCCGCAGCGGACGCACGCTACGGAGGATCGTCATGCGGGCGTTCGATGTACGCGTTTTGACGGCGGTAAACGAAGTCCGTCCCGAGGATTGGGACGGTCTCCTCTCTCCCCGCTCAACACCGTTCATGCGCCATGCATGGCTGCACGCGCTGGAGCGGTCCGCGAGCGTCTCCGCCCGCGCCGGCTGGGATCCACGGCATCTCACTCTCTGGCGAGGATCCCGGCTGATTGCTGCTGCACCGGCTTGGTTGAAGGACGACAGCGACGGCGATTTCTCCCGCGATTGGGACCTCGCTGCCTCGCTGTCCCGGGGAAGGATCGCGTACTACCCGAAGCTGGCGCTCACGGTACCGTTCACGCCGTGTACCGGCGAGCGCATCCTCGTGACGGCCGGAGAGGACCGCGCCGACTGCACGGCGCGCATCATCGATGCCGCGCGGAGACTGTGCGCTGCCGAAGCGTACCCGACCTGGCAGGTCCTGTTCCCCGACGAGGTCGGCGCGCGCGAGCTGGAGCAGGCGGGCATGGCGCTCCGCGTCTCCTGGCAATTCCACTGGCGCAACGAGGGGTATCGCTCGATCGACGACTTTCTCGGGCGCTTCAATTCCAAGCGGCGGCACATGCTGCGCCGCGAGATGGCGGCGCCCGCCGAGCAGGGCATCGCGATCCGTACCATTCGAGGCGAGGAGCTGCGGCGCGATCCCGCGCGCTGGGCAAAGGCGGCGCATGCGCTCCACCGCAGCACGGTGGACAAGCTGATGTGGGGGCGGCGCTGGTTGAACGAGAAATTCTATCTGGCGGCATTCGCGGGCATGCCCGACGCCGTCGAGGTGGTGGGGGCATTCCGCGGAGGCGAGCTCATCGCGGGGGCGTTCAACGTCGCCTCGCCGACGCGCCTTTATGGCCGCTACTGGGGCTGCTTCGAGGAGCACCCCTTCCTGCACTTCAACGTCTGCTACTACCACTCCATCGCCGACTGCATCGCACGCAATCTGCAAGTCTTCGAAGGAGGCGCGGGAGGCGAGCACAAGCTCCCGCGCGGGTTCCTGCCCGCGCTGACGTACTCGGCGCACGGCTTCACCGACGCGAAGCTCGATCGCGCCGTCCGCGAGCACCTGGCGCGCGAGACGCCGGCGCGCGCGGCCAGCGTCGAGCGCTCGATGCGCGAGTCGCCTATATTCAAGGCGGCCTCATGAGCCCCTCCCGCAAGCAGCAGGGCGACGTGGGCGTCGCCGAGCCGAAGGCCAAGGCGAAGCCCAAGCTCGACCGGCCGCGCCTCTACAAGGTGCTCCTGCACAACGACGACTACACGCCGATGGAGTTCGTGGTCCTGGTCCTGCGGGAGGTCTTCGCCAAGTCCGATGCCGACGCTACGGCAATCATGCTGCACGCGCACACGCACGGCATGGCGGTGGCCGGCGTCTATACCTTCGAGATCGCCGAGACCAAGGTGCAAGAGACGCTGGCGCTCGCGGAGAAGGCGGCGTTCCCGCTGCTGTGCACGATGGAGCCGGAAGACGCGCCGGGATGATCGGGCGGCTGCGCTGGCTCTACTTCCTTCATTACGCGGGCGTCGGAACCTTCCTTTCCTACTTCGCACCGTACCTGCGCGGGCTGGGGTTCTCCGGCGAGCAGATCGGCGCGGTCACGTTCGCGCAGCAAGCCGTGGCGGCTCCGGCCGCGCTGATCTGGGGTGGAATCGCCGACCGGCTCGGCGCGCCGGCGCGTGCGCTCTCGGTGTGCACCGCCGGCATGCTGTTCGCCATCTGTGGACTGCCGTTCGCGCGCACGCCGGCGCAGGTGGGCGTCGTGCTGGTGCTCTCCGCGATGTTCTCTGGCGCGGTGGTTCCGCTTCTCGATTCCACGACCGTCGAGGCGGTGCGGCGTCTCGAGGGCCACAGCTACGCGCGGACTCGCCTGTGGGGATCGATCGGGTTCGTGGTGACTGCGCAGGGCCTCGGCCTGCTGCTCGCGATGCGCGGCGACCGGCCCGCCGATCGCGCGATGCCGTTCGCATATCTCGCTTGCGTCGGGGGATATGCCCTTCTCGCGCAGACGCTTCCGTCGGTCGAGGCGCATCCGGACCGGCCTCGCTGGCGCGACGCGTCAGTGCTGCTGCGCAATCCGCGGCTGCTGTTCGTGCTGGCGGTATGCGCAATCCATTGGGCGGCGTGTGCTCCGTATCATCTATTGTTCGGGGTGCTGGTGCGGGACCTCGGCCTGTCCTCCAGCGTGACCGGCGCTGGACTGGCGGTCGGCGTGCTCGCCGAGGTGTTCGCGCTGCTCGCCTTTCCGCCGCTTCTCCGCCGCCTGTCGCTGCGCATCCTCTTTGGCGTCGCTTTCGCCGGCACCGCGGTTCGCTGGGCGCTCGTCGCGCATGCCCGGAGCGCCCCCGAACTGGTGGCGCTTCAGCTCCTGCACGCGCTGAGCTTCGGTCTCTTCTGGGGCTGCGCCGTGGAGGCGATGCAACGGATCGTGCCGGCGCGCCTGCGCGCAACGGGGCAAGCGGTCTTCTCCGCCGTCGTCTTCGGCGCCGGCAACGCCGCCGGATACGCGCTCTCGGGCGCAGGCTACGATCGTTTCCACAGCGCCGCCCCGCTCTACACTTACGCAGCCGCGGTGGAGCTGCTGCCGCTGCTTCTCCTGCTCCTCCCCCTTTCTCCCGAGGAATCGAGTGCATAGCTTGCGCGCGAGCGGGGGCACTGCGTCCGCTTTTGGCGCCGGAGGAAAGCGAATGCCGAAATCCTGGAGCAACAAGCGCGAGAGGCAGTACGAGAAGATCAAGAGGTCCGCGAAGGGTCGCGGCCGCAGCACCGGCACCGCGAAGCGGATCGCCGCCGCCACCGTGAACAAGACCCGCCGCCGCAAGGGCGAGACCAAGGGAAGCAGCCGGTCGCGCCGCCGCAGCAGCAGCCGCGGCCGTTCCCGGTCTCGCTCGCGACGTCGGTAGGCGCAGCGTTCACCGCCGGGGCTGTGGTACCACTCCGTCGTGGCCGGTTATTCCGGAACGCCGCTTCCGCAGAAGCTCGGGATCAAGGACGGCTCGCGTGTGCTCCTCGCGGACGCGCCGGAGGGATTCGCTTGCAGCCTGGGCGCCGAGCGCCGTTACGGTCTTTCGCAGGGACTGGTCGACAACAGGGTCTGCGCCATCGACGAGACGTGGTCCGGCCTGCGCTTCGTCGTCCGCCTTTCGGACCGCCGCTGAATGTTCGCCGCCCTGCTGCTCGCGCCGCTGCTGGTGTTCCACGGCAACGTGGCGCTGCTCGAGGACGTCTACCGCAGCGCGCTCGATCTGCCGGCCAACATGACGGCAACGCCGTCGAACGCGCGCCTGGTGGCGACTAAGCTCGCCGGCTTCCTGCACAGGGCTGGATACGCGCTTGCCACCGTGCGCGCTCGTCCGCAGGGAGAACAGATCGTCGTCGACATCGACGAGGGACGGCTCGACAAGGTGATCTTCCTCGGGGGAGGCGCATTCGAGACGCTGCGGCTCCGGCTCGACCTGAACATCGAGCACGACGTCTTCAACCAGCCCGACCTGGAGCGACAGCTCCGCGCGATGGCCAAACG
>Ga0209155_1001036_pt1 | contig 13145 bp, 10 predicted proteins | sample GraSoiAngelo_122_FD_185879 | JGI IMG/M metagenome (GOLD analysis project Ga0209155, IMG submission 185879) | Grasslands soil microbial communities from the Angelo Coastal Reserve, California, USA - 14_0927_02_20cm (SPAdes) (version 2) | ecosystem: Environmental > Terrestrial > Soil > Grasslands ... | reverse complement strand
GGAGCGATTAATGTAAACATTGCCTGCTTCAATTTGCGCTTTCGCGCGCTCGATGTTCGCTGGACTGCGCGAAAAAAATCCGGCTGTCAGTGCGTAATCCGTGCCGTTGGCTACAGCGATCGCTTCGTCGAGGTCGCGAACTTTTATGACGCTGACTACCGGCCCGAAAATCTCTTCGCGTGCGATGCGCATATTCGGCCTCACGTCGGTAAAAATGGTTGGCGGAATAAAAAAGCCTTTGGCGGGGACATCTTCCCGCTGGTAGGCGAGCGTGGCCTCCGACTTCCCGATCGCAATGTAATCCTGAATGCGGTTGTAAGCGGCTTCGTCGATTACCGGACCGATCGTGACGCCCGGCTCTTCCGGATTTCCAACACGCACGCTGGCGGCGGCCTTTAACAAACGCTCCATGGCGCGATCGTAATTTTCTTCGAGCAAGATCAAACGCGATAACGCGGAACATTTTTGCCCCTGGTAGCCGAATGCTGAGTAAGTGCAATCGACGATGGCTTCATCGAGATCGGCATCCGAATCGATGATGACGGCATTTTTGCCGCCCATTTCGCAGATGACGCGCTTAAGCTCCCTTTGACCCGGTTGCGTGATTCCGGCGCTTTCCCAAATTCTGAGCCCGACTTCGCGCGATCCCGTGAACGCGATAAGATCGACATCTTTATGATCGACGAGGTGCGCGCCCATTACTGAGCCCTTGCCGGGCAGGTAGTTGAGCACCCCGGGAAGCACGCCGGCTTCCTCAAGAATTTCCATCAGCATCGCGCCGCAAACGGCCGATTGCTCAGCCGGCTTCATAATGACCGTGTTGCCGGTGACCAGCGCCGCGGTTGTCATTCCGCAGAGGATGGCGAGGGGAAAATTCCAGGGCGCAACGACGAACGCGACGCCCCGGGGCCAGTAATGGTAGTAGCTCTCCTCGCCGGGAACCTGCTGCGTCAGACGCGGTCGGCCGATGAGCCGCATTTGCTGCGCGTAGAAAAGGCAAAAGTCGATCGCCTCGCGAATGTCTCCGTCGGCTTCCGTCCAGGGCTTGCCGACTTCAAAAACTTCCAGCGCGGATAGCTCGAACCGGCGCCGTTCCATGATGGCTGCGGCGCGTTCGAGCAACTGCGCCCGTTCTTCAAATGGAGTCCACCGCCATTTTTCAAACGCGTCGCGGGCGGCCTTGACGGCGCGCTCTGCTTCCGGGATCCCGGCTTCGACGACTGCGCCAACGACGGTGTCGGGCGAGCTCGGATTGATGGAGGCAATTGTTTTACCGGTGAAGACTTTTTCGCCGTTGATGACGAGCGGGTATTCCTTTCCAAGGCGCGCTCGCATCTCACTCAAGGCTCTGCGCATTTTGTCCTGATTTTCCTGGTCGGCGAAGTTCGTGAGCGGCGCATTTTCGTAACTATCGCCCGGGGGGTTATCGAGTGAACGGTTAGGAGACGGATGTCGATCTTTCATGGCATTTGTGGTCACGTTATTTTGGTGCGGTAGCACGCCATTTCGGCTTTTCCGCAAAAGTTCGCAGGGATCACGCAATAATTCTTGCTCAGAAATGTGTTCGGCAAATTTTGCGCGCAGAAATCCTTCGTTCGAAGTGTTCTCGAGCAGGCGCCGAACGAGATAGGACATTCCGGGAAGCAGCTCGCCTACCGGGCAATATTCGCGGACGCGATATCCCATCTCAACGAGCGCCCGCTTGATTGGTCCGGCCATTCCATAGAGGAGTTGAAACTCGAACCGGCTGCGGTCGATTCCGAGCTCGTCCGCGAAGGCCTGCGCGTACGCGATACTGCGCACATTGTGCGATCCGAACGCGGCGGTGACAATCGATCCGTTTTCGAGGAGCAATCGGGTGAGGGCCTCGAAATTTGCATCGCTCTCGGCCTTCTGAGAATAGACCGGACAATCCCAGCCGTTCTGGCGCGATTTTATCGTTTCGTAATCCCAGTAGGCGCCTTTGACCAGTCGCACCGTGAAACGCGTGCCGCGCGCTCGACCCCATTCGATCAGATCGCGCAAATCAGCTTCCGAGTCCCGCAAGTACGCTTGGATCACAATCCCGGCATGCGGCCAATCTCCGAACTCCTTTTCGGTGAAGATGGTTTTGAAAAGCTCGAGCGTAATATTCTTATGTGCGTAACTTTCCATGTCGAAATTGATGAATGCGCCGAGCTCTCGTGCCCGGCGCAGAATCGGACGCAGTTTCGGCGCGAGATGCGCAATTGCATCGGCCGGGTCGGCCGGATTCATCTGCGAGTAGAGCGCGGAAATTTTAACAGAAACGTTTACAACCGGGAAAAGCTCCGAATTTTTCCCGAGCGGATCCGTCCAGCCTTGCGTTTCGCGGGCGAGACTCTCCAGTAAATCAAGACAACGCGCCGCGTATTCGTCCGCCTCCGTTTCGCTCACGACGGCTTCTCCCAAAAGATCGACAGTGAACCCGATTTTTTGTGCGCGACGCTTGCGCAAAGCTTTCATCAGATCGGCGGAATTGTTTCCGGCGATAAATTGGCGCGCCATCCCGGAGACATTCCAGCGCAGGACGCGCGCGCTAACCCAGGGAATGATCCGCGCCAGACGAACGCCGGCGTGAATAAGCGGTGCGGAGCCATCGCGCATCTCGGCGAAATATTCCTCGAGGTGCTCGACAATCTCGCTCGATCTGCGGAGCGACGGGAGAACATCGACAAAGCGAAACAACTGCCCTTTAAACTGTTCATCCTGCATCGAGACCGACATCATCCGCTGGTAAAAGCCGGCCTTGCTGAAAAGCGACTCGGGATGTTGATTAACAAGCTCGAAGATGCGCGTGCCGCGCTGCTCGATCTCGCTTTGAAGCGACCTCATTTTCAAAACTAGTCCGCCGTGCTGCGTTAGGCAAAGCAGAACCAAATTGTCCATGCGGCATAAAATAATTTGCCGCTGCACACGCTCAGTTGGTGGGTCGTAATCGAAATAATAAATGAAACTGTTGCACAAAATTTCGGGGAGCAAGTGGAGGAGATTTGCCTGGCGAACTGCGAGGCCCAGGGCTCGGGTCCGTCAGGCAATCTCTTTAAAGGCTATGACGGGATACTTGTTTGCTCGCGAGGCCGAAGTCGATTAGCAAGATCGACATGAAGCAGAGTGGTGAGCGCCATGACTTTGCCAGCGACAATACTGCTGGGATTTGTCCGGAGGCTTTTGCGGCGCTGGAAGAAGCAAATGCCAACGACGCGCCCTCTTATGGGGAGGATCGCTGGACCGCGCGCATCTGCGATCGCGTTCGCGAACTATTTGAGACCGATTGCGATGTTTATCTGGTTTTCAACGGCACGGCAGCAAACGCGCTTGCCCTGGCCCAACTGTGTCAATCATTCGAAAGCGTTGTTTGTCATGAATACGCTCACATTCAAACCGACGAGTGCGGCGCGCCGGAATTTTTCACCAAGGGATCGAAGCTTCTTCTGATTAGTGGCGCGAACGGGAAGATCGACATTGGCCAGGCTGAAGCGGTCATCGCGCGACAGAACGAACTGCATTCACACAAACCGCGCGTGATCAGCATCACTCAGGCGACGGAACTCGGCACGGTTTATTCGTGGGACGAGATTGCCGCGATCGGCGAGTTTGCGCATGGTCGCCACATGTTCGTGCACATGGAAGGCGCGCGTTTTGCCAATGCGATTGCGTCGCTCAACTGCGCACCGAAATCGATCACGTGGGAAGCTGGTGTGGATGTTCTTTGCTTCGGTGGGACCAAGAACGGCACGGCCGCTGGCGAACTGGTAATTTTCTTTAAGAAAGAGCTCTCGCGCGAGTTCGATTATCGAGTAAAGCAGGCCGGACAGCTCGGTTCAAAAATGCGTTTTCTCGCTGCGCCATGGCTCGGACTGCTAACGAATGGGGTCTGGCTAAAAAATGCACAGCAGGCCAATCGTGCGGCGCGCCATCTGGCGGATCGCCTGCGAAACGAGGCAAAGATCGACACCATGTTTCCCGTGGATGCAAATGCGGTTTTTGTACGGATGAATGAGCAACTCGTACGTGATCTCCACGCGCGCGGCTGGCATTTTTACAAATTCGTTGAGCCGACCGTTTATCGTCTGATGTGTTCGTGGTCGACAACTGATCGCGACATCTCCGATTTCGTTGCCGATGTTGTTGCGCTAAATCATTGAACAGATCGCGACCACGAGACATCTGTATACGAGAACAAGATGAATGCGTATGCGCGAGTGTTGATGTTTGCGGTGATCCTGCTCGGCGGATGTCGAGCAAGTCGTGACGTGGCGGTCACTTCGTATCATGTGACCCGCGACGTCGCAGTGGGTTCGTATCGGGTCGCTACTGCACCGGTGCATTACGTTTTACGGCGACACGGCGATGAAGCATCACCCACAGTCACGATGGAAACGACATCATCCGGCGAAGCCAAACCTATGCCGGCCTCCGACGTAGCTGTGACGCAGCCGCAGTCCCAGCCCGCAGCCGAAAGAAGTTCAAATCGCTCGCCGGTTGTTTCCCGCGCGAATCGCAAGGAAGCAGCACAGGCAAGACCAAAACCGTCGCCATCGTCACGTTCCTCTTCAGCACAAGTTGAATTTCCTACCGCCAAGGCGGTTCCTGGCAAACCCGGATACGTTGTTAGCCCCTTCGATTCGAGTGGAAGATACGTCGATATAAGCGGCTATACAGCCGGCAGCAAAGTCAAGGATCCTTGGACCGATAAGATATTCATCGTTCCATAGTGTTCGACAACACCTCTGCGTAGGGGAAATCGATTTTCCTGAAGGAGTGGTGCAATTGCCGCGAAGTTCCACGAGTGCTACCTAAGAGAATGAAATCGGGAGTTCGACTTGCTGCCTACGCGGTCGTTTGCGTATCGATCTTTGTTCTCCCCTCGAGCGGCCAAAGCCAGACATATAAGGGAAAAGAGCTTGTTAAAGCGGAACTGTTGGCAGATACGAACGCCATAATCCCGGGTAAGCCGTTCGCGATTGGGCTGCTGCTTCGAATGGCCCCCGGTTGGCATACCTATTGGAAGTTCTCCGGCGATGCGGGACTTCCGACCGAGATCAAATGGAAACTCCCGCCAGGTTGGAAAGTCGGCGAAATCCAGTGGCCGATTCCACTTAAAACGACAGACCCCGGCGATATTCAAACCTACGGTTATCAGGACGAAGTCTTGCTCGTGCAGGAAATCGCACCGCCTGCCGCAGTCAGTGACTCCACGGTGAAATTGGTAGCGGAGGCAAACTGGCTGGTTTGCGAAAAGATTTGCATCCCTGGAAACGCGAGCTTGGAGCTTGAGCTGCCACGATCGACGACAAGCGCGCCGGCGAATGCCGAGATATTCGCGCGCTATCGCCGGTTGCTCCCTCGCGATTGGCCAGGAGGCAAGGTCGCGAGCGCAAATTGGAGGCGCACGGGATCTGATCTTCGGCTGAACGTGAAGAGCGCGACGCTCGCCAATTATCCAGCTGTGGATTTTTACCCGTTGCCGCAAGGAGATACGGTGGTTGGCCACCCGCGGGTGGAATCTCGTAGCGAGAGCGAAATTATTTTCCGGGTGCCGATTGAATCGGCAAGTCCCGCAGGCGCGGGATCCTCGATTGACGGCTTGGTGGTCCTCGCTCAGCACCCCAACGGAGACGATCGCATGGCTTGGCGAACTGAGGCGCCGATGATTGCATCCGCCGGGTCGGTTCCGACTCGCGGAATCTTTACCTTTTTGTTCTTCGGCTTTCTCGGCGGAATCATTTTGAACTTGATGCCGTGCGTTCTGCCGGTCATCTCGCTCAAAATTTTCGGATTCATTCAGCACGCGGGGCAAAGCCGGCAAAAGATTTTGCGGAGCGGGATAGCCTTTGCCGGAGGCATTTTTGCCTGGTTCATTGGTCTGGCGCTCCTTTTGATCGTGCTAAAAGCCGCCGGCCGCGAGATTACCTGGGGCGGTTTCCAGTTCACGAACCCGTATTTCGTTCTCGCTTTGAGCGTCATTGTTCTCGTCTTCGCGCTCGATTTGTTTGGCGTCTTTGAAATTTCGCTGCCGCAAAGTGTAACGCGCAGATTGCTTTCCTCGACCAGCGGCCAGCACGAAGCAGCCTCGTTTTTCCAGGGACTTTTCGCGACCGTGCTGGCCACACCTTGCACTGCGCCATTCCTGGGAACGGCTCTCGGTTTCGCCTTCGCTCAATCTCCGGCCATCATACTGTTGATGTTCGTTGCGATTGCTGCCGGCATGAGCGCGCCGTATTTGCTGCTCTGCGCGCAACCGGCATGGCTGCGCTTTCTGCCGAAGCCGGGGCCGTGGATGCTGCACGTAAAGCAGTTCATGGGATTTCTGCTGCTGGCGACGTTACTCTTTCTGCTTTACGTGCTCGGCGCGCAGCGCGGCCTCGAAGGGGCGATGTGGGCAAGCTGCTTTTTGCTGATCATCAGCATCGCATGCTGGATGAAAGGCGCCTTCGTTCTGCCAACAGCATCAGTCGCGAAGCGAACCATCGTGCTCGCGCTCATGTTCGTGCTTGTGCTTGCGAGTGGCATTTATTTCATCGGTGGGAAATTTCGCTCGACCAATGTTGCTTCGGCCGATTCACGGCTCCGGGGCGATTGGCAGACATTTACGCCCGAGCGTTTGCAAGCGGACCTGGACGAGGGCCATTCTGTCTTTGTCGATTTTACGGCGGCGTGGTGTCTCACCTGCAAATTCAACGAGGCGAATGTGCTCGAGAGCAATGCTGTCCGAGAGGCGTTTCAGCGTCACGCCATCGTCAAATTGAAAGCCGATTGGACCAGTGGCGATCCGGTGATCACGAAATTATTGCAAGGATTTGGTCGTCCGGGGGTCCCGCTCTACGTGCTTTATCCGGGAAAATCCGAAGAGCCAATTGTCTTCCCAGAATTGCTTACCAAGGGCATCATTCTGGAGAAACTCGAAAGCGCGTCGCGGACTGTGGCTTCGCAGTAACGGCCCAAAGAGAATGCCGCAGGTGTTTGTCAGCAGTGTTGTGAACGGGCCGGCGGAGCAGGTTTGGGCGATGATCCGCCGCTTCGACGCAGTTGCTCACTGGCTGCCATTCGTGAAATCGAGCCCCATCGAGAACGGTGGAGATCCGACACGCGTCGGGTGCGTCCGCGTTTTGACACAGACTGATGGTGAGGTGTTTCGTGAAATTCTCGTCGCGCTCTCCGATGCCGAGCGCTCCTATTCCTACACTTTCGTCAGCTCTCCCGTTCCCGTTCGCAATCATCGCACGACGCTCAGAGTGCTGCCAATTACTGATGGCGACTGCTCTTACGTTGAATGGTCCTCGCGGTTTGAAATCGCGCCCGAGCACGAGAGCCAGCTCGTCGAGTTGATGAACCGCAATTTCCAAGCCGGGCTTCGCAGTCTGGCTGAGAAGTTCAGGGGCTGGTCCCAGGACGCGCTGCGAAGTCCGTGAATCGCGAAATGTCCCATAATCCCCGGCGCGCCCGGCGGTCACGCCCCACCATTTCGTCATTCCTTCGTCATTTGTCATTCGAGCTTCGGCATTGCTTCCACTCCTGCATTTGTATTTCTCCAGTTCCTCGCCAAGGTCTCATTCACAGAAATTTGAACCATCTTAAGTAATTTGGTTTCTAACGAGTTTATGAATACAAAAACGATCCTGACCATTCTCACGTCACTGGTAGCTGGCGCCGTTTTCGCGCTCGACGCGCCTCCCGTTGGCAGCGCAGCGCCGGATTTTTCACTCACCGATGCGAAGGGCAAGACGCATTCGCTTTCGCAATACAAAGGCAAATACGTCGTACTCGAATGGTTCAATCCGGAATGTCCGTTTGTGAAAAAACATTACGGCAGCGGCAACATGCAAAAGCTGCAGGAGGAATACACGGGCAAAGGCATTACATGGTTGACCATCGATTCCAACGCGCCCGGATCAGAAGGCAACCTGACGGCTGACGCGGCCAGCAAGGTCATGACCGGCTGGAAGACTCACCAGACCGCCCTCCTTCTCGATCCGGAAGGCAAGGCCGGACGCGCTTATGGGGCAAAGAATACGCCGAACATGGTCGTGATTAATCCGGAAGGGAAAATTGTTTACGAAGGCGCCATCGACAGCAAGGCCACACCCAATCCCGCCGACATTTCCAGTTCGACCAATTACGTCAAAGTCGCGCTCGACGAATCGTTGGCGGGCAAACCCATCACGACCTCGACGACCAAACCGTACGGTTGTTCGGTCAAATATAAATGAATTGGAGCCGCGGTCTATTTATCGCGCAGTAGCCTTGGCGAATGCGGATGGCCGTCGAGCCGACGAAATTTTCTCGTGACGCGTGTGCCCGTGCACACAAAGGATTAGTTGCGTTTCGCTGAAAACCGCGAGGCCCATCGCAGGATCGACATCGGCGTTATTCGGACGAGAAACATCCCGAGTTTCATCGCCAAGCCGGGGATGACGAGCGGCCGGTCTGCTTCGAGGGCGGCGAGCGCATCATGCACGACTTGTTCAACTGAAACATGAACGAACTCAGGACCGCTTTCAGACTGACCACCAAGGCGTTTCGCGACTTCTTGGAATTCGGTGTGCACTGGGCCAGGGCAAAGAGCGCAGACGCTCACGCCCGCTCCGCGGAGCTCGGCGCGAAGCGCTTCGGAGAAGCTTGTGACGTACGCCTTGGTCGCGGCGTAAACAGCAAAACCGGGGATCGGGAGGAAACCGGCCGATGAACTCACGTTCAAAATCCCCCCGCGCTTTCTAGCGATCATTTGAGGCACCAAATGGCGGGTGAGGGAAGTGAGCGCGACCATGTTCACGAGCATCATTTGCTCGTTGCGCTTGAGATCGCTTGTCGCAAAGGCACCGGTGTCGCCGAGCCCCGCGTTGTTGATCAAAAGATCGACATTGATCTTCTCGCGCTCGAGCCACGCCACCAATTCCTTCAGTTGCGCCAGATCGGCGAGATCAGTTTCCCGAATGTGAACGACGAGATTTGGATGATACTGCGTTAATTCACCCCGCAGTTCGCTCAATCTTTGCTCGCGGCGCGCCACCAAAACGAGCGATCGCGCTTGGCCGGCGAGTTGCCGCGCAAATTCGCGGCCCAGCCCGGATGAGGCCCCCGTGATCAACGCGTTGCTGTCGTCGAGCCTCATATTATTTCTGCCAAACAGTGAGAGATTCCTCGACTCCGCTCGGAATGACAGAAAGAGATGTCAGCTCGCGTTTTGTAAGCGGTCGCCAATGGCCGCGCGGCAAATCGCCGAGGCGGAGATTAGCGGTGCGAATACGGACAAGACGTTTCACTTCGTAACCGATTTCGTGGAACATACGACGAATTTGTCGATTGATGCCCTGACGCAAGACGACGTGCAAACGTGTGGGCGTGAATGAGTGCAGCCGCGCAATTTTGGCGCGTTGACCGTCGAGAAAAATTCCGCGCTTGAGTTTCGGAGCAAGCGCGGGATCCCATTGCCGGTCCAACGTCACTTCGTACTCCTTGTCGATCTTGTAACGCGGATGGGTCAGCCGTTGGGCGAGTTCGCCATCGTTTGTGAGAAGGATCAAGCCTTCGGTTTGCGCGTCGAGACGACCGATGCTGAAGAGCCGGGAAAATTTTTGTGGCAGAAGATCGAAAATGGTGTCGCGAGCATGCACATCTTTTCGGGTCGAAACGAACCCCGCCGGTTTGTGCAACATGATCGTCAGCGGCGAATCAACATGAACAAGTTTGCCGTCCACTTTTACGTGATCTCGCGTGGCCGGTTGTGCGCTGAAGTTCGTGCAAACGCGGCCGTTGATCGCGACGCGTCCAGCAGCGATCAACTCATCGCAATGCCGGCGGGAACCGACTCCAGCCGCGGCAAGGAAGCGATTGAGACGCATGGCGGGGGAAAAGTTTGTGAATACGGACCGGCGATCGGTGAATGGTTGGAACGCGTCGCGCGTTTCGCCACTATTCACTTATCAGCATTCACTTCGGCGCTTGCGCCTACACGTCCGGCTTCGTCTTCGGAAGGCTGACGACTTTTTGACCTTCCTTCCACTGACCGCGCTTCTTCAAGAGCTCGACACGCTCGAAGCGCTTCAGCACGTTGCGCCTGGCGGCGATCGTGCTGGCTCCTTTGAGACTGCGATGTTGCGACATGGTTTATGTTAAAAAGAGTTAAAACGTTACAAAGCGGGAAAACGAGGCGGAAACTAAGCTGCGCCTGGCATTTTTCAAATGGATTACGTCAGCACGTTGATGGCGTGGGGACCGGTGACCGGAGTCCGGCGGCACTGGTTCTTTATAATTGGTTGCTGAGCACGACGTAAGTGCCCGACGACGCGACCTGATGATACACGTGAAAACGTTCGATCAGTAAACGTTTCCAGTAACTGACCCGCTCTTGCTCAATGACGAGGTAAACGGCGTCAGACCCGCGCCACCGTTCCAAGACGGCGTTTTCATCAAGGAAGATGTCGGCCGCGGGTGCGCTTATGGGAGCTTCTTTTCCTGGATTTTGATTAACGAAGAGAAATTTCCTGTTCAGGTAAAAAATGAGGCTGCTGCTGTCGTCGAGCGGGCCTTCGAATAACACTTTATCGTTTTCATCCAGCCGTGCGTTCAGAAAACGGCCCAGATCGGCGAGTGAGAAATAAGGCGCCATTCGGGCGACGCCTTCGATCATGCAGAGCCCACCCGGAATCATCGCAACGGCCAGGGCGATGGCGGCAAGTTTCTCGCGTTGCTTGAAAACAAGATAAAGCGCCATCAGCGAGAGAACGATGAGCGAGAGGCCGGTGACGATGAGCATCGGACGAAATGAGAGCCAGATTGAAACGGGCATGTCCTGCAAGGCTTTCCAAGCCGTCCAGCGCGCATCCATCGTCCCCCAATGACCATTCAGAGTGCGCGCCGCGTATGAAATGAACACGGCAAACGCGGCGCTCGTCATACCGATGAGACCGACGGCGACCACGCCGGCGGCGCGCAATTTGCCGGACATTCTGTCCCACGCGACGACTGCCCAAAGCGCGAACGCGCTCCACATGCTCATCGAATAATAATCCTGGCGCTGCCCAAGAAAGAGCAGCGGCACAAAGACGACGCCCATCCAGCAAAGCGGCAGCGCATCGGCAAATTCGATCTCACGCGGCCGTATCACCCGTCGCCAGGCGAAAATCACGCCCGGCAAAAGCGCGATCGACCATGGGAACCACCACGCCAAATGCATGACCAAAAATTGATAAGCGGAAATGCCTTTAAAATCGTGCGTTGCATCGAAAAGCCCGCGCAAATGTCCCATCCATTCCGAGCTGATCTGATAACGAAAGTATCCGGGAGAATGCCATTCCGCCCAGATGTGCCACGGCGCGACAATCAAACAAAAGATCGACAGGTACTCCCAGCGCAAGAGCGCGCGAAATCGCATCCGGGCTTCCCGATAAAAGACCGAGAGCAGAAGAAAGATCGCGCCGGGGTAAACGACCCCGAGCAAGCCTTTGGTGAGACAGGCGAGCGCGGAACAAATCCAAAATCCCGCGAACCAGGCACGCCGGTGACGCCGATTCCGATAACCGCATAGCCCACAAAAAATCGCACCTGCAATTAACGCGCTGACCAGCGGCTCGGGCATGACGATCCGCGCAAGGAGAAAAACGCCGCAGAAACTAAGATAAATCAAACCGGCAAGGAAGCCGCACCAGTAATCCATGAGCTTTTCTCCAATCAAGAAAATCAGTGCAACCGAAGCAACGACAGCAAGCGCGACCGGCAGCCGCGCGGCAGCGGCGTTTACGCCGAAAAGCTGGAAGGAAAAACTGATGAGCCAGTAAAGGAAGGGCGGTTTTTGCAGACGCGGGAGACCATCATTGGTGGGCAGAAGCCAGTGATGCGTCTCGACCATCTCACGGGCGGCACCGGCGTATTGCCCTTCCGTTTGACTGTAAAGGTCGCCCGAACCGATGGTCGCGACGTGCATGAGCGCCGCCAGCGCGATCAGAATAATAAAGAGGGCATGGCGCGCGGGCGGGGGCGTGAGCACCGATGGCTCAAGAAGCGTTTCTTCAATGCTAAAAGTACGCGTGCCGGCGACCATCGATTCGTGAGGTTATCCCCCAACCAGGCGGCGATTCGCCTCGGGGTTCCGGTATTTTTCCCAGCTCTTCGGCAACTGCAGTAATTTTCCCGCCGGTATCTCGATGAGAGCGAGTGATTGGCGGCACTCGGCAATCAAGACATCATCTTTCGGCCGAGTGATCCGGAATGCGCACCAAAATCGCACGCGCTCCGATCGATCAAGCCAGCCCTCGATCACAAGTCGATCCCCAAGTTTGGCTGCGCGCCGATAATTTATCTCCGTGCGAACGACGACCGGGTACCGTTGCGTCTCAGCCATTTCCGCGAGGGCCAGACCGAGTTCTTCGGCAAGCAGTGTGCGCGCGACTTCGATGAAGCGCAGATATGCGATGTTCGACACAACCCCACCGCAATCGGTGTCAAAAAACATCACCCGCACTTTTGTGCGGATACGCGGCCTGCGAGCATTCATTGTCCAGAGGTTACCACGAAGATCACGAAGGACACGAAGCTTAACTAAATTCAAATCATTTTCGTGCTCTTCGTGTTCTTCGCGGTGCCAGCGTGCAACATCGACAAGACAGCATCGGCAACTTCCTGGACGCTGACGGCTTTCATACAACGAAAATCGATCGGGCATTCGCGTAGGAAGCATGGACTGCACTCAACTTGGTGCCGGAGGATAATGTGATTGTCTCCGAGCGGCCCAGTTAGTCGCGGTTCCGTCGAACCAAAAATGGCGACGATTGGCACATTGAGTAAAGCCGCGAGATGCATGGCGCCGGTGTCGTTTGTCAGCAGCAAGTGGCACTCTCGCAGTTCATCGATCAATTGCTCTATTGTCGTCTGGCCAACGCGATTTAAGCAGGCGCCGCCGAGCGCGGTCGCGATCTGCTCAGCAACTGCCGCATCGTTTTTCGTTCCAAACAAAATCCATTGCACCGGTGATTGAGCAGCAACCGCTGCTGCCACTTCGGAGAAACGTTCCGGCGACCATCGCTTGGCCGATCCGTATTCCGCACCTGGGGAGAGGCCGATCTTGAATGTTTGATGTGTGATGTGTGACATTTGATTGAAACTTGGGCGTTGGGCGTTGGAAGTTG